>Ga0126381_100005912_pt1 | contig 13505 bp, 11 predicted proteins | sample PanSoiMetPlot_28_FD_96465 | JGI IMG/M metagenome (GOLD analysis project Ga0126381, IMG submission 96465) | Tropical forest soil microbial communities from Panama - MetaG Plot_28 | ecosystem: Environmental > Terrestrial > Soil > Tropical forest > Bulk soil | place: Panama | collected 2016-02-17
CCTCAGGGCTGGCGAAGGGGTCGAAGCCCTCATTCGTCCAGTCGGCGAGCATGGCCTTGAACGTCTCCCGGATGACTGGCGTGTCGATTCGGTCAACATGGTCGAGCTCCGCTTTACGGTAGGCATCGTTGTAGCGGCCGGCGAACAGGTCCACGCTGCCGTAGTGGTTCACGGTGCCCAGCACGCCGTCAAAGTTGACGATCCCGTAGAAGAAGTCCCAGGCGACATCCCGCTGCAGGGCTCGCAAGAAAGCGTCGACGCTCATGACATGCCTGCCGGTCGGCCAGGTGATATATGCGAAGTACTCGTCCCGGCTGAAAAGAAATTCGCCGAGGCTGAACACCTGGTAACCCTGCTCGTTCGGCCCCTCGGCGCGGACCTGCGGTGGGATGGTCAGCGTGGTCATGTGGTCGGCCTCCTGCTCACATGGTCTGGCAGATCTGCGCCCAGCGGTGACGTGAATCGACTCCGTCAATGGTCTGCACGAGGAGCACAGAGGGGCGAGCCGCGGAATACTGGTAGGCCCGGCCGGCGGGTAGCAGGGTCAGGTGTCCCCGGCGGGCGAGGACCCGGCCCACGGGGCTGCCGGGCGGTTCCCCGTCCAGTGCGATGGACCCGTCGCCCGGAAGTTGTACCCGGCCGCTCAGCGTCCGGAAGCGAAAGCCCACCTCGCCGTCCATGACGAGTGCCGTCTGGTCGTGCGAGCAGGCACGCCACCCGGATGTCTCCTCGACACGCACGACCTCCAGGGTGTACTCGAAGTTCTTCGCCACGACGATGTGCTCGAAGGGCTTGGCGTTGGATGCTACCTCGAAGATGTTGGAGAAGGCGTAGTTCTTCGGGTCATCGCTGATGACCTCAACCCCGCCTTTCTCGTACTGGTCGAGAGAGCCGAATCGGGTCCGGTAATCCACGGTGGCCACCCTCCGCTTGCTCGCGAACGGCTAGAGGATCTACAGGTTACCGAGTCACTGGACGATATGTCAAGTTTGTAGACGCTGAGTCTGGATCCGGCCGGGTGAAGCAGGCAGCTGGCACGTCCGGTCGCCGCGGGCAGCCCGACTTGGCGGTGCCGCGGGCTGGCGGCCCGCCCGGGTGCGGTGCGCTGGATAGTTAGATATAGCGGCTTGCCGCTTCCGGATCCGTCAAGCCTGACGGCGCCGCCCGCCCCAGCCAGCTGGCGGTGCCGGCGCGGGCGACGGCAGCCCGTCCGGGCGCAGGATGTCGGGGCCGACCGCGTTGACCGCGCATAGCTGAGCAAGCACGTCGGGCAGGTCGACGGCTAGCGGCACGTGGCAGATGAGTTCGGTAACCCCGGCGCGGGAAAGTGCGGCTGCGGCCTGCTGGCAGTGCTCCAGCGTTCCGAACAGTCCCTGTTCGCTCGGGTGCCCGAGGTAATGGAACAGGACGTCGCGATCGGCCCGGGCGGCGGCCTCGGCAGTGGTGCGCCCCACGGAGACGCACACCTCCACGAACAGCTGGCGGCCGCTGATCCTCCGGGCAACCGCGGCCAGTTCCGCCTCGAGGTTCCGGTCCGTCCGCACCGGCAGGAACGCGCCTGTGCGGGGTCCGGCGCCGACGGTGACCGGGGACCCCGTGACGGCGAGCGGCGAAATTGCCTGGTTCCCGGCATTGTTCCTGTGCCAGGCAGCCAGATCGCGCGGTGAGCCGACGAGTATCACCGGGAGTGCCGCGGGCAAGGCCGGGTTCGGGATCCCATCCGCCGGGCCAGGGCATACTTCCGCGATAACGCCGACGCGTGCTCCCGCGCCGGCCTGCTGGAGATCGTCGAGCAGCGACGTTACGTCCTGCGGACACTCGCCCAGGTAGGGGGGCTGACGCCACCAGATGCCGGCCAGACCGAGCCGCGGGGCGAATCCCGCCAGCTGCAGCATCCGGGACCGTGGCAGTCGGCCATCCAGCACCACGCTAAGCCCGGCAGGGCGCGGCACTACCGTTTCCTCGACGCATCGTCTAGTTTCTGTACCATGTGTCCAGACTTTAGCAGCAGTGCGCCAGACGGGCCTGGAACCAGCTGTCGCTCCCAGCTGCTCTCGGCACTGGTCGCCTTCGTCTCGGTGCTGCGCGGGGTGGGCCTGCCGGTGTCGATGGCCGAGATGGTGGACGCGGCCCGCGCTGTCGCACACCTAGATGTCACCGACCGCGCCCGGCTGCGCCGGGTTCTCGCCTTGACCATGGTCAAGCGGCATGACCAGATGACGCTGTTTCACGGCGCGTTCGATCTGTGCTTCCCCGCGTCTGGGGGCGGCGAACCGGTCCCCGAGAGCCCGCCGGGACAGCCGGGATCGGAATCTCCTGCCCTTCCCGGCGCTGCCATCGACCCGGCAGCCTCACCGGTGCAGGCGGACCTGATGGCCGAACTGATGGCCGCCCTGCGGTCCGGATCCGCGGCCGCGCTGAGGCGGCTCGGAGTCCAGGCGGTTGACGCTTTCGGCGGCCTCGACAGCGCGAGCCCGCGCGGCACGCGGTATCACTATTACCGGATTGTCCGGCAACTTGACCTTAGCGCCGTGCTGCACCGGGCCATGCGCCTAGATGATGCGGCTGGGCCGACGGATTGGGAGCGGTGGCTGGCCGGCTTGGAAGGCGACGCCCGTCTGGAAGGGCTGCGCGCTGACATCGCCGCGGAGGTTCAGCGTCGTCTGGCGGAGGCCGGCGGTTTGGAAGATGCCATCCGGCAGTTGCAGAGGTCGGTCCTGGATATCGACTTCCTGCGGGCAGGACCGGCCGAGCTGGAGCGGATGCGGCACGCGCTGCGGCCTCTAGCCCGCAGGATGGCGGCCCGGGCACGCCGGCGGCATCGCCTGCGCCGGATCGGCCGGCTGGACGCCCGTCGTACCTTCCGCAGCGCGGTGAACTCTGGCGGGGTGCCGCTGCATCCTGCCTGGCGCCGCCGCCGTCCGACCGCCCCGCACCTGCTGGTGCTGTGCGACGTCTCAGGGTCAGTGGCAGAGTTCGCGAAGTTCACCTTGTCTCTGCTGCAGGCGCTACACGGCGAATTCGCCCGGATCCGGTCCTTCGTTTTCGTAGACGGCCCGGCGGAGGTCACCGACCTTATGCGGTCAAGTCCCGGCGTCATCGACGCCAGGCTGTTCATGTCCCGCCCCGGTGCTGTCCGGGGCGACGGGCACAGCGACTACGGAGCGGCTTTCCGGCGGTTTCTCACCGAGTATGGCCGCGGCATCGCGCCTCAGTCGACGGTCGTCATATGCGGAGACGCGCGCGGAAACCACCATCCCGCCAGTCCGGAACTGCTGATGGGATTCCGCCGCAGCGTGCACCGCATCTACTGGTTGAACCCGGAGCCAGCGGAACTGTGGGGGATCAAGGATTCGGCGGCCACGGCGTATGCCAAGCACTGCGACGGCATGACGGAAATCCGCAACCTCCGGCAGCTCGAGACGTGGGTCGAAAGGCTGCTGCGCTGACGCCCGGCTGGCTACTTCCGTACCGCGGCCCGGGAGGCGAAGTCCACCACCTGCTCTCCCAGGAGGGTCAACTGCTCGACGACCTTCCCGTCACACAGCAGGCCATCGGTATCGAACAGCGGCAGGGCCGAGTTGACCGACACTCCGAGCGGGGTGGGCCAGCCTCGGAGCGCATGGACGACCATCCGGAGCGATATCAAGGTGGTGGTGCCGGCCTGCCATCCATCGGCACATGCGATGCAGCCGACTGCCCGGCCGTCCAGGTAGGGCCGCTCGTCATCGCGGAGTTCCTCCACGTAGTCAAGCGCATTCTTGATCATCCCCGAGATGACACCGTGGTAGGCGGGCGAGGCAATGATCACGCCATCGGCTTGCTGCAGCACAGTGACGAACGACAGGCTCGCGCCGCTGCAGCGGCCGCTAGGGCTGTAGAGCGGGAAGTCCAGCTGGCGGCCGGGAATCAGCAGGGTCTGGGCGCCGGCCACCTCGGCCGCTGCGAGCGTGAAGCGGAGCAGCCGCTCGCTGGTCGAGGCCTCCCGGGGAGTGCCGCCAAACCCGACCACAAAGGGCCGGGGGTCCGGCGCCAGACGTCTGGGTGTGCTTGCGATCAACGTGTCAGACATGCCGGCCTCGTTCGGGTTACGGAGACTAGACGACTAGACCATACACTAGACATCGTGTCTCGTCAACATCCGGAGGCGCCACCGCAGCCTAGCTACCGGCGGGTAGGCCTAGTCCGGAGCGGAGGCCCGCCGGGCCAGAGGACCGGCGCGGGCTGCCCCAGGTAATCAGCGGGACGACGTGGGGCGCAGCGCCGGGAACCAGATGCTCGTCAAGATGTCCGCCGCCTGGCTAAGGTCAGCGTCGAACGTGTCCTGGATGGCAGATCTCGTGAAGAACCTCTCAAGCTGAACCAGCAGCAGGTCGATGCGCAGCCGCGCCTCACCGCGTCGGCTCTCGCCCCAGCGGGCCAGGTACATGGGCATGGAATCGGCAATGCTGGCCAGGTCCCCCCTGACCACGACCTGGTAGTCGGGCTCGGTCGCCACCACCTCATCCCAGGCGGGCAACAGGTCCTTGTTGGCCTGGAACCAGGCCATCTCGCGCGCGAACCACTCCCGGAGGTCCTTGCGCCGCCCGGATTCCAGCACGCGGTCGAGGTCTTGGTAACGCTCTCGGATGCCAGGCTGCAGGGCCGCCGCCAACTCCATGAAAATCTCAAGTTTGCTGCCGAAATGCAAGTAGACCGTGGCCCGGCTCGCACCCGCGGCCGCCGCGATGTCATCCATGGTTGTGGCCACGTAGCCCAGGCGGTTGAAGGTCTGCCGGGCGGCGGCCAGTATGCGCTGCCGGGTGAACTGTTTCTGGTCGTCGCGCAGCGTCCTTCGCCGGGCGCCGGACGCCGGTGCATCCGCTATGGAAGCCATGTCTACTGAGTGTACAGTCCGCGTGACCGGCGCCGTTTCCCGCCGGGGCGCCGCCGCCGCCACCCGGGTCGTACCCGCCTTGGAACCGGTGGGAGCACGCATACGAACCTCGGGCACCGCGCGAGCAGCCAGGGCCCCGCACGCACAACCCGTTGACGAGACGATGTGTCCAGTCTATCATCGTCTCGTCTAGCGACTAGCTCGACCGTGAAGGTCGGGCCCCGCCCGACGCGTCGCGTCCGCCCCGGCTGAGTGTCCGGGCCCGCGTGATCTAGGTCGGTCCGCTAGCAACAGGGTCGTCGGGCACGGACTAGGGAGGCCGAGAGTGTCCACCAAAGAAGAGAGCGCATCCCCGTTTCAGGTCGACTTGCGAGACCAGTCCGATGCCGCCGAGGACCAGGCGGTAGGGGCTTTCGGCTACCGGCAGGAGTTCCGGCGCAGGCTCCGCTTCTTCGCACTCTTCGCCGTGTCGTTCTCTTTTGTCTCGATCACGACTGGCATCTTCCTGAACTATGGCGTCGGCATAGCGAACTGGGGGCCCGCATCTATTTGGCTCTGGCTACTGGTCGGGGCGTTCCAGCTAGTTGTTGCCCTCGTGGTCGCCGAGCTGGGAACAAGGATACCTCTCGCCGGTTTCGTCTATCAATGGAGCGCGCGGCTGGTCAACTCGACCTACGGCTGGTTCGTGGGCTTTGCGGCGCTGGCCGCGATGACCGTCAGCGCTGGTGCCATCTTCTTGCTCGTTACCAGCCCGCTCCTGCTCAGCGAGTTCAATATCAACGCCCCGAGCCCTCGGCTCGTCCTGCTGGTCGCATTCCTGCTCTTGCTGGCCACTACCGTGATCAACATTATCAGCGTTCAGCTCGCTGCCCGGGTAAACACAATCGCGGTCGTTACCGAGATCATCGGGACCGTGGTATTCGGCGTGCTGCTGTTCGTTCTGTGGGGTGTGCACGCAAAGCCTTCCCATTACGGGATGGGCTTCCTCGGCAACACGACAGGCCTCGTCCATAGCCCGACGTGGTACGCGATCACGCTGGCCGGACTGCTGGGTATCTATACCCTGGTCGGGTTTGAGGTCGCCGCCGACCTCTCAGAGGAGTGCGTCAACACGCGGCGCAATGTGCCTCGCGCAGTGCTCATGGCATTGTCCAGTGCCGTGCTGCTGGGCATGATCGCGTTGATCGGCTTCACCATCGCGATTCCGGACCTGAAATCTGTTCAGACATCGCCTCTGCCGCTGCTGACCATTGCCCAGTATTGGCTTCCAGCCTGGGTCGTCAAGGTCTTCATCGCCTTCGTGATCTTCTCGATGGTCGCCATCATCGTAGAAGACGAGGCCGCACAGTCCCGTCTGGTCTTCTCACTTGCACGCGACAATATGCTGCCATTCAGCAAGTACCTCCGCCGCGTTAACCCGAAAACCCGGACCCCTATCGTGGCGATGATCGTCCTCGGAGTGCTCAATGTCGGATTCATGATCTACGGGTACTTTCAGGCCAACAGTTTCAATACGCTGATCGGGATGACGGCGATCGTGCCGTACATCATCTACTTCATGATCACATTGGCGTATGCGCTCAAGCGCCGCGTCCTGGAGGAAGTGCCCGGAGCCTTCAGCCTCGGCCGCGCCGCTCCCGTGGTGATCGGGGTCGTCCTGGTGTGGACGGTCATCGTCATGCTCGCGCTCAGTGCGCCATCCCGCTTCTACGGCTCGGACAAGCTGCTCGGAGGCGCGGCGGTGCTCGCGGGTCTGTGGTATCTGGTCGCGCTCAGGCGTCGGCTCCGTGAGGGTCGAGCCGGGGTCACAACCCTCGCGCATCTCGAGGAAGTTGCCGACGGCGCCGGCGCCGCACCCGGGACCGGCCCGTCAGCACCGCAGGAAGTGCGACCCGAATGAGAGGATCCGGCCTGGCAAACCTGCGCCGGCCGAAGCCGGCGCACCGGCCATGGGGCGTGACCCGCCAGCCTGCCCGGCCGAATGAGAGAGCTTTCCTCGAAGGGCTGAAACGTTGACGAGGGACCTGAAGGGCGAGGTAGCCGTGATCACGGGCGGCGCAAGCGGGATCGGTTTCGCGATCGCCGACCGCCTCACCCGCGAGGAGATGCGGATCGTACTGGCGGACGTAGAGACAGGCCCGCTCGACCGGGCGGTGACCCGGTTGCACGAGGCAGGAGGCGAGGTGATCGGCGTCCCGACCGACGTGTCAGACCGCGATAGCGTCGACACCCTTGCGAAGTTCGTGACCGAGCGCGTCGGCGTCCCGTACATCTTGTGCAACAACGCCGGCGTCGGTCCGGGCGCCATCACCTGGGAGACGCCGTCGTCGGTCTGGGAGTGGGTGATCGGCGTCAACCTGATGGGAGTGATCCACGGCATCTCGGCTTTCGTTCCCGGTATGGTAGCGCGCGGCGAAGGGCACGTTGTCAACACGGCGTCGGTGGCGGGGCTGGCCGGTTTTCCCGGGATGGCGGCTTACTGCGCGACCAAGCACGCGGTTGTCGGGCTTTCCCAGGCGCTGCAACTCGACCTCGAACTTGCTCGGTCCGAGGTACGGGTCACCGTGCTGTGCCCGGGCGCGACCAAGACCCGGATGAACGAGTCGGGACGCAACTGGCCGAGCACGCTTGGCCCGCCGCCGCCAACCGGCCTGCTGCCCGGGCATCCCAAGACGACCGAATCCTTCCTGGAGAATTTCGCCGCGACCGCGGCCGACCCCGCCGCGGTCGCTGAACAACTCCTGGAAGCAGTCCAGGCGGGACGTTTCTGGGCGGTCACGGACCCGGATCCGCAATCCTGGCTCCTTCCTCATTATCACGGCATCATGGACGGCACCCTTGCCTCGTCACGCGCCTTCTAGGCCAGCAGCCCTCGCGCCGGCTTCGCGCTGGCCTGCGGGCGGCGGTCTGACTCTCTCCGAGCAGGGCTCCTTCTGGATCGCCGTCCAGCGGCAGTCCTCGCCAGCGGGGACGTTCGCCGCGGGCGGTGCCTACGTGTGGTTCCAGATCCCGGCCGAGCCCAGGCATCCGTTGTCGGTCGTGCTCGTGCACGGCGGCGGGGGCCAGGGCACCGATTGGCTGAGCACGCCCGATGGCCGACCGGGCTGGGCAACGAGACTAGCCCAGCTGGGATTCCCTACGTACGTACTCGACAGGGCTGGCCTCGGGCGGTCGCCGTACTCAGCAGAGCTGTACGGCCCCAGCATCCCGGTCCCGACCTACGAATACATCTCGAAACGTTTTACCGCCGCGCCCCGTTCACGCCGGTGGCCGGGGACCGGCGAGCTGGGCGATGCGGCGCTGGACCATTTGGTGGCCAGCATGGGACCGTCGATCGCAGACGTTCCCCGTAATCACGCGCTGATGGGGCGGGCGGCTGCAGAACTGGCCGAGCGCATCGGGCCTATGATCGTCATTACCCATTCCATGGGGGCGCCGTTCGGCTGGCTGGCCGCCGACACCTGCCCGGGAATCGTGCGGGCGCTCGTTGCCTTGGAGCCGCTCGGCCCGCCATTTGCCCGGTTGCCAGGCGGCTCGGCTCTCGACTGGGGGCTCACCGCGGTTCCCATGACCTTTGACCCGCCGGTCAGTGACCCGACCGAGCTCACACTTGAGGCCAGGCGTCAGCCGGGTAGCGGTGCCGCCGAATTCCTCGTCCAGCGCGAGCCGGCTCGCAAACTCCGGCATCTTGCCGGGCTCCCGATCGCAGTCGTCACCTCGGGCAGGTCATTGATGGCGCCCACGGATTCGGGTACGGTCGCCTTTTTGTCCCAGGCAGGCGCGGATGTGACCCACCTGAGGCTCGAAGATCTGGGCCTAACGGGCAACGGCCACCTGATGATGCTGGAAGAGAACTCTGACGCGGTGCTCGGGGTGGTGACAAATTGGCTCAGCACGACTTTGGCCATTGCCCAGGCGGGCACCGTGGTCAACGGGCGGCCAAACGCGCGGACACCAGCCAGGCCCGATGACCCCATTCCCGTACCGGCGCTGGGAGGAGGATGCGATGACACCCGGGAATCGTGAACAGGCGCGGATCGCTGCCTGTGCAGCTCCGTCCTGGGACCCGGTGAAGTCCGGCGACATCTTCGCCGACTACGCCGCGCTCCGATCGCAGTGCCCGGTGGCGCACAGCGGCCGCTTCGGCGGGTTCTGGGTGTTGCTGCGATACCAGGAAGTCGCCCAGGCGGCAATCCGCCACAAGACCTTCCGAAGCCGGCAGCCCTTCGTGGAACTGCCGGATTTCACCGAGATGATTCCGCTTTGCGCCAACCCGCCCGAGCACTCCGTTTACCGGCGCGTGCTGAACAAGTATTTTACCCAGGCGCGAATGGAGGAGCTCGAGCCGGCCATCCGTGCCGCCGTGGTCGAGCATCTCGAGCCCATGATCCGGCGTGGAGGCGGAGAACTGGTCGCTGACCTGGCCCGCCCCGTGCCGAACCGTGCACTGTGCGCGCTGTTGAACATGCCGGAGAGCGCCTGGGCGAAGTTCGCCGCGCATCGCGAACAGATGCTGGCGCTTCGCGATGACTACGCGGCCATCAATGCGCTTGTTACACAGCTGTTCGACGAACAGATAGAAGCGCTGATCGCGGCTCGCAGAGCCGAGCCGCGGGACCCCGGGCAGGACCTGGTCAGCGGCGTGCTCACTATGGCGGGTCCGGACGGAGAGGCGCTCCCGGAACAGGTTGTCCGCGCAATCATCCGCCTGATCCTGGCCGCCGGGAGCGGCACGACCACGTCCGCCATGACGGGCGCGTTCGTGCGCCTATCGGCAAGCCCGGTGGACCAGGACCGGCTGCGCCGCGAGCCGCAGCTCATCCCCTCGGCGGTGGAGGAGTATCTCCGGCTGGAACCCTCGCTGCATGCGCTGGCCCGCACGACGGCCGAACCTGTGAATGTCAGTGGTGTCGAGATTCCAGGCGAGCAGCTGGTTGCGCTTAATTTCGCCTCGGCAAACCGGGATCCGCAGGAGTTCGAGAACCCCGAGGTCTGTCAGGTGGACCGGCGCCATAACCGGCATCTGACTTTCGGCGCCGGAATTCACAAGTGCCTGGGCGCTCCGCTCGCAAGGCTGGAACTCCGTGTCTTCCTTGAAGAACTGCTCGCGCGTACCTCGCACCTAGCGCCGGCCGGCCCGCTATCGCGGGTACCAGGATTCCCCTTCGAGGGCGGTTACCCGGTACTCCCCGTGCGGTTGATGGCAAACGAGTCCCATCGGAGTGATGATGACAGCAGCAGGTGTTAGCGGCCAGATCGATCACGGCGTGCGTCAGCCCGTCGTGACACCAGCCATTCTTGTATCAAGAGCCCAATCGTTGCGCGAGCGCCTGCTCGGCGAGCAGGAGGCGGCGGAGGCTCTGGGTCACTACTCCGCGCAGATCCACGCCGAATTCCTAGAGGCTGGCTTTTATCATATTCTGACACCGCGTAAGTATGGTGGCTTCGAATTTGACGTGCCCGCTTACGTCAAGGTGATAATGGAAGTTGGGCGCGGCGATCCTTCCACGGCATGGTGCCTGGCGCTGGGGTCGGGCCACAATCTGACCCTTGCCGCCTTCTGGGGCGAACAGGCCCAGGACGAGATCATCCAGAACCCGGCGGGCTATTTCAGCGCACCGCACAGCGCCATGCCTACAGGAACAGCGGTACCAGTGGACGGCGGGTACATCGTCAGCGGGCGCTGGGATTATTGCTCAGGCATCCCGTATGCCACACATTTCAAGGGGACAGCCAGGGTCACCGGAATGGGTGAGCGTCCGGGCGCGCGCGTCGTGGTGATTCCCGCGGGTGAATTTGAGATCCTTGATAATTGGGGAAGTGGCTCTGCGCTCGGCATGCAGGGCAGCGGGTCAAACTCGGTAGTAGTCCAGGACGTGTTCGTCCCGAAGCACCATACCGTCCCATTCGACTGGCTTGATCCGGTGAACGTGCCGCACGCCCCGGGTGCCAGTCTGCATGACAATCCCATGTACCAGGCGCGGATCAGCGGCTATTATCACATGGAAATAGTCTCCAGTGTCGTGGGTGCCGCCCGCGCCGCACAAGACGAATACGAGCGCCTGCTCATGACGCGCAAGACGTCGAGGCCGCCTGTCATCCCGCGATTCCAGGATGACGACTTCCAGCGTGACTTCGGGCTGGTTATGGCCTACGCCGACGCGGCGGAGGCGCTGCTCATGCGGGCAGCGGGCCTCTATATGCACTACTGTGACGAGGCGGCCCGTGACGTCCAGCCGTTCACCTACGAGATGGACATGCGGCTGTGGGCCCTCGTCCAGCAGGCCGGGCGCCTCGCGTCCGAATCGGTCGAGCATGCCTGGCGTACCGCCGGCTCATCCGCGGGCAAGCGCGGCGAGCGACTGCAGCGCTACTACCGGGACGTGTCCATGTACCGGCAGCACATTGCAGCGCAGCCCGTGACGCTCGCAAGGTACCTCACCCGGAACCACTTCGGCATTCCTTCGTCACCGCTCGGCTGAGCGACGTCGAGATCCGGAACGGCACACATGGACTCCGCCAATCACGCCGCGTTTGATGCCGAAGCGCGCCAGGCGGCCGGGATACCATCCGGGGATATGGGTTCGGACTTCGCCGGCCGGGTGGCGGTCATCACGGGAGCGGCGAGCGGCATCGGCTTCGGGCTGGCCCGGAAGGCCGCTGCCCTGGGCATGAGAGTAGTGCTCGCCGATGTCGAAGATACCGCCCTCGACCGCGCCACCGCGCTGCTGAAGGAACAAGGCCATGATGTCGCCGCAGTCACGACCGACGTCTCCAGCGAGAGTTCGGTCAGGCATCTAGCTGAGCAAGCCAACGATGCCTGGGGCATCCCGCCCTGGCTTGTCGTGAACAATGCCGGAGTCGGCGTGCCATCCCGCTTCCTGGACAGCAGTCCTGAGGACACAAGATGGACGATCGAAGTAAATATGTTCGGTGTGCTGAACGGAATGTACGCCTTCCTGCCCGGGCTAGTCTCCCGCGATGCGGGCCACTTGGTTAATACCGCATCAATGGCCGGGCTGCTGGTGGCTCCCGGCGGTTCTGTGTACGCGGCGACCAAGCATGCGATTATCGCTCTCACCGAAGTCGTCTACCGGGAGCTCGCCGAGCACGGATCAAAAGTCGGCATCTCCTGCCTGTGCCCCGGGCTGGTGAATTCAAATCTCAGTACCAGCGTTCGCAACCGGCCAGCCCACTACGGCGGTCCGGCTACGGGACTTGCCGTACCCGGCGAAGAACTCGGTGCGCCCTACCGAAGGGCCTTGCCTACTGTCATCACGCCCGACCAGGTAGCCGACCAAGTATTCGAAGCGATACGTCAGCGGCGCTTCTGGATTCTGACCCACCAGGCCGTCTACGCCGAAAGAATCAGGCGCCGCGCCGAGCAGATAGCATCGCAGGTCAATCCGAATCACGAGAGCGTGGATCACATAGCCGCAGCGTTTCTCTGAGTTCTCTTTTATTTATGAACCCAGTGCAGCCTTGCGACCTGGAGGATGCAACGTATATGCAGATTACGTTGTACGGCGCCCGGGGCGAAGCCGGACTCTAGCCCGCCGCGACCGCTCGGCTGCTCAAGGAACTGCGCGGCGGCGTTCCCGATCCGCTGCGCTCGCTCACCCCCCGGGAACCCGACGTGCTCCGGAGGTAGCCTGCGGCCGCGCGAACCGAGAGATCGCAAGAACGCTGTCGCCGTCAGAGGAGACGGTGAAGAGCCACGTGTCCAGCATGCTGGCCAAGCTCGGCCTCGCCGACCGTAGCCAGGCCGCGATCTTCGCCCTCCAGCACCACGTAGTGCCACTCGACGAGGCCCTCGGCCCGTAGGCCGTGCCAGGGGCGGATTGAGCTGGGACGTTTCGGGACTCGCAGACGCCATAATTGGCAAGGAACTGAACTGGTGGTGACCGACGAATGGTCACATTGCATGGTGGGCCTGCCGGATCGGCTGGATGGTCATCGCGTTCCGGGCCGGGTAGGGAGTTCCGGCCAGGTAACCAGGGATCGGCAGCTGGCTTGTGCAGGTCGTCAGCGGTTCTCGGATCGGCGCGGGGGGGTTAGGTTCCTGTGAAGAGCTGGTCCATGATCTCGGCACCTGTCGTGATCACCGGCCGCAGTTCCCGGCGGTAGACGATCTCGGTGGTCCGGGTGGAGGCGTGTCCGACGAGGCGGGCGATCTCCTCGATGCTGACCCCTTGGTGGCTCAGCAGGCTGACGAAGGAGGTCCGCAGTTCGCGCGGCGTCCAGCCGTCCCCGATGCCGGCCTCGGTGCAGACTCGTTTGAACATCTTCCGGACGTTGCCCGCGTCCAGGGCGGCGCCCAGATGGTTCGTGAACACCAGCCCGAGGTCCTGCCAGTCCTCCCCGGCCGCGAGCCGCTCATCGGCCTGGCTGTCGGACCAGGCGCGCAGCGCCTGGACCGCGACTGCGGGGAGGCCGAGGGTGCGGCGGGACCGTTCGGTCTTGGTCTCGCCGTGCGAGCGGACCGATTGCCACACGGCCACGTGCGGCGGGACGGCCGGGCGGGTGGCCGGGTCGCCGTCCAGGTCCACGTGAGCCCAGCGCAGGGCCCGGGCCTCCTCGGTGCGGATCCCGGTCAGCAGGCTCAGCACGATGTAGGCGTGCATCAGCG
>Ga0126381_100005914_pt1 | contig 13503 bp, 9 predicted proteins | sample PanSoiMetPlot_28_FD_96465 | JGI IMG/M metagenome (GOLD analysis project Ga0126381, IMG submission 96465) | Tropical forest soil microbial communities from Panama - MetaG Plot_28 | ecosystem: Environmental > Terrestrial > Soil > Tropical forest > Bulk soil | place: Panama | collected 2016-02-17
ATGGCTCAAGTTCCGTCTCCAGCGCGAGGCACAATTCTTTCGCGAGCTTTTTATTCCAAATCTTCCGTCCGGTCTTCTCATACACGTATATAGCCTGAACGCCTAACGATCCCGCGACCGCGAGCGCGTCGGACTGCTGGAACCCCGCGGCTCGAAAGCTTTCGACCGCCGCGGAAATTCGCGGCAGCAACAAGCTCGTCGAAAGCTGCACGCCTGCGAAGAAGAACGGCTTCGCAGCTGGAGCAAGTTCGATAAGCTTTTTCTTTTCCGCGGAAAAGAGGCGTTGTAGTACGCGCAAAGTGTCCGGATGGCCTTCCGCAACAAAGTTTCGCTCGCGTGTGCCTTCGACGACATTTAAAGTCGCGAGCCGCGCTCCGGCCGAGAGCAAAGGACTGGGCCAAAGGCTGTCGCGCATCACCCCAACGAGTACAATCATCGTGCGATGAATGGGAGTCTGCGCGGAGAGATCGCGAACGATGCGATCCAGGCTCTGCTCGGGTACGAAAATCCAAATCAACGAACAGGCTTCGAGAGTGGAATAATGCGATGCTGCTTGCCCTCGCCGTAATGAATTCGCAATGCGTCTTGCATTTCGAAATGATCCAGCTTTGATGGGCCCCAGGTGCGATAGCACGCCCGGCATTCGAGCTAAAAAGGACTGGCTGACGCCTCCAGCGGCGACCAGTCCGAACTCATGCGTCATTCTCCTTTGCTGGAGCTTCTGGCGCCGGGGCCGCTTATGCCGGGCTCACTTTTCATGGACTCCGGTTCGGAAGAACCGGAGGAAACGCTCAGTACGGACCGGCTCTTCAGGTCGCTTAAACGATCCCGATAGGCCGCCGCTTGTTTGAAATCGAACCGCCGGGCAGCTTCGCGCATTTTTCCTTCCAACTCGGCGAGGAACGCCTCCATCTGCTCGGGAGGAACCTCTGCCGTCAGGTCCTCGTCTTCGAGAGGAACCGTTACGTAATCACCTTCCGCGACTGCTACGAGGCTCATGTCTACGGGTTTGATGATCGTTTGCGGCGTAATGCCGTGGGATTCATTGTACGCCTGTTGAAGGTTGCGGCGGCGGGCAGTCTCATCCATTGCCCGGCGCATGGAGACGGTCATGACGTCCGCGTATAGGATGACGCGTCCGTTAACGTTACGCGCCGCGCGGCCCATGGTCTGAATCAAAGAGCCCGAGGAACGCAGGAAACCTTCTTTATCGGCATCAAGCACAGCGACGAGTGAAACTTCGGGCAGGTCGAGGCCTTCGCGCAAAAGGTTCACTCCGATCAGCACGTCATAGGCCCCTCGCCGCAGGTCGCGCAGGATCTTCACACGGTCCAGTGTCGAAACTTCGGAGTGCATGTACGCGCATTTCACTCCTGCTTCGGTGTAGTGCTCCGCCAAGTCCTCGGCCATGCGCTTCGTAAGCGTAGTAACGAGCACGCGCTCATTGCGTTCTTCGCGCAAACGAATCTGATGGAGCAGATCATCCACTTGGCCGCGAATCGGTCGAATATCGACTTCGGGATCGAGCAAGCCCGTTGGCCGAATAATTTGTTCCGTGACAACGCCCGATGCCTTCGTGAGCTCATAAGGTCCCGGTGTTGCGGAGACGTAGACTACCTGCTGCACGCGATTTTCGAATTCTTCGAATGTCAACGGACGGTTATCGAGCGCGCTTGGAAGCCTGAAGCCAAACTTCACGAGGTTTTCTTTGCGCGAACGATCGCCATGATACATGCCGCCGAGTTGAGGAACCGTCTGATGGCTTTCGTCGAGGAACATTAGCGAATCGCTAGGGAGGTAGTCGAGCAGTGTTGGTGGCGCCTGGCCGGGCAGGCGTCCAGAGAAGTGCCGTGAGTAGTTTTCGATGCCGTGGCAGTATCCAATCTGGCGAATCATTTCCAGATCGAACATCGTGCGCTGCCACACGCGCTGAGCTTCAATGCGTTTGCCTTCTTTTTCGAGCTCGCCCTTCCACCACTGGAGCTCGTTTTCGATGCTCATTAGGGCGCTGTAACGGGTGTCGTCGCTCATCACGTACAAAGTTTTTGGATAAACAACAAGCCTTAAATAGGTTTGCTTGACTTGCCCGGTGAGAGGATCGATCTGCTCCAGCGATTCGATTTCATCGCCCCACATGCTGATGCGGAACGCCAAGTCGTCATAGGTGGGAAAGATCTCGATGACGTCGCCACGGACACGGAAGACTCCCCGTTTGAAATCGCCCTCGTGGCGTTCATAGAGCATCTTGGCGAGAGTCTTTGTGATCTCCTCGCGCTCGATACGCTGGCCTTTTTGCAGCACCAGAAGCATGCTGTAGTAAGCTTCGGGCGATGCAAGGCCGTAGATGCAACTTACACTCGCAACAATGATGCAATCGCGGCGCTCGAAGAGCGAACGAGTGGCCGAAAGCCGGAGTTTGTCGAGCTCATCATTGATGGTCGCTTCTTTTTCGATGTAGACGTCGCTCGAAGGAATGTATGCCTCGGGCTGATAGTAGTCGTAATAGCTTACGAAATATTCGACGGCGTTCGAAGGGAAGAACGTCTTAAATTCCTGATAGAGCTGTGCGGCGAGCGTTTTGTTATGCGCAAGGACTAGCGCCGGCCGGTTCAATTGCTCGATGATCTTAGCCATCGTGAACGTCTTGCCCGAGCCAGTGACGCCTAGGAGAACCTGGTGCTGCTCGCCATCTTTGATTCCGCTGACCAATGCATCGATGGCCGCCGGCTGGTCGCCGCGCGGTTTGTAATCGATGCCAAGACGGAAGGACATACTTGTCCTTACAGTATAGTGAGTGACGCCAGAATGACCTGTTTTTCGCTGCACACATTGAGACTGCATCTGCGCGCCGCGAATTCTGTGCGGATCCCTTCAGCCGGGATGGGGAATTTGGTGCGAGGGCAGTTCGGAAAAACTTTGTGGTACCACTACCCGGACGCCTATGCCAAGTACTTCGCTCCGATTCGAGATGGCGCAGGCCCGAGCGGCTTTCGGGATCTGCCACGCCCTTTCGTATTGCGGGTACGCGGTTTAGACGGCAGGGAGATTGAATCTGGCAAAGCGCTTATGATTGGCGCGAATCTGTTTGAAGAGTTAGAACCTCCGGTGATCCTGTTTCGCGAAGTGCTTGGGCAAGTGGCGTGTGAGGCGCTCGGCGGCGCTCACGTCGAGCGAGTGGATCAGACAAGGATTGACATTGCATTGGAGCCATCTTCCACTGCGGTTCATCGGCTGCGCGTTCAATTCTTAACTCCGACCGAACTCAAGGGCAGCGATCGTCCGGAGTTTGGAGTGCTGTTCGCCCGCATACGCGATCGCGTCAGCATGTTACGGTCGCTGTATGGCTCGGGGCCGCTCGATATCGATTTCGCTGGACTGGGGAATCAGGCCAACGAGGTACGTATGACGCGCTGCGATTTGCGGCGCCAAAACGTTCAGCGCAGGAGCGGCTCTCAGAAAGCGGTTCACTCCATAGGGGGCTTTGTAGGCTTCGCCGAGTATGAGGGCGAGCTAACGGCATTTCTGCCCTACTTTGAAGCCGCGCAATGGACCGGCGTCGGCCGACAGACAGTTTGGGGAAAGGGAGAGATTCATTCTGAGGCGTATTGAGAAGGAAGGCATTGCGGGCTGGCTTCATATACCCAACGGCGAGCTACGCGCCGCGGTCGCGCTGACGCACGGAGCCGGATCGAATTGTGAGGCCCCGTTTCTGGTGGCTGTCGCAAAGGCTCTGGCCGAAGCGGGCTACGCAGTACTGCGCTACGACTTGCCGTTTCGCCAGGCAGGAGGCGGCGGGGCGATGAATGCAGCGGCACAGGCACGGGATCGGGCGGGCATCGTACGGGTTGTCGAAGAATTACGCGGGATGTATCCAAAGGCCCGGCTGGTGCTGGCCGGACACTCTTACGGCGGACGGCAATCGTCAATGGTCGCGGTTGAAAATCCTTCGCAGGCGAACGCCTTAATGTTGTTGTCCTACCCGTTGCATCCGCCGCGGCAGCCTGAGAAGGCTCGGACAGAACACTTCCCGGGTTTGCGCTCGCCCGTGTTGTTCGTGCACGGTTCGCGGGATCCGTTTGGGACGATTGAAGAGTTGGAGGCCGCGCTGAAACTGATTTCGTCGCCAGTGGTTTTGAAGACTGTGGCCAAGGGTGCGCACAATTTGCCTGTAGCCATCGCGAACTCGATTCCAGAATGGCTCGCGGAGGCTCTTTGATTCTCCGTGTAGTGGATGGTGGGAAGCCGCGTGGGTGGATATCCGCTGCGATTCGGAAGGCGGGTCGCCAACCCGCCGCAGATTGCCAATCTGCCCTACATGAGGTTCCGAATGCTGGCTGAGCGTCTAGCAAGAGTCGAAGAGCGGATGGAAGGGGCCGTGCTTCGAGCGGGGCGCAAGCGCGAGGACATTACGCTCATCGCTGTGACGAAGAAGTTCCCGGCGAGTGTCATTCGTGACGCTTATGCGCTCGGGCTGCGCGTCTTTGGTGAAAATTACGTGCAGGAGTTTGAAGGCAAGGCTCCTCAATTAACCGATCTCGAAGAGGCGCAGTTTCATTTGATCGGGCATTTGCAGTCGAACAAGACCAAGATCGCAGCAGAGTTGTTTGGGGCCATTGAAACGATTGATTCCGCGAAACTCGCACAACGGCTGAATCAATCCGGTAAAGCTTTAGAAGTCATGATCGAAGTTAAGTTATCGCACGAGGAATCGAAAGAAGGCGCTCCGCCAGAAGAACTCCCTGCACTCATCGACGCGATTCATGCGTGCGCGAACCTGAAGCTTACGGGTCTGATGACGATGCCTCCCTGGAGCGACGATCCTGAGCAAACTCGGCCCTACTTCAAGAAACTCGCGGCCCTTGCGCGCGAGTATTCACTCGATCGCCTTTCGATGGGAATGTCCCATGACCTCGAAGCCGCAATCGAAGAAGGGGCCACGCACATTCGCATTGGTACGGCCCTGTTCGGCGCCCGTCCGAAGCCGGCATGAAGATCGGCTTCTTCTCGCCCCTGCCGCCCTCGCCCACCGGCGTAGCGGATTACTCGGCAGCTCTCATCAAAGCCATGCAGCAGTTTGGGGCGGTTCTTCCCAACGCTCCGGGCGACTTGAATCTCTACCATATAGGCAACAACCACCTGCATCGCGAGATTTACGCTCGCGCGATCGCCGACCCGGGAGTTGTTGTCCTCCACGACTCCGTTCTGCAGCACTTCTTCCTCGGAACGTTCGCGGAAGAGCAGTACGTAAAAGAGTTCACCTTCAACTACGGCGACGATAAGTTAGCGCGAGACCTCTGGAGAAATCGAGCCCGCTCCGCAGCGGACCCGCGATATTTCCGTTACCCAATGCTCAAGCGGATTGCCGCGGCGTCTAGAGCAGTTATCGTGCACAACCCGGCAGCCTCGCGCGTGGTTCGAGAACACGGAGCGCGACGAATATTCGAGATTCCGCACCTATTCCTCGCCCCAGTCTTGCCGCCCCCAGAGGCGGTAGCCAAGCTTCGCACAGAGATTGGAGCGGCCCCAGGGACCTTGCTAGTAGGTGTGTTTGGCCATCTTCGCGAATCTAAGCGCATAGCGATAATCCTACGCGCTTTGGAGCAACTGAAAGATCTGAACATACGCCTGCTGGTTCAGGGCAAGTTCGCATCCTCCGATTTGGAAAGAGCTTTAAAGGAAAGGCTCAAGTCCCCGCAGATCATTCGGCGCGACTACCTCGAAGAACCGGAATTCTGGAAGTACGCCTCCGCCACGGACTTATGCCTGAATCTCCGATTCCCCTCCGCCGGAGAAACGTCCGGCATTGCCATTTCCATGATGGGCATCGGCAAGCCTGTAGTGTTCACCGCCGGCGAAGGACTCGGGCGCTACCCAAAAAATGCCTATTTAAGTGTTGAGCTCGGCCCGGCGGAAGAAAAGCATTTGGCGGAACTCATTCGGTGGATCGCGAAAAGCCCCGAAGCCGGACTGGAGATCGGTAGCCGTGCAGCGTCCCATATAAAGAGGGAGCACGATCCTATCCTTGTTGCGGCCAAGTTTCTGGAAGCCCTGGAATGCACACGTTAGACTTGTAATTTCTATGCCCTCCGCGGTCCAACCCTTGCCCGTCTTGCTCGAAGATCCTTCGGTCCGGGCGGGGCTCGACTGGTTCCGGCGCGAACGAGCCTGGATCAACGAACAACATCTTGCGGTAGTGCGGGTTCCAGCGCCGACCTTCTTCGAAGATCAGCGCGCTCAATGGATTGCAGCCCGTTTTCGCTCCTTGGGCTGGGAAGCGAAGCTCGATCGCGCGGGGAATGTGATCGCCAATCTTCCCGGACGTCGCGATAAGGGCGGTGTCGCGGTGACAGCGCATCTCGACACGGTCCTTGCTCCAAGAACGGCGGACGATATCCGGGTAAATGGCGATGGCCGGCTCTTAGGCCCTGGCGTCTCTGACAATGGAGCGGGACTTTCGGCGCTCCTGGCGCTCGCCGCCATGTGGAAAGAATGCGCGCCCCTGGCCGACGCCGAACTCGCGCCCGTGATCATCGCCAACGTCGGAGAAGAGGGGGAAGGCAACCTCTCGGGCATGCGCTACCTTTGCCGTAACGGACAAGGAAAGCGGTTTCGGGCATTCCTCGTTCTCGATGGTCCGGGCGTGGAACACATCACCTGTCACGCCCTCGGTAGCAGGCGTTTCGACGTGACGATTACAGGGCCTGGAGGCCATAGCTGGCACAATCACGGCGCTCCGAACCCGGTGCATGCGCTCGGACGTGTGATTGCGACTTTCACGGAACGAGCGCAGCAAGCCGAAGATGCGTCCGACACGCGCTCCTCTTTTAATTTCGGCATCGTACAGGGTGGCACGAGCATTAACTCGATCCCCCAAGAGGCTCGGGCGAAGGTCGATTTGCGGTCGGAGAGTGACCGCTCCATGGATTCCCTTGCCGATCTCCTCACCACCTCGGTCGAGGAAGCCGCCTCATACGCCAATGCCCGCGCGAACGGTTCAGGCAAGCTCAGTGCAAAGGTAAAAGAGATAGGGTCGCGGCCGGGAGGGGACCTCGCTCCTAATGAGCCTATTCTCGAATATCTGATGGCGGTGGATGCTCATCTCGGGATTCGCAGCCAGCGGGATCGCGCTTCGACCGATGCCAATATTCCGCTGTCCCTGGGCCTTCCCGCAGTTTCGATCGGAGCTGGGGGCCAAGGCGGAGGAGCGCATACACCTGCGGAATGGTATTCGCCTGAAGGCCGCGAGCTCGGGCTTAGACGGGCGTTTCTGGCTCTTTGTCTTTTGCTGCATGCCGGTTGACAAAAATAGGGTAAAAAAAAGCTTCTTTGAGACCTTTTCTCGTCATGGTCGTCTATGTGCTTAGGATATGCTGAGCTCTGAAACCGGCTCGAAACAGTACGCATCAATTAAACTGAGCCCGGAGTTATAAGCAAGTTTCCGGTGTAAGCGATACTGTTCTCCCCCGAATGGCAGGGCTTGGGGAAACCCTATAATGAAATCAAGAAATGGCGGTAGGCGAGGCTTGAAAATATGAGTCTGTACGACAAGATAAGGCAACAAAAACTTTTCTCGACAACGGTAATGCTGTTTACTCTCTCGGTCGGAATCCTGATCGGGACCGTAATCAACACGCATGTGGATGCGGCCAAGGGTTCAACGGTAGCGCCGGACGCTACTCCGCTAGTAGTTCCCAAGGCAACGGAAATTGGCAATGAGTTCACGAAGCTGGCCAAGAAGCTTGACCCTAGCGTGGTGAACATTTCGGTTGAGATGTCGCGTAAGACCAATCTTACGACGCGCAACCGGCAGAGCCAGCCGGATGATGGCGACGATGACGGCTCCGATCTGCTCCGCCGTTTCTTCGGGCAGCAGCGCGGCGGCGGCTCCCCTCAGATCGTTCCTCAGCAACCCCAACGCTCCGAAGCAACGGGTACTGGCTTTATCGTGGATCCCAACGGCTACATCATTACTAACAACCACGTGGTAGAGAACGGCGACAAGATCACCGTGAAGATGCACGGCGACCCGACCGAGTATCGCGCTCGCGTGATTGGCACAGACCGCGAAAGCGACCTGGCAGTAATTAAGATTGACGCCAAGCATCCCTTGACGCCAGTTTCCATCGGCAACTCGGATGCGGTCCAAGTTGGCGATTGGGCCGTGGCGATTGGTTCGCCATTTGGACTCGAAGCCAGCGTGACTGCGGGCATCGTCAGCGCCCAGGGCCGCGATAGCATCAACAACCCGTTCCAGCGCTTTATTCAGACCGATGCCGCGATCAACCCCGGCAATAGCGGCGGCCCTCTTCTCAACATCCGCGGCGAAGTGATCGGCGTCAACACGATGATCGCGACTCGCGCAGGCGGTTCGGAAGGCGTCGGATTTGCTCTCCCGATCAATACGGTAGTTCGCGTCTATAACGACATCATTAAAGAAGGCCGCGTAACGCGCGGATCGATCGGCATCGAGTTCCAGAATCACACCAAGCCTGAGACGTTCAAGGCTCTGGGCATTGACCATGGCGTAATCGTCACCAACGTTACCAAGGGCGGGCCCGCAGCCAAGGGTGGAATGAAGCCGGAAGACATCATCACCTCCATCAATGGCCAGCCGATCCACGACGAAACCGACTTCATGAACCGCATCGCGGATCTCCCGGTCGGTACACCGACGACCCTTACGGTCGACCGTGACGGCAAGAAGCTCGACCTGAAGGTCACGATTGAGGACCGTATGGTGGTCTTCGCGGATCGTCCGGAAATCGCGGGCGACAACCCGACTCCCGAAACTGGCAAGGGATCCGAGGCTACTGATGTGAAGTTTGGCATCAGTCTCCGTCCTCTTACCGACGACGAGAAGGAACTTGTCGCCGATAAGCACGGCGTGTTGGTGCAGCGCGTCGAACAGGACTCCTTCGCCGAAGATATCCAGCTTCAGCAGGGTGACATCATCGTGGCGATCAACCGCACTCCGGTGAACTCGTTCGAAGATGTGAAGAAAATTCAGCAGACGCTAAAGCCTGGCGCCCCGGTCGCATTCCGAGTCGTCCGGCAGCTTCCCGGCTCCGGCCGCAGCCGCACACCCCAGACTCAGATGTTGTACTTGAGCGGAGTTCTTCCGCAGCAGTAAACCAGCAGTTAAGCTAGTCTTCCTACTCCTTGAAAGGCCGGGCCCGAGTGATCGGGTCCGGCCTTTTGAATTTGCGCCGGCGTTGCCGCGTGCGGGGACTCGAAACTAAAAAATCAGCTTCAGCGCTAACTGCAGATTCCGATTCTCAATTACGTTTATCTGATTGTTGTCGTCGCGAATGCCGCGCGTCGCTGTGATCGCCGATGTAGCCGACACGTCGGTATTGCTGTTGACCACGTAGAGATTCGAGTGATTAAAGACGTTGAAAGCTTCGCCTCTCAATTCGAGCTTGAATCGCTCGTTGATCGCGAAGGTCTTATGAATTGCGAAGTCGAAGTTCCACACGCCGGGTCCGGTGAATACGTTGCGGCCGGTCATCGTGCTGGGGAAGGGGCCAAAATCAGAGACGCCAACTATAGGATTCACGTAGCTGGAATCCGGCGTTCCGATACCCATATATGTAAACTCATTGGGTCTTCCCGTCGGTTGATCTGTATAGACCGCCGAAAACTTCTGGTCGTACATGACTCGCGGGCAGAACACGTAGGCAGCGTTGGTGCAATCGTAAACGCTGAACGGCGTGCCAGTACGGGCGGTGAAGTTCGGGATCACGCTCCATCCGCCGATGAGTTCATTCGTCCACCGGCTCTGGCTCTTAAACGGAAGATCCCAGATCGCCGCAAGCGTGACGCGGTGACGCACGTCGAAGTCCGCGCTCCCTGAATCAAGTCCAGGGTGCAAGGGGTCCAGGAATCCCAGGTTGCCCGACCCGGTTGTCGTCTCGCTGAACGTATTGCTCAGGTTGTCGATGGCGTGCGACCAAGTGTAATTCAAACGCAGCGTCAAGCCCTGCCGGCGGAAGTTTCGCATTTCGAGGCGCGAATTCAACCCTTCATAACGCGAAAATCCGCCGTTCGCGCGGAAGTTGATGTAAGAATACTGTGGATTGATCCGAGTCGTAGCCGAACCTGATCCGCCATAGAGGAGCTGCGATCCCGGAATATTCAGCCGCTCGATCGAGTACAGGTCCACTCCCTTGCTGCCCGAGTACTCGAGTGCCGCAAGGATGCCGCCCGCGAACTGATGCTCTAGGACCGCGCTCCAGAGGTGTGCGTACGCCGTCGCAATATTCGGATCGACCCCGCGTAGCGTTACTGGCCCCAAGGGCTTAGTACCGCTGCTTCCGGCAAGCGGACCTGCGTTATTGGTGGTGATCGGAATCGACGGCACATCGGAACCCGCAGTCAGCGCGACTACGCCGTAGTTGGGCGGATTTTGAATAACGTTAAACGTGACGTTCCCGAAATTGGGCTCATACCCGATTCCATATCCACCGCGGAATGCCGTCTTCCCATCGCCAAACACATCCCAGGCAAACCCCAGCCTGGGAGCGAAGTCCTTCCAATCCTTGTGCCACAGGCCACCGAAGGGATTGGCTGGATCAGTAGATGTAAGCACCTTTCCATTACCGGACTGAATTTGCAGATTCGAGCCCGCACCCAAAAAGAAGTTCGAATCGAGGGACTGATCGCGGTTAGATTGTGGACCGAAATACTCCCAGCGCAGACCGATATTCACGGTGAATCGAGGCTTTATCTTCCAGCTGTCCTGAATGTACAGGCCCGCCTCGTGATAGATTTCGCTTCGGCTAAAGTTCGGCGGCCCGACTGGCAAGTTCAAGGTGCAAGCGGTAGTCACCACGCCGCCAACGCACGGGAACTTGCCCTGTGGGTAAACTGCTGCCTGGAAATCGTGGGCCTGCCCCGCGATTAGGTTGTTAATGGAATTCGCGAGGTTGGTCCCGAGAGCCTCCACGGCTTCTTCATACGCGCCGAACGTGCGGTTGTCCTGCAAATAGGTAAACAGGCCACCAAAGCGGAAGTTGTGAGTGCGCCACACTTTCGTCACGTCCTGGTTGAGCTGCACGAAATTTTGCGGACCGCCAAACGGAATGGAGTTACCAGGAGTGGAAGGCGAATAGCCGGGATATCCGACATTCACTCCACCGATGCTACTGGTAGATCCTAGGGTGGTATACAGCGTCGGAGCGATCGGAGCGGTGCTCAAAGACTGCGAATCGCCGATGCGGTTGAAGCTCAGTTTTGTCTGGCTTACGACCGTAGGCGAAAAGACATGCGTTCCGCTGAGCGTGTAGGCGTTCTTCAGCTGCGCTTCGCCCGTATCGTAGCCGACATACGGGCTGTTCGTTACGGTGCCGGCAAAGAAATCGGCATCGAATCGCGCGTAACGGAAATAGATCTGCGTTTTGTCGGTGAGGTTATAGTCCACGCGGCCCGCGAACATTAAGGTATTCTGCGGAGATCCGCCGCCGGAATCGGCAGGAATTGCATACGCGACGTTCTGATAGGCAGGTAAAGAAACGGGAACGGGCCCGGGGCAATTCGTCGGCGTTTTGGGGCACTCGGCCTGACCGTATGTGAATGTCTGGACCGGAATCACATTCGCTTTGAGCGTTCCGAGTGAGTTGAAGAAGTTCTGAGTCGCCGGCGCCGAAGCGGAAATCAATTGCGGCGTCGGAATCACCATATTCGCGATCTGCTCGCTGCGAACTCGAATCCATTCAGGGTTCCCGAATACGAAAAGCTTGTCTTTAATGATTGCGCCGCCCGCGGAGAAGCCAAACTGATTGCGGGTAAAAGTGCCTTTATCGATGCCTCTCGCGTTGTTGTCGAAATTGTTTGACGCGAGTGCGGAGACGCGATTGAATTCGTACGCGGTGCCGTGAATGTCATTTGTGCCGCGCTTCGTATCGACGTTGACTACGCCCGCCGCGGCACGCCCGAACTCGGCCGTGAAGTTATTCGTGAGCACCGTGAACTCGCCAACGGAATCGAGTGGGGTGCGGATCGCGACGGTTGTGTCGAATTTGTTGACATTGGGCACGCCGTCCAGCAAAATATTCACCGACGTCGAGCGTAGGCCGTTCATAGAAACGCCGACGCCCCGTGTCGGACCGGTCGGATCGCCATTGGAAACATTGCCGACCGTTGTCACGAGGTCGTAGGGGTTTCGCGTGAGCGTGGGAAGATTCAGTACTTCCTGACCGGAGATGGTCTGGCCAACTGTTTGTGTTTCGACGTTGACCGTAGTGGCTTCTTCCTGAACTTCAACGATTTGTGTTTGTACGCCTACTGGAAGCTTGAAAGGCACGTTCACCTTAGCGCCCGGAGCGAGCGTGACGAATTGCCTTACAGTCTGAAACCCTGGAGCGCTGACCGAAACTTCATAACGGCCGGCATTCAGGTTCGGAACAATGAACGTCCCAGCACTGCTACTACTGGTTCGGGTTGCGTGAGTGTCCGGATCGGTGACGGTTACGGTTGCATTCGGTATAATGCCTCCCGTTTCGTCGACGACGGTAGCAACGATTTGCGCAGTTTCCGTCTGCGCAAACACGAAAATTGCGCAGGAAACAAATAGAGTAGCCAGGAGAAATAGTCTCCCACGAGAGAGCGACATGTTGACCCCCAACGGACTTTATATTGCGCCCTCGCGGCCCCTTCCAAAAAGCCAGTAAGGGTGCTTGGCCCCAATATAAGGTGGTGCTAAGAATGTGTCAAGGGAAATACATGTAACAAGTTGTTAGTAACCAGTAACTTACAGTCTGTCATTTGTCCTTGTAGGATTAAGCGCCATCTATCTATGCCGCGTCGGATTACAGGCAAGTACCGTATAGTTATGACAAATGGGTTGTTGGAGGGCTTCCTTTAAAGCCTGATTTGGCCTCAGGGATTTGTTCTCGCCGTATCGTCATTCGTAAAGTTGCAGTCCGGGCGACCGCAGTAAAAAAAGGCAGCGTTGCCTCGAATCCGTTCGAATTTACCGATTGGAATGGAGAATAAGTTATGAAAAAGTTGGCATCGCTCGCATTATTGAACACGATTGCATTGGATACGTACGGCTTCGGCCAGGCGTCCGATGGTAATGTCGTCGGAACCGTTCTTGACCAGACCGGTGCGGGCGTACCGAACGCGAATGTGGAATTATCCAACGACGCTACCGGCGTCAAGAATGCGATAAAAAGCGGACTCTTCCGGGCCGACAGCTTCGGCAACGTGCTGGTAGGAACCTACACGATCACGGTAACAGCTCAGGAATTTACAACGGCTTTCCCGTCGATCTGAGCAAGACGACAACCGCGAATGTGTCGCTTACAGTGGGCGTCGTTCTAAGCCGGGACGTTTCGCAGTTCAAGCGGCGGGGGCCTTCGTGCTCCCGCCGTTTCTTTCGGTGTGCCGAGCAAGTTCGACAGCTCGGGGGTGAAAGTCCCCCTGACAACCTGATGGAGGTGAAGTCATAGCGAAGCGCAAGGGCGTCGTCGCGAGACGGGGTCTGAAAGAAGCGCGGAGCAA
>Ga0126381_100005915_pt1 | contig 13502 bp, 8 predicted proteins | sample PanSoiMetPlot_28_FD_96465 | JGI IMG/M metagenome (GOLD analysis project Ga0126381, IMG submission 96465) | Tropical forest soil microbial communities from Panama - MetaG Plot_28 | ecosystem: Environmental > Terrestrial > Soil > Tropical forest > Bulk soil | place: Panama | collected 2016-02-17
CCTCATGCATGGCGCTTCACCTTCTTCCGATCGTTGTATCGTCTTCGGTCAACGATATATCGTTAACGATCGCGATACAACTCCGATTCCCGGTGAGTTCGTGGCCCGGCGGCCCCGGTGAGTTCGTAGGCCCGGCGCCCCGGTGAGTTCGTGGCCCGGGCGGCCCGGTGAGTTCGTGGACCGGGCGGCCCCGCGGGAGTCCGGGTGCGGGCGGCCTCGGCACGCGCACGGCCAGCTCCTGCTCCTGTTCCTCCGCCTGCTCCTGCTCCGCGCCGCCATGCCGCCCGCATAGCCCGCCGCGTGCGCCGGTCGCGGCCCTATTCCCACTTTGTGACCTAGTCCTCCGGGCAAAACGGGCAAAACGGTCGGAAAATTGGAGGACTGGGTCACAAAGTGCGGCTAGGTATGGCTGGGGCGGTCCGGTATGGGTGGGTTTGTGCAGGCTGTAGGGGGGTGTGGCGGCGGTTGGCGGACGTCGGCGGGGCGTTTTGCGGGAAGGGGCGGTGTGCCGATTGCGCATTCGCAATCGACACGACCGGGCGGACGGCCGCGGGCTGTGACTGGTGGAGAAGCGGCGGCGGTGGCGGGCGTCGGCCGTGTGGGACCGGTGCAGAAGCAGGCGGCGGTTAGCGGACCGGGAGCTGGTACTCGCGGCGGATACTGGAGCCGACGCGGGTGATGTCGGTGCCATAGACGTGCATCGAGACCGCGACGTCTTGGCCGGAGTTAGTGACCTGGTGGATATCACCGGGCGGGGCGAAGCCGCTGACCGTGCCCACCTGGTTCGCGTTGCACGCGACCACCTCGAGGTGCCCGTCGCGGACCGCGAAGATCTCCTCGTATTCGGTGCCCTTAAGCACGCCAGTGACGCACCAGGTCAGGTGGTCGTGGACCGGGGTCTGCTGGCCGGGCAGCCACACCATGACGGCGATAGAGAACGAGCCGTCTGCCTCGGCGTGCACGAGGTAGGTCTGGTAGCCGGCCGGATCGCCGGCCAGCTGCCCGGCGGTCAGCAGGCCGGGGCCTGGCAGGTGGCGGCGCAGCGCGGCGGCGACACGGTCCGCCGTCTCCTGCCACGAGCCGCGGACCCGCACCTCACGGCGGATCGCGGCGGCTAGGAGTTCGGGACAGGTGCCCACGACCTGAGGCATTGCCGTCGCGGTGGACATGGCACCTCCTCGGCGAGTGCGGCCATCGCATTCAACGGCTCTTGCCACCTCACGGTAACGGCGAAGGTGGAATTAGCACTAATGCGCATTGCCGAACTATCGATAGATGCCGTTGATAGATGGGTCCGCGCCGGGGAGTCAGCCAGCGTCGGGGTGCGGCTAGTCGGTCAGGGTGGTGTACGCGACGACGCCGCGTCGCATCGCGTCGATGGCCGCGCGGGCCGTCGCGGCCACGTCCCGGTCGCGCGGCAGCACGTCGGGCGGCTGATCGCCGGCGGGCCCGTCCTCGTCCTCGGTCTCGGCCGGGCCATCGGAGGGTTTGGCGGCGGTGCTAGCGGCTGCGGCGATCTGATCTAGCAGGTCGATCAGTTGCTTCGTCGAGCGGACGAAGTCGCCGGGAGTCAGGCCAGGCACCGACTCGAGGACGTCTTCGAGCTTGGCGCCGCGCACCCACCGGTACGCCGCCCACACGAAGCCTGGGTCAGGTTCGCGCAGGAACGAGAGGCCGCTGCGCTTTTCGAGCTGGTCGAGTTCCGCCCAGGTCCTGGTCATCGACGTGAGCACGTCGCGGACTGGCCCCTTGGGCAGCCGGGCCGGCGGGCCGTCGTCCTGCTGCTGGCGCGCCTCGAAGGAAAGCACCGACACGCAGGCCGCGAGCTCGGCCGGGTTCAGCCCCTCCCAGAAGCCCTTGCGCAGGCACTCGGCTGCCAGCAGGTCAAGCTCGGAGTACAGGCCGGCCAGCCGCTTGCCGTCCGGGGTGACCGTGTCCCCGTCGAGGTAGCCCAGCTGGTCAAGTACCGCGCAGACCTTGGCGAACGTCCGCGCGATCACGTGCGACCTGCTGCCGATCTGCCGGTCGAGTTCGCTGGCCTCCTGCTGCTGGCGGAAGTAGCGTTCGGCGTATCTGGCGTGCTGCTCCCGCTCCGGGCAGCCATGACACGGGTGGCGGCGGAGCTTGCGGCGCAGCTCGGCGATGTCCGCCTCGCCGCGGCCGCGCCCGTCTCGACCGGAACCGTCTCGACCGGAACCGTCTCGACCGGGACCGTTGCCGCCCTGGCCATTCCGTTCTGAGCCGACGCGGCCCTCGCCGTACTCGAGATCGTCGCCACTGGCCCGGTCAGTGAAATCGAATTCGTCGTCGAACTCGTCGAACTCGTCAGGCGCGCCGCGCCGTGGCCGGCCGCGGCCCGCCCCCGCGCCGCCGCGTCGGGCGTCGTAGTCGCGGCCCGCCAGCCTGTTGCGCATCGTGGAGACGAGATCGCGCCGGTGCTTCGGCGAACGCTCGCTGAACCAGACAGGCACGCGAATGTGTTCGACGGGCTCGGCGGGCACCGGGAAGTCCGCCGCCGACAGCTGCTTGAGCTGGCCGTTGGCCGTGAGCACCAGGGGGCCGTTCGTGCGGGAGGACGTGCTGAAGTCCCCCGCGGGCGGCGCGAGCACGATGGCCATGCCTGGCCGGCGGCCGCCGGGAACCCGGATAATGTCACCGCGGCGCAGGGTGCCCAGCACGCGCAGCGCCTCGGCGCGCTGGGCCGAGGCGCGGCTGCGGGAGGCACCGCGCTCCGCCTCGGTGAGCTGGCGCCTGAGCTCGGCGTACTCGAGGTAGTCACCCCGGTCGCAGGTCATCGACTTGGCCAGGTCGTCGAGCGTGGCGCGCACCCGGGCGAGCCTCCTGGCCAGGCCGACCACGCCCCTGTCGGCCTGGAACTGCGCGAACGACGACTCGAGCAGGGCAGCGGCGCGCGCCCGCCCGGCGCGCGCCGTCAGGTTCACGGCCATGTTGTACGAAGGGCGGAAGCTCGAGTTCAGCGGGTAGGTACGGGTGCCCGCCAGTCCGGCCACCGCGCCCGGGTCGATGCCGGGCTGCCACAGCACCACGGCGTGTCCTTCGACGTCGATGCCGCGCCGTCCGGCCCGCCCGGTCAGCTGCGTGTACTCCCCTGGCGTAAGCGCGACGTGCGCCTCGCCGTTCCATTTGTCCAGCCGCTCGATCACGACGGTCCTGGCTGGCATGTTGATCCCGAGCGCCAGCGTCTCGGTGGCGAATACCGCCCGGACGAGCCCGGCGGTGAACAACTCCTCGACGACCTCCTTGAACGCGGGGAGCATCCCTGCGTGGTGGGCCGCGATACCGCGTCGCAGCCCCGTCACCCAGTCGTGGTAGCCGAGCACGTTGAGGTCTTCCTCAGGGATGTCCGCCGTGCGCCGCGCCGCCACCGACTCGATCTGCGCGGCCTCGTCCGGCGTGGTCAGCCGCAGCCCGGCGTACAGGCACTCCTGCACCGCGGCGTCGCAGCCCGCGCGGCTGAAGATGAACGTGATCGCGGGCAGCAGGCCCGCCGCGTCGAGCCGGTCGATGACGTCCGGCCGGTTTGGCGGCGGTGAGCGGCGCGGGCGGTGTCCGCCGCGGCCGGGCCGGGATGACGGCGCGCGATAGGCGTCCCGCTGCGCGAGGCGGATGAGCTCGGGGTTGACCTGGTGATGCGCGTCGTCGGTGAACAGGTCGTAGAGCCGCCTGCCCGCCAGCATGTGCTGCCAGAGGGGCACCGGCCGGTGCTCGTCGACAATGACTTCGGTCCCGCCACGCACCTGCGCCAGCCAGTCGCCGAACTCCTCGGCATTGCTCACCGTCGCGGACAGCGCCACCACCCGCACCGACTCGGGCAGGTGAATGATCACCTCTTCCCAGACCGCGCCGCGGGAGCGGTCCGCCAGGTAGTGCACCTCGTCGAGCACCACGTAGCCGAGGTTGCGCAACGCCGGCGACCCGGCGTACAGCATGTTGCGCAGCACCTCGGTGGTCATCACCACGACCGGCGCGTTGCCGTTGACGCTGTTGTCGCCGGTGAGCAGCCCGACCTTGGCGGAGTCGTACCTGCGCAGCAGGTCGTTGTACTTCTGGTTGGACAGCGCCTTGATCGGGGTGGTGTAGAAGCACTTGCGGCCCTGCGCGAGCGCCAGGTGCACGGCGTATTCCCCCACGACCGTCTTGCCTGATCCGGTCGGCGCCGCCACGAGCACCCCGTCGCCGCCGGTCAGCGCGCCGCAGGCGCCGACCTGGAACGGGTCGAAGTCGAAGTCGTAAAGCTCGCGGAACGACGTGAACTCCGGGGCCGCCTGCCGCTCACGAAACCGCATGTACTGCTCGGCCGGAGTCACCGCCGGTGTGCTCATGGCTCCAAGAGTAAGGGGACGGACCATAACAGGGGCCTCAGGGGCCGCAATACGGGCGTAGCCGCCCAGCTCAGTTCATCGAGCTGTCCGCGTCCACCGGCTCGGGATCCCCGATCGGCGAGAGCTCGTCGTCGGACAGTCCCTCATACGGCGACGGGTGCAGCCGGGCATAGCGCTTGTCGTTGAGGAAGATGAGGACCTCGGCCACCTCGACGAGAACCACCACGATGCCGCCAAGCAGGAGCATCGTCATCGGGTCCGGGCTCGGCGACGCGATGCCGGCGAACACGAAGACCAGGAAGATGATGAGCCGGCGCCACTTCCTGAACCGCTCGTGGGTGACGACCCGGGCCATGTTCAAGATGATCAGGAACAGCGGCACCTCGAAGCACAGCCCGAACCCGATGATCATCGCGATCCAGTACCCGATGTAGGTGTCGGCGGTGAACAGGTTCGTCAGCCCGCCCGACATCGAGATGAAGAACTTCAGCCCGCGGCCCATCGCCAGGAAGGCGAAAAAGCACCCCAGGGCGAACAACGGGATCGCGCTGCCGAGGAACAGATACGTCCAGCGCTTCTCCCTGGCATACAGCCCGGGAGCGACGAAAGCCCAGAGCTGATACAGCCAGATCGGGCTGGTGAGGACCACCCCGGCGAGGATGGCGACCTTGATGCGCAGGTAGAAGCCGTCCATCACGCCGTTGAGTATGAGCGTGTGCCCGATCGTGTTGAGCTTGCAGCCTCCGACGGCCTGGCAGTAGGGCCGCTGGATGAAGCCCCAGATCTGGTGATAGAACGCCCACCCCACGATCGCACCGGCGACGACCGCCAGGGCGATCTTGAGCACACGGTTGCGCAGCTCGCGCAGGTGTTCCATGAGGGGCATCCGCCCCTCCGGGTTCTCCCGCCGCTTCGAGCGCACGTAACGCTCCCCTACGATGCGAGCGCCCGCGAGCGCGGAGGGCTTTCTCGCCATAACCGTTTAGCCCGTTCTTCGCAGGCGGTCTCCCGCTGTTAGCGAGTCTGCTGGCTGTCCGTCGTGGCGGTGCCGTTGGCGCCGACCGTCTGCTGCAGGCTGTTCAGCTGCTGCTGCAGCGCGTCGATCTGCGACTGCGCGTCAGGAGCGGGGGCCGCCGCCTGCAGCTGAGCGGGCGCCGCAGGGGCAGCCTGAGAGGTCGTGCTGGCCTGAGCTGTCGGGGCGCCTGGCTCGTCGTCCTCGTGCAAGCCCTGCACCTCCTTCTTCAGGATGCGCATCGACTGGCCCAGGGAACGTGCGGCGCCGGGCAGCTTGCGCGACCCGAACAGCACGATGATCACGACCGCGACGATCAGGATCTTCCACGGGCTGTCGAACAGGTCACCAAACATTTTCGTCCTCTGTTACAGGCGGTGAGTCCCCGCGCGGTGAGACTCGCTTCGGACATGAGTCTACACGTCATTCGACGCGCGGCCAGGACTGGATTGGAACCCCGCGCTACCCTGCTCATACCCCGGCTAACCAGGCACGTCTTCGAAAACTATCGGAGATGTGCGAAAAGGTTCTCATTCCAGACCATGATCGTGTACCCCCGGTACCGGTAGGTCCTGACCGGCGGCCCGAACGTGGCCAGTGCCGCCTGCGAGGACACCCGGTACGCCCCGGCAGTGGCGAGCACCAGGAAGTCGGCCCGTTGCGTGGCCGGGTCGTACCAGGCGGTGCTGGCCGCCCACTTCCGCGCCGTGAGATAGCGACCCTTCCCGTCCACCGGACGCAGGCTGACCGCGCCGCCGCTTTGCGCCGTCACGATGTTCGCCTCTGCGTACCCGCTGATGCCCGACGTCAGGTGGTGCGCGCGCAGATACGCGGTCAGGTTCACGTACAGCGGCGCGGCGGCTGGCTGAACCGCCGAAAAGCCGAGCATGGCCGCGTAGCCGGCCAGCACCACCCCCATGGCGAGCCCGGCCCTGGCGGCGAGCACTCGCTCGCCCAGCAGCCGCCCGGCTAGCACGGCCCCGAATGGCAGCACCGCGGTGATCTCACTGGTGCTGAGGATGTTGGTCGCCGTGATGACGGTGAGGTAGGCGATGACGTTGAGCACGATCGCGATAACGAGCACCGACTCGATGATGCCGTCGCGGCGCAGGAACCGCCGCACTGCCAAACCGAACCCCCAGGCGACCATAACCACCCCGATGAGATGCGCCACCGCGAAAACCACGGCGCGCCCGGAGCCAGCGCCGAAGGGGTCCGCGCCGAACAACTCAAGCAGGCCCTGGCCGGTAAGCCGGACGTTGGTTGCGAGCGCCGCGCGGCCAGCGAGGTGCGTGTGCAGGGTTCCGATCTGCCAGCCACCGAGCGCTTTGATCAGCGCGACTCCGGCGAGCCCGGCGGGGATGGACATGACAGCGGCGACCGCGAGCGACAGCTCATACCACTGGGCCCGCCAGCCTCTATTACCTGTTGGCGCCGACCAGCCGGTCTTACCTGTTGGCGCAGACCACCCGGCCCGGCGCATGATGGCGCCCTGGTTCACCCGTATGGCGCAGACGAGGGCAAGTGGTACGGCGGCGATGATGGCGACCAGTTCGTCGGCCACCATGATCCAGGTGAGCGCCAGCCCGGCGAGCACAGGGACCCACCAGCGGCGCGGCGCCAGGTCCACCAGCAGCAGCACGGCGAGCACAGCGACCGAGGTGCCCACATGCTCCGGCGACAGCATGAGGGTGTTCGTGCCGGTGCCAAGTTGCGGCGCCAGCATGATCCCGCCCGCCAGCAGGGCACGGACCAGCCCGGCGCGGCCGCGGGCACGCCCCCTGGCGAGGAACGCCGCGAGCAGGACGAGCAGCGTGTAGGTCATCGCACCGGCCACGTGCATTACGTCGGCGGACAGCCCGCGCACGGCCACGATCAGCATGTACTGCGGCAGCTCGGTGGTGTACAGGCTCACGTCCGAGACCCACCAGCCACGCAGCAGCGGGTTCCCGTGCACCATCTCCCAGGCCTGCAGCGCGCTAGACGCGCCGTCAGAGCCGACAGACACGGTCCGTGACTGGAGCAGGTAAGAGGTGAAGAGCACGACGGCCACCGCGACCGTGCCCGCCAGCCAGGCCACCCTGCCCCGGAGCCCGCCGCCTGGCCCGAGTGTCGCGGACCTGCTGCTGGCCGTTACCGCACCCGTCACCCCGGGGCTGTTCAACTGGATCGATGCCCGCCCTTCCGCGTCGCCCACCGCGAGGCTACCGCGCAACGACCGCGGCGTGCCCGCCCCGGTTAAACACGATATTCATCCCGAACGGAGCGTGCCGCCTGCATCGCGCCAACGCTGGCTCCGCCGGCCGCTAAGCCTGTCGGCGGCGGCATCGCCGGGGTATAGCCGGGGAAGGTCCGGTTACCCAGCTTGGTCAGCAGGTTGTACTTGTAGACCATGATCACGTACGGCCCGACCATGTACTGGTGGGCCGGCCGGCCGAAGGACTTGCGTACCACGGCCGTGCTCAGCGCGCCGCCAGGGACCGCCTTCGGGTTGACCGCCGCGACGACGAAGTTCGCCCGCCGATGGCTGGGGTCGTACCAGCTGACGGACGCTTCCCAGTGCCGTGCGGCGTTGGCCTGTGGCGTGATCGGCGCGACGAGCACCTGGCCGCCACTTGCCACGGTGGTGCTGTTGGCCTGCCAGTAAGAGGCCAGGCCCTCTTTGTAGCCATGACCGACCAGCCAGCTCGCCAGCCCCTGGTTTGTCGGCGGCAGCGGCTTCCAGCTGGCGGCCCAGCACAGCGCGGCGAGCAGGCAGGCCAGCCACACCCCCATCGCCGGCAGCACGACCCGGCCCTGGCGCCAGCGTTCAGGCAGCAGGCCAGGCAGCATGCGGCCGGCCAGTACCGCGCCGAACGGGAGCAGGATGGCCACCTCATGAGCGTGGGCGAGCGAGGGCAGCTCGGTGCCGAGGATGCCCGCGGCGAGGGTGGCCACGATGCCAGCCACCAGAATCTGCGACACGCGGTCCATCCGCTTGCCGAAGAACGTCGCGATCGCCAGGGCCAGCCCGGCCCCGGCCAGGGCCAGCCCGATCAGGTGGAACCGGGCGATGAGATCGACCGGCACGTGCGGCTTGCCGCCGGTGTTGGCGCCGAACAGCAGCAAGATCGTCTGGCCCATCACCCGGGCGTTCGACGGGATCTGGTGGGCTGGGGCGATCAGCTGCTGCGGCAGCGGGTGCGTGAATATGCCGCCGAAGTGCCGCAACGCCGCGTCAGCCCCCTTGGCGAGCTGGGTCGAGAGCCCGGCCGCCACGAGCAGCAGGGCGTCGTAGCGATACTCCTCGAGCGGCCGGCGCCGCACGGCGAGCGCGAGCAGCCTGACCACCGCCACCGCGGCGACCGGCGCGGTCGCCGCCACCAGGGTTAGCTGGTCCGCTACCTGAGTCCAGGCGAGCAGCACACACACCGCAACGGCCGTGTACCAGCGCTCCGGCGCGCGGTCCAGGATTAGCAGCAGCGCGAGGATCGGTACCGCGGTGCCCGCGTGGTCCGGGTTCTCGAGCAGCACCGGGGTGCCGCCGACGATGCTCGGCGCGAGCATGATCCCGCCGGCCAGCAGCGCGCGGATGATGCCTTCACGCCCCTTCGCACGGCCGCGGGCGAGCATCGCCCCGAGCAGCACGATCAGCGTGTAGGTGAGTGCGCCGCTGATGTGCGCCACGTCCGGCCGGAGCCCGCGGAACAGAACCACCAGCGCGTACTCGGGGACTTCCGTCGTGTAGAACGTGACGTCGGAGGCCCACCAGCCGCGCAGCAGCAGGTTCCCGTGCAGCATCGCCTGGCCCTGCAGAATGTTCGAGGCGCCGTCGGAGTTGTATGGCGCGACCCGCGACTGGAGCAGGTAGAGGACGAACAGGCCGGGGCCGATGAGCAGGAGCGCGGCTCCCCACAGGAGCCAGGGACGCCAGGCGGCGTATCGACGGGCCGGTCCGGCCGCGGCCGGGGCGACCTCACCAGTCGCGTCCGCCGCGGTGGCAAGACTCTGCCGGCCATCGGGCCGATCGTCACTGCTTGTCTGAGGCACCGCCACCATCCTGCTCAGGCCAGTTCCGTTGACGTCCTCCGCGGCTACCGCCGGCCGGCCGCGAACCGGTGCACCCAGAGCTGTACCGCCCGGAGTGATAGGGAGACGGCCGATCGTACCACTATGCCTGGACGCCGACCTGACTCCAGCCGAGCATGAGCCGGTACCGTAGATGGTAGTGCACAGAACGTAGTCACCGGCTACGGGGTGCTGCGATGCCGGGCTATGCGGACCATCGGGGAGATATCTGTCCGGGACGGACGGCAGCCGTTTCGTTAACTTTTTCTTGGTAAGTACTAACCTCATGTCACTCAAACTCCTACCGGCACCACCTGCTGGCCGACGCGAAGCTGTCATCAACTTGCAGCGCCTGTACGAGTACCGATTCCGCGGCGTTGACCAGGCCGGCCGGGAAGAGGTGTGGGCTGAGATCGCCCGTTACGTGCACGGCCAGATGGGAGCGCCACAGCGGGTCCTCGATCCCGCGGTGGGACGTGGCGAGTTCATCATGTCGGTGCCCGCCGCCGAGCGCTGGGGAGTCGACGTGGTCAGGCAAGGCATCCCCGAAGGCGGCGAGGTGAAGATGATCATCTCGGACATCATGGCAGCCCCCCTCCCCGAGGCATACTTCGATGGCGTGTTCCTGTCCAACTTCCTCGAGCACCTGCCCGACCAGAATGCGGTCGCGGCTGTCCTGGACCGGCTGCGGCAGACCATGCAGCCCGGCGGCCGGATCGCGGTCATGGGCCCCAACTTCAAGTACTGCGCCAGGCAGTATTTCGACTGCGCAGACCACACGGTGATCTTGTCGCACGTCTCGGTCGCTGAGCACCTGTACGCCGCGGGCTTCGAAGTGGCCGCGGTGCACCCCAGGTTCCTGCCGTACTCGTTCCGCGGCCTGCTGCCGCCGTCGGCGAGCCTGACGAGGGCCTACCTGAGCACACCGCCGCTGTGGAGGGTGCTCGGCAAGCAGTTCCTTGCGATCGGGCGCAAGCCAGCCTGACGTTATCCATTCCTGGCATCGCACGCCACTGGACTAACCTCGTGGTGTGGCTCGTGATGAACGCGGAGTTACGCCGCAGAGCGAAGACTTCTCCGCCTGGTACAACGAATTGGTCTTCAAGGCGGAGCTTGTGGACCGCGGCCCGGCCAAGGGCACGATGGTCATCCGCCCGTACGGGTACCGGATCTGGGAGCTGCTGCAAGACGACCTGGACCGGCGGATCAAGGAGACCGGGCACCAGAACGCGTACTTCCCGCTGCTCATCCCGCAGAGCTACCTGCAGCGTGAGGCCGAACACGTCGAGGGGTTCGCGCCGGAGCTCGCGGTGGTGACCCATGCGGGCGGCAAGACGCTGGAGGAGCCGCTCATCGTCCGGCCCACTTCTGAGACGGTCATCGGCGAGTTCATGGCCAAGTGGATCAGCTCGCACCGGGACCTGCCCATGCTGCTCAACCAGTGGGCGAACGTCGTCCGCTGGGAGCTGCGGCCGCGGATGTTCCTGCGCACCACCGAATTCCTATGGCAGGAGGGCCACACCGCGCACGCCGACGAGGCCGACGCGATGCGGGAGACCATGCTCGCGCTCGACACGATCTACGCGCGCACCGCTCGTGAGCTGGCCGCTATGCCGGTCATCGAGGGTGAGAAGACGCCGGGTGAGCGGTTCGCCGGCGCGGTCCGCACGTTCACCATCGAGGGGATGATGCGCGACGGCCGGGCGCTGCAGGCCGGCACGTCGCACTACATGGGCACGAACTTCGCCCGGGCGTTCAACATCCAGTACACCGGGGAGGACGGCCACCTCAGCTACGCCCACACCGTCTCCTGGGGCATGAGCACCCGCATGATCGGTGGCGTCATCATGACACACGGCGACGACAAGGGCCTGGTGCTGCCACCCCGGCTGGCGCCGTACCAGGTGGTCATCGTGCCGATCGGCCGGGGCGACCAGGCCGCCGAGGTCACCGCCGCGGCGGTGGCACTAGCCCAGCGGCTGGCCGGCGCCGGTATCCGGGCGCACGTGGACGACCGGCCCCAGCTATCCCCGGGATTCAAGTTCAACGACTGGGAACTGCGCGGGGTGCCGATCCGGCTCGAACTCGGGCCCCGCGACCTGGCCGCGGGCAGCGCGGTGATGGTCAGGCGGCTCGGCGAGGGCAAGGAGCCCATCTCGCTTGAGGGTGCGCCCGCGCGGCTGGCCGACGAGCTGACGGCGTTCCAGGACTTCCTGTTCGAGCGGGCCACCGCGTTCCGGAACGACCACACCGTCAGCACCGACGAGTGGGACGACTTCGCCAAGGCTGTGGCCACCGGCTGGGCCCGCGCCCTGCACTGCGGCACGCCAGAGTGCGAGGAGGAGATCAAGGCCGCGACCGGAGCCACGGCCCGCTGCATCCCGCTGGACGGGGAGCCGGAATCCGGCCCCTGCATCTGCTGCGGCCTGCCGTCGGCCTACGGCAAGCGGGTCATCTTCGGCCGCGCCTACTAGAGGGCGCCCTAGCGCACCTTGCTCTGGTCGGGCGCAGGCATGTGCAGCAAGAGATTCTTGTCCCAGACCATGATCACGAACGGGCCGTACGTGTACTCGTGCGCGGGCTCACCGAACGCCTGCTTGACAAGGACCTCGGAAAACGCGTACGCGGACTTGCCAAGGCCGGGCACTGCCACGACGAAGTTCGCGTAGGACTGCGCCGGGTCGTACCAGGCGGGCTTGGTTATCCACGGGTACGGGACCTGGCCCTTGCCCTGGACCGCTATCACCCGGACCTGCCCGCCGCTGGCGAGTGTCGTGCTGTTCGCCGCCCAGTACCTGCCCAGCCCGCTCGTCAGGTGGTGGGCCGTCAGCCATGCCGCGAGCCCCTGAGTCTCGGCCGCCTGCGCGGGCTGTGACGCGTTGTACCCGAGGGCGGCCAGGTAGCAGGCGAGCGCGACGCCGAGCGCCGGCGCCAGGCTGATTCTCGGCAGCCGGCGGCCGGCCAGCCAGGGCCCGAGGGTCCGGCCTGCGAGTACCGCGCCGAACGGCAACACGACCGCGATCTGGTGGGCACCCGAGATCGGGAAAGTCTTCAGCACGAAGGTGCCCGCCACCAGCATGGCGCCGATGCCCACGGTGAGCATCTGCGTGACACGGTCCCCGCCGCTGAAAAGCCTCCAGATGCCGACAAGCAGGCCCGCCAGCGCCAACGCCACACCGATGAAGTGCAGGAACGCGATCGTGGTCTGGAGGCCGCTCGGCTGGTCGAAAAAGTCTGCGCCGAACAAGATCAGCGTGTTCTCGACGGTCGCGTTGATGTGCGAGCCCCACTGGCCGAACGGGATGAGCGTGGTCAAGCCGGTCAGCGGCTGCATGGCGTAGCCTCCGGCCGCGCTGATGGCCTTCACCACCAGGTGCGCGAGCTCCACCGAGAGCAGGGCCGCGGCGGCCAGGCCGGCGTCATACCAGCCGGGCCAGCGGCGGTGCACGAGATACCAGTCCGGCCCGCGGCGGCGCACGACGGGCGCGCAGGCCCGGACCAGGCATACCAGCGCGACCGGCAGGGCGCCTGCGTAGGTCGCCAGCGGGTCGTCGACTTGTGCCCAGATCAGCATCACGCACGTGGCGGGCACTACCCACCAGCGCTTCCCGGCCCGGTCCACCAGCAGCAGCGTGAGCAGGATCGGCACCGCGGTTCCTGTGTGGTCGGGTGACAGCAGCAACACACGGGTGCTGGTGCCGAAGGCCGGCGCCACCAGGATGCCCGCGGCGAGCAGCGCGCGGATGATGCCCTCTGGGCCGCGGGCCTTGCCCTTGGCGAGCAACGCGGCGAGAAGCACGAGCAGCGTGTAGACCAGCGCCGCGGTGATGTGCACCACGTTGGCGTCCAGCCCGCGGACCGCTTCCACCATGGCGTCGATGGGCACCTCGAACGTATAGAACGTCACGTCCGCCAGCCACCAGCCGGACAGCAGCAGGTTGCCGTGCAGCATGTCCCAGCCCTGCAGCGCCGTCCCAGCGCCGTCGGAGTTCACCGGCGCCGTCTGCGACTGCCGCAGGTAGCACCAGAACAGCACCAGCGCCGCGACCAGCAGCCAGGCCGCCCATGCCAGCCGCGGCCGCGCCGTCTGCCAGCGCCCC
>Ga0126381_100005916_pt1 | contig 13502 bp, 12 predicted proteins | sample PanSoiMetPlot_28_FD_96465 | JGI IMG/M metagenome (GOLD analysis project Ga0126381, IMG submission 96465) | Tropical forest soil microbial communities from Panama - MetaG Plot_28 | ecosystem: Environmental > Terrestrial > Soil > Tropical forest > Bulk soil | place: Panama | collected 2016-02-17
CGATCGCTCGGGCCGCCCGTTTGCAGTTCTGCTTTTGGACCTGGATGGCCTGAAAACAATCAACGACAGCTACGGCCATCTGGTCGGCAGCCGTGCCATTTGCCGCGTTGCCGATATTCTCCGTATTCATTGCCGCGCCATTGATACGGCCGCGCGCTACGGCGGAGACGAATTTGCCCTGGTTCTCCCGGAATCGCAGGAAGAGGAAGCGCGCCGCGTCATCGACCGCATCCGCCAGGTGATGTCGAATGACGACGAACCGCCCCGGCTGTCCGCAAGCATCGGCATGGCCGTCTACCGCGGCGACGGCGAGCGCATCGAAAAACTGCTCTCCGAAGCGGACCAGCAACTCTACGCGGAAAAAGCCAAGCGCAACCGGCGCACTCCGGCCCTGCTGAATCCTCGCCGCCGCGCACCGCGACTCTGAACGCCCTATCCGTTATACGAATTTGTCATGCTGGGCAAAGCGAAGCATCTCAACGTACCTTGGCTCGATCTATGCGTGCTAACAAGGCTTTCGTTGCCTGAGCAGCAGCGCTAGTACACCACGCGCTTTTGCACCGTTTCCTTCGTCGCCAAGAAGAATCGAGGCTCAGGTTTTGCACCGTCGATAAGCTGCCCTGCCAGATACTCGCCCACGGCCGGCCCGTGCTTGAATCCGTGCCCCGAGCCGCCACCCGCGAACCACACGTTTTCCATTTCTGGGTGCCGGTCGATCAGAAAATCTCCACTCGAAGTATTTTCGTACTGGCAGACGCGCGTCTCCACGATCGGTGCGTCGCGCAGGGCAGGGAATCGCCGCGCGACATATTCACGCACAGCCTTAGTCATCTTGGGCGAAACGATGCGCGATTGCGTGTCGGGATCGACTCGCTCGCCGTGCTCATCAAACGCGATTTTTAGGCCGCGACTCTCGATGTCCGGCATCCCGTAAACCAAATCTTCCTGGAACAGCCACGTCGGCAGCGCCGGCGGAGCAAATCGCATTTCTCCCGCAGGAATCCCGAAAAAAAAAAACTTCCTGCCGTGAAGGAAAAATCGACGCGCCCAGCACGTCCGGAAAAACCTTTCCGAGCCACGCCCCACACGCGAAGACAAATTGCCCCGCGTCGATGCGTTCTCCCTGTTTCGTTGTGATCTGCTTTACTGTTCCCGCGTCTCGCGGATCCACAACTTGTGCGCAGCGGTATTCGACGCCGGCCCGCAACGCGTCCTCCACCACAGCGCTCACGGCCCGCCGCGCCATCAGTACGCCGCTGTGAGGCTCGAAAATTCCTTTTTGAATCTCCGCAAAAGCGATTTGCGGATATCGTTTTTCCAACGCTGCTCGGTCAAATTCCACATACTTCACGCTGCATCGGTTCAGCGTCGCCGCCGTCTCCTTCAGTCGCGCATCATCCTTCCCAGCCATCCACAGAACGCCTGTCTCGAGGAACAACGGCTCCTTCGTCGCTGCAAAAAACTCCTTCCACTGCACCAGCGACCGCTGCGACCATCGCGTGTACAACTCATCCGCCCCATAGCCCATCCGAAGGATGCGCGTCTCACCTCCGCTGCTCGCCCGCGAATGCCCCGGTCCAAACGCCTCAATCAGCACGACGCGTTTCCAACGTTTCGCCAAATGCCACGCTGTCCAGGCCCCAAACACTCCCGCGCCGATCACGGCCGCGTCATATGTCTTCTGCCCGCTCATTTTTGCAGCTTCATCCCGCCCGCATCCTATCTCATTCAGTTCTTCCTCGAAAATCCTTTCCCTGGACCGTGTCATCGCGTTAGCATCTTGAGTTTCCCATTTTCACTTCGGAGGTTCGTGTGAATCGTCATTGTCGTGTTGCCGTCCGCCTGCTAACAGCTTTCTTAATACCTTTTGTTGCTGCACTCTCCGCCCACGCGCAGCAGATTGATCCCAAAACTTATAGCGGGATGAAATGGCGGCTCGTCGGGCCCTTCCGCGGCGGGCGCGCGCTGGCGGTGACCGGCGTGCCGAGCCAGCCAAACACGTATTATTTTGGCGCGACCGGCGGTGGCGTCTGGAAAACCACCGATGGCGGTAACAGTTGGGATTCGCTCTTTGACAAAGAGCCCGCGTCTTCGGTCGGCGCCATTGATGTTGCCGACTCCGATCCCAATATCGTTTACGTCGGCACGGGCGAAGCCTGCATCCGCGGCAATATTTCTTTTGGCGATGGCGTTTACAAATCCACCGATGCCGGCAAAACGTGGACCAACGTCGGCTTGAAAGCCACGCGGCATATCGGTGCACTCGTCATTCATCCCACGAATCCTGACGTCGTTTTCGTTGCCGCTCTCGGCCACGCCTACGGCCCGAACACGGAGAGAGGGGTTTTCCGCACGCGCGACGGCGGCAAGACCTGGGAAAAAGTTCTCTATCTTGACGACCGCACCGGTGCGATCGATGTTGTCTTCGATCCGCAGAATCCGCACATTCTTTTTGCTTCCATGTGGGAAGGCTGGCGCACGCCCTGGACGCTCAATAGCGGCGGCGCAAAAGACGGCCTGTATCGCTCCACCGACGACGGCACAACCTGGAAGCGCCTCGAAGGCGATGGCCTCCCCGAAGGTCCACTCGGCCGCATCGGCGTGTCAGTTTCCGGTGCCGATTCCAACGTTGTTTACGCCCTCGTCGAAGCCAAGAAAGGCGGACTGTATCGCAGCGACGATGGCGGCGCCAAATGGTCGCTCATCAACGACGATCACCGCTTTCGCCAGCGCGCCTGGTATTTCACTCACGTTTGGGCGGACCCGAAAGACTCCAATCGCGTTTACATCGCCAACACCGGGCTGTATCGCTCCATCGATGCTGGAAAGACCTTCGAACGCATCAACGCGCCGCACGGTGACCATCACGCCCTGTGGATCGATCCCGAAAATCCCAATCGCCTCATCAACGGCAACGACGGCGGCGCCACCATCTCGATCGACGGTGGAAAAAACTGGTCCACTCAAAACAATCAGCCCACTGCGCAGTTCTATCACGTCGCGGCCGATAACGACTTTCTCTATCGCGTCTATGGCTCGCAGCAAGACAACTCTTCGGTTGGCATCCAGACGCGGAGCGATCGCGGCTTCATCGATCGCGGCGACTGGGATGCCGTTGGCGGAGGCGAAAGCGGCTACATTGTTCCTGATCCGCGCGACTCGAACATCGTTTACGCGGACGATGAAGGGCCAATCTTCACGCGCTTCGACCGCCGCACCAATCAGGCGCAGAGCATTCAGGAATGGCCCGAAGATCCCAACGGTTATCCCGCCGCCACCCAAAAATACCGCTACACCTGGACCATGCCGATTGTTATTTCCTCGCACAATCCCGACGTGATTTATCACAGCTCACAGTATGTGTTTCGTTCGAACGACGCCGGCCGCACCTGGGCCACCATCAGCCCCGACCTCACGCGCAACGACAAATCGAAGCAGCAGGATTCCGGTGGCCCGCTGACGAAAGATCAGTACACGGTCGAGTATTACGACACGGTTTTCACGCTTGCGGAATCGCCAAAGCAGGAAGGCGTGCTCTGGGCCGGCACCGATGATGGCTTAATCCAAGTGTCGCGCGACGGCGGCAAGAACTGGGCCAACGTCACGCCGAAGGAGGTTCCTGAATGGTCGATGATCAGCCTGATCGAAGCCTCGCCATTCGACGCGGGAACCGCCTACGCCGCCGTGGACGCGCACAAGCTCGACAATTTCAAGCCGTACGTTTTCAAGACCACGGACTTTGGCAAAACGTGGGCGAAAATCATCGGAGGCCTACCCGACAATTCTTACGTCCACGCAGTCCGCGAAGATCCCAAGCGCAAGGGACTGCTCTACGCGGGAACAGAAACGGCGATTTGGGTTTCCTTCAACGATGGCGCAAACTGGCAGCCACTGCAGCTCAATCTTCCGAACACGCCGATCCATGACATGATTGTGCATGGCGACGACCTTGTCGCCGCCACACACGGACGCTCATTCTGGGTTCTCGACGATATTAGCCCGCTGCGGCAAGCGGCCGCCTCGATTGCGACGGAAGATTCGCATCTCTTCACGCCGCGCACCGCTTGGCGAACACGGATAGGTCACTTCAATCCGCGTCGCTATCCCATCGGAGAAAATCCACCGAGTGGCGCGATCCTGTACTATTGGTTGAAGGCGGAACCGAAGGAGCCGGCGAAGCTCGAAATTCTCGACACACAGGGCAAAGTTATTCGCGCGTTCACCAGCGAAGAAAAGAAAAAGGAAGAAGCTCCCGCGGAATGGGAGCGCGACGCTCCTGAAGAGCATATTCCCGCGAAGGCGGGCCTGAATTTGTTTACGTGGGATTTGCGCTACGAACTCCCCACAAAAATTCCGCAAGCCGTGTATGACGCGGGCGATCCCATCGCGCCGCTCGCTGTGCCCGGCAACTACCAGGCGCGCTTCACGGTCAGCGGAAAAACACAGATCGCTTCATTCGAAGTAAAGATGGACCCGCGTGTGAAGACGTCCACCGAAGATTTGCGCAAGCAATTCGACTTGATTCTTAAGATGCGTGACCGCACAGACGAAATGAACAGGACCATCATCGCGATTCGTGATCTGCGTGGCCAGCTTCAAACGCTCGAGAAGCGTCTCGGTCCAACACAAGCCGCGAAGGACGATCCAAGCGACCCACCGAATCCTGTCGTGACCACTTCAGCCGATCTGCGCAAGAAAATCTCCACCATCGAGGAAGAACTCATCCAGGTAAATGGCAAGTCCACCGAGGATTTCGCCAACTACCCCACCAAACTCGAAAGCAAATTTGCCTATTTGCAGAACGTGACCGACAGCGCGGACACCGCGCCAACGGCCGCCGAAGAGGCCGTCTTTGCTGAACTCGATCAACGCCTCGAGACCCAGCTAGCCAAGTGGCACGAGGTCCTTTCGAAAGACGTCCTCGCCCTCAACGACGCCATGCGCAAGAACAACATCGCCCTCATCGCGCCGTCCGCCGCACCGGCAAAGTAGCCAGGCGTTCTTCGTCGGCGCGGGCCGCTCTTTGTAGGGGCACGACATCGAAGATCCCGGGCAGCAGCCGGGATGTCGTGCCCTCTTTCCTAGCATCGGCATCTTGCCGGCGGCGCGTTCTCTTGTAGGGGCGCAGCACGGCTGCGCCCTTCTCGCGACAACGTCAACGGTGTCATTCCGAGCGAAGCGAGGAATCCCTCTTCCTCACTTTTGAAAGGCTTTGGCAATCGCCTTGGCCCAGTGGGAGAGGTGGTTCAGCGACCGTGTGTGCGTCGCGTCGAGATGCAGCGGCGTGATGGAAACGGCGCCAGAAAAAATCGCGGCGTAGTCGGTATCCGGCTCGACGTCCTTGTCGATCTTCTGCTCGAAGAGCCAAAAATAGCTGCGGCCGCGCGGGTCTTTGCCTTCGCTTAGCTGGTTGCGCGTGATTTTCCGCGATTGCCGCGTGAATTTCACTTCGCCCTTCCATGGCTCCGGCACATTCAGGTTGAGGAGCACCTGGTCGGGCAGGCCTTCCTTCAGGACGATTTCGGCGGCAGCGCGGGCCACACGCGCCGAATTGGCAAATTTCGCGTTTTCTCTCTTTGCGCACAGCGAAATCGCAATGGAGGGAACATGATGTAGCGCGCCTTCCCGTGCCGCTCCTACAGTACCGGAGTAATACGCGTTTTCTCCAAGGTTCGCGCCGTGATTAATGCCCGAAATCAGCAGGTCAGGTTTTTCCGGCAACAGTTTGTGCAGCGCCACGATCACGCAATCCGCCGGCGTCCCATCAATCGCCCATTCGCGCTCCGCAATGCGGTTGCACACGATGGGCTGCCGTAGCGTCAGCGACTGCGCCGTGCCACTCTGCTCCCGGCTCGGAGCCACAATGCTCACGGTCGCAAAATCTGCAAGCTCCTCCGCGACCGCCCGCAGCCCCTCCGCCTGATACCCATCATCATTTGTTAAAAGGATATGCGTCATTTGACAGATCACGCTCTTGAGTCACGCATCCTATGCTTCAGTAGGCGGAGACTCGAGTTGGCAGTCAAGGATTTACAAAAATGCACTTTGAATGATGCTGTATCGCTCAATTCAGCTGTCAAGCTGTTTCGTTCTTTTTCTGCACTTTGCCCACGAGGCGCAACCCAGAGACGATCGCCAACACCAGATATGCCAACTCCATGAAGAGGAAGTAAATCCATTCGAAGTCATCTTTCCGCGACATTAGATGACGTACGAACGGGATGGCGCTCACACCTAAAGCAAAAGACCAAGTCGTCAGGCTGATGACTTCCCACCAAGGTGAATGTGCTCTCGACGCGCTCTTGGAATCGCCATTCATGGAGTGCCACGCAGGAATCTGCCCATTTTGTAAGCTGTACGACAGTAACATACACAATTATAGCTGAGGAAAGCAGGAAGAGAGATGGTCGGGACGGCGAGATTTGAACTCGCGACCTCACGCACCCCAAGCGTGCGCGCTACCAGACTGCGCTACGTCCCGACCGGTAACCTGACAACGACGCGGCAATTTCGAGAGGGCCGAATCGCGGTAGCTTCTGCATCCACAAGGCTATCACCGGCGTTCGAGAAGCGTCAAGAAAGCGTGCAGGGCATCGCGCAGATCGAGCAGCATCCTGCGGCTAAGAAGTTGCGACGCACCCTCACCAGGCTGATTCGAACCGCGGTACGCAGCGTCGTCGGCGCCTTTTTCTCGCAGATGTCGACGCGCGCCCGCAATCGTGAACCCCTCATCGTAAAGCAGCCGCTTGATCCGAAAAACCATGTCCACGTCTTGCTGGCGATAGACGCGGCGGCCCGCATCATCTTTTGTCGGCTGGAGCTGCGGAATCTCCGACTCCCAGTAGCGCAGCACGAACGGCTTCAGGTCAGCAAGGCGGCTGACCTCTCCAATGGTGTAGAGACGCTCTTCGGTGGCGGTTCTTGTGGCGGTGACGTTGCCTGCCATGCTCTGGGTCCTGCCGGAATCCTTCGTGAATCCTCCCGGGATCCACCAGGATAAATCCCTCGCGCTCCCCGCGGGAGCCGCTCAGGATTAAGGGGACGCCGCTATCGTAGCAGTTTGCGTGCCATTCCTGTAGAGGGTGGTCCTTGCAGTTGCCGCGTCATTCGTCCCGCCGAGTTGCGGCGCTCGCACGCCTTTCACGTTTGCGCAAACGCTGGACGAAGCGCACGGGCGTTCCGGCAAAGTCAAATTTGGCTCGAAGCTGATTTTCAAGGAAGCGTTCGTAACTGAAGTGCAGAGGCATTTTCTGGTTGGTGAAAAGAAGAAACGTGGGCGGCGCAGTCTTTGCCTGCGTGACGTAGTAAATGCGCACAGGACGCGATTTGGGCGTGCTGCCGCGCTGGAGATCGACCTCCTTCTTGAGCCAGTCGTTCAGCGCGGGCGTTGGAATGCGGCGCCGGCGCGCCTCGGAGCACTGATTGATTAGCGGGAATAGTTTCTCCGCGCGCTCGCCGGTCTTGGCCGAAAGAAAAACGATGGGTGCGTAACTGAGAAATTTCAGTTTCGCGCGAATCATTTTTTCGTAGTCGAACATGAGCTTCCCGGGATCCACGCTCACGGAATTGCGATTGTCCTTCCTAGGTTGTTTGGATTTTCCTTTAGCAGTGGCAGCATCACGCATCACCGCTTCGCGCGCCGCGACGAGCGCGAGGTCCCACTTGTTGACCACAAGAATCACGGAGCGGCCGGATTCCTCGGCATACCCCGCAATCGTCGCATCGCCCTGCGTGACGCCTTGCTCGCCGTCAATCACTAGCAAAGCCACGTCGCAGCGCTCGAGCCCGCGCCGGGCCATTACCACGCTGAGTTTCTCCGCCACAAGGTTGGTCTTGCCTTTACGGCGGATTCCCGCGGTGTCCACAAAACGATAATCGCGGCCACTGCGCGTGATTTCCGTGTCCACATTGTCCATCGTCGTACCAGGAATTGGCGAAACGATGGCGCGCTCTTCGCCCACCAAGCGGTTCAGCAGCGTGGACTTGCCGACGTTCGGCCGCCCGATGATGGCAACTTCGATCGGCGCAGGCTCGTCCGGCAGTTCCATAGGCGGAAGCTCAATACCCGCAGACAAATAAGCCTTCGACGCTGGAAACAATTGCGCGAGAGCGTGGTCCAGAAGATCATCAACGCCAGTGCCGTATTCCGCCGTAATGGGAAAAACCGGAACGCCGAGCGAATGAAACGGCGCGGCATGAGCTTCTTGCGATGGCGAATCCACTTTGTTCACTGCAAGGACGAACGGCTTCCCGGTTGCACGCAAGAGCCGCGCGAGTTCTTCATCGAGAGGAGTAAGTCCTGCCTGACTGTCCACCACAAGAACCAGCAATGCCGCTTCTTTGATGGCCACCTGTGCCTGCCGAAAAATCTCCTGCGGGATCAGCGCTTTCTCGTCAGGAATGATTCCGCCAGTGTCCACCACCTCTAGAGTCTTCCCGCGCCACTCGGCTTTGCCATAAATGCGGTCGCGTGTAATACCAGGTTCATTCGTGACGATAGACCGGCGCGTTCCCGTCAAGCGGTTGAAGAGCGTCGACTTCCCTACGTTAGGACGTCCGACAATCACCACAGATGGCAGCCGCGCAGTCATAAATATGTACGCTTAGGCAAGCCGTACAACGTCCCGCCAGTTCGATTTGCAAACATCGACTGACAGCGATACGCTGACCCACCGATGAATCTCAAGTCAAAGAGTGCGCTGCTGGCTCCGCTTGCAGCCTCCTTTCTCCTGAGTTTTGACGAGGACGGAAACCGCGACACGAAATATTTCAGTGTTGTTACCTTTTCACCTGGAGGGCTAGACATAAAGCTCTTTGTCTCAGCTTTCAGCGGCAAAGCGGAGGTTTTGGATAATCCCTTTCGAGTTTGCATTTGGGAGAAGCTTCGGGAGAACCCAAACCCCAACCGATACAAAGTCACTGAATACCGCCTTCTCAACATAAACTCGACCAAATTTGCCAAAGTTCAAGAAGAAACGAAAACCTCGGAATAATCCCTAAATCCACGCTGCTATAGTCCCGCATAGGTTTGGCGGCGGAGGAATTGGCCCGCGCCGGGGCGGCCGACGAATTTGCCGGAATCAATGACGGCGCGGCCGCGGGATAAAACGGTTTTGGGCGCACCTTTGATCTTGATGCCCTCGAACATGGAGTAGTCCACGCGCATGTGATGTGTTTTCGCGCTGATGACTTCTTCGTGATCGGGATCGAACAGCACAAGATCCGCGTCCGAGCCGACGGCAATGGTGCCTTTACGCGGGTAAAGACCAAACAGCTTCGCTGGTGTGGTCGAGACCAGTTGGACAAAGCGGTTCGGCGAAAAATGTTTGCCGTGGACTCCACCGGTGTAGACGAGACTAAGGCGGTGCTCGATACCCGGTCCCCCGTTGGGAATCTTGGTGAAGTCGTCTTTGCCAAGCTCCTTCTGCTCCTTGAAGCAGAACGGACAATGGTCGGTCGAAACAACCTGCAAGGTGTCCTTCGCCAGGCCCTGCCAAAGCTTTTCCTGATGCCACTTCTCGCGCAGCGGTGGCGTGAAAACGTACTTCGCGCCCTCGAACCCGGGCACTTCCATGTTTTCAAGCGAAAGGTACAAGTATTGCGGACAAGTCTCGGCATAGGCCGGCAGGCCGCGGTCGCGCGCCTCCCGGATTTTTTCGAGCGCCTCATTGCAGGAAAGGTGAACGATGTAAACCGGCGCGCCGGCCATTTCGGCCAGCGCGATGGCGCGGGCCGTTGCCTCGGCTTCGGCGGTAGTGGGCCGAGTGAGCGCATGATATTTGGGCGCGCATTTGCCTTCCGCGAGCGCCTGCCGAACGATCACGTCAATGGCGCCGCCGTTTTCCGCATGCATGCAGATGAGCCCGTTGTGCGCAGCAGCCTGTCTCATGGCTTTGAAAATCGTGGCGTCATCCAGCATAAACACGCCCGGATAAGCCATGAACAGCTTGAAGCTGGTCACGCCCTCGCGAATGAGCTGGCCCATCTCCTCGAGCTGCGCGGAGCCAAGATCCGTAATGATGCAGTGGAAGGCGTAGTCGGTGACGGCTTTGTCGTGCGCTTTTTTCATCCAGGTGTCGAAGGCCTGCCGCAGCGACTGGCCTTTGTACTGTATGGCGAAGTCGATGAGCGTGGTGGTGCCGCCGAAAGCCGCGGCGATGGTGCCAGTCTCGAAGTCGTCGGCGCTGGTGGTACCCCCAAAGGGCATGTCGAGATGCGTGTGCACGTCGATGCCTCCAGGAATTAGCAGCAAGCCGGTCGCATCAATGACGCGGCTCGCGTTGTCGGCGGGAAGCTGCGCGGCAATGGCGCTAACCCGGTCGCCCGAGATGCCAACATCGGCGCGATAAGTGTCCGTGGCGGTAACCACGGTGGCGTTGCGAATCACTGTCTCAAATCGCATGGGGATTCCTCAGGGGGAGAACTATACGATGGCCGTTCCGAATTGGGAAGAAAGTAGGTACACCCCGGCAGTTGTGAAGAGTGTGAAAACAAAGGGGTTGGAGCATACGGAACTTTGTAGGTTGGCGAAGATGGAGTGCCGGAGGAGCCATGGCCGAAGAGAGATCCTTCGATTCGCTGCGCTCGCTCAGGATCACTATCCTCATCGGATAGCCACTTGGAAGAATATCCGGAATGTGGGGGTGAGCGCGATATCCCCACCCCTATTGCAAGGGAAAAGAGTGCGGAACCGCTTGAAAAGGAAGTTGTTAGATGAGCATACGTCTCTTGAAAGTTTCTTGAGGGAACGCCAGAGAGCGAGCATATGGAGCCGAGGGCAGGAAGAAGTTCGTGCCGTAGTTTGCGAGAGTATACTATACCTAAAAGAAACAGGGTTGCAAGGTCGAAGGGAAGTCGTTTGTTTTGTGCCGGATAGGAGAGCAACTTTCGCAGTTTGCTCTCATTGCGTTTGAACATAAACCCAACCGGTGATCCCATACCGAGAGCAAGTTTTAGCGGTAGTGGGGGAGAATTTTGTGCTTGTAGAAGTCGAGGGTGGCTTCCTCCTCGCCGGACATTAAGTAGATGTTGAACTGGGTGACCCCGGCCTGGCGGAGGCGGTCCAGCTTTCTGACGTGCTCATCAGGCGAGCCAAGGACGCAGAAGCGGTCCACGACTTCGTCGCCCACGAAACCGGCGTTGTCACTGCCGACTTCGCAATGATGCTGATAGTCGTACTTGCCGCGGTCTTTCACGTAGGAAGTGAGCGCGGGAGGCAGTTCTTCCGGCTTGTACTTCGAGATGAGGTCCATCACGTGGTTCGAGACCAGCGCCGGGAACCAGCGCACGTGCTCGCGCGCAGTTTTCAGGTCATCGGAAGGCCAGACGGGCGCGGCGGCCATGACTTCGATTTTGCTAAAGTCGCGGCCGGTTTCCTTCGCTCCTTCGCGAACGAAACCGAGGCACCACTCGATTAAATCGGGATCGGCGAACTGGAGAATGACTCCGTCGCCGATTCGCCCGGCAGTCCGCAGAGCTTTTGGCCCGTAGCCGGCTACCCAGACGCGAGGGACTTCGCCATTGGCCCAGGGGAATTTTGTAGGGACGCCATCAAGGTCGACGGTTTTGCCAGCGTTGAGATTGCGGAACGCGCGCACGAATTCTTCGAGGGTCTCGAGCGTAGTGGGCTTTTTCCCGAGGACGCGTCGCGAACTGTCGCCCCGGCCGATGCCCAGCTCCATGCGGCCGTGCGAAGCAAGGTTGAGCGTGGCAAAGAGGCTGGCGGAGACAGTCACATCCCGTACGGCAGGATTCGTGACACAGGTGCCGAGATGCATGTGCGTCGTTTTGGCGGCCATCAAGGTAAGCAGCGGAAACGGGTCCTTCCAGAGAACGTGCGAATCGAAGATCCAACCGTAAGAGAAGCCCGAGGCTTCGGCCTGCTCCGTGAGGCTCAGGATGCGGTCAATGGAAATATCAGGCTTGATGGTAATCCCAAAGTCCATGGAAAGGCTCCTCTTTAGTGGCACAGGCTTTCAGCCTGTGCTCCGACGATCTCCGAATTCAACAAACGGCGGCAACCGCCAACGGGCCGAAATCTTGGTAGGAAACTAATATCCATGCGGAATGATCCTCTTCAATCCGCAGGCTGCGTGGCAACTTGCACGCGAGGGGTCAAAAGCAAGTAAACGACAAAACTGACGAGGAAGCCGACAAACCAGGCGTAATCGTAGAGCGGGCGCAGCGCGGGAACCACCAGGCCTATGAACGCGACGGCAGCGCCGGCCGATAGAGCAACAACGGCGCTCCAGTGGAAACCGCGCGAGTACGCGTACTGGCCGTTGCGGCGGTAGAGATCCGCGGCGGCAAGTCTTGTCTTTCGCACTACGAAATAGTCGCAGATGAGGACGCCAGCAATGGGGCCGAGAAAGCCGGAATAACCAACGAGCCAGGTAAAAATGTAACTGCCATAGCTGGCAAGAAGCCTCCACGGCTGCATGAGCTGGCCCACGGCGGCGGTAATCAGGCCGCCGGTGCGAAAACCGATGCGGCGTGGAGAAAGATTCGAGAAGTCGTTGGCAGGGGAGACGACGTTGGCGGCGACGTTGACGTTAAGAGTGGCCATGAGGAGCGCAATCATGGCGAGAACAACTGCCCAAGGATTGCCGAGGCGTGCCAGGACTTTGACCGGATCCCAGATGGCTTCGCCGAAAATAATCATCGTGGCCGAAGTGACGGCGATGCCGATGAAGGAATAAAACGTCATAGTGGCGGGAAGGCCCAGGGCCTGGCCAACCATTTGATCGCGCTGGCTGCGCGCGTACCGCGTGAAATCAGGAATGTTCAGTGAAACGGTGGCCCAGAAACCGACGACACCGGTGAGCGAAGGAACGAAAAATCGGAAAAACTCGCCAAAGGACTGAAATTTGGAAGGTGTGGAGAGCATTGGACCAAAGCCGCCGGCCTTACCGCGCGCCCACAGGAGAAGAGCCAAACCGATGAGAAGCAAGAACGGTGCGGAGATACCTTGCAGGAACCGAATGGTTTCAATCCCGCGCAAAATCACAAAGACGTTGAGGAGCCAGAAGAGCACGAAGCAAACTGCCGCGCCAAAGTGAAAATGGACCCAACCCGGCGCGAGGGCGATGATCATGGCGTTGATAGCTTCGCCGCCAATCCAGGTTTGAATGCCGAACCAGCCGCAAGCCACGAGGGCACGAAGAATTGCGGGAATATTGGCGCCAAGCACACCAAACGAAGCGCGCGCAAAGACAGGAAAGGGAATGCCGTACTGCGCGCCGGCGTGCGCGTTAAGCAGCATGGGGATCAGTACCAGGACGTTGCCCAGAAAGACGGTGATGAGAGCCTGGCTCCAGTTCATGCCACCGGCGATCATGCCGCTGGCCAGCATGTACGTAGGAATGTTCACGCTCATGGAAATCCAGAGAGCGGCGTAATTGTAAGTCGTCCAGCGGCGGCGGTCAGACGCAACAGGGGCCAGGTCTTTGTTATAAAGCGAACTGGACTCAATGGTTTCGGCGGGGAGCATGTCCTAGTCGGCG
>Ga0126381_100005917_pt1 | contig 13501 bp, 8 predicted proteins | sample PanSoiMetPlot_28_FD_96465 | JGI IMG/M metagenome (GOLD analysis project Ga0126381, IMG submission 96465) | Tropical forest soil microbial communities from Panama - MetaG Plot_28 | ecosystem: Environmental > Terrestrial > Soil > Tropical forest > Bulk soil | place: Panama | collected 2016-02-17
CACGGAACCGCAGGACTTCCCCAGGAGTGCCAGCAGCGCTCCCACGCCGCCAGAATCCAGCGGTCGCCGCTGGTCGATTTCACCGCGCATGCAGGATTGCCGAAGATTTTGTTGTCATTCGTTTGGCCATTGAATTCCGGCGCGCCTTTCAGCATCACACAGACCTGCGTGCGCAAGGTGGTGAGTTTTTCAGGCGTATTGTTTTGCACCCAGAGTTCCAGGTCGGCCCCGCTGGCCAAAGGCCGAGCCGAAGCGCCAAAAACGATCTTGTTGGGGAGTTGCTGAGGCCGGGTCAGGCTACCGTCGGAATTGCGCTCCCAGTCCACGTTTTCAATCCAGATGTTTCGGTTGTTCCAGATGGTGAGGACGTCGGTGTGCGCCAGAAACGTCAGACCGAGATTGCTGAAGATAGCTTCCGGAAGGTCAATCACAACATAGCTCGCGGGATCCCAGGGCGAAAAAATGCTGGCCTTGGTGCCGCGTTGCGGCAGGATCGCGCCTTCCAGGAAACCGATCCGCGGATGCCGCCCGCCCGGATACGGCAGCACGCGGATCTTGTCAGTTCCCCTCAGCAACCAGACATCAGGAGGCAACTGCGCAACACGGTTTTCGAGGACGCCGGTATCGAAGCCGGTAACCTTCGCCATTTCCTCCCAGTTGTAGTGGTGCTGAATCATGTTCCTGAGCCAATAGTCCAGATCGGCCCGCGTTGCCACCAATTCGGTCGGCAACCGCGTTGCCATAGCTGCTGGAGCGCCGGGTGGCAGCGGATCCGGATAGCGCGCGTTCAACATCGGGTCCCTGACCTGGGTATGCAGCGGCAAAAAGCGCTCAAGCTCACGGAAGGCAATCACCCGGCATCCCTGCTGCCGTAGATAGCTCATGTATTGCCGAAAATTGTCCTGCGGGGTAGTGACCCAAGGGTGAGGATCGGGAACCCCATGAAACTGAAAGACAACAATCTGGCCCGTCATGGCCGCGTCGACGACTGCGCGAAAATGCTCCAATGTCCAGCCCGGATACGCATCACCGGTGGTGGGGATCAGCAGAGGATAATGTTTCTGCGGATCGAATGTTGGGCCGACAGCCACTTGGCCATAGGGAATCTCTGGTTGCATGCCCCGCCGCGCCAGGCGATAACCCAAATCGGCTAGCTGCTGCACCGACTCCGGGCTGAAAGCATTCCCACACCACGCAAAACTGGTCGGCTTCGGAACGCCGACATGGCGAAGCTCGTTCTCGACCAGTGCCAGCTCCGCGGGCATCTTGGCGGCGTCATAAGGACTAAGCAATGCGGGATGGGTCCAGGTGTGGTTGCCGATTTCAAAACCCATGGCGTGAAGTTCTGCAATGTCCTGCCAGTTCATGTAGCGGTCGGGCATCTCTGTCATCCATTGATGACAGACGAAGAAGGTGGCCCCGAAACCCAGCTCTTTGAGCAGCGGGCCGACAAACGTGCGCTGCGTCTTAACCGCGTCATCGAACGTCAAAACAACGATCTTCTCGGACGGCGACTGGGCCAAAGAGATCTGGCCGGTGACGTGCAAAAGTGTCGCTGATCCGGTGAGTGCGAGAAAGTGCCGGCGATCGATCGCTCTCGCCCGTTTCAATACCGGGACGCACGTCTTGGATTCCGTCTTCATCCAGTTGACCCGCGGTCGTTAGTGAAAGATGAATTCAGTAGTAAGTATCTTGGCCGAAACGAGCCGAACCGGCCCGAGCAGACCGGAAGCAGGTTTTTCCGTGAGACCTGGTCGGCCCTGACCATAACGATTGGCAAGCGTGTTCGTTACCCCGATCTGCAAACGATTCGAGCCCGCTTTCAACAGCTCGGTAATATCAAAACGATATGGCGGCCAAAGTTGCGTCCCCGCACTTTTTCCGTTAACGCGCACTTCAGCAATGTTCCTTACGTCGCCCAAATCCAAAAAAACCCTTCGCCCGGTACCCACCCACAAACCATCAACAACAACATCCTTTTCATACCAACCGGTCCCGGAAAACGTAGGCCACTCGTCCACCCAGCTCCCCAATTCCCGAGATACGGCCGGTTCGTCACCCCCCTGACGCTGGAAAGGCCAGGGGCCGGTGAGCGGTAAACTCCCGAGTTTGTCCGTCTGCTCAAGCGAGCGGGTCATTTTTCGGCCCCTATAGATGGCGCTGACCGAAATCGGACCTTCAGCTTCGCTGAGCAGCCTCAATCCCAATCGATCTTTCGTGCCTTGGCTTTCCAGCACCTCCACGCTCGAACTTGTTAAGTGCGGCACTTCTTCAGTTGCTTTCTCAAACACGACTGCCAGAGCGCTGTAGGGTTCCAGCTTCAGTGGGATCGTCGTGTGCCCCGATTCCTCGCGGAAGGCCGGTGCCTGTCGAACGTTGCCGGATTCGGGATCCCAGATCGAGGGCGCGTCCGAAGACGCGAACGTAAAGTCATCGGATACGGTTTCCGCAGAGTCGTTGTTGATCAGATACCATTCTTTCCCACCGCCGCGTTTGTGCAGAACCGCGATTTGCGGATGGAACGCGGGCGTTTGCACGTCCGAGCGCGCCGTCTCCCGGATCGCCTGAATGAATTGCTGTAACCACGGCTGGGAATAATCCAGGTCTTTCCCGCGATGAACAGAAGTCGGAGCGGTAGCCAGAACCATAATGGGCAGTTTGGCTAACTCAGCGTCGGAGACCATGTTGGTGACCGGAATAAAAATTGCGCGTCCGCCAGATTTGTTCGTTCTGGAGATGCTCTGGGCCGGAGAAGCTTCTGTGGTATCAAATACGGAGGTCAAGAAACTCCTTACGAGTGCAGTCTGGCCATCGGTGGCTCGGACTGGCAGCGTGCCTACCGCGATCATCTTTCCTCCGCTTTCATAAAACCTTTCAAGCAGCTTCGCGGCCGCGCCGGAAATTGAAGGAACGGCTGGAAGCACGACGACACCGTACGTCATTCCATTCACGTTGAGTGCGTTAGCCGACAAGCTGACGGGTACGTGCAAGTCCTGATCCCCCGCGAGCACCAGCTCGTCTACGTAATTGAAATCATCCTGGATGGCACGGATGGCATCCGATGTGGACAAGAAGTATTCCTCCATCTTCGCCAAAGGCACAAAATTCATCAGCCCACCCTCGGTCATGATGGCCGTGGTGGGGTAGAAGATCGCGATGTCGGATACTTGTCGCCCTCGGCCGGACAGATAGAGCATTCGCGACGCGTCAGCGACGAAGGTATGAAACTGGTCTTTCCAAATCTGGTGATAGAACAAATCGGGAGGCGAATCCTGTTTTCGTGGTCCGTCAATCGAATAAAAAAGAGCGTGGAGAACTTCAGTATCGATTCCGCTCGTGGCGTGGTAATCGATCACCGCCTTCATTTCCTCGGGCGTTAGCCCCCAACCATAGGCGCCAAAGGTTTCCATCAGGGAGTGGGGAAATCCAAACATCCGCGAGGCGGAGCTGGCGAGTTTGGCGTTGATTAGCCCAAAATGCCTGTTGCCTATCTGGTCGGCGCCACCGCGGTTCATATAACGCATCGTTTTGAAGTAATCTCCACCCTCGAACGTTCGATGAAAACGTAGCGCGTCCTCCAAGACGTGCCCGACAGCCTCGATTCGGTGCGCTTTGCACCAGTCTTGAATCTTACGGTAATAGGTATCCATGTAAAGAGTGGATAGAGCATCCCAGAAGTCGGTTCGTATTTTGGCATTCTCTTCGCTGTCGCCCACCCAAAGCAGTGGCAGGGAATCGATCAGCGAATATCCTTTCTCCCGCTCAAAGTACGCTGGCAGGGCCTCAGTCCAAGGGACCGTATTGGGGAAAACGCCGTCAATTCGGTTGTTCAGAAAGCCCGGCTCGTCTGTAAAAATCCCGATGATCGTGCTGCCAAAATATTCTGGAAACCGCCGATAATACTCCGCATGCGTTACAGAGATGAACTTGTCGATTGCCGCCGGATTCATCAGGTCTGGGCAGCAACCCGGTGTTTTTCCGGCGGTACCGGGTCCTCCGGGCGGACTATCCTGCTGCATGAAGAACATTAACCGCCAACTGCCGTTGGGGAACCGCCAGCTCAAACTGCCCTGGCTCGCTTTTGACGTGAGATTCACAAAGGTGGAGCGGACTAAGCCATTCTGATGGGCTTGTGCGGCGATGATGCCAATCAATTTTCCATCAGGAATTTGCCAAACACCGCCCTGCGTTCCATCCGCCCCCACGGGAATCTCGACCATGGCGAGATTCTTAGCGATATACTCCGGATTTGGAGGTACCTGCCCGGTGCCTACGGGTCCGCCGTCTAATACCCGGCCTCCACCCTGACCGCTTGGCCAGTTGTACTCATCGTAGAGAACGACCTTCAATCCGAGCCGCCGGCACGTTTCTAATGCAAACTTGAATCTCTCGAAGTAGGTCTGAGAGAGATAGTATTCGAGTTCACCTTGATCGAACTGGCCTCCCAGCCCGGATCGCGGGTGGAACACCACGGAATGAATTCCCGCGTCCTTCATCGCGCGCAGCTGGCGCTCCATTTCTTCCGGCTGCATGTCGCCGTTCCAAAACCAAAAAGGCGCTATGTCCACAATCGGGGCGCGAAACTCTTCGCGGTCGATTCCTGCGTCCGACTGACCTGATGCGAGCGAGGGCGTAGTAAGTGCGAGTAGCAACAAAAATGCAAAGGGTGCGGCTCTCCACAGGCACTTCATCATCTGAACGAGACCTCCATGCGCGAGTCGCCATTCGTACGATTGAGAAAGCACATTACACCACCCGTCTAAACTAAGAAAGTTGTTTTCCATCATTGCGCTAGCAATCGAAGGTCTCTACTTGCAGACCGCGGGAGGGGATCTTGCTTCGGCGATTGTGACTTTAGGCTACGATTTTCGAGGTTCATCGCAGCGGTCAGAGTGACCCGCGCATACGATCCGTTTCTCTCGTCCCTCTGCAGACGATTTCGGTTGCGCTTCACCCCCCGCCAACAATGCAGGAATTCAGCAAGCGTTCCGTCTCGGCCTCTGGACAGCTCAGTGATGGATGAGCACTCTGCGCAGCTGGTTTGGTCCTTATATTTCAAGGTCGCCGACGCAGTTTTGCTAGCCGGCCTGCCTTTTCCCATTCTTTCCCGAACAGTGAGGGCACGATCCACAGTGGCGCGGTGAGAAACCACAACAGCGACGCCAGATTGAACCAGCGAAGATATTCCGAGAATGAGAGCTTGCCGACACAAGCCACGATGGGGACGCTCACACACACGGCCAGCGCCAGCAGCGCTAGAACCTGGCAGACCCTAATCATCGTTGTGCGCATTTCAGTCGCCTCCGTTTGCCAGCGGCGCATTGAGCGAAGCCTTGGGCGGCGGCGCGTCCGCGGCGGCGCCCCAGAGATAGGAAAAACCAAGATAGGCGATCAGTGCGATGAGGTAGCCGGGCAACCCCTTAATGAAAAGATGAACCGGTAACAGGAACGCGACCGCCAGGCTCACGGTCCAACTCAACAAAGCCGGCCAATTGAGGAACAACTTGTGTTTTTCTGCCCAACTGGAGGTCCAGTTCAATTGCGGGAAAATCCAATGCTCGGCAAAAACTATGGCGCCGACAGGCATCAGGATAAGCCCGTACAGGGCGACAAAATCCAGCAGATGCATGAAGAACAATGGGAAGCAAGCCAGGAAGCTGGTGATCAATCCGGCTGCCAGGGTGACCTTCCAGCGCTTCCAGTTCGGCGTGATGGTTTGAAACGCCAGCCCCGCGCGATAGAGGTTCGGATTCGAGCTGGTCCATCCCGCTATCACTACCGCCATGGCACCCGCAAATCCTGCGGCGGTAAATGCCATGCGGCCCGGGTTCATTTCCCGCCCCACGGCTGCTACCATGACTCCCGAGCAGATCCAGGCCAGGAAGTGACCCACAAACATTCCGGTCGCGGACCAAAACCCGTACGTCCATTTTTTGGCATACCGCAACAGCGCCATGTCGGACAGCCCGACGTGCAGCGATAGATTGCAAAACCACGCAAAGAAAACAATGTGCCGGAGGGTGTATTTCGATTGGCCAAGCGTGGGAACCCCGGTCCATATTCGTGTAGTGGCGCTCTCCCACAGATCCTTTAAGGTGTCCACCTTGCCGAACGTGGGAAGCAATGCTAGCGCACCCGCGAAGAACACTGCCGCCAGCCATGGTGAGCACACTTGGGAAAACTCACTTATCTTTTCAAAACCCAAAATCGCAACAATGGTGACCACCATGCCGACACACAGGGTGACCACCACCCAGCCGACGCTGTTCGGGTAGAGGTCGTTTAGGGTGGGAATTTTTACTGAGAAAGCCATCCCTACGGAGGTAGCGGAAACGGAAATCATCGCCCCCGCCACGATGCAAAACAGAATCGCGTTGGCCGTGTTGTATAGCACACTCAACGCTGGCCCGCCGATCTTTCTGAAATACCAGTAAAGAGTCAATCTTGTGCGGGTAGCGATCGGTGCGCAAACCAGTCCATACGACAACACCGCCAGAATGTCGCCGATCAACAAACCCAGAACTAGGTCTCGCGCAGAAACTCCATGAATGACAAATAAGGCGCCAATGACAAACTCTGTCGCAGCGATGTGCTCTCCTGCGAACATTGCGGCAAACTTTCGCCAGCCGAGAAGGGCTTCTTGCCGGACCGGTTCCCGATCAAACTCGTAGAGGGAATCCAGTCGTTCCGCCAGACTTCTAGTTTGGCCCACCGCAGGTTCGAACTGAGACATAAGGTGCCCACTCTAAGAAAATCCCTTTCTCAAGTCAATGGAGTGATGTAAAGTATTTCCACTTGTGCCAGCGGCGCACGGGAGGGAGCGATGGCCAAACTCGTCCATCGAACCAAGGTAAGAATCGTTCAGGATCAACCGCCAGCACGGCGCGCCTATATCGAGGACTTCCAACAGCCGATTTCCTTTGGTGTACACGGCAAGATCGCCGATTTCTACAAAATTCCGGAAGAGAAGCTGAATGACTCGCAACCGGCGACTCTGGATTACCTGGTAGCCGCAGTCGGCGGCTGACTCACTGGGACTCTGGCGCGCGCGCTGGCCGCGCGCGGCGTCCAACTGGCTCCGGGTGAGCTCACGACAGATCTGGAGGGTGATATTGAAGAACTGGAGGGAATCCTGGCAGTCACCAAAATCCACGCAACGTACCACTTTCCTGTGCCAAAAGATCAGCGCGCGGCGGCGGAACGTGCTCTGAGTGTTCACAAGCGGGGCTGTCCGGCGTCCATCAGTGTGGAACGCGGCATTCTGGTAAGTTGGGATGCCGATATCGGGGAGAAGTGACAATAGCTGAGCGCTTCACCGAGGAGGAGCTTATGAGCGTCACGCAAGCATCGTCAGCGAGTGCAAGCAAGCGCTATCAGTTGTTCATCAACGGAGAATTCGCGCCGGCGTCTGCGCAGCGCACCACGCCGGTACTCAACCCTGCGACGGAGGAAGTGATCTCGGAGGTCCCCAATGGAACCGTCGCCGACGTGGATGCCGCCGTCGTCGCGGCTGAACGGGCGCAGAGGTCCTGGGCCAAACTGCCGGCCATCGTGCGCGCCGGGCACCTGCGCGAGATTGCACAGGCAATTCGCCAGAGGAAGGACGCACTGGCTCGTGTCATCTCAGAGGAACAGGGCAAAGTTCTGCCCCTAGCCGAGGTGGAGGTCAGCTTCACCGCCGACTACCTGGATTACATGGCCGAGTTCGCCCGCCGCTACGACGGCGAGATCATCCAGAGCGACCGCCCCAACGAGAATATATTCCTGTTCAAGGCACCCATTGGCGTCGTCGCCGGCATTCTTCCTTGGAACTTTCCATTTTTCCTTATTGCCAGAAAGATGGCCCCAGCTCTGGTTACGGGGAATACCATCGTCATCAAGCCCAGCTCCGAAACACCCAACAACGCCTTCGAGTTTGCCAAGGTCGTTGCCGGCACTTCTCTGCCCAAGGGGGTCTTCAACCTGGTATCTGGCTCGGGCTCGGCAGTCGGCAGCGCCCTCGCTGGACATCCTAAGGTTGGAATCGTCAGCCTAACCGGCAGCGTGGCTGCGGGTGTGGCCGTGATGCGTGCTGCGGCGGAAAACATCACCAAAGTATCCCTCGAACTCGGCGGCAAGGCGCCCGCCATCGTGATGCAGGATGCCGATCTCGACCTGGCCGTCAGTGCCATTCGCGCTTCCCGCATTATCAATAGCGGACAGGTTTGCAACTGTGCAGAGCGCGTTTATGTCCACGAGTCCATCGCCGGGCTCTTCGTCAGCAAGATGAACGAGGCCATGCAGGCCACTAAGGTAGGTGATCCCTTTGAGGCGGGCAATGAAATGGGCCCGATGGTCAGCAAACGTCAGTTGGAGGATGTCCACGCGGCCGTTGAACAGGCAATCAAGGAGGGAGCAAGACTCATTAGCGGCGGCAAAAAGTACGAAAAACGCGTGGGCTATTACTATCCGCCGACTGTGCTCACCCACTGCGACCAAAAGTCGGCGATCGTACAAAAGGAAGTCTTCGGTCCTGTCCTTCCCATCACCACGTTCAAGGACCTCGACCAGGCGATCGAGTGGGCCAACGACTGCGAGTACGGGCTAACCTCATCCCTTTACACTCGCAATGTGGATGTCGCCATGCGTGCCTGCAATGAAATCAAGTTTGGCGAGACTTACATCAATCGCGAGAACTTTGAAGCGATGCAGGGCTTCCACGCCGGCTGGCGCAAGTCTGGCATCGGAGGCGCGGACGGAAAGCATGGGCTGGAGGAGTATTTGCAAACACACGTCGTATATCTCCAGTACAACCAGAGTCAAAATTAAAGTGGGCTGACGCGTGACCAAGCAGACAGAGTAACCTTGCCACAAGTCTCGGCCGAGCAGCGGCCCAAAGACGGGCGGGCTCATTCCGTGGGTCTTGGCCGGAACCGTCAGCGCAAGGCGACCGGTGCAAATCAGACTGGATCAGAGGGCACTGCTCGCATTTGGGAAACGGAGGAACCGAGAATGGCAGAACTAGTACAAGTGTCAAAGGTCAAGATTGAGAAGGAACCCGGCAAAGGCAAAGTTAAAAAGGCAGTTATCGAGGGTTTTCCGCAGCCGATTCGGATGGGACTTCATGGCGGAGTGAAGAAGTTCTACCGTGTAGAGTCCGGCGAGGATTTGCCGACGACGCTGGATTATGTGGTCGCCGCCCTTGGCAGTTGCCTGACAGGTACGTTGGGAAGCGCGTTGGAGGCTCGTCCGATTCCCATTGGAGCCAATGATCTGTCTGCCGACGTTGAAGGTTACATTGAAAACGTCGATAACAAGCCGCTGATCACGCGCGTCCATGTGAAGTATCACCTAAAAGTCCCGAAGGGCAAGAAAGCCGAGGCGGAACGGATTGTTGAGACTCATGACAAGTTTTGCGCCGTTTCCCAAAGTCTAAAGCGGGGAATCACTGTCGAGTTGGAAGCAGACATTGTCGAATCGTAAAGCTCATGCCAGGAGGCGTCCGGCGAATTGAAAGCCTCCCGGTCGCCCTCAGAGGTTGAATTATGCTCGCGAGGTTGTTTGCAGGACCGCCAATCCGAACTCACCCATGCGACGTTTCAAGCTCAATCCGCTGAGAAAGTGAGCGTTGAGGGCCCAACCGTGTGATGCCTGAAGGAGCGCCAGAGAAGAGGGGAAGTGCCAACGATGGAGACGCATCATGTCATCAAGAGTCGCCGCGCTTTTATCAAAGACACGTTCGCGTATGGGGCGACCTTAACAGCACTGGCGTCGTCAAAGGTGCTGGGCGCGAACGACCGAATACGAACTGGCGTGATTGGCGCCGGGGGGAGAGCGGGGGAATTGATGAGGTGCTTTAATCCGGGCCCCGACGCTTTCTGGGCGGGTATGCCCCAGTTCAAAATCGTTCCGGTCGCGGGTGCTGAACTCGTGGCGGCCGCAGACGTGTATGAGCCGAATCTAGACCGGGCAGCAGCTGCAGTGGGCACCGGAATGAGAAAATTTCACGATTATCGCGAGCTTCTGGACCAGAAGGATATCGACGCGGTCATTATTGCTGCGCCGGATCATTGGCATAAGAAGATGCTGGTCGATGCGGTCGAAGCTGGAAAAGATGCGTATCTTGAGAAGGCCGCTACGCATTCGATAGAGGAGGGCCCAGAGGAGATTCGGGCCGTCGAGAGGAGCGGAAGAGTTGTTCAAACGGGTACACAACACCGAAACTGGAAACACTATATCCAGGCGAAAGAGATCGTTGACTCCGGTAAGCTCGGGACGGTGCGGATGATTGATTCGTACTGGTTCTTGAATTATATGCCGGCCTTGGAAATGTTTCGGCACCTTAAAACGGACTTCTCCAAGCTCGACTGGAAGGCATGGCTTGGGTCAGCACCTGAGCAACCGTTCACGGAAATGAAGTTCCGGATGTGGCGGTACTTTTGGGATTTCGGTGGTGGTTCGCTAACTGATTTGATGGTTCACTCTCTTTCAACCATCCAATGGTTTATGGATAGCCCCACCCCATCCAGTGCAATCGCCGCGGGTCTTTCGAACGACTTCGAATGGGAATGGCCGACGACCCTGACCTGCACGCTCGAGTATCCCAAAGGATTCGTGGTGAGCTATGTCGGAAACCATTCAAACGGCATTGATTTTGGCAGCGTCATTTTCTACGGCTCGAACGCGACCTTGGAGATCAGTCGCGCAGCCTTCGCTCTCTATGAGGAGGCCGGTGGTTTCAAATACAATTCGAAAAGCCAGCGTTGGCGTCCGGACCCCGAACTGTATGTGGAGTCCGAGGAAGAAGGGACTTCGGAAAACCTCCGCAACTGGCTGGACTGCATACGAAGCCGCGAGACTCCTAGTACGAACATAAGGTTTGGGGTGGAACTGGCTCGGGCGGCTCATTTGGGCAATGCCGCGCTGAGAAGTGGCAAGAAGGCAACCTGGGACGAAGTAAACCAAAAGATCGTTCTCGTTTAGGGGAAAGGTGATTGGTGCGATCGTCGCACCCTTTGCGGCGACGATTTCGGTCTGCAAGCAGACTCTCCGAGAACCGAGGGCGCATTCCTTCTACACGAGCGATTCGGGTTAAGTTTCAGCCCGCAGTCAGATGGCGCCCTCATGAAGGTATTCTCTAGAGCCACCATTCAACCGCCGGGCCAGTTACTCGCAACGTCTTTCTGGTGATGCAAAGTTTGAGGAGCTGCATTTAGCGAAGTCGGACACCGAAGCAGATTGCGTCGAGTTGGCTGCGAACCTCTCACACCTGAATGAAACCAACGGTTTTCATAACTCGCCCCGTCCAGCCAATGGTCATCGATCGGGTCGCCGAGCGGTGTATCGTCCGTACGAATTTAAAGGACGAACCGATGGACGCCGATGAACTCGCGGGCAATATCCGCGACGTTGATGGCGTGATGGCATGTCTTGTACGAGTGTCCGAAGAGGCCATTGCTACGGCCTCCAGGCTGAGGATCGTGGCTAACATCGGAGCCGGATATGACAATATCGACGTCAACGCATGTACGCGCCGAGGGGTTCTGGTGACCAACACGCCAGATGTAGTCGCCGAGGCAACCGCGGACCTGGCCTTCACCTTGATGCTATCTGTAGCTCGCCGTGTAATCGAAGGAGACCGGTATGTTCGAGGCGGGCGTTGGAAACACCCGCAATACAATTTGCTCTGGGGCTCCGACGTACATGGTAAGACCCTCGGGCTCTATGGCTTCGGACGCATCGCTCGTGCGATGGCCTGCCGCAGTCGCGGTTTCTCGATGCAAACTCTCTACTATGCCCGACACCGTGCTGACGCGACGGTTGAGAAAGAGTTCGGCGCGGAATTGGTGGATTGGAACACTCTGCTGCGCGAATCCGATTTCTTGAGCGTGCACGTTCCTCTCACACCCGAGACGTATCACTCGCTTGCTGCTCCCCAGCTCGCCTTGATGAAACGGACATCCACGGTCATCAATACGGCCCGTGGAAGCATCATAGACGAAGAAGCTCTGGCTGAGGCGCTACGCTCAGGCCAGATTCGTGGAGCCGGTCTTGACGTTTTCGAACACGAACCGGAAGTACACCCAGCGCTGGTGGCTTTGCCTAATGTGGTGCTGGTGCCTCACGTAGGCACAGCGACGCCCGAGACGCGTCTACGAATGGCATTCCGTGCTGTCGATAATTTGCTTGCAGCATTGGATGGGAGACGCCCGCCCGACCTACTCAATCCGGACGTACTCACATCACGATAGACGAGCGAACGTGTCATTCAATCTTGAGTTGCTTTGGCTCGCACTGAGACGCCTCGGCCGTCGATGTATGCGATGAGGATAGCCCCCAGAACGGTCATGGCGGCTAGAAAATGAAATCCCGCACCCGGCGATTCGAAGCGTCGGTCTGCCCATGCTTTGAGATTGGGAGCCACGAACCCGCCCAGAGCCCCCAAAGCATTGATGATCGCGATGCCGCCAGCAGCAGCGCGCCCGGTCAGGTAGCGGGTCGGGAAGGTCCAGAACAAAGGTTGAACCGCAATGAAGCCCGAGGCAGCTATGCAAAGGGCGGTCAGCGAGATCGCCGGCCGAACTGTGACCGACACCCCACTGGCTAGCCCGGAAATTGCAAGGGTCACACTAGCAAGCAAGCAGTGACTGTTATAGCGATCCGCAAGGCGGGGAAGCCAAAACGCTGCCGCTAGGGCGCAAATCCAGGGAATAGTCGAAACTAGCCCAACCTCGAGGCCAAGCGACTTACCTAAAATCTCTGCTACTTCCGTCGGAAGATAGAAAACCAAGCCGTTTGCGCTCATTTGGATCAGGAAGTAGATCGATACGAAGTGCAATACGCGCACGTCCGTCAGGATCGGAAGGAACGTGGACGGACCGCGTGCGCGCCGTACGCTCTCCTCACGCAGGAGTTCTCGCAGCAACGCATCCTTGTGTGACTCAGGAAGCCAAGTCGCGTCGTTCGGCTTATTGTCGAGATACCAGTATGCCCATATGCCGACCGCAACCGAAAGCAAACCTTCAATTAGAAACATCCACTGCCAGCCATGAAAACCTCCTGTTCCATCTAACTCCAGCAGAAAGCCCGAGATTGGGCCCCCAAAGATGAAGGCTAGAGGGACGCCGAAGTAGAATAAACCCAACATTTGACCCCTCGCGCGGTTTGGAAACCAATAGGTGAGGTACAAAATCATGCCGGGGAAAAAGCCGGCTTCCGCGGCTCCCAGTAACGTGCGCAGCACATAGAAAGAGGCGGGGTTCGTCGCGAACATCGTGGCTGCAGATATGAGGCCCCATGTCACCATGATGCGAGACATCCAGACCTTTGCGCCGACCTTATGCAAGATCAAATTGCTCGGAACTTCACACAGCGAATACGTAAGAAAGAATATGCCGGCCCCCAGCGCATAGGCCGCCTCGGAGATTCCCGTCGATGCCTGGAAAGCTTGCTTCGCGAAGCCAATATTTGCGCGATCGAGGAAGAACACAACGTACATCAGCAACAGGAAGGGAACCAATCG
>Ga0126381_100005918_pt1 | contig 13501 bp, 13 predicted proteins | sample PanSoiMetPlot_28_FD_96465 | JGI IMG/M metagenome (GOLD analysis project Ga0126381, IMG submission 96465) | Tropical forest soil microbial communities from Panama - MetaG Plot_28 | ecosystem: Environmental > Terrestrial > Soil > Tropical forest > Bulk soil | place: Panama | collected 2016-02-17
AGCCGGCAAGCGAAAGGAAAAGCGCTGGTCAGGCATATTAATTGCGGTAATACAAGTCACGACAAACGACAGATGGACTAAAAAAGGCCACACCGCCCTTTCGCCTTGCCTTTGCTTGCCTGCCTGGTGTGGCCTTTTTCTTTCTTCGCAACGTTCCCAGTGCCCCAAGTAATACCCGAACGGACCAGAAATACTCCTTTCAATGCCGCGCCTTCGCTTGTAGAATACGGAACTACGCCGCACCCGTTTACCCGGCGGGAAATGTTCCACGTGGAACAATCGTAACTTGAAAGCTGGGCGTTTCACGTGAAACGCCGTTTTTTGGCAGCCCGGAGGGCCAAAAAGCAGCAATTTATGTTTGATTCCCTTGGCCGAGGCCAAGGAATGAGAGGCCTTTTTGTGGGCTACAGGATTGAATGGCAAAGATCATCGCCATCGCGAATCAGAAGGGCGGAGTCGGGAAAACGACTACTGCAATAAATCTGGGAGCCAGCCTGGCAGTAGCAGACATGAGGGTCCTGGTTGTCGACGCCGACCCCCAGGGCAACAGCACCAGCGGGTTCGGGCTGCGAAAAGCGTTTCGAAGAAGCCTTTATCATTCAATGGTGATGGGCGAACCCCTTACCAATATAGTCCTGAACACCGATCTGCCTACGCTGAAAATAATCCCATCCGAGCGCGTTCTGGTGGCCGCAGAGATCGAGATGATTGAAATGGAGCAGCGAGAATACAAGCTGAAGGGATTGTTGGAGCCGATGGTATCGCAGTATGACTATATACTGATCGATTGCCCGCCCAGCCTGGGCTTGCTAACGCTAAACGCGCTATCTGCGGCGAATTCGGTTCTTGTCCCAATCCAGTGCGAATACTTCGCTCTCGAAGGAGTTACTGAGCTTTGGGACACTCTGGTCAAGATCCGAAGGAACCTGAACCAGAGCCTCACCATAGAAGGCTTCCTACTGACAATGTACGACGAACGGACCAACCTGTCGAATCAGGTGGTGTCGGACCTACGGGATTTTCTTGGGACACAAGTCTTCGCAACGGTGATTCCTAGAAATGTCAAGCTTGCCGAAGCTCCGAGTCACGGCAAGCCAATAATCATTTACGATATCAAGTCCAAGGGCGCGGAAAGCTACCTGAACTTGGCCAGGGAGGTGATAGAGAATGTCAAGAAAGGCGCTTGGCAGAGGGCTTAGCGCGCTGTTCCACGAGACGGGTTCGATCGACCAGGATCTTGTCGAGATAGGGATTGAACAGATCGATCCCAGCGAGGTCCAACCCCGCCAGGTTTTCGGGCAAGAGAAACTGGAAGAGCTCGCCGCATCGCTGAAAGCGAACGGCGTAATACAACCCGTGGTAGTAAGGCGGCGAGGAGACCGGTTTCAACTGATTGCGGGAGAGCGGCGATGGCGGGCGGCGCAACTCGCGGGCCTTCATAAGATTCCCGCAGTCGTGAAGGACGTCCCGGATTCCCGGGTCCTGGAATTGTCGCTCATCGAGAACCTTCAGCGAGAGAATCTGAACCCGATCGAGGAGGCGACCGCATACAAGAACCTGCTGGACAAACTAAGCTATACACAGGACCAGCTAGCTCAGCGCGTCGGAAAGGACCGATCCTCAATCGCTAATTCGTTGCGGCTGCTCAAACTCCCGGCGGGGATCCGGGCTCTTGTAGAAGAGGACAAGCTTTCGATGGGGCACGCCAGAACTCTCATCGGACTGGGTTCCGCTACCGAACAGGAGGCCGTGGCAAAGCGGATCGTGTTGGAGGGATTGTCTGTTCGAGAGGCAGAAAGGCTGGTAAAAAAGCTCACTGAGCCTGTAATTGTGGATGCGCGAAAGTCACCGAAAAAATCGCCGGATCCCAATGTTAATGCGGCTGAACTCAGGTTGAAGAGAAGGCTTGGGGCTCCGGTCAAGATAAACGTGACGAGGCGCGGAGGGTCAATACTCATCAAGTTCTCGACCATGGACGAACTGAGCCGAATATTTGAGATCATTGTCGAGCGAGGCAAGTCCTGACGGGATCTGTTGGGTAATTCGAGATCATTGTCGAACGAGGCAAGCCCCTGACGGGATCAGGTTGGCTAATCGATGGGTTGAGGCGAGAACATCGGTACAGACGTGAGTCAATCACGGACCTTGGCAAGAACCGCCAACAATAAATAAGAGGATCCGAATACGGACTCGGATCCTCGGTCTAGGTTTCTCAAGCTAAATCGGTCATGTTCACTCCGCCGCTATCTGGGGGAAGCGGGGGAAGTCTGTGCGGTTGAAGAAGCGCCGCTGGTGACACGGACCAGAACATGGACTTCGACTCGCCGGTTCTGTGCCCTGCCTGCTCTGGAACTGTTATCGGCGACCGGGCGGCTCTTGCCGAAGCCGAGATCGTGGGTCCTGAAGACCGGAATGCCATACTGCTCTGCAAGATATCGGCGGACGGCTTCAGCTCGTCGTTCAGTAAGCTGATTGTTGTACGCTACGCTGCCGATATAATCGGCAAAACCGGCGATTTCCAAGATGTAATCGGACCGTCCTTTCAACTGAGCTGCGAGCTGGTCCAATTGGGTGCGTGATTCCGGGGAAAGGGCATAGCTGTCAAAGTTGAAGTTCACAGTTACCGTGCTCTGGAGACTGTACCTGTCCAAATTGTTTCTCAGGTCGTTGACAGACTGCTCGGCATTGTTAGCGCGCGAATTTGCCTGTTCGGCTTTCGCCAGGGCGGAGTCTGCCTGGCTTTGAGCGCGGTCCGCCCGGCCGCGGACATCTTGAATGCCCTGGTCCAGCCTTCCGATATCCTGGCTATTGCGTCTCGAAGTCTCTTCCAACTCACCGGTCCTTTGCTCCAGGGGCGCCACTCGCTCATTTATCCGCGTTCGCGCGTATTTTTTGGTAGCGCACCCCGATCCGCCGAGTATTAGTAGGCTCGCCAGCACAAAAGCAATGACAAAAACTCTCGGTATCATAACGATGTTCTCCCCCCTAGATAGACTGTCCGATGCCGAAATAGCAGCCTCTTTGTAGAGATCATACGATCTCGTCAGAGTCGCACTATTACAAACTTGAGGGCTACGGGAACATCGGACACAACTCGAACCAAACTGACACGCGCTTGGTTTGAGCAAACGGTATGCCGACGATTCTTTCAAGAGAAGGATTGGGGTTAAAAGAATAGAAAGATCACGAAATATCGAAGGTGCAGACGACTTTCCAAGCACCCGAACTCACGCTAGAAAGGTGTAAGGATTACACACCAGCGTGTAAGAATCGCATTATTTTGAAGTAGTCCCCAACAGTAGCAGGCAAGAATCAGGCGGCCTTTGTTCTGCTTCTAAAGCGTCTGGTTCTCTCCTCCCCGTCTGCGCTCTTCTCTGCGCTCTTCTCGGCGATGACTTCGATCTTCTTCACGGTCGCGGCCCCGTTTCTGCCGAGCCCATTCCTGGATGCTCTCGCGGATGAATTCACCGAGGTCCTCGAACTCCTTCGCTGATTTGCACCAGAAGTCCTTGAACATTTCCGGATCGAAACCTATTCCATAAGCGCGACCCCACCTGTGCCCGGTTACTTCGTCTTCGTAGTAAGCAGCTAGTTGTCTGCAGGCCATGGCGGCCACTGACAAAGAGCTGTCGGGCGGAAGAGGAGCAAAGATCGGAGTGATTTCGGGGTCTAGTTCCTTGAGGCGTGCGAGCACCCTGTTGTATTGCTCGGCGCAAAAAGCTCCCGAATCGTGGCTACTGCCAGTCCACTCCGATTGCATCGCCATCCTTGCTGTTCTCTTCAACACGTTTACCAGCTTGGATATTTCTTTCTCTCGTTCCATTTGTCTGTTCTCCTGTCGTGGTAGTTTATCGCTGAGGTTTGCGGGTAGTCCCTCGATTTGCCTCCTAGTCTGATCGCTCCTCTCCCTTCTAGCATCACTTCTGCGGCGACCGGCTCCCTACCGCCTTCAAATTCTGCGATGGCGATTCGACTCTCTCGGCCAACAGCTTATCTCGCAAGAGCTGTTTGCCACGATGCAGCCGCCACTTAACGGTTGAAACGGGGATACCAAGAAACGCAGCGATCCGTTTCAATGGCATCTCGTCAATGAATCGCAGACTGAGAACGGTCGAGTAATCTGCCGGCAATTCAACCAACGCTTTGCTGAGTTCAGCGTCGCGTTCTATGTCGGGGGCTACCGTCGACGCCAAAGAGCTCAGATGCTCGAGAAGCACTTGGTCCAATTCGACGCTGCTCGCGGCCCTGGTCTTCTCCCGCTTTGCGAATCGAAGTGCATGGTGCCTGGTGATGACTCCCAGCCATGCAGCAAACCTGGCGGGATCTTCGATGGACGGCAAAGCCTTGAAAGCGAGCAAGAGCGCTTCTTGAGCCACATCGTCAGCCAGGTCGCTCCCGACGATTCGTTGAGCTGTCCTTAGCACCGCCGCCCGATAGCGGTGGACCAGTTCGTCGAATGCGGGCAGGTCTCCCAATATCGCGGCCACCACCAGAATTTCATCCGGGGCGGAACTTCCACGCTCCTTCGCCTGTTCATCAAGGGCCAGTTCAAAATCCTCCCTCTAATATTATAGAGACAGCGAGGGAGGTGAAGGATAGTTCGGTTTGTCCAGGCAGCCAATGGCTCTGATGGCTCAGGAGCCTGGTCATAGCTGGTGGTGCTCGGGGTTATGCTGAGACTGCCGAATTGGAGCGAGCCGGCCGGCGGCGCCTCGCTTCGCGACCAATTCTTTGAAGCCATCGAAGCTCCACTTCAATCTGTTCTATGGTTAGTTCGACCATCCATACGGCTTCGTGGTATGGGTGCCCAACTTCTTTGAGGACATCCATCAACGTGATCCTTTCGCGAAGCAACTGTGCCTCGAGATACTGGCGTCGACGTCGCACCTGGTCGTTGAAAACACCGCGACGGGACTGCCATGACAAAGCGAGCCAGGTAAGAAAAGCCGGGCGCTCTACCTGGGTTGCCCAGGACTCGTTCTCGAGGGCATCAGCGAGGGCTCGGCGCCCTTTGGCGGTTGTAACGAAGACATATCGTTCAGGCCCGGCAGCCGGCTCTTTGCTTTTCGTTCCTCGAAGAAGGCGACACCTCACAAGCTTTTCGATCGAGTAATAAATTTGGGGGCGGGAAATACCGGCCCAATCACGTACGTTGCGCCGCTCCAGCTCTGCGTTGGCCTGATACCCATGCATAGGGCGTTCGGCAAGCAAGCTCAGCAGGATGAGATCCGGAGTCGTTAGATGGAAAGCCTTGTCATTCGTCTTCACTGGCAGCCTTTCGCATGCGGCTCCAATACCACCACTGGCACTGCTCGCGGGGCAGCCACGGGTCGCGGGCCTGAGCGATCGCAGCCGAAAAGACATCAAGACAGCAGATGTCCTGGCGCTTTCCGGTCAGGCTGCACAGTTTTTCATAGAGATACCGGGCATCCTGGGTCGCGAGCTGATCAACACGGTGGATTCCGAGGATCTCGAAATCCCGAACGATCGCGGGCCCGACCGAAACGAGGTCTCGAAGGCTCCGTTGTTTCAACATCGTATTTTCCTCCAGCATATCTTCTTCCAGCGCCGATATGGTCGATAACCATCGCCCTAGTCTAAATAAGACTAGTCTCAGATGTCAATAAGAAATATCGTCAATAAGGAATATCATGGGAAGCCTTCGGTTCCAGGCAGGTCCCTGCCTGCCGGTGAAGCCGCCGGACCGACGTTGGAAATACTGCGAGCAACACGATATGATGATATTTTGCTTGATTCTCAATCCAGTAATTGTCTTGGACGCGGGGAATTATGTTCTGTCCGAACTGCGGCGCGGCCGATCAGAACCCAAACGCTTACTGCAGGCAGTGCGGCGAGTGGCTCATCGACCAGAAATCAGCCAGGAAACACGGCACCAAGCCGGAAGATCAGATCAAAGCCATGCTGATTTTCAATGGAACTAGCGCGCTGTTCGCGCTTGTCTCCGCTGTAGCTCTCTACGCGAGCTATCTGGGCACTCCTGAAATCAAATGGTCCATATACCTGGCAGCCGCATTCTGTTCAGTGATAGCGGTTCATCAAACAGTGAGCGCTTTCTTTGCCCTGGGCCTGAGGCAAAAATTCAAAAGAGGCCGGGGCAAGTCCACGGCGGCAATCGCACAGCACGCGGGACCAACTCTATTGGCTAGCGCGGAGACGGCGCCGATTATCGCCACGCCAAGCGTTACGGAAACGACAACGGAACTATTGGAATCCCCGCCACGCAAAGAAGGCGACCGGGCCAGATGACTAGCTTTGGCAACGGTGCGGCTGCACTCAGTCTTTAGCGCTTCTAAGGGCGCGCCCCGCTAGCGCGCCGTTGTATTCGCCCCCGTCGACAGCGATCTTGCCGTTTACAATTACATATCGCATACCTGCAGCCAGTTCGCGCGGGTGTTCATAGGAAGCGCGGTCGGCCACCGTCTTTTCATCAAAGACAACAATGTCCGCGTAACAGCCTTGCCTCACAAGGCCGCGATCCCGGATTCGGAGGGCTGATGCCGTCAGCGAGCTGCTCGACCGGATGGCAAACGGGAGGGTTATGAGCTGTGTCTCATAGACGTAGTGCCTGATCTTCCTTGGAAAAGTGCCATACTTGCGGGGGTGCCCATTTGATCCATCGGATCCGGTCATGACGAAGTCTTGCCTCATAAAGTTCTCGATGTCGCTTTCCGTCATATTAAAGGATGCGACAGTTGCGTCACCCTGCCGCTTGATGACTTCCAGAGCGGCCTCTACCGGGGATTTCTTCCACTCCGTTGCGACCTGAGCAAGCGTCTCACCTACCAGGCTTGTGTCCCGAGAGGCGGTGATCAGCAGTGAACCGGGCCCGCCGCGCCTGTTAAGGTTCACAGCCATTTCGCTGAGGAGGCGGGGTCTTATTGCCGGGTCATCGATCCGCTCGAGCATTTGGCGACGGCCGCCTTCTTCAGCCCATCTTGGAATCAACGCTGCGACAATGCTAGTGCCGGACGCACTGTAGGGATACTGGCTCGCGGTGACTTCGATTCCCGCAGCGCGGGCTGCCCTGATCATTTCTATCGCGGCTGTGCTCTTACCCCAGACCTGAGTGCCCAGGCATCTTATGTGGGATATATGCACAGGTATATGGGCCTCGCGGCCGATGCGAATGGTTTCTTCTATGGAGCCTAGCAGGCCTATCGAGTACGAGTCCTCGTCGCGCATGTGAGTATCGTAAATCCCTCCTTTTTCCGCGACGGCCCGCGCGAGATCGATTACTTCCGCGGTTTTTGCAAAGCTGCCGGGCGAGTAGTAGAGGCCGGTCGACATCCCAATCGCCCCGTCCTCGATTCCTCGAACGATGAGGGCTGTCATGCGAGCCAGTTGGTCATGAGTCGGGTCAATAGCGTTGTCGCCGAGCACCATCGCGCGGACCGTTCCATGGCCGACAAACAAGGCGGCGTTTGTCCCTATACCTTGACGCTCCCATTTCCCGAGTGCTTCGGCTATGGGCCAGGGGCTTGAGCCATCGTTGCCGGTAGCCACAGTGGTGACTCCCTGCATCAGATACGCCAGGTTGCTGCATCGCGCCGGATCGCTGAGATCCTCGGCAGTGTGGGTATGCGGGTCGATGAAGCCGGGCGCAACTACCAGGCCGGATGCATTGATGGTTCGGGCGGCTGAGCGCCCTCCTGCCTTACCGACAAAGACGATTCTGTCTCCGCGTATTCCGACATCGGATACCGTTTCACTTGATCCTGAGCCGTCAACAACTCTCCCGTCTTTGATCAGGATGTCGAGAACGCCGGCGTTCGCCTGATCGCCGGGCGCGCCAGGTGTCCAAAGCCGGCCTGGAACTAGCGACCACAGAATTAGAGCGGTAAACAAGACGAGCATCAATCGCATTTGGACCTCTTGTAGTGGGATCGTTAAATACCGGCCCGGGCTCAGCTTTAGCGAAGAGCGTCGGGCAAGCCGGCGCCAGCGTACCCGGTCATCTCCAGATAGCCCGATCCTTGAACCTTTCGCTGCCCCGACAGGCCGCTTACTCTGATCGCCCCTTCCCAATATATGATTCCGGTGCTTTCGGTTGCCTGGAGCTCCTGATCTTGAATCGCCGGGCGTTCATCCAGGCTGAGTCCTTCACCCGGAACCTCGATGTGCCATCCAACGGGATAAACCGAATCGCTCTTGTCTGATCGCCATCGTTGTTGGGTCGATAGTGAGAACTGACCGAAAGAGAGATGGGTTCGGGTTCCATCATGGGCGACCAGGGTCCCAGTCGAATGCGAATCCACGGAACCATCGGATCTTCGAATCTGCAAGAGCATAAGGTCCCTGCCGTCATCGAGCTGAATCGAGAACCAATCCCAGCCGGTCTCGTCAGGGTCGAGAAAGCGGCTGCCGAACTCGTGGTCCATCCATGCAAGTCCGGTAACTTCATAAGAATGACGACCCGCCTCGATTCTGCCCGAAGCATTAAGTCTGGAAAGCGAGTAGTAGTGGGAAGCATATCCCTTCAATCCCGACTTCTGGCTGACTCCGCCTTCGTCATGTACTATCTCGGGTTTCTCTGGGGCGAGTCTCAATTCAATGGCGAAGTCTCCAGATCGTGCCGCCAACACGTGCCGGTCTCCCTCTAGCCGGGCTTCCCAATCATCGTTCCACACACGATATCTCGTTTCGTCTGCGCCCGCCCAGCCGATTCCGCGTCTGTTCAGTCGCTCGAAGTAGTGGAATCTGTTCCCTTGTACGTCGGTAATGGCGAAGTGTGCGGGATACAAATCGCGGACAGCCCAGCGCGATGGATTCTGAGGGCTGTAAACGATGCCGGTCCTGAAGAAGGTCAATTGAAAACCGAACTCGCGACCGGCGGGTGTCTTGAGGTTGCCCGTGTAATACCACCATTCAAGCTTATAGGGTTGATGCGATGCGTGATCCGACGGAAACGAGAACTTGTAGCCCGGCTCAGCGAGCTGCCATGGCTGGGCATTATCAATGGGGCTCAGCACGTTGGGCCGGCCGGCGAGGACAGCGGAGTGAGCCGGGCTCGAGAGCGCAGGGCCGATAATCGGTCTCCAATACGCCGCCGCCCAGCCGCACAACGACGCTAAGAGCGTAACCAGTGAAATACAAGGGTGCCGACGAATGATACTCACTCTTCTCTCACGACAGTCAGTGCGGGAACGTTAGATGCTCGGTGTCCCGGGTACAATCCGACCAGCCCGCTCAATGCCGGCATCAGTACAGCAGTCTGGGCAACGAATCCTGCGGGGAAGTGGTACTGTATTGTCCAGCCGAATGACTGGACGTTGATCACATAGACCAGGACGAAAGAAATGCCAATACCGACGACTATCCCAATTGCCTCAGCGACAGATCCGATTATCACGGCTTCTATCACAAGCATTCTGCGCACTTGTAAGCGGCTGGCGCCTATCAAAGTCAGGATAGACAGTTCGCGCCGGCGTTCAAGCACCAGCGTAAGCAGCATGGAGATTACACCGAGCGCTGCCACGGAGATGGCGATGGCCTCCAGGGAATAGGTGATCGCGAAGGTGCTGTCGAAAATACGGATCGCCTCTCGCCTGAGCTGTTGATTGGTAGAAAACTCGAGCTGGTACCTGTCTGAAAGCGCAGCCTCGATCCTCCGGATCGTTTCATCCGATGAAGCTCCGGGCGCCAAGAACACCGACAGGCTGGTTGGAAGGACCCGGGAGGTTTTGATGTTGGCGCTCTGACCGAGGAGTCGTTCATAGGTCGACCGATCCATTACAGCCGAGCCTCTGTTGCTCGAGTAATCGTAATAAACAGCGGCTATGCGGAAGGACTGTGGTCCTGCCGGAGTTGGCAGTTGTATCGAATCACCTGGCTGCTTGTTGAATATGAGAGACAGGCTCTCGGAAATCACGACGGCATTTTCACCGATCGCCTCTAGCATTTTTTGACGGGCGTCAAAGGGAGACTTGAACATAAGCCGCCCGTGGTCAAGAAGCACCCGAAAATCACCGGCGCCTAGCATGATGGGCCGGCCCTGATAACTGGCCGGCAGCGATGTGAACGCATCCACAGCGACCACGCTCGGATCGGATTTGATCATGGCGAGGGCTTCGCTGGCTATCTTGCCGCTCGCGTCGTCGGTGGCGCCGGCCATCGGCTTCACGTAGATATCAGCTCCGAGCGTCTGGTCTATCCAGTACTCGACGGTCCTTCTGAAGCTGCTGATCATTATTGAAATCGCGATCATCATAGCCAGGCTGATCGCAAGTGCTGAGATCGAGATTGCCAGCCGGGGTATAGAGCCGCTGAGGCTGGCGGCAGCCAACCTCGCTTCCAAGCGCAGCGAACGAAAGTAACTCGGAGTCAGGCCAGAAGCCGCTTTGCAAGCGCACCACAGTACGGCAGACACCAGGAGGCTACCAGCCAGCATCAGCACTATTGCGGACCCATATCCGAATAACGGCAGCCCGGCAATCGGACCCTGGAGGGCAAGAACCACCCCAATCGCTACCAGGACAAGGGAAGCGCCGGCCAGGAGGAGAGGAGGCCGCCTGCTCCGCCTCAACCGTTCTGTGCCCCTGATTGCTTCAAGCGGTCCAACTCGGGATGCTTCACGAGCCGGAAGCGCTCCGGCGACTATTGAGAGCGGTAGTGCTATTCCGATCGCAAATAAGAACTCCGAAGGTTCTAGGCGGCTGGAGGTGAGCGCAGAAGTCGCCGCTACCGAAACATAGAAAGTGTTCACGGTAGTCGCCGTAGCCCGAACGGCTACTATTGCCAGCCAGTGACCCAACCCGAGACCAATCGCCGCTCCGGCAAGCGCGATCAACGAGGCCTCGCCAAGAAAAAGTCCCAGTATAAGACGCCTTCGGGTCCCGACAGCCCGCAACATCCCTATCTCTTCGCGCCGACCTATCACGGACGTAGAGACTGAGTTATAGATCAGGTAGAGACCAACGAGCAGCGAAATGGAGCCGAGGGCGCTCAAATTAAAGTGAAATGCCGAGATCATTTTCTCGACTTCGACATATGACTGGCCCGGCCTAATAACCTGCAGCCCCGCAGGCAGCCCCGCGCCGACCTCGTTTTCAGCTCTTTCAAGGTCCACGCCCGGATCGAGCCTTAGTTCAAGGCGATCAATGAGGCCCAATTTACCGAATGCTTGCTGGGCGGCGGCGATGTCCATCAGAGCGAACCGACCATCGAGGGCTCGCGCCGGGCCTTCGTCGGATAGAAGCCCTCTAATGGTGAAGTCTCGATGGGAATCGCCGATTGCTACGGTGATTTGATCGCCAGGCGCTAATCCATGGCTTCGAGCAAAGCGCTCAGTCAGGACAATCGCATTAGCATCTGCGAGGAGCCGCAAAAAGTCGATGGTTGTGATTTGGCTCCTACCGCTCAGGCCGGTCAGGCTGTATCGTCGCATCGCAGCGTCACGAACAATATCGACGCCAAGCACATGCAAATACTCCCTGTGTTGCCGGTCTTCGGGCGACACAGTACACACACCGTCGATGATTGGGCTGACCCGGCCGTACTTCCTGAGCCAGGCCGGATCTGCGAATAACATTTCGTCGAAAGAGCCAGCGGAACCGGTTATTTGAAGTGACGAGTCCCCCGCGATCGAATACGTTGCCACTCTAAAGGAGGCCAGCGAGCTCCGGTTCGCGATGCGGATGGCAAGCATTACGGCGACTCCCAGCCCGATTCCTATTACCGTAACGATGGTTCGGAGCTTGTGGCGCAATAGCGGTCTGAGAATGAACTGCTTATACAGGCTTAAGAAGCTTCTCATGGAGGAGTGATTCGCTCCGATCAAATTCGATCATTCCGTCTCGCATGGAGATAACACGCTTTGCGTACCGAGCTGCTTCCTCAGAGTGAGTGGCTAAAATCACTGTGACTGACAGGTCTCGGTTCAGCTCTTCCAGTACTTCCATAACGTGGCTACCGTTGGCAGAATCCAGATTACCGGTGGGCTCATCGGCGAGCAAAAGGGCCGGCTGATTGATCACAGCTCGGGCGACAGCGGCCCGCTGCATTTCGCCTCCCGATAGGGCGGCGGGAAAATGATGTGCCCGTTTGCCGATCCCAACTCGCTCTAGCAGACCCGCGGCCCTGTCTCGCGCCTGCTTTTCCGTTGCACCGTCCAATAGCATTGGCAATGCAACGTTTTCGATCACGCTCAGCGTCGGCAGCAGATTGAAGAATTGAAATACAAAGCCAATGCGCCTGCGCCTCACGCTCACGAGATCATCTTCTTCCAGTTGATCCAGGTTCATTCCATCGAGAAGAATTGTGCCCCGAGTCGGCTTGTCCATGCCACCAACAAGGTGCAGCAGCGTAGACTTGCCGCAGCCCGAGGGACCTTTGAGAGCGATGAATTCGCCGGCGGTAGCAGCGAATGAGACGCCCCTAAGAGCGGCAACTCTCTGTGAGTCTTCGCCATACACTCTTTCGATGTTTTCGACTATTAACAGCGGCAAGTTTCCACCCGGGCAATTAATTCGGCCAGAGTTCAGTATCAATGGGCCAAATGCGCAAGGCAAGTCTGATCAGGCAGTGTAGACGGTCTCCCAACCGCAGGCTGATCGCCGGTGGGTTTCGGGTCTCCGACTCAAACGGCAATCGCAAAGCGAAGGGATTAGCTCAGGCGGTCCACTCAGCATTCCAGCTAGCGGAGTGCGCGGTTGGAGTTGTCATCAAGAACGCGCCGAACCTTTTCCACGAGGAGATCCGGGGGGAAGGGCTTTTGTAGGAAGGCAATGTGGGGCGCAAGTCCCGCATTCAGGACTATGTCGTCATTGTACCCGGACATGTAAATGACCTTCATCCCCGGCCTCAGGGGAGCAAGGCGTTCGGCCAATTGACGGCCATTCATTTTCGGCATCACGACGTCGGTCAACATCAAGTGAATGGCATCATCATGGCCTTCGGCGATCTTCAGAGCTTCGCCGGCATGCCGGGCCTCCAGAACTCGGTAACCGTGCATGCGCAGAACGTGGCTGGCCAGATGGCGAACGGTGTCTTCATCTTCGATCAAGAGTATTGTTTCCCAACCGTCGGGCTCTGCTGGTTTCTTCGAACCTGCCAGGGAAGCCGATTCCGCGGGGTCTATCATTGGGAGGTAAATCTTGAAGCAGGAACCGCATCCGACGGCGCTCTCGGCCGAGATGTGGCCTCCACTTTGTTTCACAATACCGTAGACCGTTGATAGACCCAGTCCGCTCCCTTTTCCCTGCTCTTTGGTGGAGAAAAAAGGTTCGAAAACCCGGGAGAGCGTCACCGGGTCCATTCCGCACCCGGTATCAGAAACCTCGATAAAGACCCAGGCCCGAACTTCGTCGTTCGGAGCAGGTAGCATTCCGAACTCCGCTTCGATTACATTGCTGGTATCGATCGTCAAGATCCCGCCTTCTGGCATGGCATCCCGTGCGTTGACCGCCAGATTGACGATGATTTGTTCAATCTGACCCGGGTCGGCTTTTACGGCACCCAGGCCTGGCCTGGTATTGGTTACCAG
>Ga0126381_100005919_pt1 | contig 13501 bp, 6 predicted proteins | sample PanSoiMetPlot_28_FD_96465 | JGI IMG/M metagenome (GOLD analysis project Ga0126381, IMG submission 96465) | Tropical forest soil microbial communities from Panama - MetaG Plot_28 | ecosystem: Environmental > Terrestrial > Soil > Tropical forest > Bulk soil | place: Panama | collected 2016-02-17
CCGCTTCTCCTTCCTGATGCCGGACAAGACGATCGTCGTGGAAGCGGTCTCCGTCGAGGCCAGCGACGCGGCTCAGCCACATGATCAGCCGGCGGTCACCACCGCCCGTTCCGGCGAAACCCGAAAACCGGTACCCGCCGAACACGTGCGGGTGTTCACGGCCGGACAGTGGGCGCGGGTCCCTTTGTTCCAGCGACAGAACCTAAAGCCCGGGCAGTCGGTCACGGGCCCGGCGATCATCGCCGAGGACCTGGCGACGACCGTGGTCGAGCCTGGCTGGCGAGCGTCGGTCACGCAGGCAAGCGACCTGGTGCTCACCCGCGTCGAACCGCGTCCGACCGCGGTCGAGACAACCACCGAAGCGGACCCGGTGCTCCTCGAGGTCTTCAGCAACCTGTTCATGTCGGTCGCCGAGCAGATGGGCGTGCGGCTGCAGTCGACCGCGCACTCGGTGAACATCAAGGAGCGCCTCGACTTCTCCTGCGCGATCTTCGACTCCGACGGCGGCCTGATCGCGAACGCGCCGCACATCCCGGTGCACCTGGGCTCGATGGGCGAGTCGATCAAGATGGTGATCAGCCGCAACTCCGGGCGCATGAAGCCGGGCGACGTGTACGTGCTCAACGACCCTTACCACGGCGGCACCCACCTCCCGGACGTAACCGTGGTGACCCCCGTGTTCGCCCCCGACGGGTCAGGCATCTGGTTCTACGTGGCCTCGCGCGGGCACCACGCCGAAATCGGCGGCATTTCCCCCGGCTCCATGCCCGCGAACAGCACCCGGGTCGAGGAAGAAGGCGTGCTGATCGACAACTGGCTGCTCGTCGAGAACGGCCGGCTGCGCGAGGCGCAGACTTTCGACCTGCTCACGCGAGCCGAGTTCCCGTCCCGCGATCCGGCGACCAACCTGGCCGACCTGCGCGCGCAGATCGCGGCCAACGAGAAGGGCATCGAGGAACTGCGCCGCATGGTCGGGTACTACGGGCTGGACGTGGTGACCGCGTACATGGGCCACGTGCAGGGCAGCGCCGCCGAGGCCGTCCGCGAGGTCATCACCGCGCTGCGCGACGGCGAGTACGCCTACGAGCTTGACAACGGCGCGGTCATAGCAGTGAAGGTGACCGTCGATCACGGCGCCAGGACGGCGACGATCGACTTCACCGGCACATCCGCCCAGCTAGACGACAACTTCAACGCGCCGTCGAGCGTGGCGATGGCGGCGGTGCTCTACGTGTTCCGCACCCTGGTTGACAAGGACATCCCGCTTAACGCCGGCTGCCTGAAGCCGCTCAACGTGATCATCCCGGCGCGGTCCATGCTCTCGCCTCAGTATCCGGCCGCGGTCGCCGCGGGCAACGTCGAGACCAGCCAGGCGGTCACCGGCGCGCTGTACGCGGCCCTGCGCGTGATGGCGGAGGGGTCGGGCACGATGAACAACGTCACCTTCGGCAACGAGAACTACCAGTACTACGAGACTGTCGCGAGTGGTTCGGGAGCGGGCGAGGGGTTCGCGGGCACCGACGTGGTGCAGACCAAGATGACCAACTCCCGGCTGACCGATCCCGAGGTGCTCGAATGGCGCTACCCGGTGCGCCTCGAGTCGTACGCGATCCGCCGGGGGAGCGGCGGAAGCGGCCGGTGGCGCGGCGGCGACGGCGGGGTGCGCCGGCTGCGGTTCCTCGAGCCGATGACCGTCACGACGCTGGCCGGCCATCGCCGCGTGCCCGCGTTCGGCATGGCCGGCGGCGGCCCGGGCGCGCTCGGCCGGCACTGGGTGGAGCACGCGGACGGCACGGTGACCGCGATGCGCGGCTGCGACTCGGCGCCGCTCGGGGCTGGCGACGTGTTCGTGATAGAAACCCCCGGCGGCGGAGGCTTCAAACATTTATCCGGAACGGGAGCGGCTTACTGCTAACAGTCAGCCGCTGTCCAGGAAACCTCCCGCGAGCCGAAGGGCCGCCGCGCTGTCTGGACTGAGGAGCGATTCGCGAGGAACGAGCGAAGGAGCGACGAGGGAAGACAGCGCGTCAAGGCGGCCCGGAGGCAAGCGGGGAAAGCAGAGCTAGCAGAGCTCGTCGGGGTCGCCGCCGCCGAGGCCAGTGGCCAGTTCGCGCAGCGCGGCCTCGAACGCGGCCTCGTCGCCGCCGGCGGCCTCCTGGACGTCCATCAGCGCGTGCAGCACCAGGTGCCGGTCCTCGCCCGAGTCAAGCAGCCGCTGCGCGGCGTCCCAGAGCGCGGGCGGCGAGCCACGCCACAGCCGGTCGGCGATCGCGAGGTGGCGGTCGATGTGCCTGCCGACGCCCGCCGCGCTCGGGCTTCCTGTCCTGGTGTCGTGGTCGGCGGCGAGCAGCAGCCGCCGGTCGGCCGGGTTGGCCGGGTCCAGCCTGGACAGGTCGACGCCGCCGTGCTTGCCTTCGAGCACGGGGAAGGCGAAGGCGCGCCGCGGCAGCGCCTCGAGGTCGGAGTCGGGCAGCAGCCTGGCCACCAGCTTCTCGTCCAGGCCGAACTCGGAAGGATCCCGGTAGATCCGCGAGAATGTGCTCATCGAGTCGAACACCGTGTCGAGCGTCTGCCCGATGACGGTCTCGGGCAGGCCGCGCTTGTGTCCTGCCCAGCGCACCCAGGCCGCCAGCGCGTGCGGCATGGCGTCCTGGTCCGCCTTGCTCAGCATGATCTTGCGTGGCAGCCAGCTGAGCAGGAAGTTCTGCACCTTGATCGGGCTCATCCGAAGCGGCCGGCCGCTGTCCCTGTCGCACCCGAAGTCGATGATCCGGTCGACGCAGCGGCTGGCCGCCTGCCGGTCCGACAGGTCCTCGGCCTCGTCGGAGGCGAGAAATTCGGCGGCGAGCAGCGCGCGCCGCTCCCGCGACCAGGTGCGCTTGGCCCGCGGACCGCGGACCGTGGCGGGCTGCAGCGCGCGGATGCGCGCCCTGATGAACGCGTGGTACGAGGCGAACGACTCGCTCACCGGCGGGTCCTCGGCGGCGTCAGTGGCGTCGAGCGCGGCCTGCAGCACCTTCCTCGCCTGCGACGGCTCGATCTGCCTGAAGCCGTCATCGCCCCGGCCCGCGGACACCTGGGTGCAGTGCTCGAGCAGCTTGTCGACCCGCGACGTGACCCAGCCGTCCCTGAGCATGCCCTCGGCGTTGTAGTCGACCACGCAGACGAGCGCGTGGGGTTCCTCGCCCGCGTAGCTGAACACGCAGATGATCTCGTCCTGGTCGCCCCACTCATCGGAGTTCACGTAGCACTCGGCGGGCGTGACCGCGCCGAGGTGGTCGGCCCAGCCGGGTGCCTTGACCCCGCCGTCGATCATCTCGATCGCGGCGTGCTCGGCCGCGACGGCCTGCTTCGACGTGCCAAGGCAGGCGATGCCTGACAGCAGCGCGAGCGCGGCCGGCGACCGCTGCCCGGCGGCGTACTCGACGAGGCCCTCGCCGACCACCTTCTCCACGCCGGCGCCGCCGGCGCTGCGGTGCCGCTGCGCCCACCAGGTTCCGAGCAGCTCGCTGACCATCATTTCCGCGTCGAGCGGGCTGCGCACCGCGAGCAGTTCTCGCGCAGCGTGCAAGAGTTCGCGAAACAGCGCGCTTGGGGGCTGGACGCCTCCGGCGTGGCTGCCACGTGGGCTCTGCGGGCTCACCCTGATAGCCTCTCAGATCTGGACATATCTACGCTACGCCAATGCCCGCTAACATGCCGTTGTGGCCGCCTGTGCCGCCCGCGGGAAGGCGCCACATCCGCTCTAGGAGAATCTACTCATGCTGGCATCATTGTGCCGGGTGAAGGCGGGTATCGCAGTCCGTGTCGTGCCGCTGGTAGGAGGGCCGGACGCAAGCTAATGCCAATTGAACTGGCTTTGCTGCTCCTAGCTGGCAGCATCGGTACTCGGATTGTGGCAACCTTATTCTGAACGGTCGCTGTGCGGGCGGTGGTGAACCGCGCGTCGGCGGACTGCCGCCGAGCGCCGGGTGGGTGGTGCGCGTGCTGGCAGGTGGAGGCAGGAAGGAGCCGCCAGTGGCAGGCGCCTGCGCGGAAGGTGGGGTGCTCGGATGAGTGCTGACACCTCCGTGCCGAAGCAGCGGGAGGCGGGGTTGGAGGACTTCGGGTCCTGGCTTCCGGACGCAGTGCTGCGCGACGCGCCCGCTGGGGTGGCCTTCCTTGGCACCGACATGCGCTTAGTCTGGGTCAACGCGGCCCTGGCCCGGATGTACGGCCGGGCCCAGGCCGATTTCGCCGGGCAGCCGATCGCCGAGGTATGGCCCGCCGTGGACGCCACCAGGGCCGAGGGGGCGCTGCAGCGGGTGCTCGGCGATGACCGCCCGGCGACTGAGACGTTCGCGGCTGGCGGGGCCTCCGACGGCGTCCCCGGCCCGCGCACCTTCCACTGGTTCCCCGTGCACGGCCCGGACGGCGCGCTGTGCGGCGCTGGCCTCATCGTGATCGCCGGAGGGCAGGGGCTGGCCACGGAGGAGGCGCTGCGGCGCAGCGAGGAACGCTACCGCGCGCTCGTGCAAGGTGGCGCGCAGGTCATCTGGGTCGCGTCGCCGGACGGCGAGATGCTCGAGGATTCCGCCGAGTGGCGGTGGATCACCGGGCAGACCGTGGAGGAGTTCATGGTCAGCGGGTGGCTGGACTCCATCCACCCGGAAGACTCCGATCGGGTGGAGCGCGACTGGCGGGAGTGCCTGCGCACGGGGCGGATCTTCGACGACCGGTTCCGGATGCGCACACGAGGCGGCGCGTACCGGCACTATGACGTGCGCGCGGTGCCCATCGAGCGGGACGGCAAGATCGCCGAGTGGGTTGGCGCCTGTACCGACGTGACAAGCCAGCGCGAGGCCGAGGAGATGCGCGGTCGGCTGACCGAGCAGCTGTCCGCGGCGGCGCTGCGGACCGCGCGGCTGCAGCAGGCGACGTCGATGCTCGCCGAGGCGCTGACCGTCGAGCAGGTGGTCGAGGTGATCACCGAGGTGGGCCGGACCGCGATCGGCGCGCTGCGTTCGGCGGTGGCCTTGCTCGACTCTGAGTCGCTGCGGCTGCGCGTGGTCAACCCCGACGGGCTCGCGCCCGCCGGTCCGGACGCGGTGGACGTGCGGCTGACGCTGGACACGCCGAGCGTGATGACGCGCGCGATCGCCACCCGCCGCCCGGTGCTGATCCACGACGCGGAGGAACTGCGCAGGCAGTTCGAGGCCGACGCGGACCCGGACTCCGACTCTGGTTCTGGCTCGGGTGACGGCGGCCGGCGGTTCGAGGACACCGGCGACGAGCGGTCCTGGGTCGGCCTGCCGCTGCTCGCGGCGGGCGCGCCGCTCGGCGCGCTGCGGTTCTCGTTCAGCAGGCCGCGGCGGATCACCGAGGAGGAGCGCGTCTTCCTCGAGGCGCTGGCCGGGCAGTGCGCGCTGGCCGTGGAGCGCGCCGCGATGTACGAGCGGGAGCACGCCACCGCCGAGACGCTGCAGCGCAGCCTGCTGCCTGACAAGCTGCCGGTCGTGCCGGGCCTCGAGCTTGACGCCAGGTACCTGCCGGTGACAAGGAACATGGAGATCGGCGGCGACTGGTACGACGTGTTCCGGCTGCCTGACCGGCGGCTTGCCGTCACGGTCGGCGACGTCATGGGCAAGGGACTGCAGGCCGCGGCCGGCATGGGCCGGGTGCGCAACGCGCTGCGGGCGCTCGCGCTGACCGACCCGCGGCCCGCCGCCGTCCTTGCCGGGCTGGACAGGCTTTTCGCCGCCACCGAACTAGATGAGCAGGTCACAACCGTTTCATATCTTGTGATCGACCCCGAGACCGGCGAAGGTCAGGCCGGCAACGCCGGCCACCTGCCGACGCTGCTGCTCACCCCGGGCGCGCTGCCCGTGCTCGACCAGGCCGAGGCGGGCACGCCGCTCGGCTGGGCGAGTCCGCGCAGGCAGCACGCGTTCCGGCTGCCGCCTGGCAGCACCGCCGTTTTCTACTCCGACGGGCTGGTGGAAAACCGGGTGCGCGGCCTTGACGCCGGGCTTGACGAGCTGGTCCGGCTGGCCGCAAGCGCCCCCGATGACCTGCTCAGTGCTCCTGGACGTTTGCTTCAGTACCTGCTTGACCATATGCTCGCCGGCCATGAGCAAGATGACGACGTGACGGTGCTCGTCATGCACGTGCCGGCGGGTCCGGGCGCGAACGGCGCCGCTCCTGACGGCACACAGGAACAGCCGCGGGCGCAGTGGTGAGCGCCGACGTGTACAAGGCACTCCCACTTGCCGCCTATGGTGGTGAGAAGGAGGAGGCGGGCTGGTTGCTGTCGAAGTCCCCAAGACCAGCGGGAAGCTCGTTTCCGGGCACGGTCCAGGCGTCAAGACCCTCGCGGGAGGGCCCGATTATCGCTATGCGAATGCAGCTCAGCCAAGCTACCCAGCGAAGGAAGAGGTGACCGTGGTGGTGAGCGCTGCCAACTCCGCGGCGCGCAAGCGCTCCCGGCCGTCCGGCTCCGCGGGCCGGGACTCGCGGGTGTCCGAGCGGCCCGAAGGCACGACCGAGGGTGCTGAGCAGCAGGCTGAGGCCGCTGCCGATCCAGATAACGGCAACGCCAAGGCGGCAGGCCGCTCAGGCGCGACCGGCCGTGCGGCCAAGGCTCGCGAGGAACTCGCGGCGGTTCCCGCCCAGGAAGTCCCCGGCGAGCTGGCGATCGCGGATCTCGAGGACGACGACGCGGACGACGATCTCGACGCCGTCGACCTTGAAGACTTCGACGACCTCGACGACCTGGGTGACGCGCTTGGCGCGGACCTGGACATCGCCGACGCGCCCGATACTGACCTGCCGGATGCCGACCTGCCCGACGACGTGCTCGTCGACGACGTCGACAGGGACGGCCCCGGGTCGCCCGCAGACGCCGACGCCGACGCCGACGCGGAAGGCGCGGCCAGCGCCGACGCGGACGGGGTCGTTGTCGCGGTAGGCGACGATGCTTTCGACCTCGGCGACGATGACGACGACCTGCCCGCCGCCCAGGTGGCGGTCGCGGGCGCGACCGCCGACCCGGTCAAGGACTACCTCAAGCAGATCGGCAAGGTGCCGCTGCTCAACGCCGAGCAGGAGGTCGAGCTCGCCAAGCGGATCGAGGCCGGCCTGTTCGCCGAGGAGAAGCTCGCCGAGGGCACCGGGCTGACCTCCGATCAGCGGATCGACCTGGAGTGGATCGCCGAGGACGGCCGCAGGGCGAAGAACCACCTGCTCGAGGCGAACCTGCGGCTGGTGGTCAGCCTCGCCAAGCGGTATACCGGCCGCGGCATGCTCTTCCTGGACCTGATCCAGGAGGGCAACCTGGGCCTGATCCGGGCCGTGGAGAAGTTCGACTACACCAAGGGCTACAAGTTCTCCACGTACGCGACCTGGTGGATCCGGCAGGCCATTACCAGGGCGATGGCGGACCAGGCGCGCACGATCCGCATCCCGGTGCACATGGTCGAGGTCATCAACAAGCTGGCCCGGGTGCAGCGGCAGATGCTGCAGGATCTCGGCCGGGAGCCGACGCCTGAAGAGCTGGCCGTCGAGCTTGACATGACCCCGGAGAAAGTCGTCGAGGTGCAGAAGTACGGCCGCGAGCCGATCTCCCTGCACACTCCGCTCGGCGAGGACGGCGACAGCGAGTTCGGCGACCTGATCGAGGACTCCGAGGCGATCCAGCCGGGCGAGGCGGTCTCGTTCACGCTCCTGCAGGAGCAGCTGCACTCGGTGCTCGACACGCTGTCCGAGCGCGAGGCGGGCGTGGTGTCCATGCGGTTCGGCCTCACCGATGGCCAGCCGAAGACCCTTGACGAGATCGGCAAGGTCTACGGCGTGACGCGGGAGCGGATCCGGCAGATCGAGTCGAAGACGATGTCGAAGCTGCGCCACCCGTCCCGGTCCCAGGTGCTGCGCGACTACCTGGACTAGGGCTAGGCGCACTCCGCAGTCAGAAAAACGTTCGGGCGGCCAATGGCCGCCCGAACGTTTTTGCTAGCCGAATCGTCAGATCTAGGTCGGGTCAGTTCTCCGAGTTGTTAAGACGCTGAGTCTCGTCCTGGATGTCCACGGCGACCTTGGCCAGCGCCGTGGCGTGTTCCCTGCCGTGGTGGGCGCAGAAGAGCAGCTCACCCGAGTTCGGGAGCAGGACGCGGACGTATGCCTGGGCGCCACAGCGATCACACAGATCCAGGGCGGTCAGCGGCTTGGTGGGGGCTATAGCTCCGGTCACGTCGCCTTCCTCGTCTCGTGCCTCCGGCTTCTGCGTCCGGCTGGCTCCAGTTTGCGCCTATGCCTTACAGCACAGCACAACACATACCCCGGCGTCAGGCTTCCCCTAGCCGAGTGGTGTACGCCACAAGCGAAAAACCGCACTTGATCGCATGACCTTAGCCATTACCGTCCCATCCGGCCGGTCCGCTTAGCCGGCTGGGCGCGATACCCGGTGACGACCCCACCGTCGGGTAGTCACCGGTGAGATACCCGTGCGGTTCGTGAGGTTGATACCCGTCGGGAGGGATCGTGACACATTTGCGCGTAACTATCCGCCCACTGTTTGGCGGTGGTTGGCGACGGTTTGGCGGCGGTTTGGCGGCGTGGCAGCGCCCCCGCACCGCCCGCGGGACGCTACCCTTCGAATGAGGCAATCCCAGTGCCGCCAACGCTTTCGAGAGGAAACCAGCCGCCTGTGCCCCCGCTGACCGACACCGTCAGGGCGACTGCGGTCCCCGCCCCGGCCGACTCCTACACCGCCAGGCACCTGTCGGTGCTCGAGGGCCTGGACGCGGTGCGCAAGCGGCCGGGGATGTACATCGGCTCGACCGACGGCCGCGGCATGCAGCACTGCCTGTGGGAGATCATCGACAACGCGGTTGACGAGGCGCTCGGCGGGCACTGCGACCGGGTCGAGGTGATCCTGCACGCGGACGGCTCGGCGGAGGTGCGCGACAACGGCCGCGGCATCCCCGTCGACAACGAGCGCAAGACGAAGCTGAGCGGCGTGGAACTGGTCATGACCAGGCTCCACGCGGGCGGCAAGTTCGGCGGCGGTTCCTACACCGCCTCGGGCGGCCTGCACGGCGTCGGCGCCTCCGTGGTCAACGCGCTCGCCGTGCGGCTCGACGTTGAGGTCGACAGGGACGGCCACACCTGGGCGGTGAGCTTCCGCCGCGGCGTCGCGGGCGAGTTCGCGGCCGATGGGCCGGACGCCGAGTTCACCAGGCGTTCCGGGATGCGCCAGGCTGGGCGGGTCAGCAAGACCAAGACGGGCACCAGGATCCGGTTCTGGCCGGACCGGCAGGTGTTCCTGCGTGACGCCACGTTCAGCTACGACGGCCTCGCCGACCGGGCCAGGCAGACCGCCTACCTGGTGCCGGGCCTGACGATCGTGATCCGCGCGGAGCGTCCGGACTCCGGCGACCGGGAGGACGTGTTCCGTTTCGCCGGCGGCATCAGCGAGTTCTGCGAGCACCTGTCGACCAGCGAAAAAGTGACCGACGTGATCCGGTTGACCGGCGACGGCACGTTCACGGAGACCGTACCCGTGCTCGACGACCGCGGTCACATGACGCCCACCGAGGTGGAGCGCACGCTGGACGTCGACGTGGCGATCCAGTGGAACACCGGCTACGACACGATCACCCGCTCATTCGTGAACGTGATCGCCACGCCGCACCACGGCACGCACGTGACAGGCTTCGACCGGGCGCTGGTCCGCACGCTGAACGAGGCCTTGCGGGCCGTGCGGCTGCTCAAGAACGGCGACGAGCCGGTGACCAAGGAGGACGTGCTCGAAGGCATGACCGCGGTGGTCTCCGTCCGGGTGCCCGAACCGCAGTTCGAAGGCCAGACCAAGGAGGTCCTCGGCACTCCGGCCGCGACGCCGATCGTGCGCCAGGTCGTCAGCGAGCAGCTGAAGGCGTACTTCGAGAACCCCCCGCGCGGTGCCAAGCAGCAGGCCAGAGCGGTGCTCGACAAGGTGGTCGGCGCGGCGAAGGCGCGGATCGCGGCCCGCGAGCACCGGGACAACCAGCGCCGCAAGTCGGCCCTGGCGAGTTCGAGCCTGCCGGCCAAGCTGGTGGACTGCCGGTCCGCCGATGACCGCAGCGAGCTGTTCATCGTCGAGGGCGACTCGGCGCTCGGCACAGCGAAACTGGCGCGCGACTCGGAGTTCCAGGCGCTGCTGCCGATCCGCGGCAAGATCCTCAACGTGCAGAAGTCCAGCCTGGCCGACATGCTGAAGAACGCCGAGTGCGCCGCGATCATCCAGGTGATCGGCGCGGGCTCGGGCTCTAGCTTCGACCTGGATTCGGCCCGCTACCAGCGGGTCATCCTGATGAGTGACGCGGACGTGGACGGCGCGCACATCAGGACGCTGCTGCTCACGCTGTTCCACCGGTACCTGCGGCCGCTGCTGGAGGCCGGCCGGGTGTTCGCCGCGGTCCCGCCGCTGCACCGGATCGAGCTGACCAGCCCGCGCAAGGGCCAGGACAAGTACGTCTACACCTACACCGACCACGAACTGAACCGCACGCTGCTCGAACTCGAGCGCCGCGGGCAGCGCTGGAAGGAGCCGGTCCAGCGGTACAAGGGCCTGGGCGAGATGGACGCCGGGCAACTCGCGGAGACGACCATGGACCCGCGCCGCCGCACGCTGCGCCGCATCCTCATCCAGGACGCGGCCGGGGCCACGGAGATGTTCAGCCTGCTGATGGGCACCGACGTGACCCCCCGCCGCGACTTCATCGTCACCGGCGCCACCGAGCTAGACCCCTCCCGCATAGACATCTGACCCGCGCCGCAAGCGCCCCGGTCCACCACGGCGCGCCGAGGGCGCGCGACGCAGCGCGGTACCCCCCAGTCCCCAGTCCCGGACCGTCCCCGGCCGTCCCCCGGCCGTCCCCCGGCCGCCCCCGGTTGGGCCGTTGCCGGAGCTGGCCCAATTAGATCGGGCCGCTGCCGGAGTTAGCCCAATCGCTGTTCGCCGCAGAGCGACCTCCTCGGCTGACAACCGCCCGTCCAGTCACTCGTCCACCGGACGTGCCACAATCGGCAGCCTCGGTCGCTGCCGGCCCCTCAGGATCGCTCCCTCGATATCGCGGATTACCCCTTCGCCCTCGTCGCGGATGCGGCGGGGAGAAAAGTGGAGCGGGAACACCCCGTACGCGATCAGCTTGTCGTGCCGGTCCCGGTCTTTATCCTGGGCGGCGGGCGACATGTGATACGCCCGGGAGTCGACCTCGGCTGCGACTCCGGCGTCATCCCACCAGGCGTCAACCATCGCGATGAAGGTCCCGTCAAGGGTGTAAAGCCTCGCGTTGAACATGGGCTGCGGCACGGATGCGCCTATGAGCAACTTCCTGAAGTCCGCCTCGGCACCGGACCTGACACCGTCGATGGCCTCCGTCAGCACGGCGCGAATTAGCGAGCTTCCCCTTGATGGGCCCTCGTTCAGCTCTGTGACCAGCTGGCCTACCGTGCACGCCCGTCGCTGCACGGCCTCGTAGATGACGGATCGCACGTCGCCCAGGGAGTTCAACTGCCGGGCAGCGTCCGCGACGGCGCGCGGGACCTCGGCAAACCGAACCGGACCGCTGGCGTACAAGCTCTTCGGCATCCGATCCGTCCGGTGCATCCGGACGAAATCCAGGCTCTGGCGCTGCACCTTGCACGGGACCAGGACGTCGACGGCGGATGGGCCCGGCGAGTGCAGATTGTGGCGCCGGACCGCGCATGGTCCCGTGATCACGCTTCGATTGCCCGCATACAGGAGAGCAGCTATCTCTTTGTGGTCCTGCGTCGGCGTTCCTGTGGTGGTGAGGTAGACGCCAGGGAGTAGCGCCTGCCATGGTCCGCCCGCCCCGATCTTGTAGTCGATGGTGCTATGGGGCAGACCGCATGCGAGGGCTTGCGACCGGGTTACGACAAGGCGTTGCTCGCGGATCGCGCGAGCCAGGAGATCCTTGTCGTATCCGTGTAGTTTCGGCATGACCACACAATGTCATGGTGGTCTGTCAAAACCGGGGCGTTAGCCCCATACCGGACTCTAGGCACCCCGCAACAGTTGGGCCGTTGCCGGAGTTGGCCCAATTAGATCGGGCCGCTGCCGGAGTTAGCCCAATCCTCCCCGCCCGGCAACGGCCCAGACCGCCTCAGCCCGCCGCCCAACCCGACCCAATCCGACCCAATCCGCCCCAGCAGGCCCCAAGCGCGCCCACAGTCCGCCCCCAACCCGCCTGCAGTCCGCGGCGAACAGCCCGCGACCCGCGCCGTACCCGGCTTTTCACCCGAACACAGGGCAGAATTGTCCGCATGGCAGCAGCAAGACGCGGCGGGGCGAGCACGCCTCCACCCGAGGACTTCGAAGAGAACATCGTCGACATTGACGTAGCCGAGGAGATGCGGGGCAGCTACCTCGAGTACGCCTACAGCGTCATCTACCAGCGCGCGCTGCCTGACGCCAGGGACGGCCTCAAGCCGGTCCAGCGGCGGATCCTGTACCAGATGAACGAGATGGGCCTGCGGCCGGACCGCGGGCACGTCAAGTGCGCCCGCGTGGTCGGCGACGTGATGGGCCGCCTGCACCCGCACGGTGACTCCGCGATCTACGACGCGCTGGTGCGGCTGGCCCAGCCGTGGGCGATGCGCCTTCCGCTCGTCGACGGGCACGGCAACTTCGGCAGCCTGGGCGGCGACGACTCGCCCGCCGCGATGCGGTACACCGAGTGCCGGCTCACCCAGGCCGCCATGGAGATGGTCGCGGACATCGACGAGGACACCGTCGATTTCGGGCCGAATTACGACGGCACCGAGCAGCAGCCGGAAGTGCTCCCGGCCGGCATCCCGAACCTGCTTGTCAACGGCACCGCCGGCATCGCCGTTGGCATGGCGACGAACATGGCGCCGCACAACCTGTCCGAGGTCGTCGCCGCCGCCAGGCATCTGCTCAAGAACCCGGACGCGACGCTCGATCAGCTCATGCGCTTCGTTCCCGGCCCCGACCTGCCGACCGGGGGCCGGATCGTCGGCCTCGACGGCATTCGCGAAGCGTACGAGACGGGGCGCGGCATTTTCCGCATCCGCGCCACCGCCAAAGTCGAGCAGCTCAGCCCCAGGAAGACCGGCATCGTCGTCACCGAGCTTCCGTACGGCATCGGGCCGGAGAAGGTCATCACGCGCATCAAGGACCTCGTCCAGGCCAGGAAGATCACTGGCATCTCCGACCTGAAGGACCTCACCGACCGCAACCGCGGCCTGCAGCTAGTGATCGAGGTGCGCAGCGGTTTCAACCCGGAGGCCGTCCTCAACGAGCTGTACCGGCTCACTCCGATGGAGGACACGTTCGGCATCAACAACGTGTCTCTCGTTGACGGCCAGCCGCGGGTGCTCGGCCTGCGTGAACTGCTGAGCATCTGGGTCGACCACCGCCTCGAGGTCACGAGGCGGCGCAGCGAGTACAGAAGGCGCAAGCGGCAAGATCGCCTGCACCTGATCGACGGCATCCTTATCG
>Ga0126381_100005920_pt1 | contig 13499 bp, 12 predicted proteins | sample PanSoiMetPlot_28_FD_96465 | JGI IMG/M metagenome (GOLD analysis project Ga0126381, IMG submission 96465) | Tropical forest soil microbial communities from Panama - MetaG Plot_28 | ecosystem: Environmental > Terrestrial > Soil > Tropical forest > Bulk soil | place: Panama | collected 2016-02-17
CTGAACGGTGAGTCGATTGCCAACAACGTATTCTACCGCCTGTGCCCCGGTCCCCTGCTCATCCCGCTGGTGTGCCTGGCGACTGTCGCGACCATTATCGCCAGCCAATCGATCATCACCGGTGCGTTCTCGATGACGCGCCAGGCGATTCAACTCGGCTGGCTGCCGCGCCTGCATATCAAGCAGACGTCGGAAAGAGGTTACGGCCAGATCTACGTCGGCGCCATCAATTGGTTGTTGATGCTGGTGACGCTTGCGCTCACTATCTTGTTCCGCAAGTCGGACAATCTTGCCGCGGCCTATGGCATAGCGGTGTCGTTGACCATGCTGATGACGTCCTGCCTGTTGCTCATCGCACTGCGGGAAATTTGGCGATGGAATTTTTGGCTCAGTGCCGCCGTTGCCGGAGTGTTCATCGTCATCGACGCCGGGTTCCTCGCCGCCAACTCCATGAAGATCGCCGAGGGCGGTTATGTGCCGTTGCTGATTGCGGGCTGCGTCTACGGTCTCATGCTGATCTGGCATCGCGGTTCGGCCGCGGTCGCCAAGCGGCTCGGCCAGGCGACAGTCCCGGTGGCCGATTTTCTAGCCGACCTGAAGACCAAAGGCGTGCCCCGCGTGCCGGGTACGGCTGTGTTCTTGACGCGCATGGCTGCCGGCACGCCTGCGGTGCTGCGCCGGCATCTGCGGCACAATCGGGCGCTGCATCAACGCGTGATCGTGCTGCGCGTCCTCACCGAGTCCAAGCCGCGCGTGCGCTGGCCGGAGTTGATGTCCGTCGTCGAAGAGGGTGACAATTTCTGGCGCATCACCGCGCATTTCGGCTTCATGCAAAGGCCTGATATACCGCGTCTTCTGGAGGAGGCGCGGCGGCGCGGGTGCACGGCGTGGCTCGATGACGTCACTTATTACGTCGGCCATGAAACCATCCTGCACCGCCGGCACGGGCCCGCCATGCCGCATTGGCAGGAAGCGATATTCGCCTGGCTGGTGCGAAACGCTGCGCACGTGACCGACTACTTCCGCCTGCCAACCGAACGAGTCGTGGAAATCGGCCGGCAGATCCCGATTTGAGGCGGGTCCGGCTGGCGGCAGCCGTTGACCGCCGCGGCGAGGACTCCTAACACATCGCCGGATCAGGCGCCGGCGGATTTAAGCCGAGCCCACGCGAAGAGACCCCCCGGAGGACATGCGACATGCGCCTTGCGACCTATAATCTACGCGGCCGGCCGAGTTTTGGCGCCGTTGTCGGCGACGGCATCGTCGACCTGCGCGGGCGCCTGAGCCGCTTCACGAGCTTGGTCGAAGTCTTTCGCGCCCAGGCGCTCGGCGAAGCCAAGGCGGCGTCCGACGGCGTACGGCCCGACGTGCGGCTGGCAGAGGTCGAGCTTTTGCCGCCGCTGCTCGCGCCGGAAAAGATCCTGTGCATCGGCATCAATTACGCCAACCGCGGCCAGGACTATAACGTCACCAACAACCCGAAATATCCGAGCATGTTCTATCGGGCGCCGAACTCGCTGGTCGGCTCCGGCCAGAATCTGGTGCGGCCGAAAATCTCCGAGCAGCTCGACTACGAGGGCGAAATCGCCATCATCATCGGCCGCGAATGCAAGCACGTGCCGAAGGACAAGGCGCTGGAAACCATCGCCGGCGTGACGCTCGCCAACGAGGGCACGATCCGCGACTGGACGCGGCACGGCCAGTTCAACGTCACCCAGGGCAAGAATTTCGACGCCACCGGCGGCATCGGCCCGTGGATCGCGACCGATCTCGATGTCAGCAAGCCGCTGCATCTCGTGGTGCGCAAGAACGGCGAGGTGACGCAGGACGACACCACCGCCAGCATGATCTTCTCGTTCGCCGACATCATCGCCTACACGACGTCGTTCATGACGCTCAAGCCGGGCGACGTCATCTGCACCGGCACGCCGATCAAAAAGGTCAAGGCCGATCCGCCGGTCTGGCTCAAGCCGGGCGATACCATCGAAGTCGAGTGTCCGGACATCGGCCTGCTGCGCAATTCCGTGGTGGCCGAGGCGTGAACGCGCGGCTCCGCGCCGCATGCGTGGTCGGCTGGCCGATAGCGCATTCGCGCTCGCCGCTGATTCATAATTATTGGCTCAAGCATTACGGCATCGCCGGCGAATACCGGCGCGAGGCCGTGCCGCCGCAAGAGTTTGCCGCGTTCTTGGGCTCGCTCGCGGCGCGCGGCTATGTGGGCGCCAATGTCACGGTTCCGCACAAGGAGGCGGCGCTGGCGCTGTCGCAACCGGACGACCGTGCCAAGGGGGTCGGCGCCGCCAATACGCTGTGGCGCGACGGCGCCGTGCTGCGCTCGACCAACACCGACGTCGAAGGATTTTTGGACAATCTCGACGCCAACGCGCTGCAATGGGATCGCGGGCTTAAGAGCGCGGTGGTGCTCGGCGCCGGCGGCGCCGCGCACGCCGTGGTCTATGGCCTGATCGGGCGCGGCGTCGGACGCGTCATTGTTATCAATCGGACTCGCAGTCGCGCCCAGACGTTGCGCGAGCGCTTCGGCAGCCGGGTTCAGGTCGCAGAGTGGGGCGACGAGACCGTATTGACCGACGCCGGACTCCTGGTGAACGCCACCACACTTGGCATGGCGGGCCAGCCGGACTTGCCGATCGACGTCGCGCAATTGCCCGGTCATGCGGTCGTCGCCGATCTCGTCTATGTACCTCTGCTGACGGCGCTTCTGCGCGCGGCGCGCGAGCGCGGGCTGCGCACCGCCGACGGCCTCGGCATGCTGTTGCATCAGGCCGTGCGCGGCTTTGCGCTGTGGTTCGGCAAAACGCCGGACGTAACGGGCGAACTGCGCGCTTTGGTAGAGGCCGATCTCGGCTCTTCCGCTGCTTGAGCGGCCGGAATAACCTACCCGGCACCGGGGTTAAGAAACTTGCGCGCCGGCCGCCCGTACGTGCGACGCAGGCGTAATGCTTGGGAGGATGCAATGATCACAATGACACGAAGGATGGCGAGCGCGACCGCGCTTGCGTTGCTGTTCGCCGCTTCGTCGGCCGTGGCGCAGGCACCTCAGGTGGTGCGGGTGCGCGCCACGATCGAGAACGTCAATGGCTCGATGCTCGACGTGAAAACCAAAGAGGGTACCGCCTATAAGATCCGGCTTGCCGACAACGCGCCGGTGAATCAAATCGTGAAGGCCGCACTGTCGGATATAAAAGACGGATCGTACATTGCGGTCACGGCCATGCCGCAGCCGGACGGCAGTCAAAAGGCCGTCGCAATTTACATCTTCCCGCCTAACGTACATCCGGGTGAAGGTTTTGGCCCGTGGGACTTTTTGCCCGGCAGCACGATGACCAATGCGACCGTGGCCAATCAGGTCACCGGCACGGACGGTCAGACCTTGACCGTCAAATACAAGGACGGCGAGAAGAAAGTCATTGTGCCGCCGAACGCCGAGATTACGACGGCCAAGAAGGCAAGCGCTGGCGATCTGAAGGCCGGGCAAAAAATCTTTATCTTCGCAGCCAAGAAACAGGCGGACGGGACCCTGGAAGCGCCGAACGTTTCTTTTGGCGATTACGGGGTTTGGCGCTAGCTCGAGTTCCTCACCACGATCTTGCAATCGCTCGCAACCAACTGGGATTGGATCGCTTTATCCAATCCCATGCCTTGTGATGAAGGATGACAAAATGAACAAATTGCTGGCTGGCATTCTCGCCATCGTGTCGCTTGTCGTAATGCCGGCGCTCGTACAGGCGCAACAGCCGCCGCAGGGCGGCCAAGGCGGCCCGCCGCCGGTGCGGGTCCGCGGCACCATCGAAAAGGTCGAGGGTAACACCGTCACGGTGAAGGCCCGCGACGGCAAAACCGAAACCCTGAAACTTGCCGACAATCCGCGCATTACCGCGATGGAGAAGGCGACGCTCGCCGACATCAAAGTCGGCTCGTTCATCGGGGTCACTGCCATGCCGCAGCCGGACGGCAGCCAGAAGGCGATCGGACTGCACATCTTCATGGATGCGCAGCACGGCGTCGTGCCGCTCCGTTTCGGCCCGTGGGACCGCGAGCCCGGCAGCACCATGACCAACGCCGACGTCACCTCGACGGTCGCCAGCGTCGACGGTCAGGTCATCATGGTCAAATATACCGACGGCGAGAAGAAGGTCATCGTGCCGGCCAATACGCCGGTGGTGCGATTCGTGCCGGGCAACATGGGCGACGTGAAGCCGGGCGCGCAGATGATCCTGATCGCCGGCAAGCGCAATCCGGACGGCACCATCGCCGCGCCGGGCATCAATGTCGGCCGCAACGGCGCCGCACCGCCGATGTGAGAAGCCGCTCGTTCCCGCCGCGGCGGGGATCCAGCGTGTGACGAACCCGGTCCCCGCCGCTTGCGCGGGGACCAACGGAACCGAACCGTATTTTATGAGAGCGTAACATGATCAAAAAATCACTGGTTCTCGGTGTTGTCGCGGCGGCGTTCGCCGTTTCAACCGTACTTGCACAAGCGCCGCAAGGCGTACGCCTGCGCGGCACGATCGAGAAAGTCGACGGCAAGACCGTGACGGCAAAGTCGGAAAAAGGCGAGCCGCTCAAGCTCAATCTCGCCGACAAGCTTATGGTCGTCGAAATAGCAAAAGCCTCGGCGGCCGACATCAGGGACGGCGACTACATCGGCAGCGGGGCGATGCCGCAGCCGGACGGCACGCAGAAGGCAGTCGAGGTCCATATCTTCGCCGACTCCATGCGCGGCACCGGCGAAGGCCATAACCCCTGGGACGGCGCGCCCAACGGCACCATGACCAACGGCACCGTCGGCGCCACCGTGACCGACGTGTCGGGACCGGTCATCACCGTCAAATACAAGGACGGTGAAAAGAAGATCGTGGTCGGTCCGAACGTGCCGGTCGTGCGCTACATCATCAGCGATCAAAGCGCACTCAAGCCCGGTAAAGCGTTCGCGGCCCTCCGCGCAGAGAAGCAGCCGGACGGCAGCTACAACGTCGGCCGCATCAATGTCGGGCGCGACGGCGTGGTGCCGCGCTGAGTTTTTGCCGCGACTGATTGGCACGGCACTTGCCTCCATCATGGGCACGCGCGTGCCCATGATGGAGGTTGCCATGACGCGAGCCGAACTCACCGAGAAAATACTCGGCATCAAGCGCGACAACGGCTGGAGCTGGAAATACATCTGCGGCGAGATCGGCGGCATGTCGCCGATGCTGATCACCGGCGCCCTGCTCGGCCAGATGAAGCTGACCAAGCCGCAAGTCGCCAAGGCGGCCGAGCTGTTCGGGCTGTCGAAAGGTGAGCAGGCGCTGCTCAACGAAACGCCATATCGCGGCACGCAAATGCCGCCGACCGATCCGATGATCTACCGCTTCTACGAGCTGGTCATGGTCAACGGCCCGGCGCTCAAGGCGCTGATCGAGGAAGAATTCGGCGACGGCATCATGTCGGCCATCGATTTCGACCTGCAGCTAGAGCGGCAGCCCGATCCCAAGGGCGACCGGGTCAAGATCGCGATGTCGGGCAAGTTCCTGCCCTACAAATATTACGGCTCAACCGGCAACGCCCAGGCGTATGGGTATAAGGAAGAGTAAGTTCGCGTCTCCCGGGCGCAACGCAGCACGCGGTGGTGCGCTGCAGACCCGGGATCGTAACGAACGCTGAGCTTGGAACGATCCCGGATCAGCGGTGCACCGCTTCGCGCTGCACAGCATCCGGGAAACACGTTTTATGATGGCGGTATCACATCACCAATGAATCCCGGCCGATCTCGCCGACCGATTTCCTTCCGGTCAGCGCCATCGTGACATCGAGCTCGTTGCGGATGATTTCGATGGCGCGGGCGACGCCCGCCTGGCCGCCGGCGCCGAGGCCGTAGATGTAGGCGCGGCCGGACATGCAGGAGCGGGCGCCGAGCGCGAGCGCCCGGAACACGTCCTGGCCGGAGCGGATGCCACCGTCGAACATCACCTCGATGTCGGAGCCGACCGCGTCAGCGATCTTCGGCAGCATCGAGATCGACGACGGCGCGCCGTCGAGCTGCCGGCCGCCGTGATTGGAGACGATCAGCGCAGACGCGCCGGTCTTCACCGCAATGCGCGCGTCATCGACGTCAAGGATGCCTTTGAGAATGAGCTTGCCGCCCCACAGCCCGGCGACCCACTCGACGTCCTTCCAGTTCAGCGCCGGATCGAACTGGCCGGAGATCCAGGTCGACAGCGAATTGACGTTCTCCATGCCGGCGACGTGGCCCGAAATATTACCGAACGTCTTGCGCTTGCCGCGCAGGATGCTCAGCGCCCAAGTCGGCTTGGTGGCGATGTCGAGCATGGTGTCGAGCCGTGCCAGGTCCGGCGGCACGGTCATGCCGTTCTTGATGTCCTTGTGGCGCTGGCCGAGCACCTGCAGATCGACGGTCAGCACCAGCGCGCTGCATTTGGCGGCAGCGGCGCGCTCGATCAGCGAGCGGATAAAACCGCGGTCCTTCATGACGTAGAGCTGAAACCAGAACGGCTTTTTCACCGCGGCGGCGACGTCCTCGATCGAGCAGATCGACATGGTCGACAGCGTGAACGGAATGCCGGCTTCATGGGCGGCGCGGCAGGCGAGGATTTCGCCGTCGCCATGCTGCATGCCGCACAGCCCGATCGGCGCCAGCATCAGCGGCAGCGGCGCTGGCTCGCCGAGGATTTGTGTCTTGGTGCTGCGCGCGGCGACGTCGACCAGGATGCGCTGGCGCAGCTTGATGTTGCGCAGTTCGGCGCTGTTGGCGCGCAGCGTCTCCTCGGCATAGGCGCCGCCGTCGGCATATTCGAAGAAGGCGCGAGGCACCTTGCGGCGGGCGGTCTGCCGCAAATCCTCGATGCAGGTCATGGCGTTCATGGCGGGTTCCCCAGCTCTCCCCTCTCGACCTTTGATAGCACAAAGCCGCCCGGCCGGTCCGGCAGCCGCGGAACCGGGAACACCGCGCGCTGCCGGCCGTTATCCTGGGGCTCATAGCTGGCCCAAATCTCGTGTGCGCCGAAGCCTTTTTCTCAAAAGCACAGGAAACCGAACCATGATCGACTCACCGCACCGGCCGGATGCGCATTCGCCCCGCGGCGAGCATCGCGAAAACCAGCAGCACGGCGAAGACCGCAAGGAGCGCCAGGCCAAGCGCAAAAAAGCGCTCGACGATGCGCTCGACCGCGGTCTCCAAGACAGCTTTCCCGGCTCCGACCCGGTCGCGGTGACGCAGCCGCCGCCGAGCGCGCGCGACAAGCACAAGCCTTAGACCGCTTGCCGGCCGCGGAACTCGGACCCGCCCCGCCAGCCGGCAAACGGTTGAGGCCAATGCGCTTTCCCTGATTATCCTGAACGGAACGTTAGCCAATGCAGTAAGATTACTGCATCTTTTTACAGCTTCAGTCCGGGAAAAAAGGCTAGTATCCGCTTCTGGAGGCGGGGCGGCGGGGCATCCGAGTATGGTTCGCAAGTATTTCGGCACCGATGGCATTCGCGGCCGCGCCAATGGCGTGATCACGCCGGAGCTGGCGCTCAAGACCGGCCAGGCCACCGGACTTGTGTTCCGGCGCGGCGAGCACCGCCATCGCGTGGTGATCGGCAAGGACACGCGCCTGTCCGGCTACATGATCGAGACCGCTTTGGTCGCGGGCTTCACCTCGGTCGGCATGGACGTGCTGCTGCTCGGTCCGATGCCGACGCCGTCGGTCGCCATGCTGACCCGCTCTATGCGCGCCGATCTCGGCGTTATGATCTCGGCCTCGCACAATCCGTTCGACGACAACGGCATCAAGCTGTTCGGCCCGGACGGCTACAAGCTGTCCGACGAGGCCGAGCGCGAGATCGAAGCGCTGATCGATTCCGATCTCACCAAGCGGCTCGCCCGCAGCCGCGATCTCGGCCGTGCCAAGCGCATCGACGGCGTGCACGACCGCTACATCGAATTCGCCAAGCGCACCTTGCCGCGCAACCTGTCGCTCGAGGGCTTGCGCATCGTCATCGACTGCGCCAACGGCGCCGCCTACCGCGTCGCGCCCGACGCGCTCTGGGAGCTCGGCGCCGACGTCGTGACGATCGGCGTCGAGCCAGACGGTTTCAACATCAATCACGAATGCGGCTCGACCGCGCCCGAAGCGTTCTGCCGCAAGGTCCGCGAGATGCGCGCCGACATCGGCATCGCGCTCGACGGCGACGCCGACCGCGTGCTGATCGCCGACGAGCGCGGCCACCTGATCGACGGCGACCAGGTCTTGGCGGTGATCGCCGAAAGCTGGCGCGACGACGGCCGCCTCGCCAAGCCGGGCATCGTCGGCACGGTGATGTCGAATCTGGGCCTCGAACGGCACCTGCGCAGTCTCGGCCTCGAACTCGTGCGTACCCCGGTCGGCGACCGCTACGTGCTCGAGCACATGCGCGAGCACGGCTACAACGTCGGCGGCGAGCAGTCCGGCCATATCATCCTGTCCGACTACACCACCACCGGCGACGGCTTCGTCGCCGCGCTGCAGGTGCTCGCGGTGGTGCAGAAGCAGGGCAAGCCGGTGTCGCAGGTCTGTCACCGCTTCGACCCGCTGCCCCAGGTGCTCAAAAACGTGCGCTACAAGAGCGGCAAGCCGCTCGAGCATGCCAGCGTGCGCTCCGCCATCGAGAGCGCCGAGCAACGCCTCAACGGCCACGGCCGCGTGTTGGTACGCCCGTCCGGCACCGAGCCGGTCATCCGCGTCATGGGCGAGGGCGACGACAAGGCGATGATCGAGGAGATCGTCGACGGCATCGTCGACGCACTCACCGCAAGCGCGGTGTGACCTTTACAACAATATCCCGTTCCGGCGGCCAAGCGGACGCGTTTGCGTCAGCATTGAGCAGCGCGGCTTCGCATGGAAGACGAGCGGTCGGCCACGCGGGACGTTTGCGTCCCAGTCGGCCGACCGCTACGAGATTCACCGGACCCAGGCTGCCCGCGATCGTCAGTTGGTCAAAGCTCCGGTGCCCGGCGTGAATGAAACGCCGCGCAGGACTTCCGCGAAGCCCGCCGCCTCAACAGTCGTGAAACTCTCACCGGCGGGCAGGCTGGTCGCCGAGAGCTGATCGGTGATCGTGACCAGCCTGTTCGGATCGGCGCCCTGGTCACCGCTGCCGCTGACCGTCGAGGTGATCGCCCAGAGGGTCACGGTGCCATTGCTGTTGACGCGGCCCGTGAGATTGCGAAGGCCGTCAGTGGCGGGCGACCACGGCAGGCCTGTCGCCGGATTGTTGTCGGTTGGATAGCCGGCAACCGTGTATGGCGTGCCGAGCTGCAGTCCGGCCTGCAGGACGTAAACCATGCTCCAAGTGCCGCCGCTGAAAGCCCATTTCTGCAAACCCGCCATCTTCTGCGCGGCAGCGGCGGTGTATGTTTTGCTCACGGGATCGAAGGTGTTGGTGCCATTGCCCTCATCGGCGACGTAGAGCGTGGTGGCATTGGCGAACCAGATACCGAATGGAAACATGTTGGTGTCCTTTTTCGCCAATCCCTTCGGGAAGCCGTTGAGGATGCACATGTTGTAAGGGAAGACGCCCTCCGTCTGCAGCGAGCTGGCGGCGTAGGAGATCGGCGCGGTCGGCAGCGTTGCCATGGCTGACGGGACGCCGATGCCATTCGGACACGCCATCGGCTGCTGGTTGGCATTGAAGCCGCTGGTGTCGATGAAATAGACGGTGTTGATGCCGTTGCTGCCGCTGCCCTTGGTGAAATAGACGACGTTGTTGAAGATCGTCAGGCCGCGGAAATTGGTGTCCTTGCCGGTCTTGTCGGCCGTATCGCCGAGCTGGGTGATGTTGAAGCTGCCGACCGGTGTCGGGTCGCCCGGCGACTGCGCGACGAGCGGGGTGTTGGCAAACGTCAGGATTTGCGCGCCGGCGCCGATGATGATGCCGTCGGGCTGCGGGTTGCCGCCATTGCCGGCATTGCCGGCCGTATAGACAAGCGGCGACGAGCCCTGGCTGTTCATGATCGCGGCGCGGCCATTGTTGCCGCTGTAGGCATTGGTCTTGGTGAAACGGAAATGGCCGTGTGGGTCCAGCTCGGCGACGACGCGGTAGGCCGTTTGGTTGTCCGGATTGGTGGCGTCGACGATGGCCGGCGTGTTGGCGTTCGAAATATCAATGGCATCGACCGGCGCGAGGTAACCCATGAAAGTCACCGCGCTGTGGTCGGTCGACAGGTTGAGCGCGAGCTCAGACTTCGACGAAAAGCTCGTGACCATCTGATCGGAGTGCAGCTCGATGCCGTTCTGCGAGCTGTTGGGCACTTCGATCGAGTTGATGAACGATCCGGAAGGCGACAACTGGTCGAGGAAGATCTTCGAGGTAATGCCGAAGCTGGGGTCGACGAGGTCGTTGTTGAAGACTTGCGGGTAGGTCCCGCCGGCGTTCGCCGGCGCGCATGCGGTCCCGACGCAATTGGGCGGCAGCTGGGTGACGCCGGCCACGATATTGTTCGGGTTGTTGTCGTAAACTGACCGGCTGACCAGCAGATTGCCGGGTGCGATCTGGTGGTTGAAATCGTCGCCGCGTGCGGCTTGGCTGCCTGCAACCCCGCAGGCGATGAGCGCGACCGCAAAGCCCGACCGGGCCGCCCGCGAACGGGCGACACTGTAACGCCTCTCTATCATTTTAGACTCCTGTGCAACGCGGCTCCGGCGCCCCCTGGGCCGAAGCCGGTGCGGCAACGTGCTGACGCCTTGTTACGGCTATGCGAACGCAGTGTGACGGGGTGTGGAAATCTGCGGCGCGGAGGTTTTTGGCGCTATGCGCGGCCGCTGCCGTCACACGTTCAGCCGGTGCATCTGCTCGACCGGATAGCGCGTGCCCGAGGCGGCGCCGGGCGGTACCAGGCGATCGATCTCGGCGAGATCCTCAGGCGTGAGCACGATGCCGGCGGCGCCGACATTTTCGTCGAGGTGCCGGCGCGATTTGGCGCCGGGGATCGGCACGATGAAGAGGCCGCTGCGCGCGCCCTGCGCCATCGGCCAGGCGATGGCGAGCTGAGCGAGGGTCGCGTTCCTGCGCCGCGCCAGCGCCTCGAGCGTGGCGCGCAGCGCGAGATTGTGCTCGACATGTTCGGCATGGAAGCGCGGCAGCCGGCTGCGAATGTCGTCCGCGGTCATCGCCTCCAGTTTCGGCAGTTCGGCGCTGAGCATGCCGCGGCCGAGCACCGCGTAGGCCATCAGCGCCATGCCGAGATCCTTGCAGGCACCTATTTGACCCTGGGTCTCGGCATCGCGTGAGAACAGCGCGTACTCCATTTGCAGGCAGGCGAGCGGATGCACGGCGCTGCCGCGCCGGAGCGACTCCGCCGAGCACTCCGACAGCGAGATGAAGCGGGTCTTGCCTTCCTTGACCAGCTTCGCCATCGCGCCGACGCTTTCCTCCACCGGCACGTTCGGATCGACCCGCGACATGCAAAACACGTCGAGCGTCTCGATGCCGAGATTGTGCAGGCTCTGCTCGCAGGTCTGGCGCAGATAATGCGGATCGCCGCCGCCGCGCACGCCGCCGGGCGCGCCGTCGCGCGGGCTGCCGCTCTTGGAGTGGATGACGGCGTCGTGCCGGCGGCCGCGCAGCGCCTGGCCGATGAGCCGGTGATTATGGCCTTGGCCGTAGCTTGCCGAGGTGTCGAAGAAGTTCACGCCGAGATCGAGGGCGCGCTGGATGGTGGCGATCGACTCGGCGTCGTCGGCCGGACCATAGACGCCGGACATGCCGTAGCAGCCCAGCCCTACGACCGACACCATGAGGTCGGTGTTGCCGAATTTGCGGCGCTGCATCGACGATCTGCCTTGTGTTCGAGCAGCGCTCCGATCGGCCGCGGTTTTTAGCCCTTCACCCGAGCGCCGACTTCGGACCAGCGCTTAATTTCACTGCGCAGATAGGGTCCGAAACGATCTGGGCCTTCGCCGATTGGGTCAAAACCCTGCTTCTTCAATGTGTCCACGGCTTGCGGTGCGCGCATCGCCTTCTCGGCCGCCTGTGCAACAATATCGATCGCCGCTTGCGGCGTCCCAGCGGGCGCCATGAGACCGAACCACAGGCTAGTGTCGAAGTCGGGCATTCCGGCTTCTGCCATCGACGGGACATCCGGCAGGGCGCTTGCACGTTTGGTCGCCGCCGTCGCGAGCGCGATGACTTTGCCCGCCGCGATCTGACCGATCACCGTGGAGGCGGGTGAGAAGAACATCGTCACCCGGCCGGCGATGAGATCATTGACCGCCTGCGGGCTGCCTGGATAAGGCACGTTCACCAATTTTATTCCGGCACGCTGGGCAAAATACTCCGCCGACATATGCGGCAAGCTGCCGACGCCGGCGTTGGCGCAGAGAACCTCACCAGGCTTCGACTTGGCCAGCGCGATGAGCTCGGCCACGCTGTGCAGGTTCGACTGCGGACTGACCACCAGGACGACGGCGCCGCTGGATAGCAGAGAGATAGGCGCAAAGTCCTTGGCCAGATCGAAGGCCGTGTCGGGATTCATCACCTGGCTGGTGACGATCGATAGCGTCGACAAGAACAGCGTGTAGCCGTCCTTGGCGGCACGGGCGACATATTCCGCGGCAACGCTGGAGCCGGCGCCCGGCTTGTCCTCGACGACTATCTTCTGGCCAAGGATGCCTTCCGCGCCATTGCCGAAAGCGCGGGCGGTGATGTCGGCGGCCGTTCCGGGCGTAAAGCCGACGACGAGATGGATGGGGCGCGACGGATACGCATCCAGCGCAGCAGCGGCATCCGCCAGCCATGGCAGCGCAGTGACACCGACTGCCGTTTGCAACAGATTGCGTCGGGAAAAACCGCTCATTTCTTCCTCCCAGAAGTGGCTCGCGCTTCTTAGGGGGCTATTTCAATTCGGCTTGCCTTGCAATGTGTTCTATTGGCACACGGTCCGAGTAGCATTTCGGGCTGTTCACCGAGGGCGCACATCCGTCATTTATTGCGCCAATGCCGTCAACAGCTTCTCAACGACAAATTGACTCCCGCTTTCGGCGCGAAGCAAACCATTGCCGCCGCGTCGCGCGTACGTTCATTTCGTCAATCGGAGCGGAGCAGGGACTTTACTGCCGGTGCTGCAACATGGACGCCCATCGGCGGGTGGCAGATTCGGTCACGGGGACAGCAAACAGATTACAGACCCAATCGATCTTTTCCGGATTCTCAATCGGCTGGCCGAAAGGAATTTTTTGTCCGCCATAGTCGTTGACGTAATAAAGGGCATAGCCGCCCAATAGCTTGATCAACGTCGGCACCGACTCGCCGCATGCCAAAAGCGTGCCCGCGTTGCATTCAAACAAAATGGCCGGCCGATCCGGCCGCGATAGCAGGCTCTGCGCGCCGCGAAAAACGGCCGCTTCGCTGCCCTCGGCATCGATTTTGATGAGTTTGGGGAAAGTTCCGGTCGAAGAGGCGATCCCATCCAGGGTGATGCCTTCGGCGTCCGCGATTTTCTCGCCGCCGCGGGGGCGCAA
>Ga0126381_100005921_pt1 | contig 13498 bp, 14 predicted proteins | sample PanSoiMetPlot_28_FD_96465 | JGI IMG/M metagenome (GOLD analysis project Ga0126381, IMG submission 96465) | Tropical forest soil microbial communities from Panama - MetaG Plot_28 | ecosystem: Environmental > Terrestrial > Soil > Tropical forest > Bulk soil | place: Panama | collected 2016-02-17
AACGACCGCTTTCCGCACCTTCACTCCTAATTCGCTTTGGGTTCGATAGCGGCTGTTTGCGAAAAGATCAGAGCTGCCAAGACCGGTCATACGGAGCCTTACCCGGTGGATCGCTGTCGCAAGGGGATCAGCGAGGGTCGTTCCACAGTCACTGACTCACGTTTCCCATCGCGGGCGACTGTCAAGGAACATACGGCGGGGTACGGGAAAATCCCACCGCTACCGGTAGCGAATCCCCGTCAAAAACAGGATGGAATTTTCCCGTGAAGCAAGAGCTAGTCAGTTGGTGCGTAAGCGCAAATGGCGACTCTTTCACTCTGATTTCGAGTCAGGCGCCTTCGACCACTCGGCCATCTCTCCGTATTGATTTGATTATACTTAATTACGGTGCATTCCGACGTGCCACTCGACAAGCAGGTAACCGCAATGGGTGCGACCTGGCTCGATCGGCAGCTCGTAACGCGCGAGACCTCTCTCGCCGACAATGGATTCGGAGCAAGCGTCCAGGGTGCGCTACGAGCTCGCGAACAATTCCTCGTCGACAAAGGGTTCGCGCAACGCGACCGCGACAGCGTAAAACTACCGAGGAACCGGCCGCAAGCTAACCCGAACGACAGCTATCGGGCACGCCTGCAAATTCCGAGTCCGACCCACTGCTGACCTTCGGGCATCCGAAAAGTGGACACTCGGCTCAGTCGAGAACAGGCGATCACGTCGAGGGCAACGAACGACCCCAGACGGCCAACGTATTGGCCAGATCGTGCATCCCTGGAGTTCTCACTATTTGTTGCGAATTGGAGCACACGCCGCATCTAGCAGATACTTACCTACCGAGTCGGGGGTGGCGTCCCTCAGGATAGGCTGCGCTACATTCTGAGAGGAAATTACGTTTCCTCCGGCGTCTACCTCGCTATAGAACAGGACTTGCAAGACAGCCAGCTGGTGCCGCTTGCAGTCGAGTTGGTATTGCGTTTCGATTGAACGAAATGGCTTCCAAGGCGGCTGATGTGGCTGTTGAAGCTCGTAGTAGTCCTCAAGCGTCCATATCTTGGCCATCGTGCCCCGTCGCGCCGATGGTCCGGAATGGGTGAACACAAAGCCGTGATCACCAACATTGAAAAGGGACCAAGCAGACCTTTCAGCGTTTGTGAAACAGCTAAGAACCTTCCAGCCAGGTAGTGGCTTTGTGTTCGTGTAGGCAACGTTTCCTTCTGTGTCTATCATCTTGCAGGTGGCTGCGCGTGCACCATCTGCGACGGTGGCAGCGCAAACCGCTATTGCGAGGCTCAGGATCTTCAGCGGAAGCCTGTGCTGATCCATTTGGTTCATCCTGCTGACTAGTGGTGAAAGACAAGGGTCAGCGTCCTTCGCTGACCCAGATTGGAAACTACTTCACTCGCCAAGCATGCGGAATCGGCTTATTACTGGGCTCAACGCGATCAGCTTCTCCTGTAGGCCTCGACTGTCACCCGCGCACTCACGCGCCAACGAAAGACGCGCGGCCGAGGGAGTGAAAGCGGAAATGAGGACCCGCCGAAGCGGGTCCTTTTTGCGCTGATCTCCAGATTGCGCTTGCCAGCTTTGCTACTGGCTTTGTTCAGTCGTCACCGTGTTAGCGAAGAGATCCTTGTGTTGCGCCGTGAAGCTTTTCGAGAATTGGAGAACCTGAAAGCCGTGGCCATCGCTGACGGTCCAGAGCTGGATATCGGCTGAGTTGCCAGGTCCGCCGCCATCGCCTTTGGCTTTGTCTTTGCCTTTGCCTTTGCCCTTGGGGACAACGACCCAGCGCGGCCAGTGAGCGATCTTGTCGACGGTTCGATCGACGCCCACCGCCCAACTCCCCGATGAGGGAAGGACCTTCGTCCGCACGGCCCCTGACTTCCAGTACGCGATCTCTTTCGGATGGGTTGGATCGCTTACATCGAAAACGCGCAATTGCGCATTCTGAAAACCGCACGCGAGCATCTTGGTATCCGCGGAATTGTCGGGGACGCATGCTTCTTCACTGTAGTTGGTCGTCCCTGATATGGCTGGTAAATTGGTCCCGGGCGCGGTTCCAGGGACATCCGGCGGCGTCTCGGCGAGCAGCGCCGCGCAATTCGCCGGGTCGCTCACTTCCAGCCTGAGCTTGGCGATGATCTTGGGGTTGTTCACGTCGGCGACGTCGACGATCTGCGGAAACCCGAAAGGAGACGCCCCCCGGGCGCACGCGGCCGCCCAACCGCCCGCGCCGCCTGCGCCGCCCGCCTCGTCCGTGGTGATGATGTACGGGTGCCCCTGGATCTTCACTTGGATCATGGATTCGGCTCCCCCTAGCTGCGAGAAGAGCGTGCTGATGATCCGGATCTGCGGAGTGGGGAGACGGTTCTGATAGTCGCTGACGTCCTCGATCACCAGCCCGTCTCCGCCCGTGGCGTAGGGGAATTGGACGTTCTGGCCTACGAACGCCCGCGTCCCTTCGGGCACGCCGGGCAGGAAGCTACTCGTGTTGAGCGTTAGCGAGTGGGGCCTGCCATTACCGGCGTATTGCCAGGGCTGGAGCGACTTCGGATTTGCCGGGTCCGAGATGTCAAAGATGTACACGAAGCCGCCGATGCCTTGAGCGTTCTGGCTGGCATAGAACGTGTTGCCGTCCGGGGAGAACGCGCCCATATGGTGGAAACTGGGGCTTGACGCATTGACTTGGCCCTTCAGGACCGGGTGGCGGCAGTCGGAAATGTCATAAACCGCAAAATTCGGCCCAGTCGTTTGACCGGCCACGAGGAGGTGCCTCCTGGCATGGGTCGACACCGTCTCGTGTGGCGCAAGCGCCGCGGGGCTGTCGGTTAATTGCGTGCTCACCACCGGATGCTGGGGATCGGAGACATCGATCACCTTGATGCCTTGGCCAGTGGTAGCACCACGGTCCGTTCCATAGTAGGCGCACACGTCGTAGTACGCCGGTCCATCCTGCGAATAGGCCCCTTGATACGTGTCCTGGGGCTCCTCGCCCACGAGTTCCAGATTGCAGTTGTAGGCGGTTTCGGAATCGCCGCTGAAACGTTCTTGCTGCGTTGTCTCGCCTTGTAATCCGCTCTCGGTATGGTCGGTTGGACCGCAGTTCGCCTTGGGGATCGACCCGGGAAAGCCGTCGGAAGAAATCGCTTGTGCTGAGGCAATGGAAGCGCTGAGTAACAGACCCGATATCGCGGCCGTTGAAACTGCAAATAATCTTACGAGATTCTGCTTATACATAACTCCTCCTGCGTGACGTCCGGCAAGCCGGTGGAAAAGGTTACTTCCGGCGGGCCGATGCGCGTTATTCAGAAACTGCGAGAACGTTTCAAAACCTGAGAATATTTTTGAGACCGCGTTTCGATCGCATCCCATGGGGAGCGTCCATAGGCGCAGATTGCGCGAGAGCTAGGGATTCGAGTGAATCAGCCGCGCAAGTGGCGGCTGGAGCCCGAGGCCGAGGACCACGCGCGGCCACCGAAACGAGCTCCGAATCTGGATGAGGACCTTGGCTGCCAAGGCGGGAGAATGCCAGGCTAAAGGAGGAGAACCGGATTTTAAAATGCGGTTGTCTTCTTTGCGTGGGAGTCGAAGTGAAGCATCAATTCATCGCTGATCGGCGCCATCCACGTGGCCAGTCGTGGCACTTACGGTGCACCGCGAGTGCATGCCGAACAGGCTGCTCAAGGCGTGGCGTGCTGCCTGAAGACCGTGGCCAAGCGGATGCGCCCGGCGCAGATCATGCTCAACATGAAAGAGCTGCGTTAACGCGTCCGCGCGCGGGATCGCCAGGATGACCAGAGGAGTTTAGCGCCCCCGTGGATGTCTTCGCTCCGACCGTCGACACGCCGGACGTGTAGTTGTCGCTCTTGCCTCTTGTCACCGCGCTAGCTAGTCAGCCAACGCGGAAGACGAACGGGTACCAAGCGACGAGGACGCCAGCCACGCAGAGTGAAAACGCCAGAAGCGCAAACGCAAGGCGCGATCCCGTAGCCCGGCTTCTGAGCTGCCTGTAAGCGATCCATACGCTCCAGGCCGCCCCAGCGCCGAGCAACGCGCATCGCAGCGCCGGCAACGCATGGATCTGCACTCCCTCGCCTTTCGCGAGCCCAGCGGTCAGCGCCGAGAGCCCCACGAAAAGCCCGATGCCGGCGAGCGGCGTCAGCGCGTAGCTCAGGGCATAGACGCGGCGCCGAATTCCGCGTGCGGGCAACGATGCGAGCGCTAGGCAAAGCGTGATGAAGCCGCCGAGGACCAACGCCGTACCGAAGATCCAGCCGACGATCAACGCGCCGTCGAGCCAAGTGAAGACATCGTGCGCGTCTGGATAGTGCGTCAGCAGCCACCACGGTGCGTTGTCCGCGAGAAGCCACGCCGGACCGTGCTCAAGAACGTGGCTCGCGAGCGCGGTGCGCAGTTCGACGAACCATGGCGTGGCGCTCCACTCGAAAGCGCCGATCGCAAGGCCGATCATCCCGAAGACGATCAGCGCCGCATCCCACGCTCGCACCTCCGCGAGATCGATTCGCGCGATCTCGCGCCCCGGCACGCGCGCCGCAAGCCCGACGGCGCCCTGCAAACCGCTGCAACGTGCGCACATATGGCATTCGGAAGCGCCCGTCATCCGCCGGATGCGAACCATTGGTGCACAGTTGACCGGATGCGCGCGGATGCGGCCCGTGTTCGCCAGCCACGCACGCGTGTCGACGCGGAAATGAATCGGCGACATCCGCGCGAGGATCGCGAATATGCCGTTCACCGGGCAAAGATGACGGCACCAGACGCGCTTCCCCTTGCCATAGACGAAGCCGACGATGATGGCGGCGAGCGTAGAGCCGCCAAGCACGAGCAGCGTCGCCGTCGCATATTGATATACGCTAACCAGCTGGCCGAAGACCGTCGTCGCCGCGAACGCGACGAACGGCCAGCCGCCCCAGCGTAGCCAGCGCGGCACTCCTCTCCCGAATCCATGGCGGCTCGCGGCCTCGCTCAACGTTCCCTCGGGACAGAACACGCCGCACCACGTGCGACCGAGCACGAACATCGATGCGATCACGAGTGGCCACCACAGGCCCCAGAACAGCCACTGCGCGGTCACGACGAGGTTGTCGTACCAGTGCGCATCCTCCGGCGGAAGCGGCAGGAAGGCCGGTACCGTCACGAGAACGAGGTACGGCGCAACCACGCACCACTGCACGACCTGCAAGATGCGGCCGTGCGTGCGTATCCGCTCGCCGAGCGTCGCGAGCCACGACGGGTTCAAAGGCGCGAAGCCGTCGTCGCTATTTGACGACGATGCGAACTTTGCCGGTGTCGGGATGGAAGTCGTCAAAGAACGTGTAGGCGCCCGGCTTGAGTCCGTTGATCACCACGTACGATTTCGCGCCGCCTGCGAGCACCTTCTCCAGGTGTAAATCACTGCTTTCGAACTCGATGGGATCACGGCCCTCGTTCTCGATTTCGATCTTGAAGCGCGTGCCCGCAGGCACTTCGATCATCGACGGCTCGAAGATGCCGCCGAGTGCCTTGATCGAGAATACGGGCATTGCTTCGGCCGCGTGCGCAATCTCTGAGGGCGAAAACGCGGCAAGCACGAGCAGGTGAGAGACCACCGACGCGACGCCTTGCGCCCGCCACGACGGGGAACGCGGTTTCGCGCGGGCCGACACGATCAGTAGCCCCCCTTCTTGCCGAGGCCCGTAAACGCAAACTCGTAGTCGAGCGTGAACGGCTTGAACCATGGCCCGACGCCCGTCTCCTTGTCCGTGTGCCGGCCGAAATGGGATCCGGGTCCAGGAGCGGTCACGATGATCCGAAGGTGGTACTTGCCCGTGCCCTGGAGCTTCACGTTGTCGCCGTAGTGCGGCCCGTCGTTCGCGACCATCGGCATTAATTCGCCGCGGATCGGTTGGTCCGAGCCCTCCTTCGCGATCTCGTAGTGAAGGTCGAGATACGGGACGAACGTGCCATCCGGGAAGCCGTTAGGGTTGTCGCTTTGCGCCTTGACGTCAGCCTCCAGATGGATGTCTGAATCGCTGACCGAACGCATCATGCCGGCGGGCTCCATGGACACTGGCTGCAGGTAGACCGCGCTCACTTCTATGCCCGCACGAATCTGTGGCTTACCGATCGGGTATTCAAGCGCGAACGCGGGCGCGGTCGACGCCAAGGTGACGACGAGTGCCGATGCAAGCATCGACGATGCCCGGTGAGAAACGATGCGAAACGGGCTCATAGGCGTTGGCGTCCTCGGAGGGGCGCGGCTTCGCAGACAATCTCGAGAAGGGCGGGCGAGACGGCAAAGACAATACTGGTCCGACTCTAGCAGCCGCGAAAGGTCGCGTAAATAGAATCCATGGGCTCATACGCCTTGATGCGCGTCGTCAACCTGATCTCGACGGGCACGAGGGGCGGTGAGACCGTCCCTCACCACCACGCCGCCTCGGAGATCCGGGGTAGCCCAACCGATCAGCCATTTCGGTAACTGCGCGGTGTCATTCCGGTTGCTCGATTGAATAGCACCGAGAAGTTGTTGGGACTGGAGCAACCGATCCGATTGGCGACGTCGCTGATCGATACATCGGAGTCCCGAAGTAGCGATTTGGCCCGTTCGACTCTGCGGTTGACGATGTATTGATGCGGCGGCAAGCCTACAGTATGTCGAAACGCATGCGAAAAATGCCCGGGGCTGATGGCGAGCGCTGCAGCGATGTCGGAAAGGGACAGTTCCCGGTGCAGATTGTCCTCGATGTACTGGAGAGCGCGCCGCAGCTTGCTTTGAGAGAGCTTCGTTGAAAGCTTGTCGGAAGCAATGCCATGGCGCGCGTAGTGCTTCAGCAGGTGCAGGGAGATCTGGTGGGTAAGCGACTCGACGTAAATCGCGCTGCCGACGGGGTCCTCCGCTAAACACTTCAGCAGGCGCATCGCCGTTTCCTCGATGTAGCCATCGCGCGTACCGAAGTTGTCCGGGATCTCCAGCCTGCCCGCGGGGACTCCACACTCTTCTTCCGCCACCTTGTCAACGTATGCAGGTGAGAGCCGCAACACGACGGCTAGCGCATCCTCGATGTGTTGCCAGCGTTTGGGTTCCCCTACCGGCGTGATGATCACATCGCCCGCGCGTAACGTGCTCGATTCGGTTCGGCCGTTGCGACACTGACGCAACTTCGCACCGCCCCCCAGGATCACCGCAATAGCGTGATCGCTATACGGGAGACGCACATCGATGTCCCGAGCGCGTCGCAACTCCACGACGATGCCGTTCCAAGGGCGCGAACGACTCGATAGAAGGGGTTCGGGAAGGGCTCTTGAGGCGCCGCGCGCAACGCGGAGCGCCCCTGCGGCTTGGGCGGTCGACATGGTCTGCCCTCAAGGACGTGGCAATTGATGCCGGCGCTGTTGACTGCTGCGCCGCCGGCGGCAGGACGATGCAGGCTCGATCGTGAGCCAGCAGTGCAGATAGAAATGAAATGCTTCAGGTCTCATTGAGGCTTTTCCAGCCATAGCCTGGAGACCCTCCCAAGGTCATACGCAGACGACGATCAAAACTCGCCATCCGAGCCTGCTCGATCCATATACGCTCGCGGGCTAGTCGCTGTCAATAAGCTGCGAATGAGACCGTGTGACGATGTGTGACGATGACTGATCAAGGGTGTCAGACATAATCCGACAGAGGCGTCGGCGGCGTGTGCGACAGCTGGCCATCGGGCTGCTGCTTCAGCTCCTCACGGATCGCCTCCATGCGCCGCATCTGCTCGCGCAGCGTCTGGATCTTCTCCCGCAGGTGACGGATACCAGCGCGCCGACCGTGTCGAACACGGCACTCCGCCCCGAGCGACATCCTCGAAACGCGTCTTCGCATGGTTGACTGGCGATCAACGTTGCCTTCAATCGCATCGCTTCATCGCGATTACGTAGATCCTTGCAGGTCGATCGCTTTCATTGCGAATATCGTGCGGAGTGAGTCCCGGAAACCAATAGGCCTTGCCCGTCTTTAGAGATTCGCGTCCAGCCGGACTCGAAACCACCACTTCGCCCTCAGCGACGATACCCACTTCGCCCGGAATGCTGGAGTGTTGACCCGATCCCTGACCGGGAACCAGGGTCAAGAGCTCGATATAAACGCCCGACGTATTCAATACTGCGACTGAGCCCGCCCCCTGGCCACCGACAAGGGAGCTGCACAAACCGACCGCGATGCCGGCTATGAAGAAAAATGTCTTTTTCACAGACTGCACCTCCGTAATCAACTCAATTCAGGGGCAACTCGTCCCGGCAATCGAAGTCACCAATCGCCGCAAAGCGTTGAGTGCCGCGACCTTCGCACAAATGACGATGCTCATTCGACGATCGGTTGAGCAATGATCCATAGGCTCATCATGGTATAGGCGATCATTAGCACGAGCATCGGAATCTGGCTCCGTATCGCCAAGCGAGGATCGCCAAAACTACGAAGCGCGACGATGTGGGCCAAAGATACTGCTGCTACGTGGCCGAGCACGATAGCGATCAATGACGTATACCATACGAAACGCGCGCCCACGATGCCGATGTCCGGTCGAAAGTCGGCAGTGCCAAGAATGTTCCATCCGAATCCGAACGGATCTGAAGCGAGACGGATCAACAACTGTCCATGGATCAAGAAGTAACTCAGGTAATGGGCCACGAGATAAGCGATCGCGATCGGCACCAACGTCAAGACAAACGCCCGACTAGCCGCATCAGCGGTCATCCGATTCCCGGAGGCATGCGCTATCAATATCGCAACGAGGCGGTAGACCGCGATGAAGGTTAAGCAAAAGACTAGGAGACCAACGCTATTGATAATCGCAAGACGCGAATCCCCGAACACCGGCAGCGCCACGTACAGTGCGCTCTCGACGCGCTGCCAAAGTGGGGTCGCCATCAAGCCGTCGAAGGTTACCGTGGAAAGCATGACGACAACGAACACGGAAAGAGACGGGCTTATGTTTTCGTTGTCGACCAACCCAACGCCCGGCGGTCGCAATATCAACGTTCCCTGCCCGCCTCGATGGCAGCGGACGCGTTTCAACGATTCACCGGCAGCCCTTTCCGCCTTTTCCTTCTCTTCCGTACATGTGTCGCAGATGCCATGCTCGATGCAGATGTCGGTCGGCCCGAACTTCGACAGAACGCCAAACGCCAGCGCAAAGGGATCGGCGTGTGTCAGCCATGTGCTGCGGCCGAAAATGAACATTCCGGTCCACGTGAGGACTGAGAATCCGATGGCCAACCATGCGAGGTGCCACGGAATGGATCGACCTTCCCAGATCAGCTCTAGCCACGCAAAGGCGATGAACAAAGCGATTCCCGGCCAAACGCCCAGGCTTTCTGGCCACTTGACTGTCGCCCTTCGTGGCGCCCGCCATTCCGACACAATCCGCTCGCACCAATCGAATATCGCCGCCCACGGATTGACGACGGACCAAACGTCGCCGACGAAAGCCGACAGATAGGAAAAGCCAACCCACCATGCGATCCAGATCGCGGTGGGGGCAAGATTTCGGGTAGGCGTCTGGTCGCCAATGATGCCAGCAGACACGACCAGTATGAGCGCTGCGACTCCAAAGAGTTGTGCAATAAGGCGGATCCTTAGGCTTGTAGCACTGTTGTCTATTTGCCAGCGAAGGTGACTTGGTTGCGCGGGACCTTCAACGGGGGCATTCGCCCGAATGGCGATCGATATGACTAGAAAGGACAAGCCAATCGCGCAGGCCGCTCCGATGATCCAAAGCGTCAGCGGAAGCGGCAGATCGTAGCGCACGCCGAAGCCGTGCCCATATACGGGCATGGAGAAGAGCACCGGTAACGAGGCCAAGAGGCGGCCCGAGCGGCCAGGGCGTCGGCTGCGGAACCCTGGTGGCAACGCGAGGTGCCCGCTATCGTGGTCGAACTTCCAGGTACGCAAGTGGCCGTTGCTTGAGAGGTTCCCTGGAATGGATCTCGATTGGAAAGCGACCCGTCGCCGTCGCGGTAAAGCGCAACGACGTGACAACGTTCGGCACGACGTCGCTTTCGATGTCGTAGCCATGCAGATGAACCTGCAGTGGTTTGTCAGAACTCACACGGACTACGACTTGATCGTTCTGGTGAACCGCCAGCACTGGAGGTTGGGCGGTCGGCCTTTCGCTGTGAATTTCGAGTTCGAAGACGCGGTCTTCCGCATGAGTGTTTGCGATCGCCGCTCCGAACAGCGCGGCGATCAGCAACGTACGTCCGGAGTATGTAAATCGCGTACCAGGTCCCGTGAACGGTTCTGCAGGTGAGATCACCGCCCGCGAAGGGCCTGAATCTTCGCGTTCACCTGCAGCACAGCATGCTCGAGCGCTGGAATATCCTTTGAAGGCAGATACATTGTGGGTAGTTCCCACACCTGCTTCAAGGCGAACTGAGGGTCGGCCGGCGCAACCTGCACATAGGCAAGAAAGTCGTTTGCAGTGCGCACGGTACCCACTCGGACCGAGTCCGCATGGAATTCCGTGTCAGTAAGTTGAATGGATGAATCGGCGCCTGCGGAGGATACCGATTTGCCCATTTGCGATAGCGCGGCCGCCAACACAGGCACTTCGTCTTCATCGAGCAGTCCGGCCCCAAGAGGGTACAGCGTGCCTGCCGAGCCAGCCGACACTGAGAGAACAACACGCATCGCCATGTGCTGACGGCTTTGCTGTCCAACCGGATAGGCGCGAAGCAACTGCAAACGCATTTCACCTGCCCGGGTGTTCGGGGCTGGGTTTGGGGGAGCGAGACCAGCAAAGTCCGGCGTTTTGACCGAGGGAAAAGGCAATGTCGCGATGGTATAGAACTCCCGTACGCATGGAATGCAGTGCGTCTGAATGAAGTATTCGAATTGCGTAGAGGTTGGGGGCAGCGAAGCAGGTCCCGACGGGACATCAGTTGCGATGGCGACGTTGCTTTGCTCGCATATGAGGACGATGAACGCGACCATCGCGATCTTCAGCATGCGGTATGAACTTGGTATGAGATTTCGCATACGATAGCTGTGTCGAATGATGGGAAGTAATACCAGGAATTGGACGGTCGTGCCGACGTGGCGTCGAGGTCCTATTAATCGTGGATAGCCGAGCGACTCAGTCTTCGCGATCGGCCAAGCGTGGCACCGGCAAATAGTAGAGCCCGTTCAGCAGGGGGTCAAGGTTCGTGCCTGCTGTAAATTCGCTGGAACGTGGTTTGCAACTTGAGACGGTCGCCTTTCTTGAACTCCTTGTCGGGCTCGTTGGATAATTCATCGACCTGCTTCGCTCGGATTCACCGATAACGACACGTCGCTGCTTCTCCCTAGCTAACCCTACAATTCCTACCATCGCTTTCATGTCGCGCGGCGCATCATGGACCGTGGCCTGAAGTCCCCCCTCGTCGCCTTGCTGTCGTTCCGAACAGGCTATGCGTCAAGTTAAGGAAGTCGCATGAACAGAATTGGAGTAGCAAGATTCTTTGCAATTCCGGCGGTCATGTTGCTCCCTTCTTTGACTCTCTCTTCGACCGGACTAGCCAACGAGCCTGAACCGGTTGCTTGGACGGCACCGGTCCCCAAAGCGAATTGTGGCCCCGAAGACAGGACCGAGGGCGGAATGCAAGGTGAGACCACGCGGCAGGAACGCCTCAGTGGCGATTCGGAAAAGGGCTACAACTGCAATCTGGAGCTCGTCGGCCAGTTCCGGGGTGAAGGAACGAAGTCGCAGGGCGCACTCGCGTGGTCGGACCACTGTGCCTACTACACGACGATCAACAATCCTCTACAGGAGCATCGCGGCACCGTCGTCCTGGATGTCTCCGACCCCGCGCATCCACGGGTAAGCACCTACCTCGACGCGCCTGCGATGCTCGACCCGCATGAGTCGCTGAAGCAGAACGACCGGCGCAAACTTCTAGCGGGCGGTCAATACAACGGGCCCTGGTTTGCCATTTATGACGTATCCGGCGACTGCAGCCACCCGGTTTTGAAGAGCAGTATCCAAATACCAGGAAGCGCGGCCCACATGAGCGGCTGGGCCCCGGACGGCATGACCTACTACCTTACCCAGAACCCCCAAATAGGCCCGGGGCCTTTGTACATCCTGGACGTCTCCGACCCATCCAACGTGAAACAGCTCCCTACGTGGCAGTTCAAGGGCGATGGGAAACCGCACGATGCGGACCTCAACGCAGAAGGAACCCGCCTCTTCGCGGGACAATTCGGGGATGTTGGCTCGGTTCCTGACGGGCTGGTGATCCTTGACGTCAGCGACTATCAGTACCGTCGCCCCAATCCGCAGATCCGAATCATCAGCAAGCTTTTCTGGAGTGATTCAAGCGGAGCGGAGCAGATGCTCCCCTTCTCGGCAAACGGGCGCCATTACATCCTCAGTTCCGACGAGTTCGGTGGCTTTGGCGCCGCTGGCGGTCTTGCGGCCGCCTGTGACCGCGGAGCGTCGCCGTTCGGGGTCCCGCAGATCATCGATATAACCGACGAGCGAAATCCTCACATCATTGCCAAAGTCATGCTTGAGGCGGACGCTCCCGAAAACTGTCGGACGTTCCTTGCCAATCCTCCAGACTTGGGATCCGCGATCCCAGGCCCCTACCCCGATGGGTACAGTGCTGAAAGATGCAACATGGACCGCACCGACAATCCGACCATGCTTGCATGCTCGTTCGAACAGGCAGGCTTGCGGGTTTTCGACATTCGCGATCTTTATCATCCTAAAGAGATCGCGTACTGGAAGCCACCCGCTCTGCGCACAGCCTTCCTGCCTGGATCATTCACGTGGGCACCGGGTGCTGATCGAACCGCCGACAGGACAGCTGGCACACCCCGCTTCGTGAAGGTCGGCGACGAACTTAACCTCTGGACCGTCAGCGATGGCAACGGCTTTCAGGTCCTGCGTTTCACGGCTAATTTCAAAACGCAATACAAGGATGTTCTTGGTGAAGCGCTTAGAAACCAATAGGGCAACTGAGTAGGCGTTGAGGGTGCTGGTCAAAGAATCACTCGGCCAGATTCTTCGGGCCGGGCGCGGCGTGAGTGCTGTCCGTTGTTGCTCGAAAAACCAACGCAGGGTCGGAGTCTGCGCAGCGTGCCGCGCGGGGCCGGTTAACGCTCTGCGTCCCCGATGCACGCGTCGCACAAACGCGATGAACGAAACGCTCACATCATCGCGCCTCACAGCGCGCGAGCCTGGCGAGTTACGAAGACGAAGTGAGAATCTGAAGCAGCGCTCGGAAGAGGTCGAAAGACGCGTGGCCGAAGGAGCGCGCCAGCAGAGACAGAGGACCCGCCGAAGCGGGTCCTGTTTGCCCTGAAACTCAGATTGCGCTTTGCCGGCTTTGCTACCTGGTTCCTTCCGTAGTCACCGTGTTAGCGAAGAGATCCTTGTGTTGCGCTGTGAAGCTTTTCGAAAATTGGAGAACCTGAAAGCCATGGGAATCGCTGACGACCCAGAGCTGGATATCGGCTGAGTTGCCAGGTCCGCCGCCAACGCCA
>Ga0126381_100005922_pt1 | contig 13498 bp, 8 predicted proteins | sample PanSoiMetPlot_28_FD_96465 | JGI IMG/M metagenome (GOLD analysis project Ga0126381, IMG submission 96465) | Tropical forest soil microbial communities from Panama - MetaG Plot_28 | ecosystem: Environmental > Terrestrial > Soil > Tropical forest > Bulk soil | place: Panama | collected 2016-02-17
ACGCTCGTTGACAAAATTCGGATTCTTGCGGTACTCGTCGAGGGTTGCCGTCACCAGGATATGGCGCCCTTCCATGTTGAAGTGATACTGGGTGCAAGCCAGCGGATAATTGTCGCCGGTTTTCCGAATCACGCTGATCGGGGCGGGCGATACCCACAGGGCCTTTGAACTGCGCACCACATAGGCGTCGAAGCCCTTGTTGGTCCCGGTATAGCCGGCGTTCTTGCGGCCGTAGCCCAGGGGCAGAACCACTACACCTTCGGCTTGCCCCGGCAGGATCCACGCAGCTGCGGAAACCTTGCTTCCCGCCAATGCGATATCAATGACGTCAGAGAGAACCTGCCCGTGCTCGCCTCCCCGCGAAGGGATGGTGTAACTAAGATTGAGTTTCTGGGCGGTTTTCGGGCTAACCAGCGCGGCATTGTCCCAAGTAAGCTTGGTCACCGGCTTTGGCAATTCCTGGAGCCAGCCGTTATTGGCAAAGCGGCCATCGTAAATGCTCGGGTCTGGCCGGAAGAGGAATTCGAGTTCGTCCGACGTGCCCTCTTTGGCCGGGAGGCTCGAGGGACTGAACTGTAGCGAAACATTGATGCGTGGCAAGGCGGTTCCCGCCACGACACCGTCGTTCAGAGTTTTGCGCCACACCGTCTCGAAATCCGCCGCGGGGTTCTCAGCTTTCAGCCGAGCACGAAGCGCATCGTAAGCAGAAAGCCCGGGCTTGTCGGTAAACGCGGCCAGCAATTCATGCGCGGAATGTGTGCGGTATAGCGGCGCGATCAGCGGTTGCACGACGCTCACCGTGCCGTCAAAGGAGCGCGCATCGCCCCAGGCTTCCAGGAAATGAGATTCGGCGACGTGCCAATCGCAATACTGCGAAGTTTCGTCGAAGTGCGAGCTGATGTGGATGACCGTTTCGATCTTTTTCGTTTTGAGTTTTTCGTCGAAACGTAGCTTGGAAACAAAATCAAAGTCGTAGGGCGCGGTGTAGACGGGGTTGACGCCGAGAATCAGGAGCGTATTGACCTTGCCGGCGTCGATGTCCCTACAAAGCTCGCCGAGCGACTCCAGGTGATTGACCGGATGCGCCTCGACCGGCTCGGTGTAATACAAGGTGGAGCCGACATTGCCGAGCGTCGCGTTGATAGCATGTACCAGGGCATGCACTTCCGCCGGCTGCTGCTCGCCGGCCACGACGAGCGTGCGGCCAGGATACTTCTTCAAGTCCTTTACCACGGCGTCGAGCCACTTCTCGGTTGCCGGAGACAGCTTTCCGCTGCCACCCAAGCCGAGCTTGGCGGCCAAAGCACGGGCAAACTGATCGATTTCCGCGTAACGCAGTGGCAAGCGATGGTCCGCGCTGGAGCCGGTTACCGAAGGTGTGGGCTCGACCACATACAACCGGTTCATTTCGTTGCCGACGCGATCGGTGGATTGGTCAAGCTTGCGGCGCCGGTAGAATCCCCGCATGTAGCGGACGCTGCCGGGCCCGCTCGCGAGAAAATCGGAATCGAGCGCAAGGATAACCTCCGCATTCTCGGGGCGACAGACGGTGTTGACGTATCTTCCGAAAGCGAGTTTCCCGCCTTCACGCGGGCCATCCCCGACGGCCGGTTCCCACTGGTGCCATTTGGCCAGCGGATAGAGCGTCAGGACGGCTTCCAACTGCGCCGCGACCATGGGAGAGCTGATGATTCCCGTGAGGATCCGAAGGCCATCGCCGCGAGTGGACCGCAATGCTGCAGCCAAAGCCTGAGCTGCATCCAGAAACTGCGACCAAGTCTGAATCTCACCGGCTTTGGTTACCGTTTGGGCTCGATCAGGATCGTAAAGATTCAGGATAGAAGCTTGCGCAAAAATGTTGCTTGCGCCAAGACTCGAAGGATGGTCGGGATTCCCCTCGATTTTGGTAGGCCGACCCTCGTGGCTCTCCACAAGCAAGCCGATGGCATCGGCCCCAAAGGTCATCGCGGTCGCAAAGAATAGGGGTTTGCCGGGAACCAGGCCATCGGGTTGCTTCACGTAGGGAACGAGGTATTGCTCGGGCACGCGTCCGCAGCCGGAAAGGCCGGCCAAAGCGAGCGACGCCCCCATGAGCTTCAGAAAGTCGCGCCGGTCGACCGACTCATCCCATTGCGAAGGCGCCTGACGCTGAAATTCTCGTTGCAGTAGTTCCTCAAAGCTCGGATCGCCAGCTAGCTCTTCCAGCGTGCGCCAATACTGTTTGCCGCTCTTTGATTGCAGCTTGGCGCGCACGGCGGCGAGGTCGAGCGGCCGGTCGATCGAGGACAGATCTCTCAAATGTACGTCTATGGCCGGTCTGTCGTCGTGCTCTGATTGCCGTTGTTCGTCCATACTCGGTTACCGGTGACAGGCCGAGCAGCTCGTCAACTCGGCCGTGGTGCGAAGGTTACGCTCCTTCGCAAACTTTTTCCCCAGTTCTTCCTGGTCCGGGCCTGGTTGCCAATCCATAGCAAACACTTTGTCCATGGGCCGCAGGTACGGTTCGGGATTTCGGTGGCAATCCAGGCACCACTGCATCAGTAGGGTGTTGGCTTGAAAGATCAACGGCATCTCATCGACCCGTCCATGACAGGTCGAACAGCCAATGCCTTTGTTCACGTGAATGCTGTGGTTGAAGTACACGAAATCCGCGAGACGGTGAATCTTCACCCACTCAATAGACTTGTCGGTGCGGTAGCTTTCGCGCACCGGATCGAGGTAGCTCGAATTGTTAAAGATCACGGAATGGCAATTCATACAGGTTTTCGTAGGAGGAATCCCGGCGAAAGCGGAAGTTTCCACGCTCGTATGGCAGTAGCGGCAGTCGATTCCGTCGTCACCCACGTGATGTTTGTGGCTAAACTGTACAGGCTGTTCGCGCGTGATGTTCTGGCGTGTCATGTACGGAGAGCGCGCCGCATCGAGCACCGCCAAGGTTGCCCATCCGATCAGAAAAACAAACGAGAAGACACTAAAACGGGAGATGAAGTTGGTGCTTCGATGAAAAATCTGGGCCATTTTCGTTTTTTGCACTTCGGCGGGGAGCGCGCTGAATGGGCCCTTACGCTAGGGCGTCCCACGTGTTAACCGGGAAGTGCAAAACCCGGCCGAACCTTGACCGCCTAGTTTCCACCAAAACTTTCTTGAATGCAAGATTGCTGCAGGTTTTGGAACAACGATTTTTTTCTCTCGGAAGCTCCAAATCTAAGCTTTCAATCGAAAGATACGAATCGGTTTCCTGAATTTTCGTTGCCGGGAATTCACCACTCGATGTACCGCTACCAAGAGCGAACTCCTCGGCGCTTTCTCTTTCGCTCTCGGCGTGGCCAGCCCTGGCCGACTCGGCCACCACAGGTTCAGAGTCTCAAGTGGCTAACGCTGTCAGCGTCTTTCCTCGACGCGTAACCACTTGTCCCCTCTGAGATTCTCCAAGAGACTCGCGCGCTTCATCCGTGGTATCTTACAAACAGCCTTGTCCGCTTTTTTTTGCGGCCGAGCCCGCCTACTTCCAGCGTTTCCCCGCAATCGCCGGGACTGGACACCGCTGGGGCGTGGTCCAATCGGTAGGACACCTCACTGTTAATGAGGATGGTGGAGGTTCGAATCCTCCCGCCCCAGCCATTTTGTTCGGAACCAGAACCAGCGAGGCGCGATTTATCCTCTGACCGTTGGTAATCCGGCCGAAACCCAGCCCTTCCAGCCGCCGTCCATCGATTCCACCGCTGAATAGCCCATTTTTTGAAGATTTTCTGCAGCGAGCGCGGAACGGAAACCGCCGCCGCAGTAGAGAATGAGTTTTGTTCGGGTATCCGGCACCGCCTGTTCAATGTCGCGCTCGATGACGCCTTTTCCCAAGTGAATCGCACCGGGTATGTGTCCGTTGGCCCACTCGCTGTCCTCGCGAGTGTCTACCAAAATGAATTTCTCTCCCGCATCCAGGCGGCGTTTGACGTCGGCTACATTCGTCTCTTTGATGTTCTTCTTCGACTCATTGACCAGCTTCAAAAACTGCGGCGCGTGGGCCATGAACGTGCTCCTCGTCAAGATTCTTCAAGCGAGCATACCACGAGTCAACGAGCCCTCCAGCTGGCCCGAGACGATCTCGAGGCTTGCTATTTGGCGTTGCGAGCCACCAGGAGGAGCACGGCCTCCGATGAATTAAGGTTGGGGATTCTCGGTCTTGGGTTTGTCTCCGGCGGCCGCCGTTCCGGCGCCCTTCTTTCCGAAGGAGCGCACGAGATTTACGAGGTTCCAACGCATCTTTTCCGGTGACCGGTCCGCTTCGCCTCCCACCATTTTCCCTCTGCCGTAGCTGACGACCCAGAAAAGCTCGCCGTCGGTTATCTTTTCAATCGTTGAGGGGTCGCGCCAGTCATGTAGATCCAGTTTCATATCCTGGGCAAGGTCGCCTTTCCCGTCCCCGTCCTTGCCATGGCACATGGCGCAGTCATACTTGTACTGCTTGCGCGCTTCCGCCAGTCCTTCCGCCGTGGGCGCGATTGGGTTTTTCTTTGCGGCATCCTCAGGCGTCATCTTGGGTTCCGCGGAGGCGGGTTTATCCTGAGTGAAATTTGGTTTGGGGCAGAGAACTCCGAACAGCAGCACTGCACTTGCGACGAAGATTGCCCGGCGCATAGCATCCTCCCGACAGGTCGAGAACCGCCGAAGGAGCGAACTCGGCTTGATTTTGAGCGAATTCTACGCCCACGCGAAGTAGAAGGAAAGGGCTATAACAGGACAAAGCCGGGTTGGGAGTTGACCTCCTCGGTTACCCGGCTACCTTTCTGTTTGCGGCTTTGGCAGCTGTTTTTCCGGTTTTTTCCCTGGGCTGGACACCGAGCAACCGCGCTTTGGCTGAGAGTCGCCAAAACCCGCACGGAAACGGCTGGATTCGCGCACGCGCGTCCGCACCCCATCGATTACCGGCGGAATAGGGGGATGTGCCATTCCACGAATGAGGAAAATCATCAGCGCGGCCTCGCCAGGCGCATCGGCGCTCGAAGTGATTCCGAATCCTTGCACGCCGGACTTTTTCATCCATTCATCCACATGTGAGGCATGAACCGCTTTCGCCTTTGCCATGAGTGCTTCGGAAACGCCGCTCACGGAAAATGTATCGCCGTTCGCTGCAAGTGGTGCGCTTTCGCTTTCCTCAAGAACGCCTCGCGGCGCGTTTGCTTCTCCCCGCACAATTCGTGTGCGCACACCGTCGAGAACCGCTGGCAATTCCACTCGCGGCTGAGTCGGATCGACTATTAATAAGACCGCAGGCTCGCCCGGGCGATCGAGGCTCGCGCCGATTCCAACTGCTCGCACGTACGGATTGGCTAGAAGTTCGTTCGCGTGGCGGTCCCGCGCAGCTCGAGCGGCTGCGAGCGACTTCGCCGCAATAGACGAGGAGGACTGAGGGCTGGCGGATGCCGAAAAACCCGCAAGCGTGCAACCGATGACCGGATGCGTTGAGGCGCTCCCAACAAAGACCGGTTTGTTCCCCAGGGAATCAGCCATCGCGTTTAATACGTCCTGAACAGGATTGCCGACGGTGTCCGTATCCGAACCGGCGTAGACAAGCGCCACGGGGTCTGCGGTGCCGGTGGAAACAATAAGTGATCCGGAATCCCCTGCACCGCTGAAAGTTCCCCCGGTGACCGAAATCTGATTCGAATAAGTAACGTCGAACGTAGACCCTGTACCGCAGCCGGTTTGGTATTGCACCCTGGTTGACACGCCCACCGCGCCGACTCTTGAGCAGGTCAAACCCGTCGTTCGTCCACTCTTTCCTACGCCCATGCCTACGGTTGCGGCGATCCCCGTTCCCGCATGCGGCGGCCCCGGATCGGGCACGCCCCCAGTTGTAGTGCTTCCTAGCAAAAGAATCGTCCCTGTTGTGTCCACCGCCCCGCTGATGATTTGCGCGATTGCGGCATCGACATTCGTTCCGGAAGCCTGAAGGTTTACGAACTGAGATAAATTTCCCACCACCGAGGAGGAAGTTGCACCGCAATTAGTATCCACAAGCCCGGGCTGGATAATGTTTTCTCCCAAGGACGCCGAATCGCTCCGCGCCAGCACATGGTTGTTGCTCAGGATATAAAACGTTCCAGCTCGCTGAACCAGCGATCCCAGAGTTCCTCCGCAGCACGTGACCGTATTGCCCTGCCTGTTGGAATCGTTGGCATTGCCGCCAGTTGTTCCAAGCTTAATGGGAAGACTCTGTGCAGCCTCATTTGGCGTCTGAGCCACCACGGTCACCTGGGCTGATGCCGACTTCGTTGTATCTGCCTGGGAAACGACAGTAACAGTCACAGTCGCCGGGCTTGGCACTTGCGTGGGCGCCGTGTAAACGCCGGTGGCGCTAATTGTGCCAGTGGTCGCTGAGCCACCCGCTGTATTGTTCACTTCCCAGGTAACGGCGGTGTTCGTCGTCCCCGTTACTGTGTCAGTGAACGGCGTGGTTTGGCTTACCGTGGCAATCGCAAAAGCAGGTTTGATGGTCACCGCGACCTGGCTCACGTTGCCACCGCCACCGCAAGAACACAGAGCCAGGCAAGCCGCAAGGCTAGGAACGATGAAAAATGAAAAGCGCATGAGAGGCCTCGCTGCAGGGCGGGGTACTTAAGTTAACACACCGAATTTTCGACACAAAGTATTCAAGAACTCGACGATAGGATGCCAACAACGATCCAAGGAGATGCCTAAGACCTGTATCCGCCTGACAGCTCTCCAGCCTTATTAATCCAAATCACGCCAGTTCGGGCCCACGCCGATTTCCACGACGATCGGTACCGCCAATTTGTGGACGCCTTCCATTTCTTCTTCGACCAGCTTCCGCAGCTTGGCAGATTCCTTCACGGGTGCCTCGAAAAGCAGTTCGTCATGCACCTGCAAGATCATTTTGGCCTCGAATTCCTCTTCGGTGAGCCGCCGGTCGATGTTAATCATAGCCAGCTTGATAAGGTCGGCGGCCGTGCCTTGCAGCGGGGAATTAAGCGCGGTGCGCTCGGCAAAGTTGCGCAGTTGCACCTGTGGCGAAGTAATCTCCGAAATCGGCCGGATTCTTCCGAACATGGTCTTCGCCACTCCGGTCTTGCGCGTTTCGGCGAGAACGTTGTTCAGGTATTCCTTCACGCCGCGATACCGCGCGAAATACGCATTGATGAACTGGGCCGCTTCCTTCTGCTCGATGCCGAGCTGCTGCGCCAGACCAAAAGGAGAGAGTCCGTAAATAATTCCAAAGTTGATGGCCTTGGCTGCGCGGCGATGCTCCGCAGTCTGCCCGAGCGGGCCGACCCCGAAGACTTCCTGGGCGGTGCGCGCGTGAATGTCCTCGCCGTTGCGAAACGCCTCCAGCAACACCGGATCCCGCGAAAAATGCGCCATCACGCGCAGCTCGATTTGCGAGTAATCTGCGGAAAGCAGGACCTTGCCCTTCTCCGCAACAAACGCTGCGCGAATCTGCCGGCCTAACTCGGTGCGAATCGGGATGTTTTGCAAGTTGGGATCGCTCGAGCTGAGCCGCCCGGTTACCGCGCCGGTTTGCGAAAAACTGGTGTGCAGCCGTCCGGTCTCCGGATGGATGAGCTTGGGCAGCGCGTCCACGTAGGTAGACTTCAGTTTGGAGACTTCGCGGAATTCGATGACTTTGGCGGGCAGGGGATGCTGCGCGGAGAGCTCCTCCAGGACGTCCGCTGCGGTTGATCGCGCTTTGGCTTTCCCCCTTCTCGGGTTGGCCTGCAAATTCAATTTGTCAAAGAGAATCTCCGCGAGCTGCGGGGGCGAGTTGACGTTGAATTCCAAGCCCGCCAGTTTCCAGATTTCCTTTTCCAGGCGCCGGACTTCCTTGTCCATCGCCTCCGACATCTTTTCCAGCTCTTTGGGCTCGACGCGAATCCCGGCGCGTTCCATGCCCGCGAGCACCGGCGCAAGCGGCAGGTCAATCTTTTCGTAGACTTCTTCGAGCTGCTGCTCTTTCACCTGCTCGTGGAGCAGCGGAGCAAGCCGCTGCAAATAGTCGGCGCGTTCTCCGGGGCCGCCGCCGAGCATGGCGTTGAACTGGCGCATGACCACGTCGGCGAAGTTGTGGTTCGCGGTGGTTGGCCGCAGCAGATAGGAATAGAGCTCGGTCGAATGCTGGATGTTTCTTGTTTCCCGAGCCAGCAGGGTAACGATTTTCGGGTCATGGACGATCTTGGGCCGCTTGGTATCCTCGAGCAGCGGCGCGAGCGCTTCGAGCACTTCGCCCTTTTCGTCCGCCCACACCGACCGTCCCTCGCCGGCTTTTGCGGAAACTTCAATCCCGTCGATGCGTGTGCCAAATCCTTCCGACTCGCGCTGACCGAGGTCCAGATTTAGCCAGACAGCCAGCGGCTGCTTTGCGGGAAGCTTTGCCAGATACTCGCGAAACTCCCCGGCGTTTGCCAACTGCGCATAATCCGCCTTCTCGCCCTCTTCCGATACCGACGGTGTGGACGCCCGAACGGCGTCGGCGCCCAGCTCTTTCAATAGCGAGCTGAACCCCAGCTCCCGATAGAGCGCGGCAAGCGCAGGCAGGTCCGGGTCACGCCGCTCGAGCGTTTCGAAATCCAGTTTCATGGGCACGTCGGTCGAAATCGTCGCAAGCTGCTTGGACATCAGCACCTGGTCGCGCTGCTGCTGCAGCGCTTCACGATATCGTTTGTTCGAAACCTCATGGGCGCGATCCAAGGCCTTTTCGACGCTGCCATATTTGGTAATCAGCTCCGCCGCGCCCTTCTCGCCGATACCTTTTGCTCCGGGAATGTTGTCTACGGTGTCGCCAAGAAGCGCCATATAGTCGACGACTTTTTCCGCGGGTACACCGAGCAACTCCTGTACCTTTGCTTCATCGACTAGGATGTCGCCTTTTGCGCCCCCGGAACCTGTCTTGAGCGTCCGGACGTTCTTGCCCACCAGTTGCATCATGTCTTTATCGTTGCTAATGACGAGAACTTCGAACCCCTGCTTGGCGGCTTGGACCGCGATGGTCCCGATCACATCATCCGCCTCGTACCCGCTCTCCTCGAGAATCGGCAAACGCATGGCTTCGCAAAGTCTGCGTACCAAAGGAATCTGTACGCGCATGTCGTCCGGCATCGGTTGCCGCTGCGCCTTGTATTTTTCAAAGAGCTTGTCGCGAAAGGTGGCCCCCGGGGGATCGAAAACGACACCGATATACTTCGGATCGTAGTCTTTGATCAAACGCTTAAGAATATTTCCGAAAAGAAAAGGAACGTTTGTGGGAGTGCCATTGGGGCCGGTCAGCCGCTGCGGCATAGGGGCAAAGAATGCACGATAAACGTGCGCCATCGCGTCCACCAGGAAGAGTTTCTTCGATTCGGAAGCCATCGGCGCGAGTATAGCAAAGGACGAGGGCGCGGCAGAGAAGACCAACACCGGTTTCTCTCGTGAACGCGCGACGCGCACCAATTTGGCGGTTGCAGGTGGCGGCTCTTGTAAGCCACTCTGCAGCAAGAAGGGCCTTGTGCAAGATTACAAATCAGTTGTGCGCCGGTACTACTCGGAAATCTGGAACGCTTGGAGCGAGCCGGCGCTCGAAGAACTCATTTCTCCCTATATTGTTTTTCATGGCTCGATCGGTACGGCGGTCGAGGGAATCGCTGGATTCAGGCAGTACAGGGAGCGAATCCGCTCGGCGTTTCCCGATTTTCACAACCACATCGAAGAACTGGTCGCCGAAGAGGACAAAGTAGCTGCCCACCTGACCTACACCGGGACCCACCGCGGAGAGTTGTTCGGCTTCCCAGGCACAGGAAGGAAGATCAGCTATCAAGGCCTTGCCCTGTTTGCATTCAAGGAAGCGAAAATCGTAAGAGGCTTTGTCTTGGGGGACACGGAAACCTTGAAGCGACAGCTTGCGCTCAAATAAAAAGCCGCGCCGAGATTTCGTCTGGAGGCGCGGCCTGTTTACCAGGAAAAACTGTGGTTACGGTTTTTCAGGGGTTGTCTCGCTCCGGCCTCTCCTTGGATTTGGGATTCTCCTGGCTCTCGGTAGCGGGTTTTGCCTCGGTCACTGCTCGAGCGTGTGCTTCGGTAACCAGCAACATGCGCGTCCCGCTATCGAGATGCACATTCTTCCCCGCCGAAGTGATCACGCTGCCCTCGGTCGAATTGGAAGCCGCCGCCCTCAAGTTCAAGCCATTTAGTCCAAAAACGCCTTGGCTATTCGAGGTAAGCTGCCCGGCCGCATTCAGTCCACCGACAGCTCCGCGAGAAGCGCCGGCGACATTTGCGCCTGCGCGGGCTGCCGAGTCGGCCGTGGCGCTCGCGACTCCGCCTACGTCTGCAGCGGTGTTCGTCACCGTGCCGACCGCCCCTCCGGCCGCGGAACTGACGCCGCCGATCGCGCGGGGCCCGCCAGCCGCGGAGCCGCTCAAGCCTCCCATCGTGTCCATCTCGTCGCCGGCCATCGACGCCCTGCCCTGTGCCGAAGCCAGCGCCCGAATCGCAACGTGGAGCGGGATTTCCTGCCCGTTCTTGAGAATCGCTCTGTCAAATACGATGCCCAGGGCCGATTCCGTCTCTCCCTTGGCCCGCACCGAAGCCTGGGTTACGTGTCCCACGAGCTTCGAGCCTTTGGGAATGACGGTCTGGCCTTCGGACTTGACCGCCTCGGTCGTACGCGCGTTCACCGCGTCACCCGGCTTGCACTTTTTTGAGTCCAGCGGAGAACTCAATGCCGCATTGAATGCCGTTCCGCTGGCCAAGCCGGCGTTCGCTTGCCCGTTCTCTGCCGTGGCCGCCGCGGTCGTTCCGCTGGAGGCGCCTGCTTGTGCCTGCGTATGGCCCGCTTGGACAGACGCTTGTCCGCTCGCCTGCGCTCCGGCTTGCGCACCTGCTTGCGCCCCGACACTAACCGCAAAGAGCGCGCCCACCACCATCGAGATTGCCATGCGATGCATGATCGAATAGACCTCCTTTACCATGGTTAACTAAGGTCGGAGCCGTGAGGCTCCTGTAGGAAAGGGTGATCAAGGCGCCAGTTGATAGGGGTAAACCCTGCGCCTCTCCGTAAGTCATTCTCTTTGTTCAGGTTATAGACAGGTCCGGCGGCCACAACCGTTAAGAAATGCCTGGCATTTGGCAGGATTTACAAAGTCGCCATTGCGGCGCGGCAGAATTCCGTTTGTCTAGGCGACGATGCCCAGCGATTTTCCCACTTCCCCCAGGATCGTCGCGGCGCGCAGTAACTGTTCGCGCTTGTGAGCCGCGCTGACAATGGCGCGCAACCGCGCCTTGCCCTCGGCAACGACCGGATAGCCTACTGCCGGAGCGAAGACGCCGGCCTCAAAAAGCCTTTTCGAGAACTCAAAGGCCTTCTCGGCCTCGCCCACATGGATCGGAATGATCGGCGTCTCGCTGCCTTTGAACTGGAACCCGCGCTTCTTCAATTCGCGCTTGAGGAACTTGGTATTGGCCCAGAGCTTTTTCAGGAGCTTCTCGCCTTCCGGCGAAGCCAGCAGCGTAAACGCCGCCTGGCACGCCCCCACGGTAGCGGGCGGGTGCGAAGTCGAAAAAAGAAATGGCCGCGCGCGCAGATACAGGAAATCGATCAAGTCGCGCGAGCCGCACACGTAACCGCCCATCGCGCCGATCGCCTTGCTCAACGTTCCCACCTGGATGTGCACGCGTCCGTGACACTGGTGATGGTCGACCGTGCCGCGCCCATTGCTGCCGAGCACCCCGGAAGCGTGGGCGTCGTCCACCATCATGATGCAGTTGTATTTTTCCGCCAGATCGCATAGCTGTGGCAGCGGCGCGATGTCGCCGTCCATGGAAAACACGCCGTCGGTGATAATCAGCTTCTTCCCCTGAAAACTCGCGTGTTCCTGCAGGATGCGCTCGCAGTCCGCGACATCCTTGTGCTTGAAGATTTTGATGGTCGCTTTCGAAAGTCGCGCTCCGTCAATGATCGAGGCGTGATTCAATTCGTCTGAAACGATGAGGTCCTCTTTGCCGAGTACGGCTGAAACCGTTCCCGCATTTGCCGTGAAGCCCGACTGAAACACCACACACGCTTCCACTTTCTTGAACGCCGCGATCTGCTCTTCCAGTTCCATGTGCAACCGCATGGTCCCAGCAATGGCGCGAACCGCGCCTGCGCCCGCCCCGTACCGCTTTACCGCGTCGAGCGACGCTTTGCGCAAGGCTTTGTGCGTGGTCAGACCCAGGTAGTTGTTCGAAGCCAGGTTGATCACTTCCCGCCCGTCGAAAACGCACACAGGCTTTTGCTCGCCTTCGAGGACGCGCAGTTTCGGGGCCACGCCCTTGGCGCGCAGCTCATTCAACTGATCGGTGACGTACTGCAGGGGATTTTGCTTGGTCGCCAGCGTGGCGGTTTCCGACATGGCATGCTCCTGATGGTAGGCATCGGCCGGGGAACTCTTAATTGTGCTCCAGCGTGGGGGCTGGGGGCAAATCCGGGATTACCTGGGAATTACCCGCGAGAGACGACGTTCAATGCCGGACTCCATTGGGATACAAGAGAATCTTGCCCGGCAATCCTTCCTGCAACTTTGCAAAGGCGCCCTCGAACTTTTCGAGTGGCGCCCGCTGGCCAAACAGCGGCTCCAGGTTCAACCGCCCCGCCTTCAGCAGCGCGGTCATCTCGACCCAGGTTTCATACATGCGCCGCCCGTAAATCCCTTGTACCGTCGCGCCCTTGAAAATCACATCGTTCACTAGATCCAGCGGAACATTTTCGGTCGGAATCCCCAGCAATGATGCACGCCCTCCCGCTCGCAGCGCCCGGAAACCTTGTTGAATGGCCATTGGATTACCGCTCATTTCGAGCAACGCATCCACTCCCGTACCGCCCGTTTCGCCGAGAATCCGCTTTACCGCATCTTCCGACGCAGGATCAATCACCGCGTCCGCGCCCATTTTCTTGGCCATGGCGCGCCGCGCCTCGTTCGTCTCGGTGGCAAAAACCGTCGAGCTCCCGCACGCTTTGGCCACCGCGATGGACATCAATCCAATCGGCCCGCAGCCGGTCACCAAAACGGTTTGCCCTGCAATCGGCCCCGCGAGCACGGTGTGCACGGCGTTCCCCAGCGGATCGAGAATCGCTGCGTAGTGCTCGGGAATGCCCGGATCCAGCTTGATGATGTTAGACGCCGGGATCCTGACATAATCTGCGAAGGCTCCATCCTGATCGATCCCGATGATACGCAGATTCTGGCAAATGTGTGCCTGTCCCAGCCGGCACTGGCGGCAATGCCCGCAGTTAACGTGCATCTCCGCACTGACAAAATCACCAGGCTTCACTGCCCGGACTTCGTCTCCCACGCTTTCGACGTTTCCACAAAACTCATGCCCCAGCGTCAGTGGCGGCTTGATGCGCCCCTGCGACCAACGGTCCCACCCGTAAATGTGCAGATCGGTCCCGCAAATCGACGCGGCCTTCACGCGCACCAGCACGTCGGTCGGACCAACCGCCGGCACCGCGACCGTGTCCATCTGC
>Ga0126381_100005923_pt1 | contig 13495 bp, 14 predicted proteins | sample PanSoiMetPlot_28_FD_96465 | JGI IMG/M metagenome (GOLD analysis project Ga0126381, IMG submission 96465) | Tropical forest soil microbial communities from Panama - MetaG Plot_28 | ecosystem: Environmental > Terrestrial > Soil > Tropical forest > Bulk soil | place: Panama | collected 2016-02-17
TCTGGCAGAACTCACCCGCAAAGACAGCGAAGTGATTGTAGAGACGATCTTTGACAGCATCGTGCGCTCCCTGCGAGTGGGCGACAAAATCGAGATCCGCGGCTTTGGCAGTTTCCGCACGCGTCAGCGGAAGCCACGCGTGGGCCGGAACCCAAAGACCGGGGATCGCGTGGAAGTTCCCGCGAAGAAGATCCCTTTCTTCAAGCCCAGCAAGGAGTTGAAGGATCTGGTGAATCACGGCGAGAGCGCGACTGCCGCCGCAGCGCAGCCCCCGTCACCAATTACTCCGGCACAATAGCCGCCACCTGACATCGGGCGCGCGTGTTGTTGGCGCGCCTTTTCCTGTTCTGCAGCATCTCTTTCTCGAACACTCCTTCACGTTTGGTGACCGATGGGAAAGAGCTACTTCACTGCTGAGCTGTTTGTGTTCCTTAAGCAGATCAAGCGCAATAACCGGCGCACGTGGTTTCTGAAAAACAAAGACCGCTACGAGGAAATCGTGCGGCAACCATCCCTGCGGCTGATCGTCGACCTGGGATTACGCCTCAAGCCCGTCAGCCCGTGGATTGTGGCCAACGCGAAGCCGAATGGGGGATCGCTGATGCGCGTCTATCGCGACATTCGTTTCTCGCCCGACAAGACCCCTTACAAGACGCATGTGGGCATGAACTTCCCGCATGCCGGGTCGACGGAAGACATTCACGGGCCGGGCTACTACCTGCATCTGGATCCCGGAGCCAGTTTTCTCGCGGCCGGAGCGTGGCGTCCAGATCGTCGATCGCTCGCGAAAATCCGCGACTCGATTTCATGGAAGGCCGAGGAGTGGAAGAAAGCAACGCGAGGCGTAGAGCTTGGCGGCGACAGCTTGAAGCGTCCACCGCGAGGTTACGCCGACAATCATCCCATGATCGAGGATCTGAAGCGCACCGACTTCATCGCCAGCATCGAATTCACTGACCGTTGCGTCTGCGGCGCAACTTTTCTGGACGACGTGAGCAAAGCCGCGAAGAAGCTAGCGCCACTGGTGGGATTTCTGGCGAAGGCAGAGGGATTGCAGTTTTAAGATCAGGTGTTAGGTCCTGGGTGTTAGGTCTTGGGTGTTGGGTCTTACGGTTTGGCTACCCGCGGTAGTTATTTCTGCGCAATAGCCATCTGTTCTTGATGCTCAGACCTGAGACCTAACACCTAAGAACTGCTCTTCAGGAACAGGTCGGCGACCTTCAATGCCAGATCCGGCGCGTTGAAGTCCACACGATTGCACAACACGACCACCGTCAAATGATCGTACTGGAAGCGCTGGATCGACGTGCGGAATCCGACGGTCTCTCCGTAGTGCCACATCCGCGGATGTCCCTTGTACGGGTCGACGAACCACCCGAACCCATAGCTCACAGTATGACCATTTTCCTCGGCGCGTGCCGAGATTGGCCTTGCTGCGACGAGCGCTGGCTCCATCTCTTTTCCGGGGAGCAATGTGTGCTCACGGAGAGCGGCGTCCCAGCGTGCCATGTCAGCGAGTGAGGTGTAGACGCCGCCATCGCCCAAGGTCGCCGAGGTCGAACTCTGATCAGTCTCACGAAAGCTACTGCCCTCTGGGGTGTGCCCGTAGGCGCGGTTGGTCACCTCGCTTCTTCCCTTCTCGTACGCGACCGTCGAGTTCATTTTTAGTGGCTCAAAGATCCGCTCGTGCAGAAACTGTGCGAACGGCTTGCCCGACACTTTCTCGACCACCATTGCCAGCACACAGTAGCCGGAGTTGCTGTACGCCCATCTCGATCCGGGAGGAAATTTCGTCGTTGTCTCTTTCTCCATCAATGCGAGCACGCCTGTGTCATGAATCTGCGGGATCTGATCGTCCGGAGCATTCCCATACTGCTTCGCCATCACGTCTTCGTAGTCCACCAGACCCGAAGTGTGGTTCAGCAATTGCCGGATCATGATGGATTTCCCGTACGCCGGGAACTCGGCAAACACCTCTTGGAGAGATTCGTCGTAGCGTAGCTTGCCGTCGTGGACAAGCAGCATGATCGCCATGGCGGTGAACTCTTTTGTGAGCGACGCGAGGCGGAAGTTGGTGTGATCGTCGATCTTGCTGTGGGTGCGAAGGTCGGTCACTCCGTAGCCGCGCTCGAAGACAACTTTGCCGTTCTGAACGACAAGCACGGCGGCTCCGGGCGTGTTGCTGCTGGCCGCGGCGAACAAGGCATCAATTTGCGCACCTCGATCGGGCTGTTCCGCTGACATGGACCCAGCGCTCAGAATCAACCCACATGCGAGGGTCTTCCATTGTGTAACGCGCATTCTAGTTTTTCCGCTTGCCGCCCTCAGTGGGCCTGATACCAACGGCTCCCATTAATCTTCCGGTGATCCCCTTCTCCGCGCGATAGGAAAACAGCAAATCCGGCTGGCACGATGTACAGAACGGGAGAACCTCGATATTCTTCGCCGCTACGCCCGCATCCAGCAGTTGCCGCCGGTTCGCTTCTACTAAATCAAGAAAAATGTTGACGGGCAGCGTGCTGTGTCCGGGTGCGCGGGCGGTCAAAAACAGCAAAGGATATTTTTCGCGCACCGGATCCGACTCCTTCACCTCGTGAAACAACGACGCAGCGTACTCGAACTGCGAATAGAAGTTCTCGCGGACTTCCTCGCCGACCTTGTAGCAACAGTTGTGAACGCCGGGCCCAATGGCAGCCATCAAATCGCGCGGTTTGCTGTTGAAGTAGAGCCGGATCGCGCCAACACCTTTCTCCACAATCCGCTTCACCGTCCCGCGCCAGCCCGCGTGAAAGACACCCACGGCCCGCTTTTTGACATCGGCCACGATCACAGGGAGACAATCGGCAGTCTGAATTGCGAGCAGGAGCCCGGGCACTGCGGTAACGAGTCCATCGCCGACGAATGACTGCTGCGGCAGGCCGTCAACGTAATGAATCAGGTCCGAATGAATCTGGCGGAGTGTGATGATTGGCCAAGAGTTCTTGCCGCCAACTCCCAACGTTTGCAAAAACGCCGCGCGATTGTTCTCGACGGCGCCCCTCGAATCCTGCTTCGTGAAGCCGAGGTTTAACGTACGCCCGCCGTATACACGAGAAAATCCGCCTACACGAGTGGAAAAGCCCTGAACGAGCCACGGCAGTTTCTGAAGTCGATCGGTGTGAAGAATTGTGATTTTGGATTTTGCGGGACCCGAGGCTGGCACGTTGCTATCTTACCGAAATTGCGGCGTCGTGAAGTTCTCGAACCAGCGCGCACCAAGACTAGCCACGCAACGAGCGGCGCCCCACCTAACCGGAAGCGCCGCCAATCTCGTGAATCGGAAAGTTAGTCCTTGTCGTATTTCAAGCAGATTTCGAGCTGGCGAATCGCTTCGTCGATAGACCGGATTGCGTCCACGCGGTGTCCACCGAAATCATGGGCTGCGTGCTCAAGGTCTTCACGGGACGCGTGCAGGGCAGCCAGGGCTTCGCGAATCTTGGGATGCTTCTCTGGCGGAACGGGCGCTGGCTCAGGTTTGGCTGCGGGGGCTGGCGAAGGTTTCGCTGCGGGGGCTCCATGGGCGGCAGCCTCCGGCAGTGACAACCCGGCGATCAAAACTGCGGAAGAAAGCAGGCTTGCAACTTTCTTATGGGCATTCATCGTTCGGAAATCCTCCTGGTTTTGGAACATCGGCACGCCGATGCAGGTTGCTGAAACGGTGAAACCCGGACTCTGCCAGTTAGTTTCACCCGATAGTTCCTGACGAGAGCACCCCCAGCAATGCGGGAATTTTAGCCGTGCTCCTCGTCTATCTACTATTGGCTGTGGAGATACCGCCAGATCGTCGGGACGTGGTGGCCATCGTCCGATCGGACCAACCGTCGCTAGTACTTCCAGCTGCTTAAGTCCGCTCCCTTGGGAGCCGTCTCCTGAATGTGCTGGACCATCGCCGGGAGAAAGCGTTGCGGAATTGTGTACGTGGCATTGCCCGAGGAGTCGGCAGCTCCGGAGTAGCAGTGTGGCTGGCGCACTCCAAAATCAAAGCTTCCGTGGTAATAGGGTTCTTTCGTGGTCTCGAGGAAATCGTGAAGCAGGTGAACGGCGCGATCGAGATACCAGGTGTCAGATTCTCCGACGTAGAAATGCAACTTGCCTGCGAGCTTCGGTCCCAGTGTCTTCCAGTCGCGCTGCATGATCGCGCTCAGGTCGTAATGTTCTTTCCAATATTTCGCGACCTCGTGATCGATCTCGCCGGTTAGCTTGTTGAAGATCGGCTTGGGATACCCGTCGGAGCCCATTGGACTGAACGTCGCCTGCCAGATGTCAAACTGTTCTCCGGACCGGCCGTGCGTCCCGAGCACGAGTTCAAAGTGATTAGCGCCTTCCATCGTCGCTAATACCAGGCCGTCGGGCTCGCGCATCTCCGGACGCGGCACGCGTCCAAAAAATCCTTCCACGAAATACGCATTGTTATCGCTGTAGATATTCGCGCCCCCATAAGCGCGGAAATCCACGACATCCGGACAAAAAACCCAGGCTCCGTTGTACTGATCGGGATAAAACACCTGCGTGGCCAGCGCCTCCCATCCGCCGGTCGATCCGCCGTAGACCACATGGGCCCAACCCTCGGGGATCACGCGGAATTTCTTTTCCACGTACGGAATGAGTTCCTTTTCGATCGCATCGCCGTAGGGTCCCTGGCTTTCTGAGTTCACAGCGTAGGAATCGTCGAAGTAGGGCGTCGGATGCTGAATAGTCATCATGATGACGCGCGGCAACCGGCCCGACGTCCAGTCCTGATAAAACTTGTACGCATATTGCGCGCCAACTTTGGCGCCCTCTTTCATGTCGGGGGTGGGGGGCTCCGTTCGGAATCCCACGGGTAAGAACAGATCGCGGTGGTAGTGGTCCTGCTCGACGATTAGCGGGAACTGCGCATTCGGATGCTCGTCGTATCCATCGGGCAACAGAACCACCGCGCCCAGGAATGTAGGCCTTCCCCAGAACTTGCTCAGCAACTCGCTTTGTATGCGGACGTGTTTCACCCACTTGTTGTCTTCAACCGCGGCGCCTTGGCCGCGCCCCCAATCGAGCAGGCCGTCCACCTTGTCGAGTTCGTTATCGACGGGAGGAATCTTCTCGGTCAGCGAAATACGAATGGCCTGATTCGATTTCGGATCGATGTGCATCTTCACCGGTTTGCTGTAAAGGTTCCCGGGCTTTGTCTGCCAGTGCTGGCCCTCGCCTTTATCGGGAGGCAGTTTGACCGTGCCGCCGTTAGCAAGGTGAAACGTGTCGTAGATGTTGATCAGCCCCTGTACGTAATAATCGGTGACGGGAAGATTTGCGAGGCTGCGCGTTGGATAGCCGAATGTGGATCCGTCGATCACAGCAGACACGCCGGGCGCCAAGCCGTCCACATCAACGCCGAACGCCTGCTGCGATTGCGCGAATTGTTCCTCGATCTGGAACCGTGGCTCTTCTCTGTCGTTGGTTGAGATCAACAGCAGAACATGGCCGTCGAGAGGCGTGGCGCTGGCTTCCTTGGGAAATGAAATCTCGAAGCGAATGCCGGAGGACTGGGCCGCGACCTGTGGAGCCAGTGACAACGTGAGCAACGAAAGAAGGGCGAGGCATACAAACAGAGCCGACAATCTTGCTGACAAGCGTTCCTCCTGAGGAATTGACGTTGATATCAGTCTGACGAGGCCGCGGTCAAGCGTGACATCAATCGCAATTTGAAATAGATTCGGGGCCACGCATGGCCAACATACTCTACGGCGTCAACGGCGAAGGCTCCGGGCATTCCAGCCGCGCGCGAGAAGTGATCTCGCACTTGCAAGACCAGCGACACCGCGTGCACGTCGCTTCGTTCGACCGCGGACTTCGCAACCTGAAAGACGACTTCGAAGTCACGGAGATCGGCGGTTTGCGCCTGGCGTACGTGCACAACCGTGTACGCTACGGAAAAACTGTGCTCGGCAATTTGCTGAATGTCCCACAGGCAGCGCGCAGCATTCGCACGCTTGAGCGGAAAGCAGACGGCTGGAATCTTGATCTGGTGATCACGGACTTTGAGCCGATCACCTGCCACCTCGGACATAAACTCGGCCTGCCAATCATCGCCATCGATAACCAGCACTTGTTGACCGACACCGAGATCACTTATCCGCGGGAGTACCGGAAAGAGGCAGTCGCCACGAAGCTGGTCACCAAACTGATGACGCCACATGCCGGCGCCTACCTCGTGATTTCGTTCTTCACGCCGCGAGTGAAGCCGCGGAAGAAAAAAACGTTCCTGTTCCCACCCATCTTGCGTGCCGAAATTCTTCAGGCGAAGCCTGCCCATGGCGATTTCATTCTGGTTTATGTCACGTCTGCTGCCGACGACCTTACCGCAGTGCTGAACAACGTCCGGCAGCGATTCGTGTGCTACGGATTCGATCGCGACGGCCGCGACGGCAACCTCGAATTCCGCAAGCCCAGCATGGACGGGTTTCTTCGCGATCTATGCAACTGTCGCGCGATCGTTGCCAACGCCGGCTTCTCGCTCATCAGCGAGGCGCTTTATCTTGGCAAGCCTTACCTCGCGTGGCCCGTGAAACGGCAATTCGAACAGGTATTCAATGCTTTCTATATAGGCGAGACCGGCTACGGCGCTTACTGGGAAGATCTCAACAAGGAGCGGGTGGAGTCATTTTTGTTCAATCTGGAGGAGTACCGGAGGAATTTGGAGAAGTATCCGCGTGTCGACAATTCAGCGATTCTGGGGAAGGTCGATGAGTTGATTGCTAAGCTCACGTAGACCGATTTCCATGCGTTCTCGGCTGTTTCTAACCATCAATTTGTGTCGCCGATTTGCCGTGCTCTCGGGCCCTTCGATATAGTTTTCACAGCCATGTATCGAGATTTCACTGCCACCGATCGCTGGACGAAAAAGAAAGTTCATTGCATTTATCAGGCTCTCATCGTGGCCATCGCCACGCGCCATGCCGATGCTGTCGATATCAAGTTCCTTGTCGAGGGGCGCACGGTATGGATTGCACTTCCTCTTCCGGCCTGGGTGGAGTACAGCAACCGAACGGGCGCCACGATCACCGACGCGCTCGCAATCGAAATCGCAGGCCACTATCTGAAAACCGCGCTCGAATCCGGTGAAGGCGTCGGCCGCGAAATGTATTCGCTCACGGTCGAGGAAACTCTTCGACATCTTGATCAGGTCGTCGCTACCGACGACTCGCCCACACCCGTCGGCCTGTAACGTAATCGATTTGGCAAAGTTGACTAAAATTTGTCGCGAGCGACGAATCTGCGCAGTTATCACAGTGATGTGTGATAACTCGACTCACCCGTTTTGCGTTTCTCGCAACACAATGGTCCACGCACAAAACCGGACGTCCGGTCGGAACACCAGTGTGCAACTGGAATCGCGAGCGACAATGAGCGAAAATAGATAGTTTGGCGTGGTCAGGCATCCTGAATTCTTTGGGCGTAACGTATGTTTTCAATTCTCGACGCCCGGTCTGTGGATCTGATCTTTTCACCTGTTTTTAAGGTTACTTAGTTCTTCTTGTGTCCGCGGGAGACGCACTTATGTCCAGTTTGACAATTGATGTGGAGACAGCCAGCAGCGAAAACAGGCACAAGCGGCTGGCGCGCTGGGTTGATGAATGCGCGCAGATGTGCAAACCGGATCGCATTCACTGGTGCGACGGTTCCGACAGCGAATATCGCGACATGCTGCGGCTGATGATTCTTTCCGGCACAGCGATACCGGTGAACGAGAGTAAGCGGGCCAATAGTGTACTTGTACGTTCCAACCCTGCCGACGTCGCGCGTGTCGAGGACCGCACGTTCATCTGCTCAGCAAATAAAGAAGCGGCCGGCCCCACGAACAACTGGGAAGATCCCGAGAGCATGCAGCACAAGTTGCGCGGCCTCTACAGCGGATCGATGCTCGGCCGCACCATGTATGTAGTCCCCTACTGCATGGGCCCGATAGGTTCGAATATTGCGAAGATGGGTGTGGAGATCACGGATTCGCCGTACGTGGTGGCGAGCATGCACATCATGGCGCGAGTAGGGACGCGCGTCCTCGATGCGCTGGGAAGCGATGGCGAATTTGTGCGCGGCTTGCATTCGCTGGGCGCACCTCTCGGTCCGACGGATCAAGATTCGTCCTGGCCATGTAATGCGGATCACAAGTACATCTGCCATTTCCCCGAGAGTCGTGAGATCTGGTCCTATGGCTCAGGCTACGGCGGCAACGCGCTGCTCGGGAAGAAATGTCACGCGCTGCGCATCGCGTCGGTGCAGGCGCGCGACGAAGGCTGGCTCGCCGAGCACATGCTCATCCTCAAAATGATCGCTCCGTCGGGCGAGGTGAAGTACATGACGGGCGCGTTTCCATCGGCGTGCGGAAAAACCAACCTTGCGATGCTGATCCCCGCGATCCCGGGATGGAGAGTGGAGACCATCGGCGACGACATTGCGTGGATGAAATTCGGCGATGAGGGGCGCTTGTACGCGATCAATCCTGAGTACGGATTCTTCGGTGTTGCGCCCGGCACGAGCATGAAATCGAATCGCAACGCCATGCTCACCGCGCGCAGTAATTCCATCTTCACGAATTGCGCGATGACGCTCGATGGCGACATTTGGTGGGAAGGCATGACCGATGAGAAGCCGGCTGATTTGGTGGACTGGCTGCGCCGCACGTGGACGCCCTCGTCGGGCCGACGCGCTGCGCATCCGAACTCCCGTTTCACGACGCCGGCATCGCAGTGCCCGTCGATGGCTCCTGAATGGGAAGATCCGAAAGGCGTCCCGATTGATGCGATCTTGTTCGGTGGACGGCGAGCCAGCGTTGTGCCACTGGTGAACGAAGCCTTCGACTGGCAACATGGAACATTCCTCGGCGCCACTGCCAGCAGCGAAACGACTGCGGCCTCCGCGGGAAAGGTCGGCCAGTTGCGGCGCGATCCCATGGCCATGCTTCCCTTCTGCGGCTACAACATGGGTGACTATTTTGGCCATTGGCTCACGATTGGGAAGCACTCCGATTCGACAAAGCTGCCAAAGATTTTCTATGTGAACTGGTTCCGCACTGATGAGCACGGGAAATTCCTGTGGCCCGGATACGGTGACAACAGCCGTGTGCTCAAGTGGATCTTCGAGCGCTGCGATGGAAAGGCGCATGCTACTGACACGCCGATTGGACGGCTTCCGGAACCGACTGACCTCGACACCAAGGGTTTGGACCTGGCCGCTGCGAATCTTGAGAGAGTGTTAAGTGTCGACGTGGATGGATGGCTGGAAGAGTTGCCCTTGATCGAAAAACACTTTGAGCAATTTGGCAAGCACCTGCCGCAAGGGATGCGCGACGAGGTAAACCATCTCGAGCAACGCCTGAAAGCAGCCAAAAAAACTGGCCAGTAACCACAAGCGAAACTCTACGAGCAGCCAGCGTCTGATTGGTCGGCCGTCACAAAACAGATGCCGACAGCAAGAATCGGCTGTCCGGGCTGCTCATCTATCGATAGCACCTGCGTGTCCACAAATACATAGTTTTCGTGGATTCTTGACTAGCGATAACTACTCTCTCCGTTTTCCTCACGAAGTTTTTTCGTCGGCATTCATTCGATACCGCGCTCACGTAACTGCATCTAAACAGCATGCGAGTCAAATCCCGCCCTGGAGTGTCTGTAGGGGAGATGCTCGCCGCCTGGGGAAACATTCTTAGCGGTAGCGCTCCCATGCTGTCCATTGAAATCACGCGCGAGTGTCCGTTGCATTGCCCAGGATGCTACGCGTACGGCGAAAATCATCTAGGAGATGGGGCGACGTTGCGTGAAGTCTCGGACTTCCGGGGCGACGCTCTGGTCGAAGGGGTGTTGCGTCTGGTGGAACAACACCGCGCGCTCCACGTTTCACTGGTTGGTGGCGAACCGCTCATTCGGCATCGCGAACTCAGCCGGATACTTCCGGAACTCAGCGCTCGCGGAAAATTTACTTTGGTGGTCACCAGTGGTGTGATTCCCATTCCGCAGGAATGGATGAAGTTGCCGCGCTCGCGCGTGGCCGTGTCTATTGATGGCTTGCCCGAGCACCATAATCCCCGGCGTGAACCGGCAACCTACGATCGCATTCTGGAGAACATCGCCGGCTGCCGCGTGAACGTTCACTGGACCATCACGCGGCCCATGCTCCAACGTTCCGGCTATCTTGAAGAGTATGTATCTTTCTGGCAGGCGCGACCCGAAGTGGATCGCATTTGGGTAAGCCTCTACAGCCCTCAGGTCGGCGAACTGAGCGCGGAAAAACTTGACTCCGCAGACCGGGTAAACGCGGCGCGCGAGTTGGCCCGACTGTGTCCAAGCTATCCCAAATTGCTGATGAGCGCGAGTCTCGCCCGCGCCATGCTTTCACCACCCGAGCATCCGGAGAAGTGCCTGTTCGCCCGCATGTCAACGAACTACACCGCCGACCTTAGCACGCGTGTTGAGCCTTGTATTTTCGGAGGAACGCCTGATTGCAGCCAGTGTGGTTGCGCAGTCACCGTCGGCGCAGGGCACTTGCAAGAATACAGACTTCTGGGACCACTGAAGGCCGGGCATTTGGTGCGAGGTTCGATTGCCATTGGATCCGCGTGGAATCGCCTGCGGCGAAGATCGACAATGCCCGCTCGATGGCGCCAGCCGACGAAGCGTAGGGACGCGCTGATTCAGATCGGAACCCGGTAGGGGTCGATGCGTTAAAACAGGCTTTGATAGGCGGAGAAGCGTTCGATCGATGTGATCACGCCTTCTTCAACTTTCGGCTCAGCCAAATCAAAAAGACTGCGCCGATAGTCGCCACGACAATCTCCGAGATCAGGCCGCCCGAAGAGTAGAGTCCGAGCAAGTGCAGCAAGAATCCGCCGACAATGCCGCCTGCGATTCCGAGGAGAATGTCGATGACCGGTCCATAGCCTCCGCTGCCCATAATGCGGCCTGCGGCCCAACCTGCGATCAGTCCAACGATGACGACCCACAGAAGCCAAATCATGGCGATCCCTCCACGTTGCTGCTAAAACTCTCGCGAGATGTACCCGCTTTTGTGTCTGCGCAGGGTAGGGCTTGGCCGCCGCTGATGTCAAGAATGGCCGGGTTCATCGCTCGGAAACACACGTGCCGTATCGTTGTGCTTAAATCGAGGTAATGTTTGCGCACAAGATTCGTGTGGAGTACGAGGAGAACGGCCAGCGCCTTCCCTGCCCGATGAAGTGGATGGACAGCTTCAGCATGCGCAACTTCACAAACGCCAGCATCTTTGACGATACGCTTCCGGTCGCCGACGGACTGATGGAAGTTGGCGCAAAGGTTCCACTCGAGGAGTTAAAGACGGCCATGGAGGATTGGTTCCGCAAGAAGGGCTATCTGCCGAAGGACGCTGCCTTGGCGGTTGCGGAGTTGTAGAGCCGACCTATTTCTTGAACCAATACAGCAAGATCCCATACCCGACACCCGCCGGATCCGTCGTTCGCGCACTCTGAAATGCCATGAAACGTCCATCGGTCGAGATCACGGGATTCGAGGCTTTTCCCCCTTCGTAGTCATTGAAGTGTGTGAGCCGCGTGAAGTCTTTTCCCGTTCCATCAAGCCTCAACTTCCAGATGTCGATGTTTCCCGAGCCGCGCTTGCCGCCTAGCTCTTCGCACTGCCGATCCGCCTCAACCGCCGCGTTGTGCCCATCTGGAAAAATTCCTTCGACTTCGTTATACGTTCCGGGGGCTTTCGAAAAATTCGTGACTTCCCCCGTTTGAAGATCGATACCCATCACCGACGAGTGGCCTTCGGGCTCATAGCAAGTAAAGGTCATCTTGCGATCGTTATCGTAAAAGTCCTGTGCTTCGAGCACGCAACTTCTGTCTTTGCTCTGGTACACGCTTTTCTTATTGACCAGCTTCGGCGTGCCGGACCGTTCGACATCTGCAACCATCAATTGGGACGCTTCCGGCGCAAGTTCAGGATTTTGCGCGGCCGTTTGCGAAAACGCGATCTTCATACTGTGCTTTGAAATCGCCGCGCCTTCGCTCATCTTCTGCTCGAGCTTGACCGGCTTCGATCCACGCTCCTTGCTTAGGAACCACAATTCGTTATCACGTGTGCGGCTGGTGTGAATGTTCTCGAAATGATCGGGCCCAATAAGGATGTAGTCTCCGGTCGACAGATGCATCACGCGCAGAAAGACGGCCGCCGGAATGTTGCAGGTCAGGCAACGGATCTCGCGTGATTTCAGGTCGATGACCATGGCATCGCCGAAGCTCTTGCCCATGAAGGCCACCCGCTGATTGTCCGGAGAGATGTCGGCACGCTCGCCAAAGTGCGTGAGAATTTCGATGTTCGAGGGCAAGTGTTGCAGTGGATCGTCGGGCGACCGTTGTCCTGCGGGAACGGCCAGCACAAGAAGGAGGAGCAAGGCTCGCATCGGGGAATGCTAACACTCAAATAAGAAGGGGCGCCGACTCGAATCACCACGCCACGGACTAGCTACGACCTGCGCGAGTCGCCTTCGATTTCCAATTGAATTGAGAGACCAGGGTTTGGAGTTTCACTGCCATCTCCGCCAAATCGTCGGCTGCTTTCTTCGACTCGTGCGCACTGTTCGAAGTTCCGCGGGCCGCATCTTCGACTCCCTGGATGTTGTGCGTAATCTCACCCGAGCCCTTTGCGGCTTCGGTTACATTCCGCGTCATTTCGTTGGTCGTGGCGCTCTGTTCTGCCACAGCGCTTGCGATGGAAGTGGAGATGTCGCTGACCCTGTGAATGACCTCGTGGATGCTGCCAATCGCCTCGACGGCTCCCTTCGCGTCTTTTTCGATCGCCGAGATCTTGTGACCGATGTCTTCGGTCGCTTTCGCCGTCTGCGAGGCCAGGTCCTTCACGGTACCGGACCACAATTTCAATCTGACCCAGGTTCCTGTTGTGGTGGCCTGGAACGTCGCCCAAAAAGTACAGGCATGGCTAGTACCACGCGGGCCTGGTTTTCCGACAACACCTACCCGCGCAACAGGAGGAAGCCTTCCGCGACCGAGCTCGGTCAGGTTACGCCGCTCCCTCCAACGGTATCGGCCAGATTCGATTCGCACTTTATGCGGAGAACTAAGTGGGGAGCAGCCTCCGCTTACGAAGGACCTACTCGTATGGCCCGATTCGGAGGGGTTACTCAAGTGCCAAACAAAAAGGCTCCGGTTTCCTGGAGCCTTGAGCTTTCAATTTTCGCTTTGCTTTACAGAGGCCGAACGTTCTCGGCCTGCAGACCCTTCGGACCCTTCGTCACCTGGAACTCCACGCTCTGGCCTTCCTGCAGGCTGCGGAAGCCGTTGGCCTGAATCGCGGAGAAGTGCACGAACACATCCTCGCCGCTCTGGCGGCTGATGAATCCGTAACCCTTGGCATCGTTAAACCACTTCACTGTTCCTTGTTCCATAGATCTTTGTCTCGAATACCTTTCGGTGAATTTACGCTGGAAGGAA
>Ga0126381_100005924_pt1 | contig 13493 bp, 19 predicted proteins | sample PanSoiMetPlot_28_FD_96465 | JGI IMG/M metagenome (GOLD analysis project Ga0126381, IMG submission 96465) | Tropical forest soil microbial communities from Panama - MetaG Plot_28 | ecosystem: Environmental > Terrestrial > Soil > Tropical forest > Bulk soil | place: Panama | collected 2016-02-17
ACATCGACCTGCTGCTTTCCGGCCACGACCTGGCCAGCCTGGAACAGCTCGCGAACATGCTGCCAGTGCTGAACTGAGCTTGCGCTACTGCCGGGCTGCCGACTCACAATGAGTCTGTGTGGCCACCGCCCTGGAGCCGTCGAAAGAGTGTCAAGCTCTTGATTCCTGCTGCCGGCGCGCTGCTGCTTGGCGCAGTCGGCTGGCTGCTGGGACCGCTGTGGGCCGTTGCGGGCATCCTGGTCGGCGCGGTTGCAGCGCTTTCCGTTCTCGTGATCGTCTTCGTTCGCGGCAGGCCCGATCCGGTGCACCTGATACGTTCCGGGCGCCCTCAGGAGGCGTACCGGGTCCTACAGCATGAGATCTCCTTCGCCCGGGGGCTGGCCAGAAAGCGGCCGATGTTCCGTGACGTGCTCGCCGACAGGCTGGAGACGATGTCGCAGGTGCTGCAGGCGCTGGACAACGAGCCGAAGGCGCTGGAGACCGTTACCGAGGCCGTGGCAATCTACAGCGACCTGAGCGGAAAGCACCCGGGCCGGTATCCCGGGCGCCTCGCGCGCACGCTGCTGCAGCAGGCCGCCCTGCTGGCGCACATGGGCCGCCACGGCGAAGCGCTCGCCGCCATTGAACCCGCCGTCCAGCTCTACCGCCGGCTCACTATCAAGGACCGCAGCGCCTACCTTCCGTCCCTGGCCGAGGCGCTGACCCGTCAAGCCGACGAACTTGGCCACCTTGACCGGATCACCGAAGCACGCGCCGCCATTGCCGAAGCGGAAATGATCAGTACGGACATGCTCCCGTCAACCCAGTCATAGGCCAGGGGCGTGCCGAATGCGCATTCGGCACGCTCTATCAGGCCCACATGCGCATTCGGCACACGGGCCTGGCATGGTTGCATTCCGCGAGAGCCGCCCAGGAGAGCATTCTGTTACGCTCAGTAAGCGCAGTGTAAGCAGAGTGAGCGAACTGATTGGACTGTGCCGACATGCCGCTTACCGGGAACTATGAGCCGAGCCCAGCCGCTTGGGCCCGTGATCAGGTCGAACTCTACGAGCGCTCCAGCGGTGCCGAGGGAAACACGGTGCAGGGCAAACCGGTGATCATCCTTACCTCGGTGGGCGCCAAGACGGGGAAGCTGCGCAAGAACCCGGTGATGCGGGTTGAGCACGACGGTCAGTACGGGGTCGTAGCGGGCAAGGGCGGAGCGCCCCAGCATCCGGTCTGGTACTACAACCTGACCGCGAACCCGCGGGTCGAGTTGCAGGATGGCCCGGTCAAGAAGGACTACACGGCCAGGGAGGTACATGGCGCCGAACGCGACACCTGGTGGGACCGGGCCGTCGCGGCTTTTCCCGACTACGCGGCGTACCAGAAGAAGACGACCAGGATCCTGCCCGTCTTCGTGCTCACTCCGGCCTAGCCCTCGAGGGCGTCGCCGCATCGATCACGAATCGAGAAGCACCAGGGGTCACGGCGGGCCTAGCCTTCATTCAACTGGCCGGTATCGAGCCGAGCCTACGGGAATCGAAAGGGGAGGGTGACAATGCCCGCGAAGAGTTCCCAGTCCGGGTCCGAGGGCTTCACTGCTGCAGAACGTGCCGCGATGAAGCAGCGGGCGGCAGAGCTGCGCGCTGAGGGCAAGGAGGGCGCCAAGAAGGCCGACGGGCTGCAGGCGCTCCTCGACTCGATCGCGAAGATGACACCGGAGGATCGTGCGGTCGCCGAGCGCGTCCACGCGACCGTGAGCGCTGCCGCACCGAAGCTGTCGCCGAAGACCTGGTACGGGATGCCCGCCTACGCCAATGCGGACGGCAAGATCATCGTCGCCTTCAAGAACTCGGGCAAATTTAACGCCCGGTACTCGACACTGGAGTTCCAGGACGCTGCGCACCTCGACGACGGGGACGTGTGGCCCGTGTCGTTCGCGCTGCAGAAGTGGAGTCCCGCGGTCGAGCAGAAGATTGTCGAACTGGTCAAGGCCGCAGTCTCCTGACGGCAGACACGCTCACTGCTTCCGGGCGACGCCGACGAGCGTGTAGTTGTCTCTGGGCGGCAGCTCAGGGAGCTCCCAGCCCGGCTGCCACAGCCGTACGTCCACCATCCCTGGCGGCAACAGCTCCAGCTCGCCGAAGAAGCTGGCGACGTCCGGCAGGGGATGGCTGTAGACCGGGGCGGCCTTGGATCGGTACGCGTTAAATCCCTCGTCCCGCGGCCGCGGTTTCGGCTAGGTGCAGTACGGAGACAACGACGTAGCTCCCGGGTGCCAGCGCCGCCGTGTACTTGGCCATCAGGTCGCGTCCGGCGTCGGCCGTGAAGAAATGCAGCAGGGCCCCGGCGACCATGCAGACAGGCGCAGACAGGTCGATGCCCGCGCGGACGCCATCGAGGACGGCCGCCACGTCGCGCACGTCCCCGTCGACGACAGTCACGCCGGGGTTGCCCTTGGCGAGCAGGGCGTGCAGGTGGTTGACCACGACGGGGTCGTTGTCGACGTACGCGACCCGCGCGTCGCGGTCGATCGCCTGTACCGACTCGTGCGTGTTCGGCGCGGTGGGCATGCCGCGCCCAAGTCGATGAACTGGCCGATCCCCTGGTTCGCGACCCAGGTTGCGGCGCGGGAGAGGAACTGGCGGTTCTCTGGCACGAGCTCCGCGATCAGCGGGACGAGGCTGCTTCGTAGACGCGCGCGATGCTGGGGGTACTCGGGTCGAACTTCGTCACAGCGCAATCCTAGAACGGGATTTGACTCCGTGTTTGGCGCGATAACTCCGGTAAACCAGAATGGGACCATGAACGAAGCGCAGCACGACAAGGTCAAGGCCGGGCCGGGCTTCTTCGCCGCGCTGGACCAGAGCGGCGGCAGCACGCCCAAGGCACTGGCGGAGTACGGCATCGCACGGGACCGCTACAGCTCCGAAGCGGAGATGTTCGACCTGGTGCATGCCATGCGCACCCGGGTGATGACCAGCCCGGCATTCGACGGCTCGCGCATCCTCGGCGCGATCTTGTTCGAGCAGACCATGGAACGGGACGTGGACGGCATCCCGACAGCCCAGTACCTCTGGGCACGAAAATCCGTGGTGCCCTTCTTGAAGGTCGACAAAGGGCTGGCGAGCGAGCAGGACGGGGTGCAGCTCATGAAGCCCATCGACACCCTCGATGAGCTGCTCGAGCGCGCGCGGCAACACCAGATATTCGGCACCAAGATGCGCTCGGTAATCCACGACGCAGATGGGTCCGGGATCACCGCCATCGTGGAGCAGCAGGTCGACTACGCCGGCCAGATCATGGCGGCGGGCCTGGTCCCGATCATCGAGCCCGAGGTCAGCATCGACAGCCCGCACAAGGAACATGCCGAGACGCTGTTGCGTGATGCCCTGCACAAGCACATCGAGGCGCTGCCGCAGCACGCGGTCGTCATGCTCAAGCTGACCATCCCGACGGAGCCTGGCCTGTACGCCGGCCTGGCATCCGATCCGCGCGTGCTGCGGGCGCTCGCCCTGTCCGGCGGATACAGCCGCGACAAGGCCTGCGCGCTGCTCGCGAAGGATCCCTCCCTCATCGCCAGCTTCTCGCGGGCGCTGCTTGAAGGGCTCACGGCAAGCCAGACCGACGAGCAGTTCAACGCCGAGCTGGACTCGTCGATCGCGCAGATCTACCAGGCGTCAACGGTCAAGCAGACCGGGTGAGGGCCGGGGCCGTGCGGTGGAGTGTCGGAATAGAGGCTGAGGGCGACCGGGTCCTGACTACCACGGACGTGGTTGCGCTCGCGGACGCGATCACCGGCAATGAGGGCATCGCCAGCGGGATCGGCAGTTCCAGATACGGCGCGCAGCTCGTGGTCTCGGCGGACAGCCGCGAGGAGGCGATCGAAGCGGCCACCGAGGTGTTCCGCGCCGCGGCCCTGACCGCCGGGCTGCCGGCCGGCCCGATCGTGCGGACCGAGGCGATCAGCGAGGACGAGGATTTCGCCGGTGACCTCAACGGGCACGGCGAGTTGCGGTGATCCGGCTCGGCTCGCTCGCGGGGTACCCGTTCGAGGGACCCCGGCTGCTCGGCGGCTGGACCGCGCCGCAGGCCGCCGCCGTGTACGCGATCTGCTACAAGCCGGCCCCTGACACCAAGCCCGAGCAGTACGCGGTCGCGTACGTCGGCCATGCCGACGATCTGTCCGCCGAGCGGTTCCCGTTCAAGCACCCCCGTTCGGCGTGCTGGATCAGCCGCGCCGGGTCCAAGTGGAAGGTCTACATCTGCACCTATGAGGTGCCAGGCGGAACCCGTGCGCACCGCGAGCAGATAGCCCGCGAGCTCATCGCCATCTACCGGCCGAGCTGTAACGAGGAGCAGTACGACCACGCCTGGAAGGACGAGTGGATCGGCGAGTACTCGGCGCCGACCACCGGCCCGGTCGCCCGGCGCGGACCGGACCAGCGCCCGCCCCGGTAGGCGCTGGTCCCGGTTCGGGCGCTGGTCCTGCTTGGGCGCTGGTCCGGCTTAGGCGCTGGCCGTATTAGCCGCGCGGGGCGAAGCCCACGGCGTCGAGCAGCCGCGACCGGCGGGTGCCGGACGCCGGACGGGCCGGCTCGGGCTCGGCCGGCGCCTCGGGCCGCGGGGTGACGTCGGCTACGATCTCCTCGGCCATCCCGTACAGCAGCGGCAGCGCGCCCGCGACCACGCCGCCGGTCTCGTTGATATGACCCACACCCGGGCCGATGAGCGCGGCGTCGGCCACGATGCCGCGGACTATCTCCGCGCACTCCTCCAGGTTCGTGGCGATCCGCGCGAGCAGGGTGCCGACCCAGAACAGGTAGAACGCGAGCGCCGCGATCAGCACGACGATCTCGAGGACGGTCAGGACGACCAGCGCGGTCATGACTTCACCTTTCCGAGCACCCGGCCGAGGAACAGATGGTGTTGCAGCCCCTCGGCCAGGACCGCGTCCACCCCCGTGGCGACCTGCGGGATCAGCACGGTGTCGGCGGTGTTCGCCTTCGCGGCCTTGAGCGTGTCCCTGACCGCCACCACCCGGCGGTCGATGATCTTGACAAAGTAGATGAGCAGGCTGAGCAGGGCCGCGACCGCCACCAGGACGACTAGGCCGACGATGAGCGCGCTCACCCACAGGGTGTGCTCGGTGGAATTCATCGCGAACGCGTGCACGGCTAACCTCCGAGCCTTGCCCGGCCGCGCTGCAGCCCGGCGATGATGATGGTGGCGTGCTCGATCGTGGTGCGCAGCGCGCCGAGCGGCGCGGTGTTGTGCACCGCCTCGGTGAGCGCATCGTTGATCTTCGGCGCCTCGTTGCCGATCGACCGGGCGAGCAGCAAGATCGGCACCACCAGCGCCACGACGACGAGGACGATCACGCCGCCGATCGTGAAGCCCACCACCCAGCCGGTGGTGCTGTACCCGTCAGCGAGGATGTTCGGTTGCATGGACGCTCCCTCAGACGGTTTCGCAGAAGTCGCGGACGGGCTTCAGGTTCGCGTTGACCGAGGTGAGCCGCTCGGGCACGGTGCTTGTCAGGCTGGCGACGGCTTGCACTCCCCCGGTGGTCGCGACCAGCGTCTTCCTGACGGCCCGGAGGTGGAAGATGACTCGTAGCAAGCCAATCGCGGTGATCGCGATGATCAGGGCGGCGACGATCAGTGTGAACCAGGCGGCTGCTGGCATGGCCAAACTCCTTTCGCGTCTTTCCGCGTCAGCCAAGAAGCTTGGCGACTGAGCCGGCGTACCGTACCGCGCCGACCTTGACTTCGTCGATGGTCTTATCTGTTTCGGCCAGGCCGTCCGGAACACCCTCGAGCTTGCCGATCAGGGCGACCCCGCCCGCAAGGATGTCGTCGGTCGCGCCGCGGATCCGCTCCACGGCTGCCAGTACCCGGTTGAGCAGGTAGATGACGACGGGCAGGACCACCACAAGCAAAATCACGTTGCCGATCCACCACAGGACCATGGCGTTCTCCTCCTGTTGCTGTTCTCAGCTCGCCGCGTGGTAGGGGACGAAGAACCGGCGGAAGACCCGGGTCAGGGCCATCCGGGCGGCCCGCAGCGCGAGCGTGAAGCCGCTTGCCGGGCTGGCCGACGCGGCGATCGCCTCCGCCGCCTCGCCCCGGTCGATTCGCTCGATGCGGTCCTGCAGGTTGGCCGAGAAGTCGCGCATCAGCACGGCGGTGACGTCCGAGATCATGCCGCGGCCGTACTGAGCGGCGGCGCCGGCGAGCTGCAGGTCCTGGGTGACGTCGACCCGGGTGCCGCGGCCGGCGCGGGCCAGCGTCGCCGTCACCACCATGCTCGCTTGCCCGCGGCCCTTCTCCTCCGCGCCGGCGGCGTGCACGACGATCCGCTTGGCCGCCTCGTCCCGCTCGGTGATGTCGGCCGTGCCCGCGAACTGCAGCCGGACCGGGCCCATCCGGATCGCGACCCGCCCCTTGTACTTGTCGTCGCCCAGCTCCTCGGTCAGCTCCGTGCCCGGCAGGCAGGTCGCCACCTGCGGGATGTTCTGGAAGAACTGCCACACCTTCTCGACCGGCTCGGCGACCTCGAAATCATTCTTGATCAGCATCGGGTCTTCTCTCTTAACCGTGGGGCCCGCGTGTAGGCGGCGGGGTCGTTCTCGAATGCCTGGCGGCAGCCGGCGCAGCAGAAGTAGTAGGCGGTTCCGTCGTGCTCAAGCGTCAGGGCGTCCTGGTTGACCAGGACCGTCATGCCGCAGACAGGGTCGATGGCCTCGGTGACGTCGGTGGCCTCGGTCGCCTGGCCGGCCGGCGCCGCAGCGGCGCTGGCGGCTATCGCACCGGAGGCACGCAGCTGGACCAGCTCGGCCAGGATGGCGACCGCTATTTCCGCGTGCGTGGTGCTGCCCAGGTCGAGTCCGGCCGGCACTTTGATGCGGGCAAGCTGCTCGGCGGGCACGCCCCGGTCGGCGAGGTAGCCGAGCACCGCCGTGCCCCGCTTCTGCGACCCGACCAGGCCAAGGTAGGCCGGCCGGGCGGCAGCCGCCCGCTGGAGCACTTCCTCGTCGTTGTGCCCCTGGGTGGCGACGACGACCATGGACCGCTCGTCCGCGTCCCGGGTGCCGAAGTCCCGGCCCGCGATCAGGTCCGCGTGCCAGCCCAGCGTCTGCGCCAGCTTCGTGAGCGTCTGCGCCATCGGCGAGCCGCCCACGACCACCAGACGCGGCGCGGGCAGCACAGGCTCGATGTACACCTCGACCGCTCCTTCGCTCTGGCAGGAGATGGGCACGACGGTCATCCCCTCAGGGACGGCGCCGCCGAACTGCTCCGAGCTGCCAAGCAGCAGCAGGCGTGCGGCGCCGGACTCGATCACCCCGCGGGCCTGGCGGATGACAGCCGGCTCGGCGCAGGCGCCGCCGATCCAGCCGTGCACCTCGCCGCCCGCGGTGATGATGGCCCGCGAGCCCGCCTTACTCGACGACGGGCCCTGCCGCCACACCACGGTCGCCAGCGCGAACGCCTCACCGCGTCGCGCCAGCTCCGCTGCCTGCTCCAGGACACCCCAGCTATCGTCGGCCATCATCACCTCTAATCCGCCCGCACCGGCGGCGCGCCGGAGATATCCCGGCGGTAGGTGAGGGCTTCCCATACCCGGTCCGGCAGCAGCGGCATGTCGACATTGCGCACGCCGGTACCGGACAGCGCGTCGATGACCGCGTTCACGAACGCGGCCGGCCCGCCGACGGCCGCGCACTCGCCGATCCCCTTCGCGCCGATCGGGTGGTGCGGGCACGGTGTGACGACCTCGCTGTGCAGCTCGAAGCCCGGCGTCTCCCACGCGGACGGCAGCAGGTAGTCCATGTAGTTCGAGCCGACGCAGTTGCCGTCGGCGTCGAACGTGATGAACTGCATGTTGGCCATCGCGTACGCCTCGGTGAGCCCGCCCATGATCTGGCCTTCGACGATCATCGGGTTGATCCGGACGCCGCAGTCGTCGACCGCGACCATGTTCAGCACGTCCCACACGCCGGTCTGCGGGTCTACCTCGACCGTGACGATGTACACGGCGAATGGCCAGGTGAGGTTCGGCGGGTCGTAGTAGGCGGTGTTCTCAAGACCCGGCTCCATGCCATCGGGCATGTTGCTGTACGCCGCCATCGCGCATTCCTGGATGGTGACCCCGCGGTCCGGCGCGCTGCGCACGTAGAACCGGCCGAGTTCCCAGTCGACGTCTTCCTCAGAGACCTCGAGCAGGTGCGCGGCCAGCTTGCGGGCCTTGGCGCGGATCTTGCGGGCCACCATCGCCACCGCGGCGCCGGCCACCGGCGTGCTGCGGGACGCGTAGGTCCCCATGCCGAACGGCGCGGTGTCGGTGTCGCCCTCCTCGACGACCACGTCCTCCGCCGGGATGCCGAGCTCATGCGCCACAATCTGCGCCCAGGTCGTCTCGTGCCCCTGGCCCTGCGTCCGCGCCCCGGTGCGGACGATGGCCTTGCCGGTCATGTGCACCTTGAGCTCGGCCGAGTCGAACATCTTGATGCCGAGGATGTCGTACTCCCGGCTGTTGCCGGCGCCGAGCGGCTCGGTCATGGTAGAGATGCCCAGGCCGAGCAGCCGGCCGCGGGACCTGGCCTCCTCCTGGCGCTTCCTGAAATCGTCGTAGCCGATCGCCCGCAGACCCACGTCCAGGCACTTGGCGTACTGGCCGGAGTCGGTGAGGAAGCCGAACGGCGTGCGGTGCGGGAAGTCGTCGTCCCGGACGAAGTTCATCCGGCGGAACGCGGCCTGATCCATGCCGAGGTCGCTAGCCGCGGCCTGGACCATCCGCTCCTGGAAGAACATCGCCTCGGTCACCCGGAACGAGCAGCGATAGGCCACGCCGCCGGGCGCCTTGTTGGTGTAGACACCGCGCGCGGTCAGGTGCGCGACCGGGATGTCGTAGGCGGCGAACGCGGAGTGCATCAGGCCGATCTTGAACTTGCTCGGCTGGGCATCGGAGAAAAACGCCCCGTGATCGGCGTCAGTGTGCATCCGGACGGCCAGGATCTTGCCGTCCTTGCGCAGCGCCATCTCGCCCTTGAGGTACACGTCACGGGCGAACCCGGTCGAGATCAGGTTGCCGGATTTGTCCTCTATCCACTTGACCGGCCGCTCCAGCAGGATCGAGGCCAGGATCGAGCACACGTACCCCGGATAGACTGGCACCTTGTTGCCGAAGCCGCCGCCGATGTCTGGCGAGATGATCCGGATCATGTGCTCGGGCAGCTCGGCGACCATCGCGACCGCGGCCCGGATGATGTGCGGCGCCTGGGTCGTCATGTAGACGGTGAGCTTGGAGGTTGCCCGGTTGAAGTCGGCGATCGAGCCGCAGCATTCGATCGGCGACGGGTGCGAGCGGGGGTAGTGCAGCTCAAGCTTGGATACGAGGTCCGCCTGGGCGAACGCGCGGTCGGTGCCCGCGGCGTCGCCGACTTCCCAGTCGTAGATGACGTTGTCCGGCTGATTTTCCTTGTCATCGCGGATCAGCGGCGCGCCTTCGGCCAGTGCCTGGTACGGGTTCACGATGGGTGGCAGCGGCTCGTAGTCGACCTCGATCGCCTCGCAGGCGTCCTTGGCGATGTACGGGTCGTCGGCGATGACGCAGGCGACCTCCTGGCCCTGGAAGCGCACCTTGTCGGTGGCGAGCACGGCCTGGGTGTCGTAGGACAGGGTCGGCATCCACGCCAGGTTCCTGCTGGCCATCATCTCGCCGGTCAGCACGAGGTGGACGCCTGGGATCTGCCACGCCCGGCTAGTGTCGATGGACCTGATCCGCGCGTGCGGCAGAGGGCTGCGCAAGATCTCCATGTGCAGCATGCCGGGCAGCACGATGTCGTCGGTGTAGTTCCCCTTGCCGCGGATGAAGCGGTCGTCTTCAACGCGCTTGCGGCTCGCGCCGAGCCCGCCGATCTTGATCTCGTCTACTGCCTGCGACATGTTTCTTCCCGCCTCACTCGGACCGCAGCTTTGCCGCTGCCCACAGCACCGACTTCACGATGTTCTGGTAACCGGTGCACCGGCAGAGGTTGCCCGACAGCGCCCAGCGCACTTCTTCTTCGGTCGGATCCGGATTCCGGGCGAGCAGTGCCTTGGCGGCCATCATCATTCCGGGCGTGCAGAACCCGCACTGCAGGCCGTGTTCCTGCTTGAAGCCCTCCTGCAACGGGTGCAGTTCGCTCGCCGCGGCGAGGCCCTCGACCGTCTCGACCGCCCGGCCGTCTACCTGAACCGCCAGCATCGTGCAGGACTTCACCGCCTGACCGTCTACCAGCACGGTGCAGGCGCCGCAGTTGGTGGTATCGCAGCCCATGTGGGTGCCGGTCAGGCCGACACCACGTCGGATCAGGTGGGACAGCAGCAGCCGCGGCTCCACCTCGGCGACCTTCTTCTCGCCGTTGATCGTGAACTTGATCCGGCGCATCGGCACCGCGCCCGCGGCGTCGTCGCCGCGGTCCTCGTACACCATGGTCATGTCAGGCCGCCCTTTCCGCCGCGTGGTCGGAGCGGCTGAGAATGCGCTCGACAAACGTTCGCACCATGTGCCGCTTGTATTCGGCGCTGCCGCGGTGATCGGTTCTCGGCTGCGCCGCCGCAGCGGCCAGGTCGGCCGCCGTCCCGATGGATTCGGCGCTGAGTGGTTTACCCACCAGCGCCTGCGCCGCCTCGGTCGCCGCTATGGTGGCGCCGCCGACCCCGGTGAGCGCGATCCCTGCCCTGGTCACGGTCTCCCCCGAGGTTTCTACCGAGACAGCCACGCCCACCGTGGCGAAGTCACCGACCCGCCGCTCCAGCTTCAGGTAGCCGCCGGCGCGGGCACCCTTGGCCGGCGGGATGACCGCCTCGACCGCGATCTCATCCGGCCGCAGCGCGTTCTCGAACGGCCCGAGCACGAACTCCGCGAGCGGGATCATCCGGCGGCCGGACGGCCCCTGGGCCACCACCGAACCGCCGAGCGACAGCACGACCGAGGCCCAGTCGCCCTGCGGGTCGGCGTGGCAGAGCGAGCCGACGAGCGTGCCCCTGTTGCGCACGATCGGGTCGGCGATGAGCGGCGCCGCGGCCGCCATTGTCGGCTGGGTGCCTTTTAGCAGGTCGGATCGCTCTAGTTCGGCGTGCCGGCACAGCGCGCCGATGCGGAGCGTGCCGTCCTGGTCCGCCCGGTGATAGCCGAGGCCGGGGATGTTGTTGATGTCAACCACGAGCTCCGGCGACGCGAAGCGCAGCTTCATCAGCGGGACGAGGCTCTGACCGCCGGCGAGCACCTTGGCGTAGTCGCCGCCATCATGCAGCAGGCCGATCGCCTCGTCCAGGGAATGCGGTGCCTCGTAGCGGAACCGCGATGGATACATTCGCTGCCTCCGGGGTTGGGCGGAATGAGAAGAGTTCGCAGGTCAAGCCTTGCCGGCGCCGGAACCCGCTGGCGGGTCGGCGGGCTTGGCGGCGCGCGCCGAGTGCGGGTCGGCCACCGCGACCGGGCCCGCCTCGTAGTCAGGATCGGGCCGGGGCTCCTGGTGCGGCGGCCACGGTCCGGAGACCGGCTGCGCGGCGATCTTGAGATAGTCGACCAGCTGCGGCCAGGCCCACACCGTGGGGCTCTTCCCGGTCTTGGGCGCGTGCTCAATCAGCTCATACAGACGCGGATTGCCCTCGCTGTGGCCGCTGGACTCGACGGGCATGCGCTCTATCTCCTTGCCGACATGGCGGTGCCAGCAGGGTGAGGGCTGGCATCATCACCAACGAATTTGAGTCGTATAGTGCGCCCCCCTGACTCCCGCCGCAACGGGCAAATAAGCTATCGCTTAACTGGACCGTCCGGCGCTTGGTAGACCATGATCGCTGAAACTGGATGTTCAGCTCCAGATGGTGACATACACCGGGGGCTTGAACCGGGATGGCGGGACGCCCGCCGCGGGCGACCGCATCACCTGCATGGCGTCGGGCGTGCCGAGGAAGCGGCGCAGCGCGCCGGCCGCGCCGCTGCGGAAGTCCCGCTCGAGGAACGTCGCGTGCCAGCACTCCTCGGCCGGCAGCCCGGGTATCTCGACCAGGGACAGCTCACCGCGCCGCAGCTGGGCGGACACCAGGTGCTCGATCGCCGGCGTGACGCCCGCGCCGTCCGCCGCGGCCGCCCAGGCGGCCGTCTGGCTGGGCAGGACCCCGATGTTGCTCTCCGGGATGCCCAGCCGGGCCAGCAGCCTTGCTGTCGCGCTGCCCGGGTCGGTGCCGGACGGGTCCACCAGCCACCGCCACTGGTTGGCGGGGCCGCGCATCCTGGTGTGCCCGGCGGTGACCACGGCCAGCCGGTACTTGAAGATCGGCTCGCTGACGATCGGCATCGAGTTCTCGCTGGTCACACCCGGGCCGAAGGCGACGTCGGCGAGCCGGTTCGCGACGAGCACGGCTTGCTCGCCAGAAACCGCGACTCCCGTCGAGACCTCGACGGACCCGCCGTACCGCCGGGTGAACGCCTCGACCAGCGGGCCGACCATGAACTCGGCGAAGGCCGAAGTCGCGACGATCCGCAACTGCTCGGGCGCGCCCTGCGCGGCACGGACCGCGGCGTGCGCTTCGGCGCCGAGCACCACGATCTGGGACGCGGTAGAAAGCAGCCGGGAACCGCCCGGTGTCAGCGTCATGCCAGCCGGGCCGCGGGTGATCAGCTGGTCGCCCAGGTAGTTGCGCAGCGCGGTAAGCGCTTGCGAGACGGCCGGCTCGCTCACGCCCAGGGCGCTGGCAGCGGCCCGCACCGAGCCCAGGCGGGCTACCAGCACGAACGCGTTCAGCTGCGTCAGTGTCATGTCATGTCCAGTGTGGCGCATTGGCGGGATCTGGCAAATCGGATCCGCCATCGCGGCAGTCGAGGGGGGAGGTCGTTTGCAGGTTCCCGCGCACGTCGATTACGAGAAGGCCACCAGCGTCAAGCACGCGCTTGCGCTGCTCGCCAGGTACGGGCCTGAGGCAAAGGTGCTGGCGGGCGGGCACAGCCTGATACCGATGATGAAGCTGCGGCTGGCGCAGCCAGAGCTGCTCGTCGACATCAACGGGCTCACCGACCTGTGCTACATCAGGCAGTACGGAGGGGAGCTGCGGATCGGGACGCTCGCACGGCACGCTCAGCTGCTTGAGTCGGAACTGGCGGGCGAGCACTTCGCCATCATGCGCGACGCGGAGCGGGTGATCGCCGACCCCATAGTCAGGAACTGGGGCACCGTCGGCGGCTCGCTCTGCCAGGCCGACCCCTCCGAGGACCTGTCGGCCGCGTTCGCGGCGATGAAGGGCACCATGGTCATCCAGGGTCCCGGCGGCAGCCGGGAGGTGTCCGCTCGAGCGTTCCACACCGGCCCGTACGAGACCGTGGTCGGCCCGTCGGAGCTGCTGACCGAGATCAGGCTGCCGATCCGGCCCGGCGGCGGCAGCGGGTACCGGAAAGTGTCCCGCCGGGCCGGCGACTGGCCGGTTGGCGCCGCCGGGGCTGCCGTCTGGCTGGCCGGCGACGTGATC
>Ga0126381_100005925_pt1 | contig 13492 bp, 11 predicted proteins | sample PanSoiMetPlot_28_FD_96465 | JGI IMG/M metagenome (GOLD analysis project Ga0126381, IMG submission 96465) | Tropical forest soil microbial communities from Panama - MetaG Plot_28 | ecosystem: Environmental > Terrestrial > Soil > Tropical forest > Bulk soil | place: Panama | collected 2016-02-17
GAGCGGCTGTTTCAAGAGCGCGGCCTGCCCGCCAGTATCCGCAGTGACAACGGCGTGCCTTTCGCTTCCTCCCAAGCTTTGTTCAACCTGAGCAAACTTGCGGTCTGGTGGCTTCGCCTCGGGATTGGCATCGAGCGGATCAAACCTGGTGCTCCCCAACAAAATGGTCGTCACGAGCGTATGCACCTCACCTTGAAGAAAGAAGCCACCAAGCCAGCCGCTGCCAACTTCCTACAACAGCAGGCCCGCTTCGACAAATTCTTTGAAGTCTTTAACCACGAGCGCCCGCACGAAGCTCTGGATATGAAATGCCCGGCGGAGGTCTACCAACCGTCCTCCCGTCCCTACACCGGGTTGCCGGACATCGACTATCCCTTCCACGACAAAACCATCGTGGTCACCCGCTGTGGCCGCATTTGTTTGGGCAGCAAAAAAATCAACCCATGTGTCCGGTCCGGACCGCAAAATATTGGTTGCGGGGGGTGGATTTGAACCACCGACCTTTGGGTTATGAGCCGAAACAAACTATCGACCGTCTTTGCCCCTCAATGACTTAGCTGTTTGCTGTTGTACGTTGTTTCACCCAGTTTCGCCCTATTCTGTTCCACGTTTGTTCCACGATCTGTTCCCCGTTTCCCATTTTTTGCCGGCGGATGTGTTCGAGGATTCGGACGCGCTCAACCGGCTGCTGTTTTACTTTAGGTAACCAGCCTGCAGCGGCCATTCTCGACGTATGCGAGCGGAATCCATCACAATTGATCTCGAACAGCCAATCAGGATGGCTCAACGTCCCGGCCCTCCAGGGCAATCGGGCGATTGACCGAGCACCGGACTCGTCCTACCATTTTCTGGCATGGCCATCCCCGCCCCATTCATCGGCCAGGTCATCTCTCATTACCGAATAGTCGAGAAATTGGGGGGAGGCGGCATGGGGGTTGTCTACAAAGCAGAGGACACCGAGCTTGGCCGATTCGTCGCGATGAAATTTCTCCCCCGCGACCTCGTCAAAGATCCAAATGCGTTAGAACGATTCCGCAGAGAAGCCCGTGCCGCTTCTGCATTAAATCATCCGAATATCTGCACCATACACGAGATCGGCAAGGATCGCGAGCAGGTTTTTATCGTGATGGAATTCCTGGACGGCCTGACGCTGAAGACCCGGATTGCTGGTAAGCCGCTAGACATTGAGGCTGTGCTAGCGCTGGGCATCGAAATAGCCGACGCCTTGGAGGCGGCGCACTCAACGGGAATCGTGCATCGCGATATTAAGCCTGCGAACATCTTCATCACTAAGCGCGGTCACGCAAAGATTCTGGACTTCGGACTGGCCAAGGTTACTCCGGTGGCCAGCAGTTTGGCAGAGGCCGAGGCGACGGCAGCAAGTACGTTGGCCTTAGAAGAGCACCTGACCAGTCCCGGTACGGCAGTCGGAACCATTGCTTACATGTCGCCAGAACAGGCGCGAGCGAAAGAGTTGGATGCGCGAACCGATCTCTTTTCGTTAGGAGCGGTGCTCTACGAAATAACCAGTGGTAAATTGCCTTTCAAAGGAGAGAGCACCGCGGTAATCTTCGAGGCGATTCTTAACCAAACGCCCGTTTCGTTGCAGCAATTCAACCACCATGTGCCTTCTGACCTGGAGCGAGTTGTTAGCAAATGCTTGGAGAAAGATCGCAATCTTCGTTATCAACACGCTTCGGAAATCCGTACGGATCTACAGCGACTCAAACGTGACACGGATTCTGGAAGAGTAAGCGGCAGCCAAGCGAAGATCGTAGGGGCACTCGCCTCGAAGAGTCCAATTCGCGCGATTGCCGCCCTCATTCTTGCCACATTAATTCTCGCCGCCATTTGGATGCGGGGACCGCTGCCTTCGCCTCACGTGGTCTCGATAAAGCAGCTCACGCACGATGGAGCACGGAAACTCGGCCTGGTAACAGATGGAACCCGCATCTACTTCTCTGAATATCTTGGGAACAGCTCAAGGCTGGGTCAAGTCTCTGTCAGCGGTGGAGAGATTTCCTATATCGAACCCGACTTGCATGCTCAACTTTTTATTCTGTACTCCATCTCGCCTGACGGATCGGAACTCTTGGGCAGGCTAGGTGTTGAGGCTGAGGGACCGATATGGTTAGTTCCCGTTCCCGCTGGAACGGCACGCCGCTTTGGTGAGTTCAAAGGTGAGTCTCCCGTATGGACACCTGATGATCGAGTTTTCTTTGGGAAAGATAAGGGAGTCTGGACCGCGAATCGTGATGGGAGCAATCCACAACGCTTGTTCGTGGCCCCGCAACTGCCACGTCTTTTCCATTTTTCTCCGGACGGTTCGCGTTTTCGTTTCAGTTCAGTGGATACTGGTGTTTCTACCAATTCTATTTGGGAGGCAAAATCGGACGGAAGCGGGCTGCGACCGGTGCTGCCCGGTTGGAATAATCCCCCGGAGGAAGTCGGCATAACGTGGACCCCAGACGGGAAGTACTATCTTTTTGTTAGTACAAGGGACGATCAGCAAGACCTGTGGGCGTTACGCGAAAAAAGTCAGTTCTTGCGCAGGACATCCAGAGAACCAGTGAGACTCACGACTGGTCCGCTGCAGATTGATGAAGGTGCCGCTCTCAGTAAGACAGGCGATCGGGTGTTCGTTGTCGGCTCGCTGTGGCAAGGACAGTTGGTGAAATATGACCAGAGAGCGAAGGAGTTCCTGCCACTCTTGGGAGGCATGTCAGCTGGAGACGTCGAATACAGCAGGGACGGAGCCTGGGTAACATATGTGGCCTATCCGGAAGGCACGCTGTGGAAGTGTCGGGGCGACGGCAGTGAACGAAAACAGCTAACTTTCCCACCTCTGCAAGCAGGGCTTCCCCATTGGTCTCCCGATGCAATGCAAATCGCGTTTGCGGCCAAAACTACCGGAAAACAATGGCGCGTGTATTTGATTTCCCGCGATGGCGGCACGCCGCAGCCGATCAACCCAAAGGAAGAGGCCGAGACTGATCCGAGTTGGTCCCCGGACGGACAGACGCTCGCGTTCGGGCACAACGCCAATACCCCGAATGACAAGCTGTACATCGCGACCTACGATCTACGCACTAAGCTAATTTCGCGGCTTGCGGGGTCGGACAACGACTTTGCGCCTCGCTGGTCTTGGGACGGGCGCTACATTGCGGCCATATCCGGTGAGGATAATACCTCTCTTCGCCTTTACGATACCAAGTCACACGGCTGGAAATCTCTACTGTCAGGAGACCTCGGTTATCTGACGTGGTCCCACGACAGTTCGTGGATCTATTTTGACACCGGCGCGTCCGTGCACTCCAGCTTCAATCGCGTACACGTCCCTGACGGGAAAATTGAGAAGCTGATCGATCTTCAGTCACAGAGGCTGTATCCAAGCCAATTCGGCCCCGGAGCTTGGAGTGGTCTCGGGCCAAACGACGAGCCCCTATTCGTGAAGGATACGAGCACCTCGGAGATTTATGCCATCCAGATAGAATTTCCGTGACATGGACTACCCGAAGTGGAAAGCACAAAAGCATGAGAACGGGACGGACCGAAACCTTTCAGTCCAATCTTTACGTTGGTTTCAATGATCTGTTTTTCACTTGTGTCCGACTTCGATCGTATAGAGCGTCCCCCCACTGTTCCCAATGCCGGCGCTGCTACCATTGCCGCCTATAGCTGTTGTACCAATGAAGGAGTTATCCGCCTTACGAATTACACCCCAATCAGGTACGGCACCATCAGGATTGGCGCCGGTGGTTGTGTTTAAGGCACTGAAGGTGTGCAGCACTGTAAACTCGCCGTCCGACCGAATACGATACACAACGCCGCTGCCGTTTTCGCCGCCACTGGACGCTGTCGAATACATCGTGCCATCATCAGCAAGCGTCAAACGAGCGAACGGATTGGCGCCGTCCGAGTTCGTCCCGTTGCTGGTCGCGCTAAAGTCATGCAGGACTTCAACTGCGTCTGGATTGGACAATGAGAAGCGGAATACGACCCCATTGCCGTTTGTTCCGCCGTAGGTGGTTGTGCCGTAGAACACACCAGGTTTAGTCTCAATCAGGGGCTCGTAACACTCGGCCCCGTCCCGATTCTGTCCATTTGAATTCGTCTGGCTGAATGTGTAGAGCACTTCGAAGTGGTCTCCTGAAGCTCGCATACGATACAAAATTCCAGAGGGCAAAGGCTGTCCATTGGGCAAAGAGGTACTCGGCCACACTGCACACCCATAAAAAAGGCCGTCCTCTGCCTGGAGCAACGAGGCTGCGTGCCCTTCAGTGGGCGTGAATTGGTGCAGAACATGGAAGTTGCCCAGGTAGTCAATCATCCATGCGACGCCACAGCCATTTGGGAATGGCAGTTCACCACAAGTGTTTTCCCCGCCAAGGCGGGTTGTGCCGTAAAGGTTTCCGTCTTGACCAATGACTATGGTTCGCAGCGGAGCTGCTCCATCTTCGTTGTTGCCGTTCAGATCCAGTGCACTAAACGTGTGCAATACCGTAAACGCGCCGGACTTCGTTACCTTGAAGATCGTCCCAGTGCCGTTTTGGCCGCCGAAGCTAGCCATGCCGTAGAAGATATTGTCGGGCCCACGCGTTAGAGCAACTCCTGGAAATGCTCCGTCGCTGTTGTCCCCGTTGGAATCCAGGGCACCGAACGTGTGCAGCACGCTGTACTTATGCGACTGCAAGCCAAAGCGGTAAATGACGCCAGTTCCGTTGGTGCCGCCAGCGGATGTCATCCCATACACCGAATTGCCTGAGCCCAGAACCGGTCGACTGTCGGGTTGGGAACCAAGCGGACTGGTGAAGGTGTTTGGTGCTGCAGCTTGAAATCTATAAAGGACAGTAAAGTCGGCTTGATCGGCACGCGCTGCGATCGCCATGCTTGCGCAAACCACTAGCGGCAGGAACACTCGAAAGCGATTCGGACATGTACGTGACATCTAAACTCTCCATGATGATTTTGTTTGCATCGCGGGAAAAACCTGAACCGCGGAACTTCTTGCAGACGTGCTTTGGTTTGTCGCGTTTTCCCGCGAAAACCCTGTGAAGCGGATCATCATGCGGGTGAGATGCAGGTCTTGTCGACTGTCAGTTGTGACAGTGGTGCTTCTCAGCCTTGTAGAGCGAGAACTTCATCGAAATCTCTTTTAGTTGTTGCCGTCCTCTGCCACAGGGCGGCATTCTTGCTTTATCCCCGCCGCCTTCGGTTCTGGCATGGTTACCACTAGAGATTCGTGCGAGTCCCAAGAACAGTGCACGTCTGCCCGCATGAATGGATCTAAGTATCTGATCGTGTCGCCTACGGTCACACCGTTTGCAGTGCGCGGCCAGTAATTCTGGCCCTCGCCAACCAGAGTGACGTTAGCCCGTTTGCTCACATCGGGCCGCCGCAAGGAAGTGCGGCCAAAGGGGTGTGATCTGATCTTCCACAACGGGGCCACGCGATTCGCGACTATCGCAAATGCAGGCAAACAGTCTGCCTCACCAATGGTCTAGGCTGGTCTAGGCGCGTACTATTGCCGCGATTGCAGGAACGAGGAAGGCAAGCTCAACTCAGTCTTGACGCTTATCGGAAATGCCCGAACTGCGGGGAGCGCTACACCGCGAAGCATCGCGGTAAGTAAGTCGGAAAGCTGATGCACGATTTCCGCCGCACCGCCTCCCGCGAATTGTGGAAATCTGCTTGAGCGCTATGCGGAGCTATTCAGCGAGGAAGAGCGGAAGGCAATGCAGCAGGCAACTCAGCTCAAGCGGCGGGAATGGCGAGCAGCGCAAGCCCAGAACGTGGTCACCATGCCGAAACGAGCAATGTGAGAGAGCACGCATAAAACACGCACAAACTCAAAGGGGAGCCGATGATTTGGCTTCCCTAAATTATTGCAAGTATTGGTTGCGGGGGGTGGATTTGAACCACCGACCTTTGGGTTATGAGCCGGAACAAACATTTGACCGTCTTTGCCTCTCAATGACTTAGCTGTTTGCTGTTGTACCTGTTTCACCCAATTTCGCCATATTCTGTTCCACGTTTGTTCCACGATCTGTTCCAAAATTTCCACGGAACCAGCAGAGGCATAACGCATGGTTATCCCAGCTCCTGCCCGTCCTTGGGTGCACGGGGGTAAGCATTTTTGCCTTTCCTGGCCCGCCCACCCGCTTTAAGCATGGATTTCCAAATGGCTTGACATGCTGTGCTCTACATATGTAGAGTCTGTGGGTGACACCACCACTTCGGCTGTCCCCTCAGACTCTCCAGGTGCTGGACGCTTTTGTCGATGCTCCGAAGGACTGGAAATACGGGTACGACATCAGCCGCAACACTGGCTTGAAGTCGGGTACCCTCTACCCAATCCTTATGCGTTTGGCCGATCGCAAACTGCTCGAGACGTCATGGGAGACGACCGAACCCGGCAAGCCTCCTCGGCACTTGTACCGACTGACAGCAAGCGGTTTCCGGTTTGCGCGTGAGCACGTCGTTCATGATGTGGCAGGTGCGAGAGTGTTGGGTCTTCGTGGAGCGAAAAGTTGAGTCCCGCCGTTCGCAAATTCGCCGTAAAGCTGTTGGAGACCGTGACTCACAATTCGCAGCGCGAGAGTCAATGCTGGGGCAATGCGATGCTCCGGGAGCTTGATTTCATCGACAACGATTGGGCTTCGCTATGGTGGGCGCTTGGAGGAACAACAGCGGTTTTGAAGCACTCCCTCGCGATCACAGTAAGAAGCTGGGTGAGAGCAAAGATGGATCGCCGAGGACAACTGATGCTGAAGGACGTTGCAAAGAAAGCCAGGCGGTTGGCGTCAGGGGTAGCGATTTCTGCCGCGGTGTTGGCTGGTTCCATCGTCGGTGCCGCCCGTCTGCTTTCAGCCGTGTTCCCTGCGAGGAGGTTCGAGCAGATGCACTGGCTCGGGTGGCTACCTGTAGTAGTAATACCGGAAGGGATCTTTGCGATCGCTGCAACTGCGCTCTGGCGGAAGAGAAGGGACATGGCCAGAGGCATTGTGCTCGGCGCGGTCGCTCTCGGGGTGCACGCCATTGTGTTCGTGACGACACACAAATAGATTGGCCTGTGCGCGTCCACCAAAACGCAAGGCACACCACTTCATTCGTCAAAGGCGGATCTTAACGTCAGGGAGCAAAGCAATGAAACCTATTTCGAGCATATGTCTTCCTTTGGTGTTGTTTGGCGCAGTGTCCGTCATCGCGCAGACCACGCCGCAGACCCCCGCCCCAAGCCCTGAGCTGAAGAAGCAAGATTTCTTTGTCGGCAAATGGACGCTTGAGGGTAAGACGTTGGCCAGTTCCTTCGGTCCAGGTGGACAACCATTTAAGTCGACGGAGAGTCTGGAATGGATGCCAGGCGGGTTCTTTTTGCTGGCCCACTCTTATTCCGAAGGGAAGTTGTCAGAACTCACAATCATCGGGTACGACTCGGCGGAAAAGGTGTTTACCCATACCAGCTACGATGCTGCGGCCGGGAAGATTGAGCGTTGGCGAGGAACGGCGGGGGACGATACTTGGACCTGGACGAGGGACGCAACGATCAAGGGTAAGCCAGGCCAAATCCGCCTTACGATTAAGAAGACATCGGCTCGTTCCTATTCATTCGTCGAAGATGTGAAGGCGTCAAAAGCAAGGGATTGGTCGTCCGTAGCCGAAGGAACTGGAATCAAAACAGAGTGAGAAGCATTTGATTTTCGTCAGGTAGTTCGGTCCTACTTTCGCTGCAAGAAAAATCTTCGTCTTCGGTCTTAACGAACGTGTTACATCAATCGGGAACCGCCACTTCGGAGATGCCTTAGCATTGCAAATGCCGATTATGGTAAGGGGCAACAGCATCGATGCAGGTAAGCCGCAGCTCCTGTTTAACGCTTCCGGATTAGCCCCAATGGGCTTTTTCAATCGCCCCTGGGACGCGACTCGCGATGGCAGCCGCTTCCTGGTGAACGTTACGGGTGAACGCGCGGATCAATCGCACGCGATCTTGGTCACAAATTGGCCGGCGAGGCTGGCGAAATGAGCCTCGCGCAACCAGGCTCCGCCGTGTTTGGCCTGGGGTTTACACTCACAGTCCGTGTTATGAGTGCACAACTGTTGTAAACAGCGATTACGGTCAAAATCCCGGTTATTGGCTTTCTACTTATCACGGTGATTAGGGGTCCTTCGCCGTAGGCGTCGTCCAATTGATCACATGCAGACGCGCACTCATTCCAAAGGTGTCAATCGGGATCCGTGCCGCGTTCCCGCTCGAATAATTTCTCTCGCCCCGCCCACTGCGAGTAGTTGCGATTTCTGATCTTGTACCACTTCGCGTTGTCTGGCAAAAATTGAGTGCATTAAAAGCTATCGCGTCGTATCCAGGATTGCCGCTATTCCTTATAGAACACGAGCATAACGCCGAGCAGCGCCATCCAACCGGGCCAAATGTATGGGACCACACGTCTTTGAAAGAATTCGCCGTCAGCCAGGAACTTGAACAATCCTATCGCGAGCCCAACGATCATGAACCACATGTGCTCACGCTTGACGAGAAGCATTGACGTGGTCATGTGGTGGTCGTGGTGGACAGCCGTAAGGGGGGAATTATCCGATCCCATGTGCGAATGGTCCATCGGCATGGAGTCAGATTCCAATCCGTGGGCATTCGTGGCTTCCTCGGCAGGGTCGTGCACACCTCGATAATGATCTTGTGTGATCGCCTCAGAAGCTAAAATCGCGTTCGGCCGCACCTCGCCATCGACGTCGAGCGCAGGATCTACGAGATAAGCCTGAGCTTCGGGTGATCGTGCGCCGGACCCGCCCGTGTGGTCGTGGACCAACAATAGAAAGGCCCCAATTACCGCGAGTACGGGGAACGCCCACGTTTTCCAGCGCGATAACGAGCCGGAAATGCTAAGGTACTCAACAATTCCGATGGCAATGAGAAGAAAAGCATATATCTTATGCTGCCGAGCCTCAGCGTCATGCTGGAAAAGCCAAAACCAATTCAGATTTCCCCGTGGCCATATTTCTGCGTCACTCCACACCGCAAGAAAAAGCCCGGCGAGTAGAAAAAGAGCGGGCCCGACGTAACGAAGAACACTGCTCCGGGAAGAACATAAACTCGCCAGTTGCAGCAGCCCAACTCCGATGAGAGCCCAACCGGCGATGTGGTGATTAAGCTCAGAAGGCCCCTTATTGGGATCCACCGGCTGAGGCGTATTGGGGGACACTGTTTGAGAGCTAGCGTCAGCAACCAGCGGCTGACTCGCAGCTACGTAGGCGAAAGCGATTAGACTGAGCAATAGAACCAGCAAACCAGCATTTCGTTTTTGGTAGACAAAATTAGTGGGCATTGGTTGCATGGCGGGATCCTGTTTGCATTCGATTTTTGCGGAGCCAACCGTCGCCAGGCCAAGTGCTCAATAAACTAGAGACTCTGGGCAAGAGTAAAGAATCTGAGCAAGCCGGCAACTGGCATTTTTACCAGTGCAATGCTGAACGCGAAGGTTAAGTCGTGCAAAAAGTTTGGGAAAGACCACGCAGACTTCCCGATCCTTTTCGGGCTGTCAGTGAGGCGACGAAATTTGAAGTCCGGAGTGCCAAACTTCGAGGAGCCTATTCGTGCCGCAAGCTTTCGATCGGGTGAAGGTAGGCGGCCCGGATGGCTGGGTAAATACCGAATAAGAGTCCCACAAGCACGCAGGCACTCATTGCAACAATTGCGGATAGACCGGAGATAGGGAGACGGTAGTCTGTCAGCCAACGCACCGACCATGGAAGACCTAGACCTATGACGACACCGACGGTCCCACCGAGCGAAGAAATCATGATAGCCTCGACCAGAAATTGAAGAATTATTGCTTGTTTCGTGGCGCCAACTGCTCTCCGAATACCGATTTCGTGTATTCGCACATCTACCGCCGCTAGCATAATGTTCATAATGCCGACACCGCTGACCAGCAATGTGATGATCGCGATCATGAGAAGAACCGTGCTAAGGGCAAAAGAAGTCTCGTTAGCGACAGCGATTAATTGAGTTAGATTGTTGACAAGGTAGACTGACTCCGGTCGGTGCCGGGCCTGGATCACACTCCTAACTCGTGAGGTTGCTTCGGCTACACTACCAGGCTCGTTTACTGAAAAATAGAGCTGCTTTACGCTATCGTTCTCGACAAAGTACCGGCTCACGGTATAGGGAATTACGATCGTGTCCTTCGTGAGTTCCGACTGTTCGAACGTGTACACACCCTCCTTAAAAGTACCGATGACAGTAAACGAGAGTCCACTCAATTTGATCAATCGTCCATGGGCGGCAGGTATTGAGCCATACAAATCATCAGCCAACTTGTCGGTGATTACACAGACCTTATTTCTCGCCTCCAAGTCTGCCACGTCAAAAAAACGACCGGACAAAATGATCAGGTTGCGAATCCGTGTATATTCTGGATACACTCCGAGCACCTGCAGGTCACGTTGCTTTCCTCCACCAACTGATACTCGCTCCCGCAGGTTCACTATGGGCGAGGCGGCAACAATACCTGGAACTTCCTGTAGGACGACTTTCATGTCGTTGATCGTAAGCTGATCCGGAGTGGTGGTTATGATCCTTTGCGCCCCACCCTGGTATTCTGCAAAAATCCAGTTAACTCCAATTCCATTAATTTGGCGAAGTACGTATTCCTTGCCTGTCATGCCTATGGTCACGACGAGGATTAAGGCAGCTGTACCAACGACCATTCCCAATGCGGTTAGCATTGTGTGGGCTTTGCTGACCCGCAGCGCATCACAGGCAAATGCGAACGCTTCGCCTGGCGCCATCCGGTATGGCAACTGATGGGCTTTACTCATAAACTAGAAGCTCTTACCTGCGACAAACCCCTCAACTTCTCCATCAAATGCCAAACCGTTTTCTGCACTGATGCATCATTGAGAGGTGACCTGTCCAGCGGTAGAGAGCCATTCCATCGACGATGACAACATCTCCGCCGAAAGTGCCGGTGGACAACGCGGACCTTGCGGTTGAAGCCGTCCAACGCCTGCTTTGATTTCATCGGGTGGTTCGTTTGGCATAGAGATTCGTAGCGCAGCCATGTCATTAAGCTAGAGGCTTGTGGTTCGTGAATCGGCTGTCATTTCTTACAGCTTCATCAGGAAAGAAACGCGGGAAGCGAGATTCCGCGAGAGGTAAAGAAACGCGGAAAGCACGATGAAAAAGCGCCGCCCCGATGCGAGTGAAATAAGGGAGCTGACGGGAGCGGCGTGGAGTGTGATAAAACGTGCTTTCGATCATGGCGTGAACTGATGGGCTATTGCTACTGTCAATTCACATAGTGCGTAAACCGCCAGAATTTCAGCCCACCTCCTCTGTTTCTCTGGGGAAATGCGCCTCTTGGTTGTCTTGCCGCTGTTCGCAACGAAAGCGGTCCCAGGATCACACAGGGCATAGGGGGTTCCATCCGTCCATCGGGCAGACGACAGAACCCCCGTTTGCCGCGACAAGATAATCGCGGTTTCCGCGCTGCCCGCGTTGGTGTTTGGGATGTTCGTTGGGTGTTCGACCTAATGTGCCTGGGTAAGCCCCGATAAATGTTTCTCTTGTGCGGATCTGTGCTTGAACTGTGCTTCTTTTTCGCGAGCGTAGGAGGCTAATCGGGCGTTAAACTCCTGTGGCGGTTTTGAGGGCTGGCACTCCTGTGCTAAAAGCGGACGAAGCTATTTCTGGATGTCCCGGCGGTTTTCCTGTAGCTCGGGCCACTCGCCAGACCACCACTCCCCCCGGGTTAACATCGATTCGGAAATCGAGCATTCGTGCGCCACGTCGGCAGAGGGTTTGGCCGCGTCACGGCGACTAGACCCGTTGCGGGTACGCATTGCAAGCGATGCAGGCCTGGACATCGGTCCACCAGTTGAGGTGGCTGCCGGCCGCTGCATAGTATCCGTCGCCCGGCATCTTCGTCTGAGCGTTCACCGCTAAAGCATTCAGCGGCGGAAGCCCTTTGCTCTTGCACCACAGTGCGACTTGGCCGAGGAAATGGCCAACGCCCTGTGTGAGGTACTCCAGTCCAGCTCTTGTGCAGAGTTCGCCATACGAGAGCATGTGCTTCGGCTGTACGGTATCCGGAGTCAACCACAGATGAACGCGTAGATACCTGTGATGCTCGAGCAGGATATTCGCGAGCATGCGAGCCTCATCGGTTTCCATGGCGTTAGATCGTAGCATGAGCAAGTTCCCCTGCCTGCTGGTTGCGCCTTGAACGGGCCCGTGCACGATGCTGGAACTTTTCCGCTGGCCTTCCGAATGGGTGAAACATCGACTTTGGGTCCGAGCCTTGGACGCGACTCGGATAGGGCGATGCTGCTCTGTGACGGGAGAAAAAGGGTAGGGCAGGCCAGACTTGTGGCACCAGGGCGCCGTGAGGCGTCGCTTCCTGGGGCGCTAGGGGGGTGCCGGGGGCAACGGAGCCGCCACGGGCGGCCACCCGAAAACGCCGAACTATCTTTTTGCGAAAAACGGCGAATCACGCAGCGTTACCGCTGAGGGCGAACTTGCCCAACTGACGGAGCGCCAAAGAAAGCGCGGCACATGAAAACGAAAGATGGCGACCTTGTTGCTGGTCTGGTTTTCCACAATCGCGCTCAACCTATTGTCGATTCCCGCAAAGCCTGGGCGACGGCCTGCCGGATGGCTGGAGTCTCAGGAAAACTCTTTCACGATTTCCGCCGAACCGCTGTTCGCAACATGGTTCGTGCTGGCGTTCCTGAGCGCGTAGCGATGCCATCAGTGGCCACAAGACCCGCCCAATCTTTGACCGTTACAACATTGTCAGTGAGCGCGACCTGCGAGACGCCATGCAGCGCACACAGGACTACCTAACAGCCACAGCGGCAGCGGAAGCGAAGCGAAAACCAGCACAGATGAGCCGCGCAAATTGAGAACTTGCACGGTTTTGGCACAGTAAGAAGGGCCGCCCCATCTGGAGCGGCCCTAAGTTTATGATTCCATTGGTTGCGGGGGGTGGATTTGAACCACCGACCTTTGGGTTATGAGCCTGACAGGTCGGAGGCAAACCCCGTTGATTCTGCTGTCCTTATCCCCCGCAGCTAGGCAAAAACAGCCTTATTTTGATGGAGTTCTTTCCCAAGTTTTTCCCAAGTTTCTCGCAGCGATACGAGTCGAACTATCGGCCCAAAAACCCGTTCCAGAACACTCTGTATTCCGCGACCCAAGCGCCGGATTATCTTATGGTGAATTCACGACCGGCGCGAGTTCAGCGTTGTCGATTGGATTTGAACGCACTCCCGCTTTGCTAGAATCCAACAAAGGAATCGGGGAACAGAGTTTGCCCTTTCAAATAACAGGTCGCGAGGGCAGTCGAGAAATCACTGAAGCGGTAGACCGGCTGCCCGACTGGTGTCCTATCTGCCGCTATTCCGTCGAACCCAAAAGAACAAGTGTGATGATCAAGAGGGGTGAGTATTCCGATCCAAAGCTTGAAATCGTGTTTCA
>Ga0126381_100005926_pt1 | contig 13492 bp, 11 predicted proteins | sample PanSoiMetPlot_28_FD_96465 | JGI IMG/M metagenome (GOLD analysis project Ga0126381, IMG submission 96465) | Tropical forest soil microbial communities from Panama - MetaG Plot_28 | ecosystem: Environmental > Terrestrial > Soil > Tropical forest > Bulk soil | place: Panama | collected 2016-02-17
TCGTCAGCATGCCCGGCATGCACGGAAGCTACGCCGCCAACATGGGCATGAGCAATACCGACCTGCTGATCGCGCTCGGCACCCGCTTCGACGATCGCGTGACCGGACGGCTGTCGGCATTCGCCCCGCATGCCAAAGTAATTCACGTCGATATCGATCCGGCCGAGATCGGCAAGAATCGGGCGCCCGATTTGCCTATAGTCGGCGACGTCAAGCGCGTGCTGCATAAGCTGAACAAGGTTCTTGCCGAGCTGGCTGACGATCATCGCGCGCGTCACGCCGATGAGCGCCGAGCCTGGTGGGTGCAGATCCGCGAATGGCAGGCCGAGCATCCGCTAACGCCTGAAGTTTCGGCCACCGAGATCAAACCGCAGCACGTCATGCGCGAAATCGACCGGCTCTCGGCCGGCCGCGCCATCGTCACTTCCGATGTCGGGCAGCATCAGATGTGGGCCGCGCAGTTCATCCGCTTCAACGAGCCTAGGCTCTGGATCAACTCCGGCGGATTGGGGTCGATGGGCTTCGGGCTGCCGGCGGCCATCGGCGCGCAGTTCGCCTGCCCGCACAAGATGGTGTTTTCGATTGTCGGCGATGGTGGGTTCCAGATGTCGATCCCGGAGCTTGCGACCGTCGCCAATCACGCGCTTCCGATCAAAATCGTCATCGTCAACAACGGCTACCTCGGAATGGTCCGCCAATGGCAGGAGCTGTTCTACAACAACCGGCTTTGCCAGGTGGAACTGAGTTCTTTCCCCGATGCCAAGCAGCTCGCGGGCGCATACGGATTCAAGGGCCGCACCATCGAGAAGCCCCAGGAATTGGCGCCGGCGCTCGAGGAAGCTGTGCGCGAGAATGGGCCGTACCTGCTAAACATTCGCGTTTCGCCATACGAGAACGTCTACCCGATGGTTCCGGCTGGCGGCGCGATCAATGAAATGGTCCTGGGGCCGCCGCAACCGGTGGAGGCGTAGGATGGTGATCCGTTGCTTCTTGGTAGTTGAACCTTGTGGCGCACGCACTCGTGCGTGCAGCGTTCACACTCGTGTGAACGCCAGATTTCAATCGACCACGCCTGTTCCGCGAGAGCGCGAACACGGCACGCACGAGTGCGTGCGCTACGGTGTAATATGCTTCAAGTAATTTCACTCCTAGTAGAGAACAAACCCGGTGCACTGATGCGCATTACAGGTGTACTGAGCGCGCGCGGTTACAACATCGAAAGCCTGACAGTCGCGCGCACGCTCGATCCTGGGCTCTCGCGCATGAGCATTGTAGTCGACGTCGACCCGCAACTCCGCGCGCAGGTGATTAAGCAGATGAACAAGCTGATCAATGTGTTGCAGGCCACCGATCTCACCGACTCGCCGGCCGTGAAGCGCGAGCTGGTTCTGGTCCGGGTGCGAACACAATTGAACAGCCGCACCGCGATCCTGAAAGAAGCAGAAATTTTCGGCGCGCGGGTCGTGGATTCGTCCACCGAAGGCTTCGCGCTCGAAGCGACCGGCGAGTCGGAGAAGCTCGACGAATTCGTCGACGTGATGCGTAGCTACGGCGAAATCGAAGTCACACGCTCGGGCACGGTCGCGGTCTCGCTGGAAGCGAAGAAGCTGCGCCTTTCGCCTCCGGTGCCGAAGACGGCAACTGCTGAAGCCGGCACGATTCGAAATTAGAGGAACAATGGCAAAACGATTCTATGAAAAAGACGGCAACCTCGCGTTGCTGAATGGCAAGACAGTCGCGATCATCGGCTATGGGAGCCAGGGTCACGCGCACGCGCTCAATCTGCGCGACAGCGGCGTGAGCGTCATGGTCGGGCTGCACGCGGGAAGCAACAGCGCCGCAAAGGCGGCGGCCGCGGGACTCAAGGTGGTTCCCGTCAGCGAGGCCGCTCAGACCGCAGACGTGCTCATGATCCTGGTGCCCGATCACATCCAGTCCGACCTGTACGCCAAAGAGATCGCCCCGCACATGAAGTCCGGCAAGACGCTCATGTTCGCGCACGGGTTCAACATTCACTTCGGACAGATCCAGGCGCCGGACGGCGTCGACGTTTCGATGATCGCGCCCAAAGCCCCCGGCCATCGTGTGCGCGAGCTTTTCACCGAAGGCGTCGGCGTTCCTGCTCTGATCGCGGTCCATCAGGACGCATCGGGCAACGCGCATCAGAACGCCCTGGCATACGCCCTCGCGCTCGGGTGTCTGAAAGCCGGCGTGATCGAGACCACGTTCAAGGAAGAGACCGAGAGCGACCTGTTCGGCGAGCAGGCCGTGCTGTGCGGCGGTGTCAGCGAGCTGATCCGCGCCGGGTTTGAGACGCTGGTGGAAGCCGGCTACGCTCCCGAAATCGCCTATTTCGAGTGCCTGCATGAATTGAAGCTGATTGTCGATCTTATTTACGAAGGCGGCCTCAGCTACATGCGATTCTCGGTATCCGATACGGCAGAGTACGGCGATTATTCGCGCGGCCCTCGCATCGTCAACGCGGATACGCGCGAGGAGATGAAGAAGATTCTCGGCGAGATCCGAACCGGCCAGTTTGCGCGCGAGTGGATCAACGAAAACAAAACCGGGCGCCACAAGTTCCTTGCGATGCGCGCCGCAGCACAGGATCAGCCGATCGAACGCGTGGGCCGTGAGCTGCGCCAGATGATGCCATTTCTCAAAAAGAAGAAAGAGGTCGGCGTGCCGGCGTAGCGCACGCGCCCGTGCGTGCAGTGTTCACACTCGTGTGAACACCTTAAAGAGATATACCTTATGCGCATCCAAACGTTCGACACAACTCTCCGGGACGGCACGCAGGGCGAAGCCGTCTCATTTTCCGTCGACGACAAGCTCGTCATCGCACAGAAGCTGGACGAGTTGGGGATCGATTACATCGAAGGCGGCTGGCCGAACTCCAATCCCAAGGACAAGGATTTCTTCCATCGCGCCAAAAATGTGAAGCTGAAAGGTGCGCGCCTGACCGCGTTCGGGTCGACGCGCTTCGCCAAGAATAAAGTCGACCAGGATCCGAACGTTCGCGCGCTGCTGGAAGCCGAAACACCGACTGTTTCGATTTTCGGCAAAAGCTGGGAGCTGCACGTCAAACGTGCGCTCGGCGTTACCGAAGAAGAGAATCTGAAGCTGATCTCGGAAACGGTGAAGTTCTTGAAAGACGCTGGGCGCGAAGTGGTCTACGACGCCGAGCACTTCTTCGACGGCTACAACGTCAGCCCGGATTTCGCTCTGCGCACGCTCGAAGCGGCAAAATCCGCCGGCGCCGATATTCTCGTGCTGTGCGACACCAATGGCGGGAACCTGACGCATCGCATAATCGAAGTAGTCACGGATGTTCGCAAACGTTTCGACGGCGTGCTCGGCATCCACGTGCATAACGACTGTGACGTTGCTGTCGCCAACAGCATCGCGGCTGTCGAGGCGGGATGCACGCACGTGCAGGGCTGTCTGAACGGCTACGGCGAACGCTGCGGCAATGCCAACTTGGCTTCGATCATCGCGAATCTGGAGCTGAAACTCGGCCACACGACCATCGGCCGCGAGAATCTCCAAAATTTGACCACCGTGGCTCGGTACATCGCTGAGCTTGCGAATCTTCCGATGCGCAACGATCAGCCGTACGTCGGCCACAGCGCGTTCGCGCACAAAGGCGGTGTGCACGTGAGTGCTGTGCTTAAGGACTCTGCGACCTACGAGCATGTGAAGCCGGAGATGGTCGGAAACCGGCAACGTGTTTTGCTAAGCGATCTTTCAGGGCGAGGCAACGTGCTCTACAAATTGAAACAGCACGGCCTGGGCGAGCGGCTGGATGCCGAGGCGCGCCGCCAATTGCTCGATCGCGTGAAGCACATGGAGTTTCAAGGGTACGAGCTCGAAGCCGCCGAAGGCTCGTTCGAGCTGCTGGTTCGCGAGGCGCTGCATCCCGGTTGGAACCCTTTCGAAGTGGTTAGCTATGAGATCACGACGCGCATGGTCGGCGGAACGACTGCCACCGTGACGCTGCGCATTCAGGACAGCGTCCACACCGCGACGGCGAACGGCAACGGCCCAGTGAACGCGCTCGACCTGTGCCTGCGCCAGTGCTTGTCCACCGTCTATCCGAACATCAAGAACGTGCGACTCACCGACTACAAGGTCCGCGTGCTCGATTCGAAGAAAGGTACGGCCGCCAAAGTGCGCGTGTTGGTGGAATGGTCCGATCACCGCCGCAGTTGGTCCACTGCCGGCGTGAGTGAAAACGTAATCGAAGCAAGCTGGCTGGCCTTAGTCGACGCGATCCGCCTGGAGCTGATGCGCCTGACCGAGCAGGACGAAAGCATCGACAAAGTAGTCGAAGACTACTGCTGGGGCGTGTAAGCCCCTCCGGAGTCCTACCGTTGGCAGAGCCAGAAGATCCCGTCTCGTTTTTTTGGCCGCTCACATAGTGCTCACGTCCGACGCCGGAATTATGAGAGCCTTGCAATGGACTCCGCCAGCTCGCACATTACTAAGAAAATGGCCCCGTGTGACGTACAATTCACGGTGAGGCGACCACTTGGCGATCTACGAGCTAACTCACGACGCGATCAAGGAGCGTGGGGATCCTCTACGCTGGTAAAGCAACAGATGGAGGTAATCGCACCCAATACATTGAGCATCGCTGAAGAGTCTGCGAATGGGAGGACACTAGGCGGCGAGTCGATTTGCTTGGAATTGATGATGCCAACCTCGTCGTAATCGAGCTGAAGCGGACCGAAAGATGGCGGGCACATGGAACTTCACGCCATTCGATATGCAGCGATGGTTGCGGCCATGAGCTTTTCTAAAGCGGTTGAGGTCCACGCGCGTTATCTATTGGACAACGGGCAAACAGACGACGCGGAAGCAGCGATGCGGCAGTTTTTGGAGTGGGATGTTGCGTATGAGGAGACATTTGGGCAGGACGTCCGCATCGTTATGGTCGCTCGAGAATTCTCGAAGGAAATTACGACGTCGGTGCTATGGCTCAACGACCACGATATCGACGTCCGTTGCGTTAGGCTGAGGCCATACGCGTTCGACTCGCGAGTGCTCCTGGATGTGCAGCAAATCATTCCTCTGCCCGAAGCTGACTTCTACAACGGTGGAGCTAAAGAAAAGAGCGGAAGGACGCAAGACAGCTCGAACGTTTTGGTCCTAACTTCTCCAAGTATGCGCTCACTGTTGACGGTGCAACACAGACCGGCCTTAGCAGCGCGCCCTAGCACACGAGGTAGTCAAGGCAGCAATCTCGAAAGGTCTTTCGCCCGAAGAAGTGGCGGCTTTGATTCCGCCAAACAAATGGATTTCTGTTGCAGGCAAACTTAATGCAGAAGAGTTTCGCGAACAGGCGTCCAAACTGCAAGCGAAACTGGGTGGAACGCATAATTTGAGCGGTTACTTCTGCGGAGACGATGATCTGTTTCACGTGGCTGGCAGGACATATGCTCTTAGCAATCAGTGGAGCTCGACGTCCATACCAGTGCTTGATCAAATAATCGCAAAATTACCGCCGGGTTCTGTTTCATACGCTAAGACGAACAAATAGACGCTAGAATGGCGGTATGCCAGCCACGGCACTCGTCACCTCCGAGCAGTACCTCGCTCTGCCCGACGAATTCGACCAGTTCGGCAACCGAATCAAAGACGAGCTCATCGGAGGTGAGATCGTCAAGATGCCGTTCCCTTCTAACGCGCATGACCGTATCAAGAACCAGATTAACCGCGTATTAACGAGGTTCCTGGATCAGAATGCGAATCTTGGAATAGAGTCGAACGTCGAGATTGGAGCGCATGTCAGCCCGCTCGATGTCAATGGTCCGGATGTGAGTGTCGTGCAAGTTCCTCGATTTGTTGGAAACGAACGTATCATGCGAGGAGCTCCAGAAATTGCAATTGAGGTCGTCTCGCCAAGCGATACGGCCGCGCACTTGCGAGCGAAGATCGATGCGTATTTGGCAAAGGGCTCACACTCCGTTTGGGTCTTTTTTCCAGAGTCAAGGTCCGTCATCGTACACCGGCCGGGCTTCATGCACGAACTGAAGGCGGATGAGCATATCGAAGATCCGTTTCTTCCGCGATTCTCCCTCCCGGTGTCTGCTTTTTTCAAGCTCCGCAAATAGCGCACCCTCGATGCGCTACTTCCTCCGCAAACGAATCCCTCCCTTCACGCGCGTGCTCCTGATCGAGAGCGGCAATCGCGAGCTGTTCGAAGAACTCCTGCGCGGCTTTTACGACCTCCATCCCGGCATGCGCGCCGACTTGATCACCTGCTACGAAGGCGCGCCCTCGACCTTTCGCACCGGCGCCGGCAAGGTCTATCGCGTCACCGATCATCCCACCGCCGCTCACCGCAAGCGGCTCTATCAGGAGCTCGCGGCGAACCGCTACGCCGTCGCGGGCATGATTTGCTCCAACGAGCCCATCATGACCAAATGGAAATGGGTTCTGGCCGCCCGGCTCCCCGCGAAGGTTTTCATCCTAAACGAGAACGGCGACTATTTCTGGCTCGACCGCGGCCATCTTTCCAACATCCGCAATTTCGTTCTGGTTCGCGCCGGACTCACGGGCTCGGGCGCCGTCCGCACGCTCGCTCGGCTGGTATCATTTCCCTTCACACTGCTATACCTGATCCTGTACGCTTTGACAGTCCATCTTCGGAGGAAACTACGAACGCTATGAAAGCGGTTTTTGTCGAGCAGCCCGGCGGCGTCGAGAACTTGAAATACGGCGACATGCCCGCGCCCACGCCCGGACCCGGCCAGGCGCTGGTGAAGATTGCCGCTTCCGGCGTCAACTTCATCGATACCTATTTCCGCACCGGCCTGTATCCCGCCCAGCCTCCCATCGTGCTGGGAAGCGAGGGGGCCGGAACCGTAGAAGCAGTAGCGACCGATGTCACGACCGTCAAGCCGAGCGATCGCGTGGCCTACGCGCTTTCACGAGGATCGGATGCCGAGTACGCTGTCGTCCCCGCCTGGCAACTCGTCAGAATTCCCGATGGAATGGAATTCAACACCGCCGCCGCAGCGATCCTGCAAGGCATGACCGCGCACTACCTGGTCTACTCCACCTATCTGTTGAAAGCCGGCGAGTCCTGCCTGATCCACGCCGCGGCGGGAGGAATGGGTCTCCTGTTGATCCAGATGGCGAAGATGCTCGGCGCGCACGTGATCGGAACCGTGGGCAGCGACGAGAAAGCGCAGAAAGCCAAAGACGCCGGCGCCGACGAAGTGATCGTGTACACCAAGGAGGATTTTTCGAAGAAGGTCAAAGGCGTGCATGTCGTTTACGATTCGGTCGGTAAAAGCACTTTTCTGCCCAGTCTCGATTGCCTGCGCCCGCGCGGAATGATGGTGACTTACGGCAACGCGAGCGGCGCAGTGCCTGAATTCGCGCCTTTGCTTCTCAGCCAGAAAGGCTCCCTGTTTGTAACGCGGCCCACGTTAGCCCACTACGCCGCTACAGCCGATGAAATCGCCTGGCGCGCCGGCGACGTGTTCAACTGGATCTCGCGGGGGAAGCTGAAGATACACATCCACAAAATCTATCCGCTGGCCGACACCGCCCAGGCGCATCGCGATCTGGAAGGCCGCAAGACCACCGGAAAGCTGCTGCTGGTTCCGTGAGTAAGGGCCCCGTGAGCGCCGGCGCCGCGATTCCGTTCAACGATCTCAAGATCGACGCGCTACTTGTTTCTGCACTCCCGAACATCCGCTATCTCACCGGCTTCACCGGCGACAATGCGCTGCTACTGCTCACACCCGCCGGGCAAACGCTGTTCACCGATCCACGCTACACCATCCAAGCATCGGAGGAATCGAAGTGCCCGGTAAAAATCCACACGAAAGGACCGCTCGATCAGGCCGCCGCCGATCGCATCCGCCGCAAAAAACTGAAGCGAGTCGGCTTTGAAGCGCCTCGCATCGCCTACGACGCGTATCTTCGGCTGAAACAAGCGCTCCCGCTTGGGGCGACGCTGAAACCGCTCGCTGGTGTCATCGAGCGGCTGCGGATGATCAAGTCGGAGGAGGAGATCGCGTGCATCCGGCGTAGCGTGCTGACCAATTCCCTCGCACTCGAAAAAACTCTGCGCTCGATCAAGACCGGAGTCTCGGAGGCCGCCATTGCCGCCGAGCTCGAATATCAGATGCGCCGGCTCGGAGGCGAAAAGGCCGCGTTCGAGACCATCGTAGCTTCCGGTGAGCGAAGCGCGCTACCCCACGCCCGGCCGACGAGGCGGAAGCTCGCGCCAGATGAACTATTATTAATTGACATGGGTACGTGTGAAGACGGCTACATGAGCGACATGACGCGCATGTTTTGCCTCGGCAAGCCGTCCAAGCGCATCGGCGATTTGTATGGCGCGGTGAAAGAAGCTCAGCTCGCCGCGGTCGATGGCGTGCGGCCCGGAGTAACCGCCGCTCAAGTGGATCGCAAAGCCCGCCGGGTGCTGGAGTTGGCGGGCTTCGGCAAAGCTTTTGTTCACTCCACCGGACATGGACTCGGCCTTGAAATCCACGAAGCGCCGCGCCTGGGCAAGCGCGATAAAGCGAGACTTGAAGCCGGCATGGTGATTACAATTGAACCTGGCGCCTATGTGCGCGGCTTCGGCGGCGTCCGGATCGAAGACACCGTGCTGGTGACTCAAAACGGCTGCCAAGTACTGACACCCACCACCAAGGAGTTGATGCTTCTCTAGGATGACGAATGACGAGATCCACGAGCTGATCCAGCTCGTGATGGACACAGGAGTGGCCGAGCTGGAGGTACAGCGCGGCGAGGATCGTGTGCGAATTCGCCGCGCGGTGGCCTCGGCGCATGAGATCACCATTCCTACCGTGCCAGCCGTCGTACAGGCTCCCGCGGTGATGCCGACTCCGGTGGTCCAAACCGCGGCCGGCCCGCCATCGGCTACCCCAGCGTACGCAGCTCATCCGGCTCAGCCACCGGCCGCGAATGAGGTCATCGTGAAATCGCCGATCGTCGGGACGTTTTATGAATCGCCCAAACCGGGCGACGCTGCTTTCGTCAAAGTCGGCGATTTTGTCGAGCCTGGACAGGTGCTTTGCATCATTGAATCCATGAAACTGATGAACGAGATTGAATCCGAAGTCGCAGGCACGATCGTGGCCAAGTTGATGGAAAATGGCCGCGCGGTGGAATACGGAGAAGCGCTGTTCGCCATCCGGCCGCGCTGAGCATCCGGCCGCCGATATGTTCCAAAAGATTCTAATCGCCAATCGCGGCGAGATCGCCGTACGCGTAATTTGCGCCTGCAAAGACCTCGGAATCAAGACCGTCGCGGTCTATTCGGAAGCCGACCGTCACAGCCTGCACGTCCGCTTCGCCGACGAAGCCATTTGCATCGGGCCGGCCAAGAGCTCGCGCAGTTATCTCGACATACCCTCCGTGATCAGCGCGGCCGAGATCACCAACGTCGACGCCATCCATCCCGGATACGGCTTTTTAAGCGAGAACGCTGATTTCGCGCAGGTGTGCGAGACGTCGGAGATCAAGTTTATCGGACCGAAACCGGAAGTCACGCGCGCCATGGGGCTGAAACAACACGCGCGCGCCGCCATGAAAGAATGCGGCGTTCCCATTCTGCCCGGTTCCGACGGGATTCTGAAGAGTCCCGAGGAAGCGCTCGAAATCGCCGAAAAAATCGGCTATCCCGTCATGCTGAAGGCTTCGGCCGGCGGCGGTGGACGCGGGATGCGCGTGGTGCGCGAAGCATCTGAACTACCCACGCTGCTCTCGCAGGCCCAGCAGGAAGCACAGGCATCGTTTGCTTCCTCCGACGTGTACATGGAGAAGTTGATCGAAGCGCCCCGGCACATCGAGTTTCAAGTGCTGGCCGATGAGCACGGCAGCGTCGAGATTCTGGGCGAGCGCGAATGTTCCATACAGCGGCGTCATCAAAAGCTGCTCGAGGAAGCGCCATCGCCCGCGGTCAGCAGTGCCTTGCGCGGTGAGATGATCGCGAAGCTGCGCGAAGCCATGCGGCACATCGGCTACACCAACGCCGGAACAATCGAGTTCCTGATGGATGAAACCGGCAAGCTCTACTTCATCGAAGTGAACGCGCGCATCCAGGTGGAACATCCCGTCACGGAATCGATCACTGGAATCGACTTGGTCAAGAGCCAGATCCTGATCGCGGCGGGGCATCGCCTGCCTGACATCATTACGCTGCCCGTGACCTTTCGTGGCCACGCCATCGAGTGCCGAATCAACGCCGAGAATCCGGACACCTTCGCGCCATCGCCTGGCCGCATCACCGGCTGGAACGTTCCCGGCGACATCGGCATACGAGTCGATACAGCGGCCTACACCGACTACGTCATTCCGCCGTTCTACGATTCGCTGGTGGCCAAACTGATCTCCTACGGCCACGACCGCCAGGAAGCCATCGCACGAATGCGACGCGCACTCGATATGTTCGTGGTCGAGGGTATCTACACCACGATCCCGCTTCACCAACGCATCATGAACGATCCGGATTTCGCGGCCGGTAAGATACACACGCAGTTTTTGGCGAATCTCCCCGGCCGGTCCTAGCCGAATCCGAACAGCCCTTCCCGAATCCGCACACTGCTAGAATCCGTGAGTGAGCCAGATCGTTGATCTATGGCTTTCGCGCGCGGAATCCGGCGTGCTTCGACGACGTTCGTGCTTCTTCACCAGGCCGCCCGAGTTTTGTCGAAAAACGCTGGTTTTACGGCAATCGCCTGCTTGACGATCGCCGTTGCAATCGGCGCCAACACCGCCGTTTTTAGCGTCTTCGATGCGGCATTACTTCGCCCGCTTCCTTTCCGTGACGCTTCCGGCATCGTGACACTGTCAGAAAAACGGACGAACGAGCATGTCTGCTGCTCGACCGTCTCCGCGCCCGATTTTCTGGACTGGCGGCGCATGGCCCATAGCTTCTCGCACCTGGGCTTGTACGATACTGCGCACTTCAGCCTGACCGGCAGCGGTGATCCGGAAAATGTCGCCGGCGCGCGAATCACGTCCGGGTTCCTCGAATCTCTGGGCGTACGTCCGCAGTTGGGAAGGACCTTCGAGGTCTCGGAGGAGCAAGCGGCGCACCATCGCGTCGCGATCATCACTGACGGGTTGTGGCGCCGGCGTTACGGCTCCGATCCCGCGATCATCGGAAAGACCGCCGGCGTCAACGGCGAAGTGTTCTCGATCATCGGTGTCCTTCCGGCTGATTTTCGGTTTCCGTTCGCTCTCCGATGCGATCTGCTGGCGCCGATCGTCTTCACCGATGACCAGTTGAAGTACCGCGGGATTCATCCGTTCTTCGGCGTCGGACGTTTGCGCCCCGGCGTCGTTCCCGATCAGGCGCAGGCGGAGATGGATCTCGTCTCGAAGCAACTTGAGAGCGAGCATCCGGACACCAACACCGGTCACGCCGGTGATTTGACCGTGTTGCGGGACAAGCTCGCGGGCAAGCTGCGGCCCGCATTGTTCGTACTTGTTGGCGCCGTGTTCCTGGTCGCGTTGATTGCGTGCGCGAACGTAGCCAATCTGCTGCTGGCACGAGCTACGGTCCGGCGAAAGGAGTTTGCGGTGCGCGCGGCGCTGGGCGCGAATCGGCGTCAGCTTGTCTGGCAGTCGCTCGTCGAAAGCGCAATCATGGCGGCCATCGGATCGGCGGCCGGAATCCTGCTGGCACTCTGGGGGCTGGATGCGCTCCGCGGCGGGTTCTTCGCGAGAATCGAATCCTTTTCGCTTGCAGGACTTGACCGCGTGGCCTTGGATTGGCGCGTTCTTCTTTTCACATTGGGCACGACCGTTGCGAGTGCGTTGTTGTTCGGGATCGCACCGGCGTTGGCAGGCGCGCGCGTGGATCTGAATGATGCCTTGCGCAGCGGCGGACGAGGCGCGGCGGCACCGGACCGAGGCAGAATGCGCAGTGTGCTGATTGTCGGTGAAGTAGCTTTGTCGTTGGTACTGCTGACTGGCGCTGGGCTGCTCGCCCGGAGCTTCGGAGCATTGCTCAGCGTTAACCTCGGTTTTCAGCCGGATGGGCTCTTGATCGCAGATGTAACGTTGTCGTCCAATGAGTACCGCACTACCGCACAAGCCGCCGCGTTTTACGACGCTTTGCTGGAACGAGTGCGCGCGCTCTCCGGCGTGCGCTCCGCCGCAATCACCGACATCGTTCCTCTCACGGGCGACGACAACCGCTCCGGCGTCCGAATCGAAGGCCGCGCGCCACGCCCTGACGAGCGATGGCGGATGAATCCCCGCTTAGTCAGCACGAAATATCTCGAGACGATGGGGATCGCAATAACCAAGGGCCGAAACTTTTCGCCGCAGGATGCAACGGGATCCTGGCCGGTTGCGATCGTCAGCGAAGCCGCGGCGCGCCAGTATTGGCCCGACCTCAGCCCGGTTGGACGGCGGTTCGGTTTCGCGATGGCTGGCGCGCCTTGGATCGAGGTCATTGGCGTTGCCCGCTCCATCCACAATCGCGCGCTCGATCAGGAATCGACGCCGGATGTGTACTTGCCGTATCGGGAGAATCCGTTTGGCTATGCGCCCGTTTCGATGTCTCTCGTAGTGCGTTCGAGCGGCGGCAACTCCGTTGCTCAAGCCGTGCGAACAGCGGTCTCGTCGCTCGATTCGAGCCTGCCTATCTCTAGCTTTCAGCTAATGGAGTATTTCGTCGAAGCATCCCTGGCGTCGAGAAAATTCAATCTCGTTCTGTTCGGAATTTTCGCGGCGCTCGCTGTCGCACTCGCCGCAGCGGGCTTGTACGGAACCATGAGTTACTTGGTAAGTCAGCGCTCGCACGAAATCGGCATTCGTATGGCGCTCGGCGCAGAAGAAAAGAACGTGTTGCGGATGGTGATCGGCAATGGACTCGCGCTGGCGCTCATCGGTGTGGCGTTCGGATTGGCGGTCTCGTTTGCTTCGGCGCGAGTGATGGCGGGTTTGCTGTTTGGCGTGCGGGCTCAGGATCCGATGGTCTTTGCCGCCGTGCCGGTGGTGTTGATCGCGGTAGCGCTGCTCGCAACCTATTTACCTGCCCGGCGAGCCGCGCGCGTCGATCCGCTGGATGCGCTGCGAATCGAATAAACGAGCCCTACAGCGTTTCCAACACTAAGTGCTGCGGTTTTGGATTCGCGCATGCGACTTCGAGCGTGAATGTCAACACGCTTCGCGTCTTCAGCGGATCGATGATAGCATCCATGTGCCCGCGCGATGCGGCATGACGAGCGTCCAGCCAGCGCTCATAGTCGGCCCGCGTTTTTTCGATCCGGCGCTGCAGTTCTTCGGGCACGGGTTTGCCTTCGACGCGCAGTCTCTCAAGCTCGGAACCGTGCACAGCTTGAACGGCCGCGTCGCCCTCCATCACTCCGATTCGCGCAGTGGGCCAGCCGAAGGTAAAGTTGGGATCGAACCCCTGCCCGGCCAGCGCGTAGTAGCCGGCGCCGCTCGCGTGATTCATGGTCAGGATGATTTTTGGAACCGTTGCGCA
>Ga0126381_100005927_pt1 | contig 13491 bp, 11 predicted proteins | sample PanSoiMetPlot_28_FD_96465 | JGI IMG/M metagenome (GOLD analysis project Ga0126381, IMG submission 96465) | Tropical forest soil microbial communities from Panama - MetaG Plot_28 | ecosystem: Environmental > Terrestrial > Soil > Tropical forest > Bulk soil | place: Panama | collected 2016-02-17
AAAGGCATTTCGCAGGAAAAGGCCACCGGTCTGGCGGCCGTCGCCGGCGGTATTGCCGAAGCCTTGGTCACCACCGCTATGGGATTGCTGGTCGCGATCCCGGCCGTGATGATGTTCAACTACCTGACTGGCCGAGTAGAGGCCTTCGACGTCGAGATGGATAACTCGTCGAGCGAACTGGTCGACTACTTCCTGAAGCGGCGGAGCCTGCGCCGTTCCTAATTTGACCGGAAAGGCTGCAGTTGTGAGTTGCAAGGTCCGGCGCTGGAGAACTCTGGCGCCGGACACCTCAGGCACTCACCGCTGAGCTTCTCGGCAGATGCGGATACGCGCGGTGAGCGCAAAGGAAAGGTGAGCCTATGTCTCTGGCAAAACGAAACGAAGGCGCCAAGGTCAATTCCGACATCAACGTGACTCCAATGGTCGACGTGATGCTCGTGCTGCTGATCATCTTCATGGTGGTCACGCCCATGTTGCAGAAGGGCGTCAGCGTAGACCTGGCGAAGGTAAATAATCCGGAGCAGATGCCCGATGCCGATAAGGAAGACGCACTGTTAGTCGCGGTCATGCGGACCGGCGACGTTTTCTTCGGCAACGACAAGATTGCTCCCGATCAGCTGACCGGCAAGATCAAAGATCGTCTCGCCAATAAGACCGACAAGCGTGTCTACATTCGTGCGGACGCGCGCGCGAAGTTCGGCCGGGTCGTCGAAGTCGTCGACAACATCCGGGCCGCAGGCGTCGATCAGCTGGGATTGCTGACCGATCAACGCAAGGAGAAGGGCGCGGGTAGCGCGCCGACGACCCCCGCGGCAACGCCGACGGGCGGTCAATAGAGGAGATCTACCATGGGTATGGCAGTTGGCCCGAGCGGGGGCCAAAGCGCAAACATTAACGTAACGCCGCTCATTGACGTGCTGCTGGTGCTGTTGATCATCTTCATGGTGATCACCCCACTGACTCCAAAGGGACTGGATGCGCTCGTTCCCCAGCCCCCGCCGCCTAATCAGAAACAACAAAACACGCCCGATCGGACAATTGTTGTTCAGTTGATCGACCGCGGCGCCGGACAGACGCCGGGAGTGAAGATCAACCAGGAAGATGCAAGCTGGGACGATCTGCAGGGCCGGCTGACCGACATCTTCAAAACGCGCGCCGAAAAGGTCATGTTCGTGAAGGGGGATGACAACATTCCGTTTTTCGACGTGGCCAATGTGATCGATATCGCGCACGCGTCAGGCGTGGATAAAGTAGGCCTTATCACAGCCAAGATCGAGGCCGGTCAGTAAACTGAGCGGTGCTGACGAACTTCTCGCAGGCACGGGCGCGCACGTCCGTGCCCCCGGGTTTAGAATCTGAAGGAACCACACGCTATGTGCCCAGGCGATGTCGTCTGGGCCGCGGTGCGTTCAGGATTTGCGCAATCCTCTTCACAGTGGTAAGGTCCCATGATTCCTGGTAAGGGAGATTCATAAGGCAATGAAAACCAGCCTTCGAGTGTTGGTACTGGTAGCAGCGGGAACATTGCTGTTGTCTGCCACGGGCTGCGCCAAACTGCGCGCACGCGACCAGCTCAACAAGGGCGTCCAATCGTACAAGAACGCCAAGTACGAAGAAGCCATCGAGCATTTTAAGCAGGCGGTCGATCTGGATCCGACCCTCATCAATGCCCGCTTGTACTTGGCAACGGCTTTTGCTCAGCAGTACATTCCTGGTGCGGACGCTCCCGATAACAACAAGTTTGCCGAACAGGCTATCGATCAATACAAGGCCGTGCTCAACGCCGACCCGAAAAACGTAAACAGCGTCAAAGGAATCGCCTACCTGTACCTGCAGATGAAACAGTTCGATAAGGCGAAAGAGTTCTATCGCAAGGCCACGGAGTTGGATCCGAACGACCCCGAGCCTTACTACTCAGTCGCGGTCATCGACTGGACGCAGACCTACCAACCGCGCATGGAAGAGCGAGCAAAACTGGGATTGAAGCCAGAAGAGCCGCTGAAGGACAAGAAGGTCTGCGCTTCGCTCAAAGACAAGAACATGACCAATATTCAGGAAGGTATCGACAACCTGAATAAGGCATTGCAGCTGCGTCCTGATTACGATGATGCGATGGCGTACATGAACCTGATGTACCGTGAACGCGCCGACGTGCAATGCGAGGATCCGGCCGCGCGCGCCGCAGATCTAAAAACGGCTGACGATTGGGTCGACAAGACGCTGGCCGTCAAGAAGGCGAAAGCTGAAAAGCAGCCCGGCGCCACTGGCATCACGATGGGTGATCAGAAGTAGCCTGTCTCCTCAGGAACGAAAAGCCCCTTCCTCGGAAGGGGTTTTTCATTGTTTCAAACTCGATGAACTTCTCGCCCATCGGTTTCCGCCACGGCTTGCCGTCACTGCGCGCACACCTGTTGGCTCCAGTAAAATGACCATCGGCATCGCGTCATCGGCAGAGCCATGTTCAAGAAGATCCTGATCGCCAATCGGGGGGAAATCGCCGTCCGCGTCATTCGCGCGTGCCGCGAGCTAGGCATTCAATCGGTGGCGGTCTACTCAGATGTCGACCGGGCCTCGCTTCACGTACGCAAAGCGGACGAAGCCTACCACCTCGGTCCGGCCGCCGCCGCCGAGTCCTACCTGAATATTCCCAAGATTATTGCCGCCGCGAAGCGGAGTGGAGCCGAGGCCATTCATCCCGGGTACGGGTTTCTTTCGGAAAACTCGCGCTTTGCCCACGCGTGCGCGGAAGCCGGGATCAAGTTCATTGGTCCGACCGCCGCGGCAATGGAGATGATGGGATCGAAGACACGCGCCCGGCAGAACATGGACAAAGCGGGCGTGCCCTTCGTACCCGGGACGTCTCGCGGGCTCGAATCCGTCGCCGAGGCGAAAAGTGTCGCCGAGAAGATTGGGTACCCAGTGATGCTGAAGGCGGCAGCAGGTGGCGGCGGTAAGGGCATGCGCTTGGTGCACACGCCGGAGGAACTTAAATCCGCGCTCGAAAGCGCTCAGAGCGAGGCGCAACGCGCGTTCGGCGACAACGAGGTTTATCTCGAGAAGGCCATCATCAATCCACGCCACATTGAGATGCAGGTGCTCGCCGATGAACACGGCAGCACGGTCTACTTGGGCGAACGCGAGTGTTCGATTCAGCGGCGGCATCAGAAGGTACTGGAAGAGGCCCCGTCGCCAATCGTCGACCCGAACATGCGACGGCGGATGGGAGAGGTAGCGGTTCGTGTCGCACAAGCCGCGGGATACACCAACGCCGGAACGATCGAATTCCTGGTCGATGACAAAAAGAACTTTTACTTCCTTGAAATGAATACACGCCTGCAGGTGGAGCATCCGGTGACGGAACTGACCACGGGGCTCGATCTGGTACATCTGCAGATCCGCATTGCGGCGGGTGAAAAGCTGCCGTTTAAGCAGGAAGACGTGCTGATACGCGGACATGCTATCGAATGCCGCATTTACGCCGAGGATCCCGATAACAATTTTTTCCCAAGCCCGGGGAAGATCACGCTGCTCCTGCTGCCTTCAGGGCCGGGGATCCGACGCGATAGCGGAATGTACGAAGGCTGGACCGTGCCCATTGATTACGATCCGCTCCTCGCGAAACTCATCGGCTATGGCACAGATCGCGAACAGGCGGCCTCGCGGTTGCGGCGGGCTTTGAACGAGTACTTCGTCGGCGGCATCAAGACCAACATCTCGTTGTTTCGGCGGATTCTGGAAGACGAAGATTTCAAAACTGGTCGGCTCGACACCGGGTTCCTCGATCGCTTGCTCGCGCACCCTGCCGAGACCGTCGCTGCGGACGGAAGGTCCGCGGAGGTCGCCGCGATTGCAGCAGGACTTTTTACCGTTCTCGAGCCTGGAACGGCGGCACCGGGCACTGGCACAGCAAATGGCGCTACTGGCTCCGAACACAGTCCGAGCGCATGGAAGAAAGCAGCCCGATCAGAAGCGTTGCATTAACATAAAATGAACGCACTGCAGACCACTGAGAGCTGATCGCTGACAGCATCATGACCTACGACGTCGCCATCGACGGAAAGAACTATCGCCTCGAGTTGAATCGACTCGACGAACGATGGGAGTGCCGTCTCGATGGAAAAGCCATTGCAGTGGACGCTGTGCTGGCGCGTCGCGATGTGCTCTCTGTAATCATCAGCGGCAAGGCATACGAGATCAAGCGTGAACGCACGCCCGTTGATATGCATTTGTGGGTGGGCAGTCGGCGCTACGAAGCCCAGTTGCGCGATCCGCGTTGCTTGCGCAGCCGCGCCAGCGGCAACGACGGCAAAGGCCCGAGAAAACTGGTCGCACCGATGCCGGGGAAAGTTGTTCGTGTCCTCGTTCAGGAGGGCACTGACGTCGAGGCAGGGCAAGGCGTCGTAGTCGTCGAAGCGATGAAGATGCAGAACGAGATCAAGTCGCCGAAAAAGGGCGTAGTCCGAAAACTGGTCGCCAGTGAAAACGCCGCAGTCAACGCCGGGGATGTGCTGGCCGTGGTGGAGTAAGACGCCGCCAGCTAAGTCTTGTCACTCGTCGTGCCGCACGCGTGTTCCGAGAACTGCTTTTGAAGGCTCTGCTGAGCCGCGGACACTTGCCGCAGCTCATGCACGGAGACTTTAAACTCCTTAGCGCACGCGGTGCACACGGCAACCGCTGGAGTCATCCCAATCCATTGTGTGACTCTGATATTGCGTTTGGTCATAGTTTGCCGTCTTGACTAGGAAGGTCGGCCTGGAATCCCGGGAACAGTCACTCTAGGGGAACTTCACTTCCAGGCTGTAAATCTCCTGTGTGCTCCGGTCGCGCATCAGCAGGATCGAGTCATCGGGTGTCAGCCCGACCCAGAACTCCCAGGGATCGAATCCGCGAGGAACGTCTTTCAGGCTGAACAGGCGGTCGATTTTGCCATCCGGGACGTGCACGCGCACGATGTCGTCGATCTTCTCCGGGTAATCTTCCGCGTAAAGAGACTTGCCGTCGCGGCTCCAGTTCTCGTAGGCGAACTTCGACGTCGCGAGCGTTGACCATGTCTTCTTGCCGAAGTCATACAACAGAAGTTTTGTCGAGTTAGAGGAAAGGGCCGCGATGTAGTGGCCGTCGGGCGAACTTCTTGGACTGAACAAGCCCTCCGATCCCGGAACATCTTTCAATTGGCCGGTGCCCACATTCAAGATGTGAATATTCGGTCCGGGTGAAACCACATAGTCCAGCCACGGCATCCCTCCGAAAATCACTGACGCTCCATCGGGCATCCATGTAGGATCGCCCTGGTTGTGGTCTCCGTCCTTAAGTTCGCGAGGCGTGCCTCCTTCAGCCGCAAGCAGGTAGAGCTTCCACGGATGACCCGGCGTCGATCCCATAAACACAATCTGCGTGCCGTCGGGCGACCAGCGCGGCATATGAACCTGCATCGGAGCGAAAGTCAGCTGGGTGCGCGCACTGCCGTCAATATTGCTTCGCCACAGTGCACCTTCCGGATGGGTCACGTAGACCATCGTCTTGCCGTCGCGAGTAATATCGGTCTCGCCCGCCGAAATTCCCGGAAGAAAGATAGAAGACTGTCCACTTTGTCCCTCGAAACGAACCAGATCGAAACGGCGCTGCTGTCCGATCACGAAAATCTTCTTGCCGTCCGCACTCGGCGTGGGATTCGTAAAAAGCAGTGGCCCGACCGTCAACTGCGCCGGTACTGTACTCGCCTTGCTGAGCGGCGAGCTTCCATCTCGCAGCGCCCAGATGTCTTGGGAATTGATGCGCGTCGACTGGAAGACAAAATAGCGGCCATCCGGAGTCCAGTTCCCCGCGCTCTCTTGCGGCGGCTTGTTCCAGTTCGGCAGGACGGGGTGCGGATCCTTTCCTTGGTCCGTGATCTCCCAGATCGCCTCGCTGTGTTGGATTGTGTCGCGCACTGAAAAGCGCACGCGGCTGCCATCGCGCGAATAGCGCAGGCCGAACGGAATTCCCTGAATCTTCGCGAAATCCCGCGAATCCGTGCCATCCGGATTGCAGATTCGCAGCGCGTTTCCATTTGCGTACAGGATGTGTTGCCCATCCGGCATCCATGCGGCTGCGTGCGCAAGAACGTCTCCCACGCGTCGCGGAGTGCCGGCAGGAACGGGCAAGATCCAGATCGGAGATTCCGTCTCCGAACCTTCGGCCGATCCGCGCACCAACAGTTGCGAGTTGCGCAGCGATGAATCGTAAATGTCGGCGTTAGCTAGCGGACTCTGGACCGCCGCCGTGTCCCCACCCGACGTCGATACCTCGCGCAGCACCGAGTGACCGCCGGCGTACTCCGAAAAATACAACAGCGTCCCATCCGTCGCCATTGAGCGTTTGGGGAAGCCGTCGTTCGTGATCTGCACCGAACCGGTCACGAGCGGTGGGGATGATGGCGTGCGCAGCCAGTATGCGGCGGCAAGCAGAATCAGAACTCCAATGAAACCCAGCGTGTACCACAGGCCCTTGTTCGAAGTCTGAGTGAGCGGTTTTAGTCCTGACCGGAAAGTCGATCCGGAACGAGACTGAGGGCCGCCTCCTTCGGCCTGCCGCAGGTCTTCTAGATCTTGGCGCAGCTCGGCAGCAGTCTGATATCGGCGGTCGACATCTTTCTCGAGCGCCTTTCGAATAATGGCGCCAAGCCGTGCCGATGTCTCCGGCGCGAAGACGATTGGCAAATCGGGAGTGGTGTGCAGCAGCGAATCGAATGCCGCCGCCGAGGTTTGCCCGCGAAAGGGCAACTGTCCCGTCGACATCTCGTAAAGCACGATTCCAAACGAGAACAAGTCCGTTCGCTGATCGAGAGGCTTGCCCAGCGCTTGTTCCGGTGACATGTAGGACATTGTTCCTACAGAGGATCCCGGACTGGTCAGGTGCTCAGGCGGTTGCGTTGGAAGTTCCTGCAGATCGTCCCCGGTCTCCTGGTCATGCGCTACATCGGCGGTCAGCTTCGCCAGGCCGAAGTCGAGAATCTTGGCGTGCCCACGCTTGGTCACGAACAGATTCGCCGGTTTGATGTCGCGATGCACGATCCCATGACTGTGCGCTGCCTCGAGAGCATCGGCGATCTCGATTCCCAGGCGCAGAAGCCCGTCGAGCTGGAATGCGCCCTTGGCCAGCCGTTCTCGCAGCGTGTCCCCTTCGAGATACTCCATGGCGATAAAGCGGCGCCCTTGCGCCTCGCTGATCTCATAAATCGTGCAGATATTGGGATGGTTCAGCGCCGATGCCGCCCGTGCTTCGCGCCGGAACCGTTCAAGGATCGCCGGATGTTTGGCCACCAAATCGGAGAGGAACTTAAGGGCAACGAAGCGTCCAAGCTCGGTGTCTTCCGCCTTATACACCACTCCCATTCCGCCGCTGCCGATCTTTTCAAGGATGTGGTAATGCGAGATGGTGGTCCCGATCATGAAGGGGTGGCCATTGGTCGGTGCCGATGGTAGGCGCGAAGGTAGTGCAAGTCAATGCAACCGAAGTGACAGGGACTGAGTAAAAGCGACAGAGAGACCGCCCACAGTTGATTGCCTCGATTCTTGAGCAGTCGGCTCTACTTCGACGTTCCCGTGTTTTTCAGGATGTCTTCGGCGTAGTAGTTGTTGACCTTCGCGGAATCACGAAGAATTTCGTAGTACGCCGCCTTCAACAGCTGTTCGCGCCGGTCGCGTAGTTGGGACCGGATCGCTTGCTGTACGCGGGGATCGTTGAACTCCCGCTGCCCGGCGGGTTCCTTCGCGATCAACTTCACAATGCGAAATCCGACCGCGCGCTTTGCGACTGGATCCTGAATCGTGATGATCGGACCGTACTGTCCGGGCTTGAGTTTCATCACTACCTCGCGCGTGGCAGGGTCGGTTCGCTGAAGCGACGACTCCGGAGTGAAGCCGAGGTCCCCACCGTTTCCGGAGGTTTCCGTGTCCTCGGAATAATTCATGGCGAGAGTTGCGAAATCATCGCCGCTGTCCAGGCGATTCGTGATCATCTGAATTTTCTTGCGTGCTTCCACCTCGTTTTGCGCCTTGTCGTTCTTCAGGTTGTGCACCTGCGGATTTGGCATCGGGGTCACGAAGATTTGACCCAGGTGATATTGCGGTTCGATGAGGTTGAATTCGCCCTTGTGCGAGTTGTAGTAGTCGCTGACGTCCTGATCCGAAATGTTGATTTTGGAGGTGACTTCCTTGTTCAGAACCTTCTCAACCGTCAATGATCGCCGCAGATCACGCTTGAAATCGTCCAGCGTGATCTTCTTCTCTTTCATCTTCTCGTCGAACTGTTCCTGCGTGTAAGGCGATTTGATTTCGTTCAGCTTGCGCTCGACCTCTTCGTCGGTCGCCAGCAAGCCAAGTTTCTCCGCGCGGCGTGTGAGGATTTCGTCGTCGATCAGTTCGCGGAGAATGTTCAAGCGCAAGTTGGTCGCTTGCTCTCCTACCGGTTGCTGCTCATTTCCGGCGATCTGGTTCTGATAGTACTTCTCAACGTCGGCGCGGAAAATCTTGCGGCCATCGACCGTCGCCATCACATCCACGCCCTGTTGTTTGGATTGGCAGCCTGTAAGCGCCGCAAGAACTGATGCGGCGAGAACACACAACGCCCGGCGGCAAAAGACTGGATCGAGTTTCAACGCGAATATCCCCCTCCGGCGGATCATCCGACTGACACGTTCGATGTCATTTTGCAGGTGGATTCGTTACGACCGGAGCCGGCGCAGCCTCGGCATGGGTCGGAGGTTGCACTCCTGAATTCGTCAGGGCACGGTCAAGCACGGCGCGGACTTCGCCAAGGGGTAGCGCGCCATCCACCTCTTCTCCGTTGATGAACATTGTGGGCGTCGCATTTACGCCCAAAGCGTCGCCCTCGTGAAGCGAAGCTTTTACCGCGTCATCATTCTGTGCCTTGATGCAGGCGTGCAGCTTGACCACATCGACATTGTGCTGCTGGCCGGCCAGAAGGGTGGCTCGATCGATTGCATCGAACTGCGCCTCCTGTCCCTTGGTGGAGTTCACCACGTGTTGGTTCGCGTGCAGGTAGTCGGCCAGCTCCCAGTAGGCATCGTTGTTCTGCGCGGCGAGACAATTCGCGTCAACCGCCGCATGAATTGCCCAAGGGTGAATCTCCGCCAGCGGGTAGTCTTTGTACACAAACAGAACGCGATCGCCGTATTCCTTGAAAATCTCAGGGAACAGGGTCGAGTGCATGCGGGAACAGAACGGACATTGGAAGTCGTCATAGTTCACGACCACTACCTTCGCATCTTTGTTGCCCTTCGTCGGACGGCCGTTCAAGTCCATCTTTTTCATGATCTCGGCATTCGGATCCTTGGTGAGATCCATCTTGGTCATCCGGATCAGAGTCTTGTGGTCTTTCGAAAGCAGGAAATCGTAATCGTCTTTCCGTGTTCCGCGATTGAACGTCAACTTCAGCGCATCGTAGTTCGGAAAGTCACTTGGCTTCAAAGGTCCGACCACAACCTCGACCTCAGGGGGCAACTTGTAATAGGCGCGCACTTGGCGTTCGATTGCCTTGGTCGTGTCGGAAGGCGCCGACTGTGCGGAGCACCCTAAACAGATAAGTAGAAGGAAAACAAAAGAGCGCTGCAGCAACGTCACTAGTAACCGCCTTAGCATTAGGACTCGGAAAAGACATTATCTCACAGCGACTTAGCGGGTCCGCCGATGGGGCGCATCGGAAGGAGGTGTCCCTCGGGGACTCAGCCCGCCCGTTTGAGGGTCTCGGCCGGCAACAGCGTGTTCATCGAGCCGGAGCGGAATCCTTCCAAATCGAGGGTCACAAACTTAAATCCCAAGTCCTTGAAAAGGCGTGTGAACTCGGCAGCCATGGCAGGATCAAGCGCGCGCGGGAGTTCTTCTTTGTCGACTTCGATTCGCACGATATCCCCGTGGTGCCTGACGCGGAACTGACGAAAACCAAGAGCACGAACAGCATCTTCACCACGCTCAACGACACTGAGTGCCTCGCGTGTCACTGGGCGCCCGTACTCGATTCGCGACGAAAGGCAGGCCGCCGCCGGCTTGTCCCATATGCGAAGCCCTGCAGCATGGGCTAAGTCGCGAATGTCTTGTTTGGTGAGTCCCGCTTCGAGCAGCGGTGCTGAGACATGATGCTGTCGCGCCGCGGCTTGACCGGGCCGGAAGTCTCCTTGATCGTCGACATTCACGCCATACGCAATGGAACTAAAACCCCGCTCCTCGCGGAACTTCTCCATGACGTCGAAAAGCTCGTCTTTGCAATGAAAACAGCGGGATGCGTCATTGCGAGCATATTCGGGACGATCCAGTTCCGAAGTCTGGATCACCTGCAGCGGAATCTCTTCTTCTTCGGCAAACGCGAGTGCATCCGCCAACTGCGTGCGAGCCAGGCTGGCCGAGTCGGCGATTACGGCCAGCATCTGTGCTCCCAATTCCTGGTGTGCCGCCCAAGCCAGGAAGGCAGAATCGACACCCCCGGAGTACGCAATCAAAACACGGCCGAGCGCCGAAATATGCCTTCGAAGCGCGTCCTGCCGCGATGCGAGCTCAGGAGAAATAGACATTTCGCTATGGTAATACGAGCGGAAGGCTTTGAGCACGGTGTACCAAAACACTCGCCGGTTGTGGGGCATCCTCAGGCTGCGAGCAATGTCTGTACGATCTCCATCCACTCCTCTTGCAGCTTAGCGCGCGACGGACTCCGTCTGGCCCGGCGATACCAATAACCGGCGTTGGAGGGATCTCCTTCTTTCCGATGCAGATAGGCATGCACCCAGGATCCCGCGCCCCCCTCGTCTTCCTGTGCGGATTCGTGCGCCTTGTTCCAATCTCCCTTCGCATCCCACCAGAGGCCGGCGAGAGCGCGATCGAGTTCCGCGGGTGGCGCGTCCTCGGGAAAGAGATTGCTGAAATGGTTCGAAAGTCATTTCAAAAGACTAGCATCGCTCGCGTGCCTGTTCCGGCGCGTTAATTCACGGAACGAGCATCTTGGCCGGCGCAATCGCTAATACAATTGCTCCTGCTTGCGGATGTTCCCGAACGCGCCGATGTTGGCGAGCGTGAAACTGAATCGGAACTGATTTTCGTTGCGGACGGCGCCCAAGGCAAAGCGCCGGTATTCCAGGCTGATGCCGCAGCAGTCCCAGTTATAACTTGTCTGCACGGTCGCGTATTGAAGGAAGTCTAAGTTCGCGTCGAATCCAAAGGCGGTCGCACCGCTGAAGCCGCGTTTGTTGGGATGCCCATAACCAAGCAGAACGCGAAATTGGTTGAAGTCCTGTTGCGGAGTTGTCGTGTTGGTGATTCCCGGAAGGGCCTTCACATAGGCATCGCCACCGCCGATCGTGTAATCACCGAAGTGATAGTTGAACAGCGCCGTGCTGGCGTTGACGCGATGCTCCTTGAAGTCGTAATCCAGGTCCCACTCGGCGTCGGTCTGGGTACTCGTCTGTGCCCGCACGCGCGAGATCAGCGGAGAAAGGTGGCGAGGCTCCGTCAAGAACGCTATGCCTGAAAAATCGGCGGTCGTGCTGAGCACGTTACGCCGGCCATCCACCACCGCACCACCGAAGTCGGGATCAAGGAAGTATTTTTGCGCGATCTCCCACGTGACGATCTCCCGTGCCTGCGGACCGTGGCAATTCGTCTTCTCGGGTTTGTACATCCGCTCCCAGGGCTGAAGCTGATCCGCGGGTGCGCCAATTCGCAACGACGACATCCCTGTCGCGCCGCAATTTTCTGGCTCATCCGAGGTGCGTTTTGCATAGAGGCGCTGAATAATTCCATACTCGACTTCGTTGGTATTGCTGAGAATGTCGCGCGAGTCGAAGCGAAGAATGTTCGCGAAGTTATTGACCCCAGTTACATAGCGATAGGTCGCGTGCGGCTCGATGACATGTTTCCATTTTCGTCCCCAGGCCTCGTTCTCAAAAATCCGCGACAGGGAAGGCGGCCGTAAATCCACGGAACCCGCAAGTGCCTTGCGGTTGATCACGTCACTCAACGCCGTTCCTACTGTCCCCCCTTGTCCCAGCTGCTGCGAGTAAACCGTATTTCGTAGCGATAGTTCGGGGCGCATGGCCCATCCATGCCAAGAAAGAGGCATCGCCATGGAAGGGTTGATATCGAGGCGGCCCACTAGATCTGCCGTGCGAAAACCGGGCTCACTGCGCGAGAGTCCATCGGCTGCTACATCCAACGACCAGTAAAACGGTGTATTTAAAAGCTTCCGATCAACGCTCGATACCTCGGCGCTCGGCGCGTGCAGGATCGTGACGACATCCCCCGCGGTCGTGCTTTCAAAGTTCTGGTAGCGCTGTACCAACGCGTTATAGGAGAAGCCGTTGGTGTTGTTACTGAGAAACGCCTGCGATTTGACTTCCGAATTGACCGCCTGCGTAAACGTTTCGCTGAACGCCAGTCGAAAGACGAACGAACTCAAGTAATCGATATTCGATACAGCTCGGAAATTCGTCAGAAACCGGCCCTCGCCGTTCAATACGACTTCCTGGCCGCCTTGGTGCTTGCGATCGATCACTCCGAAATAATTCAACGCTACATACGAAGTGTCGCTTGGCCGGGCACGAAAGTTGCCGCGCTGCGCCCATCCGCGCTGCGAGTAATACTCGGCCCCTAGCGTCGTATCCATGCTCCGGTTGATCGCCCAGTAGTACGAATCGCCGATCAAAGTTCCGTTGGTTGATGAACGCCCGAAGCTCGGAATCAGAAAGCCCGATTTTCTTGCGACGCGCTCCGTCGGAAATTCGGCCCACGGAAAATAGAAGACAGGCACACCGCGGATCCTGAAGCTGCTGCGATAGACCTGCGCATTTCCCCCGACATCGACGATGACTTTGTGCGACTCGAACTTCCACTTCGGCTTGGGAAGCTCGCAGGTGGTTACCGAGCCATCGTTCACAATAAAGTGATCGGGCCCGGTCTTCTCCACCATCTTCCCGGTGAATGCGAATGGGCTCGCCGAAGTCAGCACGGTCTTCCCGCCAATGAACTTCACTCCGATGGTCCCGACCACGTCATAAAACTTGCCGCGATCCGATCGAACATTGTAGGAACCGTGACTCGACTCAATGTGCTCATCGTTCGGTCCGCCTTCCAGCAACAAGTGTCCTTCGCCTTCCGCCTCACCCGTGTCGTCGTTGTAGGTCATCTCATCGGCACGAAGAGTGTATGTGCCGTATCGAACTTCGACCTGGCCACGCAATTTGTAAATCGGACCATCTTTTTCCTGATTGATCGCCAGGATGGTGGCGCCTTCACGCCTTGAAGTACTTGGGTCGGATAGGGACGAAGAAATTTCTATGGAATTCTGGGAATCCGCAGAACGCAACTGGCTGGTTACTAGTTCCGGAGCGAGAAGCAGATGACAAACGAAGGTCGCCGTGATAAGGAATCGTGTGCGGGAGATCATCGGAAGCGCACGGAGACCCCAACGCTCGCATCATTTCGGGGACTTCGTGACCTTAGCACG
>Ga0126381_100005928_pt1 | contig 13491 bp, 11 predicted proteins | sample PanSoiMetPlot_28_FD_96465 | JGI IMG/M metagenome (GOLD analysis project Ga0126381, IMG submission 96465) | Tropical forest soil microbial communities from Panama - MetaG Plot_28 | ecosystem: Environmental > Terrestrial > Soil > Tropical forest > Bulk soil | place: Panama | collected 2016-02-17
CGCGTCGACCTCGACGCGAGGAAGACCGCGCACGGTGCTGAAGCGCAAGAAACGATTCACCGTTTCCAAGAGCGCCACGCGGCTGAGAGGTTTCGACAGCACGTCATCGGCTCCCGCATGGATCGCGCGGGCATGATCGGCGGCGAGCTCGCTGGACACAATTAGGATGACCGGAATCCCAGAGAGCTCCGGGTCAGTCTTCACGGCCGCGCACAGTTCGGTGCCGTCCATGCCGGGCATCGCAATGTCAGAAAGAATCATGACCGGCCGGTCCTTGCGTGCAACCGAGAGGGCCTCTTCTCCATCGGCAGCAGTCACGACCTTGCCGGCGCGCGCGAGAAAGAGCGCTCCGAGCTCACGAAACATTTCGACATCGTCAACGAAGAGGATGGTCCGACCCGACTCCACCGGGTTCTCCTCGGGTTAGCTCCGCGTCAGGGCTTGGTTCCGGCCATCCCCGCGCTTAGGACGGTCAGGTCCGGACGCACCTGCCATTGGCCGGTGGAGCGATCCCTGAACCACTCCTGGTTTTCTGCGACAGTGCGCTCGACGAGAGAGTTCACCTTGTAGCCGTTGTAGGTCACGTGAACGGTCGCCGTAAGCTTGTCGATGTTGAACTCGTTCGATTGAATGGCGTACTCGGTGAAGCGAACATTGGACAGCAGGGGACGGCTCGCATCCCAGCGCTCGATCGCGTCCTTCGCGACGAAGCGACGGGCCTGATCGAAGGCGCCCCAGCGGATGGACTGGGTGTATTCGCGTTGGCTGGCCTCGAAGTCCCCGCGGCGGTCAAGCAGATCCCAGCCCCTCACGGTCGCGCAGCCGACCAATGCGAGCGCAAGGCACGCCGCTGCGACCTTCGTTCTTACCGCCCAAGCAGCACTCGTCGCATGCGTGCGCATCGCTTCCCCTTCTGGTGCAAATCGCCGGCAGTCCGCCCCGCAGGCGACAGGAATGTTTCGGCTTCTCCCCCCTCTCTATCGGCAGCCGGCCGCGGGCCCTTACAGGGATTGCGACCCCCTGTGGTAGGCTGGACCCAGCTGCGACAGCGCCGGGTCGTCTGAAGGAGCGCCCGCATTTCCTCCGCATCGCCTGGGTTCGTGCTTGGCATCGACCTCGGGGGGACCAAAACAGCCCTTGCGGTCGGTGATGTATCGGGCGGCTTCCGGGCTGTGCTTCGTCGCGCCTCCCAGTTCTCGGGAGACCCGGAGCAGGACCTGGCGGCGATTGCCTCAGATGCATTGGAGGTCGTTTCTCGGGCTGGGGTCTCCCGGGAGGACCTGATCGCGATCGGGTTGTCCTCGCCCGGGCCGATCGATCCCGGGAGCCGGCGCATCCTCTCACCTCCCAATCTGCCCGGATGGACCGATGTCCCTGCGCCCGCCGTGCTGGAGGAGCGCCTAGGGCGCCCCTGCTTTGTGGAGAACGACGCCAACGCCGCGGCGCTAGCTGAGTGGCGCTTCGGGGCGGCGAGGGGAACACGGGACGCGGCCTACCTCACGATGTCCACGGGCGTTGGCGGTGGGCTCATCCTCGGAGGACGTTTGCATCGGGGGGCGGGCTGGTGCGCGGGGGAGGTGGGGCACGCCCCCGTGGAGTGGGACGGCCGCCTCTGCGCGTGCGGCCTGCGCGGCTGCCTCGAAGCCTATGTGGGGGGACGAGCCTGGACAGAGCACCTGCGATCCGTGGCCCCAGCGGGGGGCGCGGTGGCTCTCCGCGCAGGGGGCAAGGAGCAGATTCAGCCCGAACACCTCGTCGCCGCGGCGCGCGCGGGCGATGGCTTCGCGCGGGCAGAGCTCGATCGGTTCAACGCTTATCTCGCAAGGTCGCTCGTTCAAATCATCTGCACGGTCGCGCCTGAGGTGATCGTCCTCGGCACGATTCCCACGGCGGTCGGAGAGGAGCTTTGCCTCGAACCGATTCGGCGCAGGGTCCGCGAACGCGTCTGGACCCCGCTCGCCGAGCGGGTTCGGATCGTGCCCGCCGCGCTCGGCGAACGCTTGCCCTACTACGCAGGGCTTTGCGCCGCACTCGAGGGGATCGAAGGGATGGGCCGAGGTCGCTAAGAGCGGAACCGTCCGACCTCTTGGGCCAGCGCGTCGGCATCGCCGCGGAGCTCCTCCACGGTGGAGAGCACTTCGGGGATGCGTTCACTGCTCTTTCGGGCAGTTTCGAGAATTCGACTGACCGCATGGGAGACGGACTCGCTCGCGCGCGCGTGCGAAGCGGTGTTCTCTTGGATAGATCGAATCATTTCCGCGACCGAAGCAATGCTCGCCGTGATGAACTTCGCCGTCTCGCGCTGCTCGGAGGTCGATCGATGCACCTGGCGGCAGACCTCGAGCGCTCCTTCGGAGTTCTTCAGCATCGCTTCGCTCGCGCGAGACTGTTCCCCGATCGCGCCGGAGATCTGCTGGACCATCTGCGACGTTCGCTGTGCGGCCTCCGCGACGTGTCGTGAACTCTGGGCCTGCTCGTGTGCCGCCCGTGCGATCTCGGCCACGCGCGCAGACGCATCTCGAGCGGAAGTACGAATGGCCTGCAGCGCCTCTCCCGCGCGCGATGAGCGCGCCACGCCGGCCTCGACCGAATCGATCCCCGCACCCATGGCGCGCATCGCGTTCTCGGATTCTGCCTGCACCGCTCGGATCAGACGATCAATTTCCTGGGTGCTCCCCGCGGTGCGCTGGGCGAGGGTCTTTACATGGTTCGCCACCACGGCAAAGGCCTTGCCCTGTTCTCCTGCCTGGGCGGCGATGATCGCAGCGTTCAGCGAAAGGAGATTGGTCTCGTCATTGATCCCGCCAATCACGTTGACGATCTCACCAATCTCGTTGATGCGCGCCGCAAGCCGCTCGAGTACGTCCTTGGCACCCCGGGTGAGGTTTCGGATCTCCTCGATGCCTTCGATCGTGTCTGACACCGCGCTTGAACCCACTTCCGCACCCTGGCTCACCTGCTGCGTCAGCACGGACGCTTCTCGTACGTGTTCCCCCACCTCCTGGATCGTGCGGTCCATCTGGGTCATGGAAGAAGCGGTTTCCTCGGCCATCCGCTGCACTGCGTCCGCGCTCTCCGCCACCTGCCGAATGCTCGCGCCCATCTCATGGATCGAGGACGTCGAGGAGTCCACCGACTCGTGGAGCGAAGCCGCACTGCGAGCCACCTCATCAATTGCGCTTCCCATCTGCAGCACGGACGACGAGGCTTCCTCCGCGGATCGAGAGAGGCTGTCGACCTCGGCGTTGATGCCCTTGATCGAGGTGTTGATGTTTGCGAGCAGGGATGCGGTTTCTTCGACCGCCTCGGTCTGGGCCTCCACCCCCGTCGCAATCTCGTCCATGGCCTGTGACACGCGTTCGGGCGCGCTCTGCATGCGTTGCGTCAGGTGTTGTACCCGCGAGAGGACACCTCCCAGCGCCTCCGCCAGGGTGTTGAGTCCGCGACCGAGGCTGGCAAAGGAGCCCAACCTTCGCCCGTCAAGCCGTGCGCTGACGTCGCCCGAGGCGAGCGCGCTGAGCACGCGCTCGCTTTCCGCGACCGGCGCGAGGAGCGACCCGAAGAGGTGCCAAAAGACCACGAGGAGGGCCGCGATCGCGAGTCCTGCGACAGCTGCGGCGACCCCGAATGCGCGTCGCCCTGTGGTCGCGACGTTGGGCTCCGTGATCCGCAAGACGAGGCCACCCAGCGAGGCTTTGCCCAAGGCGACCGGCGCAACCACGAGGCTTGTGGAGTCGCTGGCGTCTTCGCCCCCCCGGCGGAAGACGGGAGTTTCTCCCGTTTCGCGCCACGCAGCGGGCGCGAGGCGTCCGATCTCGCTGGCGCGCGTGGAGATCACAATGTGACCCGAGGAGTCCACAAAGGCGGCGTCGACCACGCCCGGCAAGCCCTTCGCCGCCGATAGAATCGGTCCCAAGGACGCCGCCGAAGGGGACGTCATGGGCTGCGCCCCAAGCCGCGCAAGCTCCGCTGCGGCGCTGCGCAGCCACCCGCGGCTGAACTCTCGCGCCTCGCTCCCCGTGCGCGCGACCAGCACGCCGCCCACCACCGCCGACACCAGCCCCAGCGCGCAGGCCATGAGGACCAGGGCGCGTCGCTGTGCGCTCCGCAAAAGCGCGCCGTTCTGCGACCTGTTCAAACCCGATCCCCCATCGCGCATCGAGAGACCAAACGGTGGCAGAGGCGAAATCGGCGGGGCGGAGGATGCGCTTGAGCCGCGGAGGGGGTCGCCTTGGGCCTGCAGCGCTCAGAGTGCGGTTCGGGGCACGTCGGCAAGGGTTGTGCGCAGCGCGGAGAAGGTGCGGTTGCGGATCGCCGCGCGCGCCTCTTCGAGCAGGCGGAAGTAGAACCGCAGGTTGTGGATCGACGCAAGGCGTGCCCCCAACGCCTCATTCACATGCAGGAGGTGGCGCAAGTAGGCGCGGGAGTAGCGCGAGCAGGTGGGGCAGTCGCAGCTCTCCTCAGGGGGCAAGGGGTCGTTTCGATAGCGCGCGTTGCGTACCGCGAGGGTTCCTCTGCGCGTAAACAGAAGCCCGTGTCGACCGTTTCGCGTCGGGACCACACAGTCGAAGAGATCGACCCCGAGCGCGATCGCCTGGATCATGTCGATCGGGCGCCCGAGACCCATGAGGTAGCGAGGCTGGGTCTCAGGTAGCTCCTCGTGGGTCGCGGCGATGAGCTCCTCGCGTCGCTGTGCTTCCTCCCCCAATCCAAGACCGCCGTGCGCGTGGCCATCGAACCCGAGAGCGACCATGGCGCGCGCGTTCTCTCGGCGCAGCGGCGCGGAGCACCCGCCTTGGACGATGCCGAAGAGTGCCTGGTCCCCGCGGCGGCGCGCTCGAATGGAGCGCTCCGCCCACCGCAAGGTGCGCTCCGCTGCTGCACGCGCTCGCAGGGTGGGTTTTGTCGGATCGTCGGACACGCACTCGTCGAGCACCATGGCCAGATCAGCTCCGAGTTTCTCCTGCACCTCCACCGTTCTCTCGGGGGTGAGGGTCCGCAACCGACCGTCACGGGGGGAGTGAAAGGTCACGCCGTCTTCGTCGATCCGGGCGCGTGCCGCGAGCGAGCTCACCTGGAAGCCTCCGCTGTCGGTCAGCCAAGGTCCTTTCCAACCCGTGAATCCGTGGAGCCCTCCTGCGCACGCAACGACCTCCTCGCCTGGCCTTTCGTGGAGATGGTAGGTGTTGGAGAGCAGAATCTGGGCGCCGAGCCCCGCGAGCTCATCCGGGGCCACACCCCGCACCGCACCGAAGGTGGCCACGGGCATAAAGGCCGGTGTCTCGATGACCCCGTGGGGTGTCACCAGCCGAGCGGATCGGGCGAGCCCGTCGCGGGCGGTGACCTCGAATCCGAAGCCCTGTGCCCTCACAGGATGAGCATCGCATCGCCGTAGGAATAGAATCGGTAGCGCTTCTCGACGGCGGTCGCGTAGGCCGCGAGCACCGCTTCGCGGCCCGCCAAGGCGGAAACCAAGAGGAGAGGGCCCGACCGAGGAAGATGAAAGTTGGTGAGGAGGGCGTCTACGACCGCAAACTTGTCGCCCGGGCGCAGGAAGATGCGGGTCTCGCCAAGCGCCGCCGAGACCCCCCGATCGGCTGCCGCGCAGCTCTCGAGAACGCGGGTCGTGGTTGTGCCCACCGCTACGATCCGCCCGCCACGAGCACGGGTTCTGGCGACGGCGAGGGCAGTGGCCTCGGGGAGTTCGAAGTCTTCGGGATCGAGGCGGCCCGCGGCGAGGTCGGCGGCACGGAGCGGGCGGAAGGTTCCCGGCCCGACGTGCAGCACCACTGCCGCGCGCTCCACCCCCCGCACCGCGAGCTCTTGGAGCAGGGGCCCGAGGAGGTCCAATCCCCCGGGGGGCGCTGCCACGGAACCGGGCACACGGGCGAGGAGGGCCGGTTAGCGCTCGAGGTCGGCGGCGCGGGGAGCAGCGCGTCGAATGTACGGAGGGAGGGGGGCTTCACCGACCTCGAATGGAGAGACTCCCCGCGGAAAACTGAGCTGGACTTCACCGTCGATATCGAGCGCGACCAGTTCAGCCGGAAGCTCCTCTCCAGAAGGACCAAACGCGAAGCGTTGGCCCACGCGCTGACGTCCTCGGCAGCGCAGCAGCGCCCGATAGCAGTCCGGCTTATCCCCCGGCCCGAGGACGAGCGCTTCGGCCGCTCCGCCCGTCGCCTTCCTTCCGCGCAGCCGCGCGCGCAAGACGCGGGTTTCATTGACCACGAGGAGGTCTCCCTGGCGAAGCCACTGTGGCAGCTCACGCACCCGGCTGTGGAAAAGCCTCGCGTCGTGGCCCCGCTCAAGGACGAGGAGCCTCGCGAGATCGCGCTCGGGTGCGGGATCCTGCGCCACCAGCTCTGCGGGCACCACAAAGTCGTACGGGTCGAGGGGCGAACCTCCCGGTCGAGACCCCTGCCCCGGGCGATCGCTCGTGGCAGGCCGTGGACGCGGGTCGCACAGCGCTCTATCGCTCACGGGATCTATCGACCAGCGCTTCAAGCAGCGCCGGATGCTCCGCGAGTGCGTCATGCGAGAAGAACGACACTCCGGCCAGCCCCGCAGATTGCGCGCTGTGGAGCTGATTCGCCGCGCGGTCCGGCGCGTCGGCGAAGAGCCAGCTCCCGAGCCCTACCCAGATCCGATCCCCTGCGATTCCATGGTAAGCCCGGAGTTCTGTCAGGAAGAAACGGTCGTCCGTCGTGTAGAGCATCGGAACGGCGAAATCCAACAGGTCCGCGTCGAGCCATCCTGGCCAGTCCTGGTACACAGAAAAGTACGACCGCTCCGGGAAGGGCCACACGGCCGCGGACATCGCAAGATGCGCTTGTTCACTGCGCACCGCATCGTGGATCGCGCGCACGAGGGCCGTAACCTGTCCCCGGCGCCAGGCGTCCCACGCATTGGCACTCGCCCCGGGAGGCCCGAGGGGCGCGGGGAGTCCCGTGTCTTCGGTGAAGCGAGCGCGGGTGGCGGGTCCATAGCCGTAGTCAAGCCCCACGTCGAAGCGCGAGCCCGGGGAGAAGGGCAAGACGTCCGGATGCCGGATGTAGTCGAGGTGCAATCCGTCCAGGTCGGGATACCGCGCCGCGAGCTCGGCGAATGTGCGGACCAGGCGCTGCGCGACGCCAGGAGCGCCCGGATCGAGCCAGAGGGCCGGGGTCCCAAGGCGCAAGAACTGCGAGTCTGGTGCCGGAAGCTCAAGCTGCGGGTAGTCGAGCATCGACCGGCCTTTTCTGTCCACCTGCACGGCGGCGGGGCCCAGGTCCTTCAGCACCGGCGCTTCGCGATTCGATCCGAGCGAGAGCACGTTCACCCACGCGTGGACGCGCAGACCCCGCGCGTGGGCGGCACTGATGAGGGTGTGCAGGGGATCCTCCCCCCCTGCCGCTGCGCGCGCGGCCATGAAGGGCGCTGCGTCGGCCAGGGACGAATCGAACCAGGCCCGCCCGTTGCGGTAGACCTGGACGAAGAGGTCGGTGACACCCAGTCGATCCGCTTCGGCGAGCAATGGAGCCACCCGCTCGGGATGCTCGAGAACCCGCTGCGATCCCTCGCAGAGCACCCAAAGCCCCACCCGACGAACGCTCGTGGTGCCTTGTGGCGTCGGGGCAAGGGATGCGGAGGATGGGGCGACGGCCGATCGGCAGGCTTCGACGAGAACCAGGGTGCAGCAGACGAGGCCAAGGAGGAAGGCGCGTTGGGTGGCGGAACAGCTCACGCATTTGAGGCTAGCGCGGCCGCGTTGAAGGAGGGCGGCCGCTTTCGCACACTCATGGCCGATGTGGGGGTGGTCGCGGAACCGATCTCAACGACAGGACACGCCTGCCCGCGCTATGGGCTGGCGCGTTGCCGCACTCCTTGCGATTCCCATTCTCGTCCTTGCGCGGCTCGTACCGGCGGACGTTCCTTCGGGTGCGGAGGCACGCGCAGAGAGTGCCGGGAAAGCGCTTCGCGCGGCACTCGACGCGCGCAAGGCGGGAGACGTCGATCGAGCGGCGAAACTGTTCGAAGGGGTGGCCAAGGAGTACCCGGTCATCGCCGACCACGCCCAGCTTCTTCGCGCGACGACCCTGTTGGAGGGGCAGCAGTTCGCTCCCGCGGTGGCCGCAGTGCGAGACGCAGAGAAACAGCGTCCGTCTACCCCGCTGGCTTCCGATCTGCACAAGGTGCTGGGCGACGCCCAAGCCGGTTTGGGCGACGGCGCTTCGGCGCGGAAATCGTGGGAGCTTGCGCTCTCAGAAACCGCCGACCCCGCCCGGGCAGCGGTGCTGCGGGCGAGCATTGCAGATTCCCTCGCCGCCGCGGGTGACGCACGCGCGGCGGCACAGGTCTACCTCGAGCTCTGGCGCGACGCGCCGATCACGCCGGAGGGCCGGCGGGCCGCGGAACGCATCCCAAGCCTGGAAGCGGGGCTCGGCGCGCCCGTCCGCCAGGTCGGCGACTATCGCACCCGCGGAGAGGCGCTCCTCGCCGGTGGCTACACCGAGGAAGCGCTGGGCGACTTCGAGTGGGCGCTGGCGCACGGCCTCGAAGGCGCGGCACGCACGGAAACAGCCAAACAACGCGGTGTCTGTCTGTTCCGTCTCCGCCGCTACGACGAGGCGGAGGCAGCCTTCGCCGCACTGGCCCCGGACGAAGAGGCCGGCGTCTATCGAGGTCGTGCCGCGGCGCGGGCGGGAGACATCCCGCGCGGCGTGACCGAACTCGAGAAACTCGCCGCCACCGCCAGCCCTCGTTGGGCGACTCTCGCGCGCTGGTACGCGGGCCAGCTCTTGGACGGTGCGGGCGAGACGGATCGCTCCCGGGAGGAGTTCGTCGCAGTTTCGCAGCAAGCCGTCGACCTGAGTCTCGTGCCCCAGGCCTTCTGGCGCCTTGCCTGGTCGGCGTATCGGCGGGGTGATTTCAGCGACGCACGCAGCTGGCTGGCGCGGCTCGAAGCCGCCGCGGAAGACAGCGGGACGCGGGCGCAAGCACGCTACTGGAATGCCCGCGCCACCGAGCGGGCAGGTGCTCCGGACGTGGCGCAGACGATGTACGCCTCCCTTCAGACGGACTTTCCGTACACCTACTACGGGTGGCGCGCGCAGGGACGCACCCCGGCGGTGCATGCCGAGCCTGCGCCCTTGGCGCTTGGTCCGCGGTCGCTGAGCGACGCCGATGTGGAGCGCCCGCACATCCTGCTCGAAGCGGGCCTCGATGGCGCCGCCACGGAGGAGGTCGCGCGGCTGCTCCGGCGCGGCTCCGCTGGCGGCCAACGACTGAGCCTCAATGACCGCTTGGAGCTCGCCGACCTGTTTGCGCGCGCCGGGGACGCCCATCGCGGGCAAAGCCTGGTGGTCGATGGCTTCGGGGATGCCCTGGCGAAAGCGCCGCCGCCCGATGGGCAGGAGGCCTGGCGCCTCGCTTGGCCCCTTGCCTTCCGGGAACCGGTGGAGCGCGCAGTGGCGGGGAAGGGCCGAGACCTCCAGCCTCTGGTCTATGCGATCATGCGCGAAGAAAGCGGGTACCAACCCTCTGCGATCTCCCCGGTGGGCGCCCGGGGTCTCCTCCAGCTCATGCCGACCACAGGGGCGCACCTTGCACGGCGTGCGGGCATCGAAGACTTCTCCCCCGAAGCCCTCTTCACCCCCGAGATGAATCTTCGACTTGGAGCGGTCTATCTCGACGACCTGGTGCGGCGCTTTGGGGGTCGCCTCTCGGCTGCAATCGCCAGCTACAACGCCGGACCGGAGGCGGTCTCGAGATGGCTCGAAGCCGGCCGGGAGCTCCCGGACGACGAGTGGGTCGAGGGAATTTCCTACGATCAGACAAGGGGTTATGTTAAGAGAGTCCTACGAAGCCTTCACGTTTATCGGAGCCTTTACGCCCTCTGAGAGGGGAAGGGCGCCGCATTTCGCCTCCCCTCGTTCCTGATCCGGGAGGTGCCCCTCGATCCTCTCATTCCGGAGCGATTCCCGTGCAGCGGCGCTCTATCTCCGTCCCCGGCGAGCCGAAGAGCAGAGGAGAGCTCCGTGGAGGTACCGCTATGGCCGAGACCAGCGCGAAGGGGGGGCTTCTTTTGATTCTTCTCCTGCTTGGGGGCACCGGCGGAGTCGGCTACTGGAACTACCAAAGGAACACGGCGGCGGAGAACGCGGAGCCCCGACCGTTTCGTGGGTACGCCACGGCGGACCTCGACAAGTTGATCGCGGCGCAGAAGGCCGAAATCGCCCGGATGCAACCCATCGTCGAGCACGCGAGGAATACCCGCGCGCAGGTGCGGGGCGACGGCTTCCTCGCCGAGCAAGTGAAGGAGTTCGAGCGCGTCCACCGCCAAAGCAACCGAGAGCGAGCGCTCTCGGACCAGTTCGACGACTTCGAAGTGATGCAGAAGCAGCTGGAGAAGGAGCGGGCGCGGCGCGCAGGGGAGGGCGAGGGAAAGCTCATGCGGGTATTGAGACTGGCCTTTACCTTCTGACCGATCGCCCCTGAATTCGTTCGGTTTTCTTAGGGCTCCTCAGGCTCGTCTTCCCCCGCTTCAGGCGTTTCGGTGTCCTCCTCGAAGAGCTCGTCGCTCGTCGTGTCCAGGTCGCCCAGGTCGAGATCCATGTCCTCTTCGAAGGGCACGACCTCCTCCTCCTCGTCGAGCAGGCCCGGCATCGGCCGGGGCGGCGGGCGCTTGGGCGGGACGGGCGGGGGAGAGGCGCCAACCGGGGAGTCCTTCGGTCTGGTGCGCTGGTCCGTACCGCACTTCGGACACAACGGCTCGGGCTTGTTCAGGTCATAGAAGCGCGCCCCGCAGGAGTAGCAGACGTACTTGGTCCCTAGCTTGGCCTTGCGGTCCTCGGTCTGGACGTCGCTCGCGGTCCGGCCACGCTCGACGGGCTTGCTTCTTTGCTTCGACTTCTTCGCTCGGGGTGTCGTCATTCAGCAACTCCGGGGGCGATGCGAATCGCATCGCCGGCCTCAGCCACGTGGCCGATCCGACGCGCGCGCAGGTCGTCAGGTCCGTCGAACACAGCGTGATCGATCTCGATCGCTGCGCTGGGGTCGACCCCCGTGACCCCGGCCTCCCCCAGCCAGCGGCGGTACTCCGCGATGAGGTCTTGCCGAGCGCTCTGCGGAGATTCGGCGCCGCTCGCGTTCTTGATGGGCGAGTACTCCTCGGTGCGGCCGGTCTCGAGGACCGCGACCTGGCGCGCTGCGGGGAGTGCATCGAACACGAAGCGCTCGAGCTTTCGACCGTTCGGCGCGTTCGGTTGCACCGGGCGACCGTTTTCGTCGACCGTCGGGATCTTCTTGGCGGACGCGTGGTAGGGAAGAATGCGGTCGGCGTCTGCCGCCGCACGGCTGGCAAACGCCACCTCAATCACGTGAATCGCGATGTTTCCGGCCCAATACACGAGCTCTCCGCCCGCGCTGCGCGCGTAGCGGTTTGGATCGTCAAGCTCGGTGTATTCGACCACCCCGATCCGACCATCCACGCGTGCGATCACACCCATCTTCTCCAGGGGATCACGCTTTGCGATCACCTTGCAGGACATCTCCGCACCCGACGCCGCATGGAAGCCGAGAAAGACGGGATCGCCGATCCGCCCGAGCGGATTGTCGACTTGGTAGTAGTAGATCGAGGTTGCGCCCCGGCGCTCCATGTCCTCGAGCGCGCCCGAGGTGACAAGGCCGGTCAGCGACCCCCCGTGTCCGTTCGGGCTCTCAAAGATGTGGTCGGGCTGGTCGAGGATGAGGCGTCCCTCAAAATCGAGGGCGGGCATCATCTGCTGCTCAAAGAAAAACACGTCTCCTTCGGGGAGACCGACGAAGGCATGCCGGCGGAACAGCGCGCGGGTCTGGGCGTCGGTCGCCGCGCTCGTCATGATGTACCAGGGAAGGGCGCATCCATAGCGCACACGCAGCCGCAGGATCTTCTGCGCCTGCTGCTCGAACAGGGTGCGGTCGGTGACCGGACCGAGGGCGAACGCTCCCTTGGGCCCGTCCAGACCGAGGCGAGTGCCTTGGCCCCCGGCCACCACGAGCGCGGCAACCCGACCAGCGGCGAGCATCGCCTCTCCGCGCTCGCGCGCAGGGGCAACGCGCTTGATATCTCCACCTCGATCCGGGAGGCGCTGAATCGGAGCCGGTTCGAGGCGGCGCGCGCCGGGGGCCGCGAGGGCCCTGGTCGCCTCGTCTACCGCCGCGAGCGCCGCAAGGTCGAGCCCCGCTGCCTGGGTCGTGAGACGCTCCCGCCCTGCAGCGTTGAGCACTTCCCAAAACCGGAACACGTGTTCTTGGCCGAACGCGGCAAAGCGATCGCGAAGCTCGCTCAGGCTCGCGCTGCAGCCTTGACCGGACTGTGTGGAGTAGTCGGCGTGCAAAGCGGAGGCCGCTAATAGCACACACCCGAATCGCTGCAAAACCCCAACTCGGGGTACGACGAACCCTGGCTTTGCAGGACCTGTCATGCGCTCCGGACCGATCGGGCGATCCGGGTTTCCGGGGAGTGGGAGACCGGCCCTGCGGGGTGGGCGCTCGGAACCCGGCTCCCGTGGGAAGGGGGTTGTAACCCCGGGCGCCGGGCCAGGCAACGAAGCACAGCCGCAACTCAAGCCGACAATGGCGCTGTCGTTCCCCGGGCTGTCAAGTGCATCTCCCAGGCTGCCCGAACCGAACCGCGGAAACGCTATTCGCCTGCGACGCCCCACCCGAGACGCGAAGTGAGGGTGAGGGAGTGGTGCGGTCGCCGCCGTCGCATCCCGCACGGGGAGGAAGTTCCTGAGGAATCTCGCGTGCCCCTCGACGGGGCGACCCCCGGCCGCCGGAAGGAAATATAATTTGACATAATCCATCTTATCGGACCTTAAATCCGGGGCCGAATAGGCCGGGCCGATCAATCCGGATTCGCGCTCCTCAGGGGGCCTTGGCGGTCGGCGAAGCCTCGGCGCCCGCGCCCCGGGCCCGGAGCTCCGCGAGCTTGGCCACAAGATGCTCGGGAAGGTCGTTGGCGGGTCCCTCGCGTTCCAGTTGGTTTGCGAGGCTGATGGCCTGCTCGAGATTCCCCGCTTCGGCATAGCAGCGCGCGGCGTCTGCCAGCGCCCAGCGCCGCAGCGGGAAGCCTGCGAGCCCGGCCGCCTCTAGGTTCGTCGCTGCAGCCTCGCTCCACTTGGTCTGGGCTTCCAGCGCCGTCGCGATGCGGCGGAGCGTGATGCCCTTCAGTGCTTGATTCCCCCCAACTCCGCCAAGCGCGGCCCGCCATGCTTCGAGCGCTTTGTCCGGTTCTCCCCCCGCGGCGAGGAGGTCGCCGGCCGTGAGGCGAGCCACGGTGGAGGCTGTGGTGTGGGGATTCTCATCGGCCAGGGCGAGGAGCTTCTGGGCGAACTCTCGCCGCACCGTCTTCGCGGTTTCCGGATTCGCGGGTTCGGTGATTTCTGTCGTCCCCGGCGCTGCACCCATCGAGCTCAGGTAGGCCCGCTCAAGGCCGGCCAGCGCAAAGGAGGCGCGGTCCTCACGGCC
>Ga0126381_100005931_pt1 | contig 13487 bp, 7 predicted proteins | sample PanSoiMetPlot_28_FD_96465 | JGI IMG/M metagenome (GOLD analysis project Ga0126381, IMG submission 96465) | Tropical forest soil microbial communities from Panama - MetaG Plot_28 | ecosystem: Environmental > Terrestrial > Soil > Tropical forest > Bulk soil | place: Panama | collected 2016-02-17
CATCTAGAGGAGCTTCGGGATACTGCGGTCGAGGAGGCCCTGGAGGCGCGCCTGGCGCTGGGCCGTCACGGCGAGGTATGCATGCTGGCCGAGGATGCGGTCGCGGCCGAGCCGTTGCGGGAACGCCGGTGGGCAGCGCTGATGCTTGCTCTGTACCGAGCGGGTCGGCAGGCCCACGCGCTGGACTCTTATCGGCGGCTGCGGAATACGTTGGCCGACCAACTCGGCCTCGACCCGTCGACGCGGTTGTCCCAATTGGAGCACGACATCCTGGTCCAGTCACCAGATCTCGACTGGGCCGGAGCCGCGGAGCAAGGCGTCGAGGAGTCGCCTGCGATGCCGGCGAAGGCGCCGACTTCTCAAAGCAATCTCCCCACGCCCGTGGCCAGTTTTATCGGCCGGGAAACCGAACTAGTCGAGCTGGACAAGCTGATAGAACGCCACCGGCTGGTCACAATCCTCGGTACCGGGGGCGTAGGCAAGACTCGGCTGGCGATCGAAGTCGCCGCGGCCCGGTGCGAGTTGTACCGCGATGGCGTGTGGTTCGTGGACCTTGCCGAGTTGTCCGACCCCGCCGGGGTGCCGGGGATCTTCGCGGACGCTATCGGCGTCTGCCAGACGCCGGGTCACCCAGTTGATCAGCAGCTGGCCGATCGTGTCGTCGGCATGCAGGCCTTGCTGATTGTCGACAACTGTGAACACCTGGTGGGTTCGGTGGCGGCGACCGTGGAGCGCATCCTGGAAGCCGGGCCGGCGGTGCGGGTGATCGGCACCAGCCGGCAGCCTTTGCATGTGCCCGGTGAGACAGTTTGGCAGACTCCGCCAATTTCCTTCCCCGCCGACCCTTACCGTCGCAGCCCAGCCGAGCTGGCCTCCTTCGACGCCGTACGTCTATTCATGGAGCGTGCCCCGCACGTGGCGACAGCCGGGGACGTGGGCCTGGCAGATTTGCATGTCATCGCAGAGATCACGGCCCGGCTGGAAGGACTCCCACTGGCCATCGAGCTCGCCGCGGCGCGGGCCGTCCAGCTCGACCTCGACCAGTTGGCGGCCGTGCTGCAGGACAGGCTCGGGCTGTCCTGGCTGGGCTCGCACACTGCACACGCACGTCAGCAGACCCTGGATGCCACGATCGGGTGGAGCTACGACCTGCTGACACCGCAGCTGCAATCAGCGCTGAAACGGCTATCGGTGTTCACCGGAGGGTTCACCCTCGAAGCGGCTGGCGCCGTCACCGGCGCGGCAGACAGTGTCACGGTAACAACTGCCGCGCTCGCCGAGCGGTCACTGATCGTAGCCGACCGCAGCGTCCGCCGTGGCCGGCCCGGGAGAGCCCAGGTCCGCTACCGGATGCTAGAGACGATCCGGCAATACTGCGCCGGACGGGCCGCAGACGAGGACGGCCCCGACGGAGAAGAGACAACCCGTGAGAATCACAGCCGGTTCTTCGCAGACCTGGCCCGGCGGGCATCCACCGCGCTGACCGGCTGGCATCAAGCCCAATGGCTGACCACCCTCGAAATCGACCACGCCAACCTGGTCACCGGCGTCAATCACCTCCTCTCCTGGCCTTCCCGGGTCGGCGATGCGCTGCAGATGATCGTGTACCTGGACCGGTTCTGGCATAACCGCGGCCACCTCGCCGAATGCGCCGCCCTCCTTCAGCGCGGCCTCGGCGCAGCCCGCGAGGATGTCAGTCCGGCCGTCCGCTGCGGGGCGCTCAATCTGGCCGGGGAGGCCACCGTAGGCTACGACGCCGCCGCGGCGCGCTTGTACTTCACCGAGTCCCTCAACATCGCTCAGCGCGCCCGCGACGACTTCCAGGTTGCCCGTGCGTTGCGAGGTCTTGCGTTCGTGGCCTATAACACGGGTGACCTGGAGGGGCCCAGCGTGGCCGGGAAGGCGGCCGTGGATCTCGCCCAGGATCTGGGCGATCCAGTGCTGCTCGGCGAATGTCTGGTCTCGTTCGGGCTGGTCGCCGATGATCCCCTGGAGCGCAAAGCCATCTACCAAAAGGCCCTGGTCGTGACCCGCCGCTCCGGCGATCGCGTCTATACGGGCTGGTCGCACAACAACCTTGGCGATGTTCTCCTAACCCAAGGTGACCTGGGAGAAGCCAAGCATCATCTCGAGCAGGCCCGGTCGATCCTCGGCGAGGTCGGCCATCCGAGCCTGCTACCGGTGGCAAACCTCGGCTGGGTGCATCTAGGCGAGGGGAACCTCGAAACCGCGAACGCCGCCTTTACCGAAGCGCTGCACAGCTTCGAACGGGCTCACCTTCGCCACGACGCGAGCGTTGCCATCCTAGGTTTGGCGTGCACCGCGGCTGTCCGGCGCGAATGGGAACGAGCCGCATCCCTAATCGGATTCTCCGACGGAGAACTCCAGAACTGCGGCGGGTCATGGTGCGATCCTGAACTAACCTTTCGTCAGCAATCGCTCACCAATGTCAAACGCCAGCTCGGAGCCGAATTCGACAGGCACTATGACTCCGGGCGCAGTGGTGACCGCGGTGACCTCATCGACCTCGCCTTGGGCTAATTAGCCGCATATCCCTGACGCCAAGACCCGGCGCCCTAGACCCGCCCAGTTCCGGCGCGGCCTTACGGGTCTGCTGTTCCGGGCTTCGGGCTTATGTTTGGGCCATGATGGTGATTGCCGTCCACGCGCCGATACAGATTGAATCGCCGCTGCGGAGCGGGACTGGTTGTCCGGCTGGGATCTCGGTCCCGTTGACCGCGGTCCCGTTCTCCGATGCGACGTCCACGACCGCCCAGGATCCGTCTAGCTGGGCGATGAGGATGGCGTGCAGGCGCGAGATCCCCGGGTCGGCAGGCGGGCCGGTCAGGTCAATTTCCGGGATGATTTCCCGGGAGATACTGCGCCGGCCGATCCGCATCTGCGGCCCGCTGAGCGGGAACCGGCGCTGCGGGCAATGGCCGGGAAACCGTATTTCGCTGGCCCCGGGCCCGTCAGCGGTGATCATCGCGCTGTAATGCGGGCGGCTGGCGGTGACCACGGCGGTCCATGTCGTGACCGGCGCGCAGCCGCTGGGGTTGTCCGTGCCGGCCGCTGGCTCGGCTGGAGATATGGCCGAGTCTGGGGCTCCTGGCACCGGGTCCGACCCGGCAGCGTGCCCGCATGCCTCGCAGAATCGTTCCAGTCCAGGTGCGCCGCACCGGGGGCACGGTGACGCCGGCCGGGTCGGTACGCGGCGGGGCCCGGGCCCGCCGGGCTGCGCTCCGGGCGATGTTGCGGGTGCGTCCATCCGCCTGCCGCACATCGCAGTAGTCCGCTGCGGCGGATTCATGACCTGCCGGGCAAGATGCCACCCCATGCCTCCGGGTTACTTCTTGACCCGGACGGTCTTGCTGGATCTGGTGTCGAGCGCCATCTCGTCGGCGTTGACGATCCTGGCTTTGAGCCGGACTGTCCCGGTGCTGGGATCGATCACGTCGACCACGCTGGCGAGCAGGTTGGCTGTGCCCTGGTTGCCGGATTCGTGGGCCAGTGCCACCGCGCGGCCTAGTTTGGCGGCTGCGGCGTCATCGTCGCCTGCCTTGCGGGCATCCAGCCCGTCCTGGATGGCCTGGGCGAGCTCGGCCTGGCCGGCGTAATGGGCGACATGACGGTTGATACGCGTCGACAGCACCTCCTCCTCGGTCCAGATCGCCCGGACCAGCCCCTGGCCCAAGGTCTGCGGGCCTGAGGTCGTGTTGAGAATCAGGCTGACCCGGGCGGCTAGCATCTCCTGACCGACCGCCCCCGGCTCGACGTCGACGCAGGCGTGGTAGTCGCGGCTTTCGGTTCCCCAGGCACCGGTCGGGTAGTCGCCCGCCTGCGGTGCCGCTGGTGTGCGCCTGGCGGTGAGGTCTTCGATGGCGGGGGCGACCTGCTTGACGAATCGGATCGTCGCGTGCTGGGGTGTCCACACCCGCAGCACGACGTCAGCTACCTCCTTGGCCATCGAGGCCGTCATCATCGCCTCGAAGTCGGCGGTCAGCCCGGCTGGGTCGGGCACGATGTCGACAGTGCCGAGCAGCGCGGTAGAGATCGTGCGCAGCTCATCGACCAGCCAGTCGGTACCCACGCCGCGGCAGTCGCAGCTGAAATATCCCTCGCAGAGCTTTATCGCGGCGGCAAGCTCCTCGGTGGATTCGTGCAGGTTCTGGCCGTCGGTGAGCAAGATCGCGTGCCGCAGCGTTTCTTCGCCGGTCTCGAAGAGCTCGCGCGCGAGTCGTAGCCATTGCCCGATCGCGGTCCCGCCATGGGGGTAAAGGCGTTCCACTGCACGCTTGGCTGTCTTCCTGGTGGCCGCGTCGGCGATCATCAGGCCGTTGTCCGGGTACGCCTGCCTGGCCTCATGGGTACCCGCCACCACGGCGAATGCAACTCCATCCCTGATGGCGTCGATTGCCGCAGCGGTCGCCTGGCGGGCCTGGATCATCTTCGTCCTCGGGTCGCTCATCGACCCTGAGCAGTCGACAATGATGATCTCCGCGGCGCCCGGGGTGGCCGGTGGCCCGGGAGCGGTGGAGCCAGCCGATGTCACGGTGACGATGGCATTGACTTCGCCGGCGCCGGCGGGCAGGTATTCGTTTTGGAAGATCTCGATGGTGAATCCGAGTGCGCTCATCGTGGTGTGCTCCTGTGACTTGTCCCCGCACCGGTGTGCCCGGGCGGGACGGCGATGAGGACGACGGTGATGTTGTCGTGCCCGCCGGCGCCGAGCGCGAATGCGAGCAGCCCGGCGGCTGCGCCGGGCAGGTCGCCCGGTGCCCTGGGCCAGGCGAGCTGCGCCAGGTCGCCGGCCCCGGGCCGGGAGTTCCACAGGCCGTCCGAGCAAAGCAGGAGGACGCCGGGGCCGGGCGGCTCGAACCTCGTGGTGTGCGGCCTGGGGGTACCGGCGTCCGCGCCCAGCCACCGGGTGACCACGTGACCGCCAGGCGAGGCGATCGCGTCGGCTTCGGCCGGCACGCCGGCCGCGGCTAGTTCTTCGGCCAGCGAGTCATCGCGGGTCAGCAACCGGGCGCTGGCCGGGGAGCTGGCCGGAAGCCAGTACGCGCGGCTGTCACCGATCCAGCAGACCGTCACCGCGATGGGGGCGACGATGCCTGATACGTAGGTGGTCGCCGGCGGATTTGCTGACTGGCCGGCCAGGCTGCGGACCGCGGAATCGGCGGCGAGTGCCGCACTCGTCGACGCCTCCTCGCCGGCCGTGCCAGCGCGCAGCTTAGCCGTCAGGACGTGCACTGCCCTGTTCGCCGCGGCCAGGGAGGCTTGGTCTGGGTGTCCGGAGGTAGAGACCCCGTCGCAGACCACGGCCACGGCGGCACGACCGGTGGGTGTGTGCGTGAGCGCGAGCGCCATGGCGTCTTCGTTGCGGTGGCGCCGCAGGCCCCGGTCGGTGACGCCGGCGATCCCGCGAAGGCCGAGTTCGATGTGATCGCGTCCGGCTGGTGCCTTCCGCCCGCACCGTTCGCAATAGCCGTCGGCGCTGATAAGTGACGGCCGGCATTGCGGGCAGGCTGCGAGCGGTGCTGCACCCGCGCTGACTGCCGCCACGGCGAGTTCCCAGCCGCAGGCTTCACAGAAATTGTCACCGCCGTCTACCGGCGTGCGGCACTCGGGGCAGGTACCGGATGGGGATCCCATCAGGTCACCGTCCGTGGGCGCACGTCGTTGGCGAGATCGACCAGCGCAAAGCGCTCCGCCCGGGTGGCCGACAGCCGGGCGAGGGCCCGGTAGCTGCGTTCCAGGCCGAGCCTGAGCCCTTTGTCGGTCAGATCGCAGTCAAGTAGCCGGCCGTTGCCTGCGGCCATCACCCCGTGCACCAGGGTCAGCCCTGCTTGCAAGACCTCTGCGATCAGAATGTGGCGCATGGCCGGGTCAAGTCGCAGCCGCTCGACCCGGCTCTCGGCCTCTGTCAGGTCAGCGGCCGTAACGGTGGCCGGGCTAGATGCCGAGATGCGGGCGCGGACCGCCGCGATCTGCGCGGCGAGGTGATGGCTGGAGGTTTCTGGCACCTTGCCGAGCACCTCCACCGCGCCCGCCCGGTCACCGGCGGCGAGCCGGACCCGCGCCTGGCCGAATGCCGCGCTGACGTAGGCATGATCGGTCGTCCAGACAATCCCGAAATACCTGGCTGCGGTGTGACAGTCGCCGCCCGTCTCGGCGGCGAGTCCCAGTGCCAGTTTGGGAGCGAGTTCGCCGGGCAGAACGTCGTACACGGCCTCGAACGCGGCCCGGGCCCGGGGCAGGCTGCCGGCCAGGATTTCGGCCAGGCCTCGATACCAGATCACCCGCCAGTCGGCGCGGCCCTGCCCCGTCAGCTCATCCAGCACCGCGCTGGCCCCAGCAACGTCCCCCAGTGCTATATGCGCCCTGGCCAGTGCCAGGTGAGCCTCCATGCTGTCGGATACGCCGCCTGGCGTCTCGGGCGGCGCGGATACTGCTGCCTGCAGCGCGTCAGCCAGCTGTTCCGGCCCGAGCGCGCTCAGCGTGGCCAGATACCCGGCCGCCGGGTCGGTACTGTCTGCCAGCGGGACTGGCAGGCCTGCCGCTATCTCTGCGGCGCAGGGTGGTCCCGGCTTGTCTTCCGCCGCGGTAGCTGCGCTGGTGCCGATGGCTTGCAGTTCGGGAGTGAACATGCTGCTGAACGCGGGCCGCGGGGTTCCGTCGCTGGCGGCCAAGACCTCCCGCAGCACGCCGGTCAGCTGGTCCATCATGCCCGCTGCCGAAGTGAACCTGCGCCGTGGGTCGGTATCGGTAGCGCGGCGCAGCAGCCGGTAGAACGACTCGTGCTGGGCCAGGACGGGCACGTTCGCCGGGTCCGGCAGGCTGTGCTGATGGGTGCTGGTGTAGCCCCGAAACTCGAAGGTGAGCACCGCAAGCGCGCGCCCGACCGTGTACAGATCGGACGCCGGAGAAGGCCCGGCAGTGGCAATCTCGGGTGCCTGGTAGCCGACGGTCCCGTAGACGGGGCTGTCGTCGTCATCGATCCGCCGCACACCGCCGAGGTCGATGAGCTTGAGGTGCTCCTCGACCTGGATCACGTTGTCGGGCTTGAAGTCGCAATAGACCAGCCCCTGACGGTGCAGGTAACCAAGTGCAGGCAGCACTTCGATCGCATGCGCCAGAGCCTGGGCCACCGGCAGCGATTCACCGGATCTCCGGCGCTCGAGCACGATCTGCCGGAGCGACTGGCCACCGGCATACTCCATGACGATGTAGCCGATGGGTTCACCGATCTGGCTGTGCTGGTGCTGCACGAAGTTGTAGATGCGGATGATATTCGGGTGCTCCACCTCGGCCAGGAAACGCCGCTCGGCGACCGCGACGGCCTGCGCGTCGGCATCCCCGGAGTTCAGCAGGCCCTTGAGCACTACCCACCGGTCACTGACGTTGCGGTCGTGGGCCAGGTAGATCCAGCCAAGTCCGCCATGAGCCAGGCAGCCGAGCACTTCGTATTGCCCGGCGACCAGTTCGCCCGGCTTGAGCTTGGGCGCGAAGGAGAACTCGGCGCCGCAGTTCTTGCAGAATCCTTCGGTGCGCCCAGTGGTGCCCGGGCTGCCGCGTCCGACCGGCTGCCCGCAACTGCCGCAGAACCGCTTGCTCTCCTGGACCTGCGGGTCGGTGAGCACCGCAGCCGCTGGATCGCGGGCACGGGCCGGCGAGATGTCCACCAGGCCGGCGCCGAGGCTGCCGCGTCCGGATCCGGCGATCAGCGAGCCAGAGGCGTGACCGCCCCCAGACGGCCGGTCTTCCGGCGCCAGGCTGCCTGCGCCGCTGAGCGCCGGCGTGCTGACGGCTGCTGTCGTGAGTCCTGCTGTCGCGGGTCCTGCTGCCGCGCGCTGCGGTGATCCCGCGGACGGCCCGGCAGTGCCGGGTGCGGGCGCCAGCCCGCAGACAGTGCAGTAGCCGTCCTCGATCACTCCGGCGCATCCCGGCCGCCCGCAGGTCATGGCGGTCATGATGCTCCCCCCTGCAGGGCCAGGACCGCCTGCTGGTAAGCGCGGACGGCGTCCGCCGCCGCGGCCAGATCACAGGGGGCCGACCACAGCAGGTCACGAGCGCGCTGGTAGTCGGCTGCGAGATCGGTGTTCTCGGCTCCGCCGAGCCCGGCGGCCTTGGCGCGGTAGGCATCGAGCAGGCCGCGCAGCTCCGTGCGGCGGTCAACCAGCGCCCGCGCGGCCCGATCGGCGTCCTGCCACCGGCCCGCCGCGGCTGCCGCGTCCTTATTGATCGCGTCAAGGTGTGCGGCCAGCCCCGCCCACCGGCCTGACGCCTTGAGCGGCTCGAGGCCAGCCAGCCGCTCGCTCAGCCCGGCGGTCCCGGGCGGCGGCGCGGCCAGCTGCGGGGCGACGACCTTCAGCATGGCCTCGTCTCGTCCGGCGCGTGCGCTCTGCTCGCACGCCTGCGCGACGGCCACCGCCCGCGCCACGCCCGCGATGCGGCGATCTGCGTCCTCCCGCAGCCGGCCCAGCTCGGCGGCCCGTGCGGCGGCCGCCTGAGTCTGCTGCAGCAGCCGGTCCAGCGCGGCGACGTCGGCCCGGTCGCCCTGCCAGAGCGAAAGCGGATCGCGGCTCAGCAGGTTGCGCAGACGGCGCAGTTCGGCACCGGCGGCATCGAGCGTGCCAGTCAGCGCGTCGTCGCCGACACCAGCGGACTCCTGCACGGCCCTGCCCAGCACGGATGCAATCTGATCGAGCCGGCCCGGCACCTCGGCCCAGACGCTCTCGGCGGCGGCGGTCAGGCTGGCTACCCGGCTGAACGCGACCGTCATCCGCTGCACCGCGGCGGCCAGCGTTATCTTCTCCTCCTGCTGGCCGTCGTCGGTCAGCTGCCGCTGGGCCAGCGGCACCCGCTCACGGGGCAGCACCACCGATGGCCCGGTGAGCAGCGCGGTGATCTCCGCCACCCGCATCCCGGGGAGACGCCGACTGCCGTCCAGCATCTTTGTGGCCCGTTTAACCACCGCCGAGTACACGGCGAAGATCTCCCAGGCCGAGGCCAGATCAGCCGAGGCTGCCTCCCAGCGCACCCTGCTGGTACCGGCAAGACTGGCACCGTCCAGCAGCCGCCTGCCGAAGCTGGCGTCCAGGTCCAGTAGGTTCGCCTGGATCTTGTCCCGCTCGGCCGCCGTAGCGGCGAGCATGCCCGCCGCCTCCGCGCGGGTCAGCACCTTCGCCACCGGTCAACCCCGGTAATGGGCTGGCGGCGGGGGCGGGACCGGGCTGCCAACCCAGCGCCTGTAACTGGCGGCCCACTGGCCGTCGGCGCGCATCCGGGCCAGCACCGCGTTGACGAACCGGACGAAGTCCGGGTGCTGCTTGGAAATCGCCAGGCCATACGGCACGTCGGCGAGTCGACGGCCAACGATTTTGGTGTACGGGTCCAGCGCTTTGAGGCCGGCCAGGATCGAGTCATCGGTGGAAATCCCCGCGACGTCGCCCTGCTGCAGCAGCACCAGGCAGTCGGTCGCGTACGGCTTTACGACGGGAATCAGGTCGGCCATCGCCGTAATGCTGGTTAGTGAGGTGGAACCGGCCGTCGTGCAGACCTTCTGCCCGCTCAGGGCAAACAGTCCCTGGGCCGTCGAGTTGCCAGGCACCAGCACCCGCAGGCCGGCGTCGAAATAAACGGTGGAGAAGTCAACCTGCCGCCACCGCGCGCAAGTGATGGTCATGGTGTGCGCCACGATGTCGACTTTCCCGGACCGAACGGCCGGGATCCGCTGCAGGTTCGACATGGCTACGAACCGGATCTTGTCCGGATTACCGAAGATGGCGGCCGCGATGGCGTGCAGCATGTCAATGTCGAATCCCTCGATCTGCCCATCGCGGGGGTTCAGATAGCCGAAGCGATAGGTGGTCTGATCTACTCCGGCGATCAGGGAGCCGCGGGCGCGGATCTTGGCCATGAACGACCCACGGGTCACGGCCGGCGGTCCCAGCGGTCGCCGGCTCGCCTTCGGGTCGCACGACTGAGCCGAAGTCTGCGCCTCAGCCGCTGTCCGCGCGGTCATCCGCGCGCTCGCGGCGGCCCGCCCGGGCGCTCCGCGTGCCAGCGGGCTCGCTCCGGGCGGCCAGCACAACAGCACAAGCGTGAACACCGCCGCCGCGACCCCTCCTCCGGCGGGCAGCCGCGGCCGGGTCACCGGTACTCCGCGAGCCGACGGGAGATCCCCCACACGCAGGCGGCCGCCATCACCAGCGACAGGACAATCATCCCTGCCTCCAAGCCGGCCAGCGCGTCCCGGCCTTGCTGTGCGGCGGACCGGAACGATGCCTGATCGGCCGCGATCGCACGGATCAGGTCGGTCTCAGCCACGGCGAACCAGGCGCCAGAATCGGCCTGGCCGCGGCCGAGAGCACTCCGGACGGCAGCCGTATAGTTGCCGCCGTTGTCAAGAGCCCGTACCACCTGGTGGGACTCGAACCACCACGCGGGCGTGTCGCTCAAGGCGGCTGTGGCCTGCGGTCCGCCCGCGCTGCCCTGTGCGGCGGCGGCAGCGTCCGTCAGTAGCGTGCCCCGCCCCGGGCCAAGGCTCTTTTCCAGCAGCAGGAAATCTCGCTGGAACGAGTCGTCGCCACTGCGGTCGATCAGGGTCAGACTCTCATCGGCATGTGCCCGCAGCATCGCAATGTCCGCCCGTGCCAGCGCCTCCACCGGGACCGACCCGTGGTCCCGTGCGGCGATCAGGTGCGTGCGGGCAACCGTGAACGCGCCGAGCAGCCAGGCCAGCGAGACGATGCCGGCGATGGATGCGGCCAGCAAGCCCATATTGATGACCCGGTGGGTCCGCCGCGCCAGCCACCACTGGCCTCCAGACAGCAACAGCGCCGCAACCAGGGCCACAGCCAGGGCAGCGTAGGGCAGCCCGGTCGCCTGCTGGTCAGCGGCGGCCAACTGCGCGGTCTCCAGGGCATAAAGGTCCCGGGCCGCGGGCAGCAGCTTAGCGCGCATAAACCCAGAGGCCTCCCGCAGGTAAGCGGCGCCTAGCGGCAGGCCCAGCCGATTATCCGCGCGCGCAGTCTCCACCAGGCCCGCATACACGGGAAGGCCAGCCGACAAGATGGCCAGCCGAGGCTGGGCGGCCGACTGGCCCGCTACAGCGGTAGCTGCCTCGAGGTGGCGTGCGGCCTGCGCGATGTCCTCCTGGTATCGGGCGCGTAGCGCGAGCGGCTCCAGACCGCCAGACAAGAACGCAGCTGCCTCGGTCGCGTCCGCATCCGACAGCGACCGGTAAATCTGCTGAGCGTCCAAGGTCAGCGGCTCGCTGACCGTGACGACGTTCCCCGTGGCCGACGCGTGCTGGGCCACAGTCCACGCGGCGACCACCCCCCACAGCAGGCTGGCCGCGAGCAACGCGGCGGCCCACGTGCGCAGCCTGGCCGGTGTCGTGCCGGCCCGCACAACACGCAGAATTTTGCGCCGTGCCAACGATTGCGGCGGATTGGGACCAGCGAGCCCGGGGGCGGTGACGCTACCGGCAGTCACCCTGGGCCCCTGTTCCGACGCAGCGCCGACTTCCCACACGCCATGAAGCCCCGCCCCTCCCCAGGTACGGACGGGAGCCTCGGCCGTCCCACACTCGTGAAAGTGAGCCCAGATTGTAGTAGGAAGACGTCGCCGCCAACAGCCTCAAGAACCAGATATTTGACGCCACCCTGAACGAGGCAGGCCGCGTGCCTCCTCGTTCATTGCTGAAGCCATTCGACGTCGTGAAAACGGCCCAGATGGTCGTCAGCCCAACTCCATCCAGCCTGCGGCGGACAGTCGGACCGGTGCGGGGGCGCCGGGTCAGGACGGGACTACCTGACGAGCGCCCGCTGGCGTGGCCACCACCGGGGACGGCCCGTCGGTTGGTTGGTCGCGCCGGGCCAGGGAGGGGCCGGTCTCAGCTGGACGGGTTGACCGGGTCGATGCCGGCCTGGATGGCGTAGCGGACCAGGTCGGCACGCCGGCGGGCGCCGGTCTTGTCCCGGATCCGGTCCAAGTGCGATCTGACCGTGTTCACCGACAGGAACAGCCGCTCGGCGATCTGGGCGTCGGTCGCCCCCGCCGCCAGCAGCGCCATGATCTCCTTCTCTCTTTCCGACAGCGGGCCCGGGGCACCGTCCACCGTAGGCTGCGCCGCGGCGGCCACGCCGACGGCGCCACCCGCCCCGGGATCGGGCTCGGCTGCCGCTGTGGCGAGGGCGATGGCGTCGGCCTGGCTGAGTGTGCGGCCGTGTCGGTGGGCGGCCTCGTAGGCGGCGTCGCCCAGCGTGGCGCGCAGACGGGCGTGGTCGCGGTCGCGCAGCCTGGTTTCCAGGGCCTCGAAAGCTCGTCCGGCCTGCTCGTATCGTTCGTCGGCGGCACCGTGCAAGGTGGCGGCGACGGTGGGGTCGCCGTCGGCGCAGGCAGCCAGGGCGAGGCCCAGGAGCGCGGCGGGAACATACGGCTTGACGCCGGTGAGCCGGGCGGTGTCCAGGCTGTCGAGGAAGTGGCGGCAGGCGTTCCGTGGATCGGCGTCGAGGAGGTCGCCGAAACCCAGGTTCAGCCGCAAGCCGGCTGACAGGTTCTGGTAGCCAAAGTTGTCGGCGAGCATGCTCGCCTCGTGAAGGTGCGCCCGGGCCGGTGCAAGCTCCCCCGCGGCGAGTTCGTCGATGCCGAGGTTTGCCAGCGTAGCGGCGATCCGGTAGTTGTCTCCGGCCGCCCGGGAAAGGGCGAGGGCTTCCTCCTGGTCGGCGAAGGCGGGGTCCAGATCCCCCGCTTGGCCCTCGAATACCGCACGACGGCCGAGAAGGTGAGCGAGCAGCCGGGGATCTCCGCCTGCCCGGGCCAGCGCGACGGCTTCGTCGATCTGGGCCAGAGCGGCAGGCAGGTCGCCGTGCTCGAAGCTGAACCAGCACAGCTGAGACAGCGCGTCGGCGGCGACGGCGTCATCGGCTAGGTCGCGGGCGATCCTGAGGGCCTCGCCGGCCATCGAGGGGATTGCCGAGTCGTCGCCGAAGCGCTCGCGCAGATGGCAGCTCGCGGTGAGCGCCCGGGCCCGGAGCTGGGTGGGCAGGCGGGCGTCGGGCCGCTCGAGCAGGACGTTGAGCGTCTCGAGGACTTCGCCGCCGTGGCCGCGCATATTGCAGAACCAGCGCAGCCCTGCTGCTAGTCGCAGGCCGGGCTCGGCACTGTCCGGATCAGCGACGCTGAACGCCAGCGCGGCGCGGATGTTGTCGAACTCGACCTCGAGCCGGTCAAGCCAGACGGCCTCATCGGGGCCGCGCAGGTGCGTATCAGTGGTCTCGACCAGATCCAGGTAATGATCGCGGTGCGCGGCGCGGGTTTCCTCCACCTCGGAGACGGCCCGCAGCGCGAGGTGTTCGGCAGCGTAGTGGCGGACCGTCTCCAGCAGCCGGTAGCGGGTCGAACCGTGGACCTCTTCGGCTTGGACCAGGCTCTTATCGACCAGGGCAGCCAGATGGTCCAGCACCTGCCATTCTCCG
>Ga0126381_100005932_pt1 | contig 13486 bp, 8 predicted proteins | sample PanSoiMetPlot_28_FD_96465 | JGI IMG/M metagenome (GOLD analysis project Ga0126381, IMG submission 96465) | Tropical forest soil microbial communities from Panama - MetaG Plot_28 | ecosystem: Environmental > Terrestrial > Soil > Tropical forest > Bulk soil | place: Panama | collected 2016-02-17
CCTGGAAAATCGGAGGCGGCGACGTCTGGCATGCCATCACTTATGACGACGCCACCAGCCTCGTCATTTTTGGCACCGCGGGCGCGGACGTCGGCTACGGCGAAATGGCCGGCACGCAAATCACTGGCGAAAAACTTTTCTCGCAATGCATCATCGCGGTCGACGCAGACACAGGGAAATACGTATGGCACTACCAAACCGGGGCCGAAGGCGTGCACAACGAAAACAATCAAATCGTGATCGCCGACCTGCCCATCAACGGCGAGAGGCGCCACGTTGCGATGACCGCGCCCAAGAACGGTTTCTTCTACATCCTCGACGCAAAAACCGGAAAGCTGCTCTCGGCCAAGCCGCTGGTGAAAACCACATGGGCCTCCGCTTACGATCTGCAAACGGCCAAGCCGGTCCTCATTCCCGCTTCCCAAGGTGGTGGCCGCCAATGGACCGTTCACAACTGGTGGCCCATGAGCTACGACACGCTCACCGGGCTTGTTTATATTCCAACGACGGACCGCCGCGCCGACACCAAAGCTCCGGTTGAAGCCGGCGAAAGCGGCGCGGGCCTTTTTGGCCGTCTCATCGCCTGGGATCCCATCGCGGAAACCGCGCGCTGGTCCGTCGATGAAGAAATCGCCGTCAACGGAGGCGTTCTAGCGACCGCCGGCAACCTGGTTTTTCAAGGGCAGGGAACCGGTGAGTTTGCCGCGTACGCCGCCGACACCGGCAAAAAACTTTGGTCCATCCAAACCAAATCCGCTATCGATTCCATTCCCGTCACTTTTTCCGTGAACGGCGAGCAGTACGTCATCACCTCCGTTGGATGGGGCTCCGGTTCGCGTTTGTTCGCTCCCGCGCGCACCATGGCCACGCCGGAATCGAAGCGCGGCCCTGAGCGTCTTTACGCTTTCAAGCTTGGCGGCAACGTCCCCTTCCCGACGCCGCAAATCACAATTCCGCCGGTGCCGAAACCACCCGAACAAAAAGCTACGCTGAAAACGATTCGCGACGGCGAAAAACTGTACGTCTCGTTTTACTGCGAAGGCTGCCACTCGCCCGGCATCGACGGCAGCGGCGCCTGGGTGGAGGATGCTGCCGTTCCCGATCTGCGATACGCGCCGCCCGGAGTCCACAAAGATTGGTATCAAATTGTGATGGGCGGCTCGCATTGGTCGAAGGGCATGCCCGGCCTCGCCGACCCGCCAAAATTTGCTTTTCCAAACGCGCACCTCACCGTTCAAGAAGCCGACGCCATTCACGCCTACGTCATCGACCAGGCCTGGAAAGCCTACAAAGGCGAAGAAACCGCCGCTTACACCAAACGCGAAAATTATTAGCTGCCATTTGGCGCAATGGAATGTGCGCACCGTTGTGAAACTTTGAGCTCGTTGTCATCCCGAGCCTGTCTGCCACAGGCGGGCGGAGCGAGGGATCTGCTTTTCTCGCATTGCTATAGTCTGCCAATTTCAATACCATCCGGAGCAGTGATGGGCGCTGAACATCCGAAAAAAACAAGCTCGAGCCGCTTGCGCAGCGTTCTCACCGACGTTCATTTTTGGGTGCCGGTGGCCGTGCTCCTCGCGGGGCTACTGCTGTTGAACTTCATGCGCTAAGCGAGCCGAATCAGAAAATTATGGCCTCCGAAGCCCAAACTCTTGGCTTATCCGCAACACCAACCGCCGCCCGCGCGAAAAAACTGCAACTCCTCGGTATTCTCTCGGGATTCACCGCAGGCGCGTGGCTCGGCGCTGCCGAAGCCCCCACGAAACTCGTCTCCATCGGCATTTCTCCTATCGCGATTTCTCTCATCATGGTCATGGGTGTTTTTCTCGCGCGCTGGAGCCTTCCCGCATTGATCCTGGGCACTTCCTCCGTCCGCGCCGACGTCCGCCGCGCGCCGCATTTGATCATCTGGGCTGTTCTTGCCGGCTGCCTCTGGGCTGTCGCCAACACGCTCACGATTGTCGCCATTCGTGACATCGGCCTCAGCATTGCCTTCCCGCTCTGGAATTCCAACAGCCTCCTTGGTATCTTCTGGGGCTTTCTTTTCTTCAACGAACTCCGCCAGGCCGGCTGGCGCCGCTGGACGGGTGTTCTCGGCGGCGCGTTTGTCATGTGTGTCGGCGCTACGCTCCTCGCCGTCGCCTCTTCCACGCAAGGCCCCGCGGGCCACTCGCTCCGCGGCGTTTGGGCCGCGCTGGGCGCAGGCGTCCTCTGGGGCACGATGTACATTCCTTATCGCAAAGCCTATCTCACCGGCATGAACCCGCTCTCGTTCGTCACTTTTTTCACCTTCGGTGAACTCGGCATGATGTCCGCGCTCGCCATCGGCTACACCGCCTGGGGTCCGCTCTGGCAGGAACTCAGCAGCGCGCGCGGCGTGATTTTCTGGTTGTTGCTCGGCGGATTCATCTGGGTCATCGGCGACCTCTTCCAGCAGTACGCCGCAAAGTATGTCGGCATCAGCCGCGGCATTCCTCTTTCCAATTCCAATCAGCTCTGGGGACTGCTCTGGGGCATTTTCGTTTTTGGCGAACTGCACGGCCGCAGCTCTTCCACCTACGCGCAAGTCATCGGAGGCTCACTCCTCATGATGCTCGGCGTCGGTGCGGTTGCTTTTTCTTCCGCGTCCGGAGAGGAGCAAACACGGTGGAAAGAAGCCGCGCAGCGCGAGGGCCGCCGCTACGGCGTCGCTTCCGACTACGTCGAAGCGCGCATGGACGGTCGCCAGGCCGCCGGTGAATCCGCGCCAACTCGCACTGTCTGGGACTGGCTCCTCGTCGCCGCCGCTACCGCCGTCTTCGTCGTATTCGCAGCGATGGCGCGCGTCCCGCAACTCCCGCTCCACTGGGCTCCCGCTGCCCTCCTGACCATCGCGCTCCTCGTCCTTCTCTTCGTTTGCACACTCGCCCTCTACCGCACCACTCGCTTCCACTGAGCTGCTGTTTCGACGTTTCATCCCCGGCACCTGGCCCGACGGTTCATTCCGAGGGCAGCGAGGAATCCTGGCTGGACTTAAAACATGGGCGCCGGCCGTCGCGACCGGCGGTTCCGTGCTTTCACCCCTCGTTCCGCTTTGCAATCCTCGCCACTTCATTTACAGTACGCCCAGCACGATGACCGTCTCCCCAAACGTACAAACTGTCGACGTCGTCGGCGTTGGCCTCAACGCCACCGACACGCTGATTCCCGTTGCTCACTATCCCGCGCGCGGCGCCAAAGTCGAAATCCGTCCCACCACCGTCCTCCCCGGCGGACAAACCGCCACCGCCGTCGTCGCCTGCCAGCAATGGGGGCTCCGCACGCGTTACGTCGGCAAAGTCGGTGGAGACAGCGCCGCCGCGCTGCACGCCGCGGAATTTTCGCGCCTCGGCATCGAAGCGCATCTTCTCACCGCGCCCGACTGCCCCAGCCAGCAAGCCTTCATTCTCATTGACGACTCCGGCGAGCGCACCGTCTTGTGGCGGCGCGACCATGGCCTCGCCCTGCTCCCCGAAGAGCTCCAACGCGACTGGATCATCTACTCGCGCGCGCTCCACCTCGACGGCCACGACACCGCAGCCGCCGCGCAAGCCGCCGCTTGGGCGCGCGCCGCCGGCGTTCCCGTCATCGCCGACCTTGACGAACTCTATCCCGGCGTCGAAGCGCTTCTGCCCAACGTGGATTACCTCATTACCAGCCGCGACATTCCCGGCAAGCTCGCTGCCATCGACGACTTGCAGAAGTCGCTGCCCGGCGTTCACCGCCGCTTCGGCTGCCGCCTAACCGCCGCCACCCTCGGCATCGACGGCGTGCTCGCCTGGGACGGCGCGCAGTTCCACTACGCGCCCGCCTTTCATGTCGACACGGTGGACACCACAGGCGCTGGCGATCTGTTTCACGCCGGCTTCATCTACGCTCTTTTACAAGGCTGGCCCTTGCCGAAGCAGCTCGACTTCGCCTGCGCCGCCGCCGCGCTCAACTGCACTGCCGTGGGCGCCCGCGGTGGCATCGCACCGCTCGCGGCCATCGAGCGCCTCCTCGCCACCGGCCCGCGCCACCCCTCCGCTCTGTGGAACGACCGAGAGCAGGAATTGAATTCTGCAAGTTCCTGGACGAACAGGGACGATGACGCTTTGAGCGGGAGAGAAAAGAAGCTGGGATAGGATCGGAGAAGGTCTTGGATTCGGGCGCGTTGGCCGCACCGCCCTCAATGATCGAAATGAGCGGACCGGCGGTGTTCGACTTGCCGCCAGAATCCCTGCAGGTGACGACCGAAAAAGTCCGGGAACTTGGATGCCGAGCAGAAGGAAGGCCTTCCCAACTTAGCGAGCCGGAGCAGACCGGCCCTGCAATACCTCTTCGTTCCTCTCGAGAATGAGCAGCGTTCGCCCGCCGCCGCTCGCTTTCAGCCCCCGCCCATGGATGGGATGGTCCGAAATTTCGTGGTGAGCTGTGTCATCTGATCCTTCATTTAGGGTCTCGAAATCGTATCCTGCCAGGCTGAGATCGATGAAATCGGAATCGCCAGAAAGCTGAAAGGAGATGCCCGTGTCGAAAAATCGCACCAGCTTGCAATCGAAGGCGAATCTGCCATCGGGCGCGGTAAGGAGCACACGCAGGGGCGTCTGTCCGTCTTGCCAGTCCAGCAGGCAGGTCAAAACGTCAGATAACTTGATCAATGGGGACAATGCCGACATTTCCGGTTTGCCCGCAGCTTTATTCTCGTGGGGATTCAGTCTCCCTCAAAGAGCTTCGCAGTGACTTCACCCACAGAGGAGCCTTGCCTTTCTCAAATTGGCGCAGGGCTACGGCAACATAAGCTCCGGACTCGTCGCTTTCGATCCTAAAGTGAAGGACTTCCCAGGCTCCCGAGCCTTGCATATCGAATACGATGAACTGTGGCGCCTTTTCGGACACCTCGAACCACGCCGTCTGCCGGATTTCCTCGAATTTGGCGATCGTCCAGTTGCCAATCACCGGCTTGGTGTAGAGCTTACCCACGAACTCCGAAGCGCTAAACTCCCTCAGAATCTCCACCGCCATGTCGGGTTCATCCGCCGTACCGAAGAATGCTTGGGTCCTGGGCTTCTGAATCCAAAGAAATGTGCCGTAAACGAGGATCTGCTGAGAACGAGGACTCGTAGCGAGGGGGGCTATGGCTCGGCCCATATGGGATATCACCTAATCCGGAAGTGTGGTGTACCAATTCTGTGCCCTGCATTGCCCGTCGTACCAGTCCCAGTTTGGCACAGTGTGTTGGAGACATTAGCTGTTCATCCGTACAGGCACGGAGAGGCTCCCAATCCCTTTCACCATGACCGCCGCGCTTATTCATTTGCGCGGGTATCCTCCGAATGCCAGAATATCCAGATGCAAAAACCAACTTTTCTTAAACCATCTCGCTTTATATACGGCGTAGCTGCCATCCTAGCCGCCGGTGCGATGTTCTTGTCTACGGCACGGGCACGGCAGGACCTGCTTAATAAGGAACAGCAGGCTTCCAGTTCGCCGACACAGCAAGCGCCGGCTTCGGGCGCGACACAAGATTCTTCGGCGACCTCGACGCCCGCGAAGCCTGACGCCAAAAAGACTCCGGAGGCGAAGCCGGCGGCGAAGGCTTCCACCACGAAGCCCGCAACCACGGGTTCGCAGGCTAACGAAGCGGGCACCACATCTCCTTCAGCGAGCGCACCTGCGGCTTCCGCCAAACAAAATCCCACCACTCAAGCCGGCAAGGCCGATGCTACGAAGACCGCGCAGGCTGGCACCACGAAGGCCGGGTCGGCTGCCACCACGAAGACTGGAAGGGCAGGAGCCAGCAAAACGGCGACCGCCAAAACCGCAACTGCCCTGACACTCAAGACCGACAAGGACAAGCAGAGTTACGCCATCGGTATCAATGTTGGCAAAGGCTTGAGCCAGAATCTCAAGCAGACGGGCCTGGACATAGACCCCGCCATTCTGACCCGTGCCATCAAGGATGTCCTCAGCGGCGCCACGCAATCCATGACAGACCAGGAAGCCCAGGAAACCTTAAAGACCATGCAAGGGGACCTACGCAAAGCACAAGAGGGAAAGGCGAAGCAGCTGGCCGAGACCAACAAAAAGGAAGGCGACGAGTTTTTGGCCACCAACAAGACAAAGGAAGGCGTCGTCGCGCTTCCCGACGGTCTTCAATACAAGATTCTTCAGGAGGGCACCGGTCCCAAGCCCGCCGCCACCGACTCCGTCACCGTCAACTATCGAGGAACGCTCCTCAACGGCACGGAGTTTGACAGTTCCTATAAACGCGGCCAGCCTGCGACCTTCAATGTCGGCCAAATCATCAAGGGTTGGACCGAAGCGCTGCAGCTCATGCCCGTGGGCTCGAAGTGGCAGATCTTTATTCCTGGCGATCTCGCGTATGGCCTGCGTGGTGCAGGCCGCGAAATCGGCCCCAACGCCACGCTGGTTTTTGAAGTCGAACTGCTCTCTATCCAACCGAAGCCTGCTGCGCCTGCACCTGCCCCCGCCCCAGCGTCCAATCCAGCGCTGACTGCGAACCCTGCACCCACGCCAAACTCTCCCACGCCTGCTCCAAAACCAGCGCCACCAACTCCAAAGCCGGGTGCGCCGGCGCCGCCGCCGACTCCAAATCCGACTCCCAAGCCGCCAACGCCGTGAAGTTCCTTGAAAATCGTCATTCACTGTCATTCCAAGCGCAGCGAGGAATCTCTCTTCGCATCGGAGCTCAGAGAAAAACAGGTTCCTCGTCGCTCGGTAGAGTCCACCGCGGCGCGCAAAAGCGCGATGCGCTCCTCGAAATGACATGGTGTTTGATTTCCTCGGAGGCGTCTTTGGTAATTGCAGTTATCCAGGGGACGGCGTTTTTTAGTTCTTACTTAAGTTGAGCCTTCACCAAGGCGAATGCTATCCTGCCTTTTATGGCGGAACCAGTCATCTCTCCGCTGGAAGTGCAGACTTCCTCCCCGCTGGAGCACTCTCGGCGTCAGCTCGAAGCCTTGCTCGAAGTGAGCGAGGCCATCGCGCAGCAGCGCGACCTCCCCGCGCTGTTCCACGACCTCGCCGTGCGCTTGCACTCGGTAATCGAGTTTGACTTTCTGAGTCTGGTGCTTCATGACGCGGCAAAGAACGTCATGCGCCTCCACGTCCTCGAAACACATCTGCCGAGCGCGAAGCGGGCGGGTTCAGAGTCGGCGATCGAAGGAAATCCCGCAGGCTGGGTCTGGCAGACACAGCAACCTTTTGTGGTCAACGACGTCGACGAGGAAACGCGTTTCCCGGATTTTCTGCCGCGCTATCGCGAGCACAATGTGCGCTCGCTCGCGATTCTCCCGTTAACCACGGCGCAACACCGGCTCGGTGCCATGGGGTTCGGCCGCCTGGTTCCACACCACTACAGCGACATGGAATTGCAATTCATGCAGCGGGTAGCGAGCCAGGTCGCTGTCGCGGTGGACAACGCGCTGAATTTGGAGTCGTCGCAGGCTTACCAGAAACAGCTTGCGCGGGAACGCGACCGTTTCCGCGTGCTGCTCGAAGTGAACAACGTGCTGATTTCCAGCCGCGAGCTGCCCGAACTTTTTCCGGGCATCGTTTCCTGCCTGGAACGCGTGATTCACCACGACTACACTAGCCTTGCCCTGCTGGATCCACCCACGAAAACGCTGAGAATTTACGCATTCTATTTTCCGTCCAACCAGAACATCTTCAAGCCAGACACGATTGTTCCACTGGAAAACACGCCCGCCGGCCGCGCCATCGCTACCGGGCAGCCTTGTCTTGCGCGCGGCTCCGGACTGGACGCTTTTCCCAGTGAGGTCGTGCGGATTCTTCGCGGCGAAGGGGTGCAAGCGATTTGCTGTGTGCCGCTGATCCACCGTGACCACACGTTTGGAACCTTGAATCTGGCCAGCCGCCGCATCGATACTTTTACTCCCGCCGACGTGGAATTGCTGCAACCGGTTGGCGCGCAGATCGCGATTGCCGTGGAGAACGCGCTGGCGTTCAAGGAGATTGACGCGCTGAAGGACAAGCTGGCGGTTGAAAAACTTTATCTGGAAGAAGAGATTCGTAGCGAGTTTAATTTCGAAGAAATCATTGGCGAGAGCGCAGCGTTGAAGCGCGCGCTGGGGCAGGTGGGGCTAGCGGCGCCTGCGGGAACGACCGTACTGCTTCTTGGCGAAACCGGAACCGGAAAAGAACTCTTTGCGCGGGCCATTCACAATCTCAGCCCGCGACGCGACCGCACGTTCGTAAAAATTAATTGCGCCGCGATTCCGTCGGGGCTGCTCGAATCGGAACTTTTTGGCCACGAGCGCGGCGCGTTTACCGGCGCCATCAATCAAAAAATCGGCCGATTCGAGCTGGCCGACAAAGGCACGCTTTTTCTCGACGAAGTGGGCGACATTCCCCTAGAGCTGCAGCCCAAATTGCTGCGCGTGCTTCAGGAACAGGAATTCGAGCGGCTTGGGAGCACTCGCACGCAGCGGGTGGATGTGCGCGTGGTTGCCGCGACGAATCTTGATCTTTCGAAGCTGGTGGCGCAGCGGCAGTTCCGAAACGATCTGTACTACCGGTTGAACGTTTTCCCCATCCAGATACCTGCGTTGCGCGAGCGCCACGAAGACATTCCGCTGCTTGTGCGCTACTTCGTGCAGAGATTCAGCCGCAGCCTGAACAAAGCGGTGGAATACATTCCTGCGGATGCGATGGACGCGCTGGTGCGCTATTCCTGGCCGGGGAACGTGCGCGAGTTGGAGAATCTCATCGAGCGCGCCGTTTTGCTGTCACCGGGAAAGGAACTGCGCATTCCGCTGGCAGAATTGAAGAACGGGACGCCAGGCGTGGCGAAGGAGGATTCCCTCGCTCCCTCCGCTTCCTTGGCTCTACCCATTTCCACTCTTGAAGAAACCGAGCGGCAGCACATCCTGCGCGCCCTCAAGCAAACCAAGTGGCGCATCGCCGGACCCACTGGCGCCGCGACACTACTCGGCATGAAGCGCACGACGCTCCAAGCGCGCATGCGCAAGCTCGGCATCCGCCGGCCGGTTTAGTTCGCTAGGCCAGTGGTGCTGGACAACTTGAGGGCGATTCTTCGAGCGATCGTAGGTTCTCTGTTTTGGATTCTGACCGCGTTTTGGTCGTGTTCCTATTCTGCTCGGTTGTCTATCTTGTTGAGAGGGAGGGCCTGACCGCGTTCTTCATTGGTAGATGCAGGTCTCAGGCGGCCTAGAACTCCATTCCCCGAATGGCACAGGAATTGGGCACATGGCCCCCTGGAACCCGAGATTGTTTAATTGCCAGAGGAATCCTTACTTATCACGGTGTCGTCGTACTTTCTCCGAAGACGCCTTCGCGCCACCTGGCTACGGGCAGGCCGAGCCTTTGTCCAAGTCGTGCAGTCGCTTGATGGCTGCGGTATTGCGCTTTTCGGAGGCGGCCAAGAGTAAGACACGCGCCTGCTGGCAGTTTTTCGGCACGCCGTTCCCTTTGATATAGAGGTCGGCGAGTTCCACCGCGGCATTGGTGTTTCCAGCTTGTACCGCGGCCCATAACTGCGTCGGACTCATTCCCGACTTTTTGTCCGTTGTTGGGGAGGCGCCCAAGGACGCGGACGTTCCCGTCGAAGACTTCTGGGCCTTGACCGGCGCCACTTTAGGGGGATCTTTCCGAATCTCTTTCCAATAGGACGATGGCAATTGACTTCTTGAAGCCAGGCTCGACGTTGGCCCCTTTTTCGGCAGGACCGGGAGTGGGTTGGGATCAGAAAAGACTCCCGCAACGGGGTAGGTTGGCTTGGCTGCGGTTACCGGGGCGGGGTCAGAAGCTGGCGGTTGCGATGCAGCATCGCTTCCTAGCGTCGGAGAATCCGGCAATGGCGGCTTGATTGTTTCCGCATGCGCGCGGGAATTCCAGAACTTCAGCGCGGGCAAGGTGACCAAGGCGGAAATGCTGATTCCAAGAAGGACCCCGCAAACAAGCTGACGCTTCTTGGCAGAAAGGTGCCGCTGCAGAGGGACCAATCCAATCAAGGATTCGATTCCGCGGAAAGAGAACGACGAAGACGAAGGCAACGATGAAGACGACGAAGATAAGGGTGGAGACTTTGTGGCCGCGGAGGGCAGGCTCGGTGCGGCCCCGGATCCCGTGGAAAACATCGGGCGTTCCGGAAGGAGTTTTGGAGGCTCGATTCCTAGCGCGGGAGCTCGCAGCCCATTCGACCCTAACGCAGCGGCGGGCACGGGTTTCCGTGCTTCAGAAAGCTTTTCTCCAAAGGAGGAGATGGGTTTATAGGCGCGCGCTTTAGAGACGAACCTGGCGACGCGGTCCAGTCCGTTCGACTTTACTGGGGCAACCGGGGCAGGGGGCTTATGCGGGCGAAACGGTTCGGGCTGACCGACAGCCACAAGCTGCGGAAGAAGCGATTCCTCTTCCAGTTCCGGAACCTCTTCTTCCCCGCGCTCGGTTTCTTCCGGGGGCTCTTCCTTGCGCAGCCGCGATAGCCATTTCTTGATGAGTTCCCGGTTGGACTGGGAGAGTTGCGTGAACCTCAAGCCTCCGATGGTCCTGGAGAGATCGGTCCACGTTACTTCGCCCATGGCCTCGATGCGGTCCTTTAGGTTGAACGAAAACCAGAAGTACACTGGCAGGTTTCGTGGGACAGGCGTAATGGAACTGAAACTCAGCCCTCCCTCGGAGATGTTCAAAACTTTCCCGACCTCATCCCGTTCAATCTGAATGAAAGCAGTATCGTCCGGCACTTTCCGTAAAAATCGGCGACGGTTTTGATCCATAGATTTTCCAGGGCACTCGATTTTTTCGGAGCTATCTTTAGGAGCCGGGAGAAGTTAAAGATGTTCCGAGCTAGCGACCCGCGGCGGGAGGCGGGTGTGGCTAGCAAGGCTAGGTATTCTCTCCCTTGGTTAGACATTTCGCAACCCAAAAGGGTTTGTTGTGCGCAATAAGTTTCCTGCGATCGGGACAACAAAATCTCCCCTGTGGGTTTCTCCTTTTCTTTGCTCCTGGGTGCCTCAAATCCCCTACCCTTTCCTACTTTTATGTTTTTGTCGTTGTTTCCGCGCAACTAAAAGTCCCTTTTCGGGTTGATATCCTGGAAACTTGAGAATGTCTGCTGGTCGCTGTGAACCTGGGGCCCCTGCCTGCCCATCCCAGCTTTGACACTCCGCGGTGGAGAATTTATGGATGCTGAGAAGCTTCGCACGGCTCGCGAAAAGATTACCCGCGTTTTCCGATATCTTGAGGCGCTGAACCAGCACCGCAATCCTCCCAAGCGCCAAATCAAAGAACAGCCCTGGCATCTCTGGCTCCACGACTTGCCCGTGCATCCTGCTGTGAAGCAAAGCGCGGCTAGGTCCGGCTCCGGCAAGACAAAGAGTGCCGATGGTCAAACGGAAGCCGCCAACACTACCTTTTCGTTGCGTGTGTCGCGGCCCCATTTGACGCCGCCTCCGGAGCCGCCCAGCGAAATTGTTTCCTGGCTCGAGTCGGGCTGGGACGATCCTTTCAACTTGGCGTGCGTTGTCGAGTGCCGCGAAGAGCCTCAGGGGAACGGCGAAAAATTGACGGTACAGTTTTCTGCGAATCCGGCGCGACTGGCCGCTCTTCGCCGCTGGGCACCGCTGCGTGACGAGTGGGCTCGCACCGAAAAGCCCGCGCGCCAGGCGATGCGCCTCTTCGAGACCTTTTATTCTCTTTATGGCCGTATCGACCGCGAGGCGGAGCGCGTCGAGCTGGTCCTGGGAGACGGCATCCTGAGCTGGCAGCGTCCGGAAGGCGGGATTTTTCACCCGATTGTTTTGCAACGTCTGCAGTTGCAATTCGACGCGTCGGTTCCGGAATTCACTCTGTCGGAAGCAGAATATCCCGTCGAGCTTTACTCGGCTCTGTTCCAATCCATGGCCGACGTGGACGGCCGCGCCATCGGCCGCTGCCGCGAAGAGATCGAGCAGGGCGGTTTTCATCCTTTATATAACGGCACAACTTCAAACTTTCTGAAGCGCATGGTCGTGCAGCTCTCCCCTCGCGGCGAATTCACCGAAGAAAGCGCGCCGCGCGGAGAGAGAGTCGATCCCAGCATCGGGCGGGACCCGGTCATTTTCCTTCGCGCCCGCACACTGGGTTATGCCGCCGCGATCGAAGGCATCCTTGCCGACCTGCGCACACGCGCGGACCTGCCGTGGTCTCTCCTTAATATTGTTGGCGAAGAATCGCCGATCCCTGAGGTCGCACCGAACGAGGGGGAAACTCCGGAAAACCCGGTAACCGAGAGTGGTGTCGATGTCTTGTTGAGCAAACCCGCCAACCCCGAACAGATTCGCATCGCGAAGCAACTCGAAGAGCATGGAGGAGTCCTGGTTCAAGGCCCTCCCGGCACCGGTAAGACGCATACCATCGGAAACCTCATCGGCCACTTGCTGGCGCAGGGAAAGAGCGTCTTGGTCACTAGTCACACCACCAAAGCCCTGCGCATGGTGCGGCACCACATCGTTCCGGAACTGCGTCCGCTGTGCGTTAGCGTCCTCGAAAGCGACTTGGACAGCCGCAAACAGCTCGAGAGCGCTGTGGGCTCCATTGCCGAAAGGCTATCTCGCGCCGATGCGAAAGCGCTGGAACTGGAAGCCAAAAAGTTCGAAGCCCAGCGTCACGATCTGTTGAAGAAAGTGGAAGAGCTGCGCAACCAACTCTGGGAAGCGCGTGCCGACGAATATCGCGAAGTTGCTCTTGCCGGGAAACATTGGACGCCCGCCGACGCAGCGCGCAAAGTGGCACAAGAAAAGGAATTTTACGGCTGGATCCCAGGACCCGTTGCCGCCGTCGCGCCCTTGCCTCTTTCTTCCTCGGAGTTGAGTGATCTCTATCGCACGAACGTTTCCCTTTCCGCTGAAGACGAAGCGGCGCTTTCCGGCCCGCTTCCTGAGATGCACGATCTTCCGCGGCCGGAAGACTTTGATTCGTCCGTCAGCGAGCGCAACCGCCTTCGGATGGAAGACTTGGATTTTCGCTGCGACCTTTGGCAAACCGGCACTCCTCTGGGCACGACGGACGAATTTGACGCGCTCATCGCGAATTTGACGCAAGCCATTGATCCGTTCTCGGGCAACGACAAGTGGAAACTCGCGGCCGTGTATGCGGGAAAGTATGGCGGCGCGCATCGCGAACCGTGGGAACAATTGGTGACTCTCATTCGCAAAGTTCACGAAGAAGCGGCAAATGCCCAAGAAACTCTGGTGAAATATGGTCCGCAGCTTCCCGAGGCCGCCGATCCGGAAGAATTGCAGCGCATCGCAACCGAAATCCTCGGTCACCTCGAGCAGGGCGGCAAACTCGGCTCGTTTGCGCTGCTCACGCACAAAGCCTGGAGCCAATTCGTAGATACGGCAAAAGTGAACCGCTCGCGTCCTCGCACCCTTGAACACTTCCGCGCGTTGTATACGGACGCGCACCTCGAAAATCTCCGCCGGCAGCTCTCGGCGCGCTGGGACCG
>Ga0126381_100005933_pt1 | contig 13486 bp, 11 predicted proteins | sample PanSoiMetPlot_28_FD_96465 | JGI IMG/M metagenome (GOLD analysis project Ga0126381, IMG submission 96465) | Tropical forest soil microbial communities from Panama - MetaG Plot_28 | ecosystem: Environmental > Terrestrial > Soil > Tropical forest > Bulk soil | place: Panama | collected 2016-02-17
GCAGAGCTTCTCCGAGATGCCTGGTGACCGGCATAGCGTTAGTGAGAACGCGAGCAAGACCGAACCCGCGAAGCTATTGGCCGTGTTCGTGGTCGATACGGATGAGAAGGAACTGACCACGCCCTACGAAAAATGAGACTACGGATCGCAAATGGAGGCACCAATTCGTATTCTGGGTATCGCTGGCAGCCTGCGGCGCGGATCAGAGCGGCGTTCGCTTTCGCCGGTAGCATTGGACTCATTGTTGTGATTCCAAAACATCACCACCACAGCGCCGCTTGACCGGCCGACCCCGAAATGACTGAGGCCGAGAAAACGCGTTCTTACAAAAAGGACACAGCTTTGACGACGCCTCGGGTCGTCATAGTGGGCGGCGGCTTTGGCGGACTCTATGCGGCGCGCGCCTTGGCTGGCGCTCCCGTCAGCGTAACGCTCATCGACAAACGCAACTACCATCTCTTCAGGCCACTGCTTTACCAAGTCGCTACTGGTTTACTTTCGGCAGACGAAATTTCTGGTCCGCTCAGGTCCATACTCAGTCGCCAAAACAACATCGACGTTCTCCTCGGCGAAGTGACCGGCGTCGATACGCAGAAGCGCGTTGTTCACCTTGAGCAGCACGACGTACCATATGATTTCCTTATCCTCGCCACCGGCGTCCAGTATAACTACTTTGGACACGACGACTGGTCCCGGATTGCGCCCGGCCTGGTGTCATTGAGCGACGCCGACCACATCCGCGCAAAGGTACTGCTGGCATTTGAACAGGCTGAAGAGCTCGCTGCACTCGAGTCTGCCCAGACTACGGCTCCGCAAATACAAAAGCTGCTTACATTCGTGCTCGTTGGCGCGGGTACGGTGGGAGTTGAGATGGCCAGCACACTGGCAGAAATGTCGCGCATGGCTCTGGCGAACGACTTTCATCACATCGATGCGCGGTCTGCGCGGATTCTGCTGTATGAAATGGCGCCGCGTGTGCTTCCCTCGTATCCTGAGATCCTCTCAGCCAAAGCTCAGCGCCATCTGGAACCGTTAGGCGTCAAGGTTTATACGAGCACTCGCGTCACCAGCGTAGACGCGGACGGAATTATTGCTAACGGCCAGCGCGTCCCGGCCGCCACCGTGCTTTGGGGAGCCGGCGTTCTCGGCTCTCCTGCGGGGCGATGGATAAATTCTACTACGGACAAGTCTGGCAGAATCATCGTGAATTCGGATTTGTCGGTCCCTGGCCATTCTGAGATCTTTGCAATTGGTGACACAGCCCACGTCGTTGCCCATTCACGCAATCTCCTGGGAATCAAATCAAACGAACCAATGTTGATGCCAGGCGTGGCTCAGCCCGCCATTCAAGCAGGTCGGTACGTGGCGCGCCTGATTCGTAGCCGCGTTGCCGGAACCAAACCGCCAGGCCCGTTTTGGTACTGGGATAAGGGAGACCTGGCTATCGTGGGACGTACTTATGCCGTTGCCGACCTGCGCTTCCTGAGATTTTCAGGATTTCCCGCCTGGCTGCTCTGGGTGGTGGTCCACATCTATTTCCTCGTTGGGTTCGCTAATCGCTTCTTCGTCATAGTACAGTGGGGACTCGCATTCGCGACCAAACGACGCCGAGTTCGAGTGCTTCCTGAATAGGCACTCATCTTCGGCGGTCGACGTTGGAACAGTTGTTAGGGCCAAGAATACGGGCTTGAACGATTTCACGTGCGCGGACACAAGGAAACTCCCTTTTTCATGGTCTCTTCTAAAGTCTGAGAAATTTTCGCTGCAAAACCGCGCAATTCAGCGCAAAGCTGAGAACCAGCTTTCCTTCGATCAGCTCTGAAAAACACGCTGCGCCACCTCCTGAAAAACTGCGCAAGCGGTCCTCTTTGCATTACAAATCAGCCGCTCTATCTCAGCTGCGCCGCGTGGCGACCCGAAGTGACTCTTTACGTTTCGGCTGGCGGAGACGTTTCCAGTTTCGTCTTTGTGGCCAGTAGAGCGTCATTGAGCTCGTAACATTATGATCGCTTTGTAAAGAGACACGGTCTGGGCGAGGACTATTGGTTGTCCGACGTGAGCATCTGACACGAAATCAGCTGATCCGAAGGAAGGAGTTTTGTTACAGGCCAGATCCGACTGTTTACGAATCGGTCAAAATGTTATGAAGCAAAACGACCGAGCTAGGATTGCGATAGCGAAAATGAAGCTTGCTCAGGCGCCGAAAGCGCCGTGTTGATTACGTCGAAACGATTTTTGTCAGCGCGATTCAAACAATTTAATTTCGTCGAGTCGCTTCAGAACGCGTTGTTGAACGTTGTCCGGCAGGGGCGCATAGTTTAAATCCTTCGCAATTCCCCCTCCGTTGCTTAGTGCCCATTTGAGAAATTCGACCAGTTTTTTTCCCTTCACTGCATCCGTTTGCTGCTCGTACACCAACAACCAAGTCGCGCCAGCAATTGGATATGCATTGTTGCCCGGCGCGTTCGTCATCGAAAAGCGGAAATCATCCGGAATATTGATCGTCGCGAGCGCCGCTGTCACCGATTCAATTGTCGGCTTTATGAATTGACCTGCGGCGTTTTTGATCTCGGCGAACGGCATCTTATTTTGAAGCGCGTAGATCATCTCGACGTAGCCAATCGCGCCCGGCGTCTGCTTCACCTGGTGGGAGACGCCCTCATTGCCCTTCCCGCCGATCCCGGTTGGCCAATTGACTGAAGTATTGTTACCAACCTTCTGCTCCCACTCCCCGCTAATCTTACGCAGATAATCAGTGAAGATAAACGTCGTGCCGCTGCCATCAGATCGATGCACGACAACAATCTCTTGATCAGGCAGCTTTGTCTCCGGATTCAACCCTGTCAGCTTCGGATCGTTCCAATTTTTTATCTGGCCGAGAAAAATTCCGGCGGTCGTGTCAGCATCGAGTTTCAGACTCGGATTGCCCGCGATGTTGTATGTCATTACTACCGCACCAGCGACGGTGGGAAGGTGCAAAATCTTTCCAGGCGCCTTTACTAGGTTCTGGTCGCTCATTGGGCCATCCGACGCGCCGAAGTCGACAGTTTGCGCAAGGATTTGTTTTTGGCCTCCTCCAGAACCGATAGATTGGTAATTAAATCGAACGGAAGGATCGACTTTCGCGTAATCGTCGAACCACTTTGAGTAGATTGGATACGGGAAAGTTGCGCCAGCGCCGTTAATTATTGTCGGCGTCACGGCGGTCGCAACGCTAGGTTCTGGCGGCGCGATAGGCCCGCGCACCGCCAAAGGACTCGGCGATGTCGCCAAACCTTGAACCATTTCTCGCGGCCGCCTGCCTTCAGACTCCTTCTTGACGACCAGGATGAGAAACACAAGCAGCAGTACTGCTGTAGTTCCAACCGCGGTGACTATGATCAGGCGCTTTGGTGTCCAAACTGCGGGTTCCTTCGGAGCAGTGATCGAAGGGATCGATGCGACCGGAGCGCTGGCTGGCGTCATTTGAATCGATTTCACCGGCGTCGTCGGGGCCTTTGCAGTCGAGCCGCTATTTTGTTGAATTCTCTCTGACACCAAACGCGGTGGTGCGACTTGAGTTGGAAATTGCTCCGCTTTTTCTTCCACCACAACCAAGGCCTTTTCGATCGCCTCAATCAGTCGATTCACATCAGCATGGAAACGCGTTTCGCTCAGCTCAATGGCGTTCCGTCGGGAGAGCGGTGCTAGTGCTTCTGGAAGATCGTGCTTTCCCGGCATCCGTGCTCCACCAACGAGGACCGGAATGACGCGGATCTTGCGTTGCAGCGCAGCGACGATTTCCATACGCACAAAATCCTCTTCGTCGTCGAGACGACGCTTACCCGACGCATCGGTTGCGCGCAGCCAGCTGGGGCCAATCGCCACGATAGCGACGTCGCAAGTGCCAACTTTGCGGCTGATCGCTTCGACGAAGTCTTCGCCCGGCTCGATTTGATCAATATCGATGAAGACCTGACCTTCGCCAAAGTGTGCGGTTAATCGGTCGTAAAGGCGACCAGCGTAGGGCGCGGTGTCCTCACGGCGATAGTTGATGAAGAGCTTCCCGTTCATCTGGCTCGAAGGCAACGAGTGGCAAGCTGGCGATTATCTTATGGCGGTGTGAGAGGCGACGTCGAGCTTTCTTTTCCCGGTCCGAACAAATCGCCCGCCTGCTGAAGCTACGCGTCTTCTCGAAGGGCGAGATCGTCATTATGGAGGGCTCCGGAGCCGCCGCCTTCTTCCTTATAGATTCCGGGGAGGCCACGGTCTCAAGCAAAGGCGTCCAGTTGGCCACTCTCAGCCCGGGCAACTACTTCGGCGAGATCGCTCTGATAGACGGCGGACCACGCTCGGCCACGGTGACCGCTGCGACCGACTTGGTTTGCGATGGGCTTACCTTCTGGAAGTTCCGCCCCCTTGTCGAAAGGAACAGCGCAATCGCATGGAAGCTCCTTAAGGCCCTAGCGAAGCGATTGCGCGCCGCAGATTGAATTAGTTCTGAGCCGACTCTTTACCTTTGGGCTGTCGGAGTAGGTTCGTTTTCACGACCGCCGCTCTGGTGAATGCTCATTGGTTCACGACATTTGGCCGATTGGTAAAGGGACAAGGATATCGGCAGGCCGGAACTTGTGGCAGCGAATGGCCAACCGACACGTCTGACACGAAATCAGTTGTTGGAATTGCCTTCTTTCACGAAAGTTTTGCTTCCATGAACCAAGCACTAGAGCAACGGCTGACCGGCGCGAAAATTTCCAAATGGCAGCTTCAACACTTATTTCGTCGCTAGCCGCGGTTTCGTCAGCCGTGGCTTAGCTTTATCTCGTTAGACCTATGCGACCAGAGCTTTTCGTGAATCGTTCATGGCTAGTGTCCATCTTGCACTACGAGTACGTGTGATTTTTGATCAGATCCCGCCGGATTCGGAGTAACTTCGAAATTAGTGAACCGGGTTTTTCTTGTCACAGCCGCCGCGATTGTCGGAGCGGGCTTGCTCTGGTTTCACTCGCCACGACACGCTACGAAGCCTGAAGTCGCAGGCGCGTCTCCAGCGGAGCAGAGGAATGCACAGCGGGTGCTGTCCCACGCCGACATTCTGCGCAGCTGGGGAAACCCTGCCTCCCTGCCAGATCATTTCGCGCGGCACGGTCGTGACTTCGGCGCACGGAATGCGGATGAGTATGCCCTCCTGGCGCATCAGTTCCTGCTCCGGGCGACCGTTGAGTCATATCGAGCAAAGATTGATAACAATCGGGTTCTTCGAATCTACGATCCGCGAACTGGCAGCTTCGGCGCCTACAATCCAGATGGGACAACGAAGACTTTTTTCAAACCGGGCCGCGCAGGTTACTTCGACCGGCAGCCGGGACGAGCAATCGATCTGAGGAATCCCCGTTGATGAACCATCTGTGTCCCGTTTGCGGCTATCCGAAATTGAGGGACAAACCCCGAACAACGGGTGGCGGCGGTTCATTCGAGATCTGCCCGAGCTGCGGATTCCAATTCGGCGTCACAGACGATGACGAAGGCTACAGCTACGCGCAGTGGCGCCGCCAGTGGAAAGCGAAAGGCATGCAGTGGTCGAGCGAGGGTATCGAGCCAGCCGACTGGAATCCAGTCGCTCAGCTAGCGGCGCTAAAGAAGCGCTAACGCTCTACGCGCTTAACCTCAAAATAATCACCTTCCTTCCCGAACTATTTCAGCATTCGATAACCGAATGGGATGTCGCATTCGGCAAAGCCATAAAATGGACCTCGAAAGAGTGAAAATGTAAGAAACAAAGTCGAACAGCGAAATCTCCAGAACAGCTGATTTCGTTTCAAATGCTACGATTTAAAGTGATCACGCCTCCGCTAAGATCGCGGTTAGGTCCATCAGCGAGAAGTCCGGCGACGATAGAACAGGCGGCGATGGCACGCCGGAAATGCGAAGAATACTCCGCCCCTCCAGTTCAACATAGAGGGTGCGATCGAGTGGGTCCGTGATGCCATCGAAGAATCCCGACTCTGGGCAACCGCCTAGAGCGACCGCGTTCAGCAACGTCTGCCACACGACGCCATCTACCGTGCACATCACTCCTGCCGAGCCAAAGGCGAAACGGGTGAAGGGCTCGGTGCGGACAAACAACATATCGCGCACAACGGTCGGAAACCCTCCACGTGGCTGGCTGAGATCGAGCTTGCCGTCGCCGCTCATCGCCCTCGTGAAGTCTGCGTCGAAGATCCAACTCGCCCCGCCGTCCAACGATATGCGGAGGCGGTCGAAATCAAGGAGGTAAATCACCAGCGGGTTGAACGGATCTACCCAAAAGCGGCTCGCTGTGCTGGCAGAGCGCCCCGGAGGTCCGCCCGGTACCAGCAGGCGCCAGGCCTGTGCCGCGCGATCTAGGGACCAGAGTGAAACGGCATCTGAAACGAAGATCGCTGGGTTCAGGTGTCCTCCCGACGCCTGAACGATCCCTATCACCATGCCAGGCGCGGGATCCGGCAGTGGCGGCCCCTCCTGCTGTGCATGAGCCGGGTCCTCCCATTGCGCGGAAGCGCTAATTGTACTTATCCTCTGAGTCCGAAACACCACGCGCGCGCCATCGCTGCGGGTTCCAATGACAACGACGTCGCCGTCTTGAGGCCCGACCTCGGTCGCTAGCGTGCGCACCAGCGGCGCGTAACCGCGCAGCACGAATCCCGAGCTACAGTTGCTACTGGCAGGCGGCGGAATGATGCTGGCGGAGCCGGTCGCGTCCGGATAGCCCCCACCGGTGTAAAGCGCGAGCCCGCCTCCGCGCGGCGCGAACTGTAACACCCGCGTCGCCTGGGCGATATCGGAGAACCAAGCATCGGCATCACCGAGATGCACGCTCGGGTCCCGCCAAGTGACGCCGCCGTCGGTGGAGAAGAAGCTGTCGTTGTCCCCGGTGCCAATGTAGAGAGCTGGCGTCGAGCCGAGCCCTGCGACGCCCGCGATATTGATCGGATCGAGCGTGGGCAAGCCGTCCGCGGGAACCCACGTCTCGCCGCCATCATCGCTCCACTGCACGCCGCCATCATTAGCCATCCAGATAGCGCCGCCGAGATGCTGGTCCAGCTCGCTGTTCTGATCGTAGGGCGAGGCGACGCCGAAGGCGGGCTTCAGCGTCAGGTCGAAATCGGCGGTGGCAACAAGCGCGTGCGGGTCGTGATGCACCAGAGGGTGATCATAGAGTTCCCCGGCGCGGGAGTCGAAGGACGCATCGCGACCGCTTAGCCGGTGCCATGCGGCTGTCGCCATCGGCCGTCCCACCGCTACGTGGACAGAGGCAAGGTCGGCGAAGAACACCAAATGGCCTGACGCGGTGCGCTTGGTCTGGACGAACACTGTGCCGCTGGGCGTTATTGCGTAGCCACCTGGCATGGTGGCGCCGCTATACACCGGTGGGCCGGGCACCGCCTGCCACTGTGCTGCCCCGGTCGTATCGAAGGCGGAGAAATCGCCGAACCAGATGCTGCCCTCGTCGGCCAATCGGTCTCGCGTGGTGTTACACCCCGTGCCGTCAGGTATGCGCGTGCCGTCCGCGCGTGTGGCAAAGTAGCTCGGCCCGAATGTGCCGCCGGACGCGGCGAGGTAAAGAAACTCTGAATTCCCAGGATCGATCGCCAACGCCTGTGCGCCCGTCGCCGACACGTCGCCGGTGCGGGCGCCAAAGGCCCCGATAGCGTTGCCGCCATTGGCGGTAATAAACGCCGACGTGGCGGCGCGGGAAGCGACGATGACCGACGCGCCGGTATCGGCGCGCCAATGCACACCGCCGTCGATCGAGCGCCAAATCGTATTGTCGCCGATGGCATAGACGCGGCGTACGCCGCCCGTCTCCAATGGCCCGATCGCCACGTGCCACGCCGGGTTGAGCGCGCGCTGCGTCCAGTGGACACCGCCGTCATGGCTGATCGCGAGGCGGGTGACGAAGGTCGTGGTGAATGGGATCATGTTGCCGATCGTCGCGATCACAAGCCCGGGATCATCGGGTGCGAAGGCGATTTGGCCGACCGCGAATGCCCGCAGCACGAGCGTCCAGCTCTGCCCGCCATCGGCGCTGCGATAAATGCCGTTGCGGGGCGGCTTAAACTGGCTGCGCATTGCCGCGGCCAGCACGATATTGGGATCGGCGGGCGAGACCGCGAGGTCGAAAAGGTGCGGCGCATGCAGCGCGCCGGGCACATCGGCGTCGAAGGTGCTAGGCTGCCCGCGCGACATCTGCCGAAAACTTCGGCCGGCATCATCAGAGCGCCAGACCCCGGAATAGCTGCCTGCGTACACGCGATTCCCATCGGCAGCCAGTGCCAGCGACAGGATTCGCCCGCTGCCCGGGCGGTCGTACGGCACCTGCGGGGAGAAGTTAGCGGGCGTCGGCCCGACGTCGCTGACTAAGAGTGCCATGGTCGCTACGCTCTGTCGACCACTTCCCTCACGTGATGTCTACCTGAATCTCGTCGACGAGACTGGAGTCGCTGTCGTGCCACACATGCACGACGCGGTTGCGGAACGCGGCCTCGCGTGCGAGTGCAAGGCGCTCTACTTGCAGCACGCGTTGTAACGCCGGCGCGTCCGCGCGACTGTTCCAGAGAAAAAATACCCAGTCGGCACCAGTGGCGGTCTCATGCAACGTCACAGTGCCAATATCGAAAGCATTGACAGTATCCTGCAAAAAGCTGCCGAGTTTAATGTTAGTTATCTTGCCGATAGTTTCTGCCATGGGATGTCCTCAACATGGGGGAACGAATGGCACGGACGGATCGCTCAGGTGGCGTGCCACGCGTTTGCCGAGTTCGGTGTCGCCGCCGAACCGCATCCTGCCGCCGAAGAGCGCGTCGAACGGGCTAAGCCGGCCTTGAGCGATGGCTAGCCAAGTCGCTCGGCGCAGCACAAGGCGCACATCTGCCTTTTTTTTTGGTGCACGCCGTTGCACGGAGGGCTTGCCGGTGCCGCCCTCGATGCTCCAATGCTCGACCGCTTCGCTGTCCAGGAGCTGCACATGCAGCCGCACGCGGGCATCCAGTCCAGCGAGCGCCGAAGCAAGCTTGCGCAGTCCACCGGCTGCGTCCTGCTCATGCGGTTTTATCAGCGGACGCAGTGGCGCGAACGGCGAAGGAGGGCGATCACCCACTGCCATGCGAATTTGCTTGCCACCTTGCGTCATGCGGTACCCACAAATAGAAACCTAAATGCGTCTTTCTTGTCAAGACCACAGATCGACTACGCTCACTCTCGCAAAACCTTTTACCCGACCAACGCCGGCACAATAAATCACCGCTCCATTAACGCAGTCTAGTCGCAAGCCTGCTTGCCGCTCTGACGGAGTAGGCCGCACAAATTCAGAAATTAGCGCACAGCTTGAGCTAACCAGCCGACCACTGCAAAACAGCCCGATGCCTTGGTTTCGACTCATACGAGATCGACTCTTTGCCTTTCGGCGCTTCGTGTAGGCCCATTTGTTGGTGCCTTTTCCTAGTTCGTAACATGTCAGCCGATTTGTAAAGGAACTCAGGATAAGGATCTAAGTCTGTCGCGGCTACGGCGAATGCGAAGGTGTAACACCTGACACGAAATCAGATTTCACAGCTGGAGAGGTCCGTCGAAGATCTCGTCGTGTCGTGTCCGACGTCTGGAATTTTCTGAAACTGGAAGCGAATGTGCACTAATCATCGATGACATAGCCACACGGTAATCAAAGCTGATTACACGACGGCAATATCATTGTTGAATATCAATGAGTCGACGGTAAACGTCACAATATGGGAAAGTCAGCGTCTTCCGAAGACCATGAGTTAGCTGGGCGTTTTTTAGTTGCTCGAGAATTATGTCTTGATCTGGCAACGAACCGCGCCAGCCGCATTGCAGAAAAGGGAAAGCAGTGCGAAGTGCGACAGCGTTATGAAGCGATCGCGAAGTCATTTTATTGCCGTCGCATAAAACGGCGGTCGCTGTTCGAGAAAGTAATGTTAAATAAGGCCGTAGAACAATTTCTTGAGAGTCGTCATGAAGAGGAGAGGCTCTATGAAGATTTGTTGGCCGTATATCATGATCCACATTACTCCGTAGATCACCGCAGAGCCGCGCTGCAAGACATCGATCAACTTAGGAAACAGTCGGAGCAACTCGCGGAGCAGCAGCACGCTCAAGTAGTAGAGCTAAGTCTCGGGACTGGCTGCCATCCATCAAAGTCAGAACGTTTGCTTCATCGATTTAAAACAGACGGACGCGACAAATTTTTCCAGAGGCTCGAGTCTGCTATCCGACGCTACTTGAAGGCAAAGATCGAGGGCGCACACTGGGCGGGTTCGACTCCAGCCACAGGATTGGCTGCTTCAATGTCATCGCTTCAATTGCTTGCGTTGGAGTGGTTGCGTGACAAAGAGGAGCTGTGGCGCTTTCTAGAGGCGTGCTTAATTCGGTGGGAGGAAGTGACCGAGCCGGACGGCGTCCATCGTCAGAATGTTCGCATGCACAACATTTGCGAGACTAAGGTCGCCTTGGATGATAAGGGCATTAATGTACTTGCGCCTAATCAGAACATGTTACCGCAACTTGCGTCGTTGTGGCGCGAGGTCGGAATATTTGTTGAGCCAAACTGCCTTCGCCAGAGATCATCGCGCAATATTCGTAACGCCAAAGCTGAGTTAAAGAATAACTCAACTGTGACATACTTAGGCAATACTCAGCCTTAGTTTGTCACACGGCTTTTCTCGCTAGCTAGCTCCATCGGCATTAACAAGATGCCGAACAGTGAATCTTTCCGGGAAAAGCCCAGAGGAAATTGATGAGGCGCTTGCTGATAGGAGTCAGCGCGAGCTGATCGCTGTGATCGTGTCCCTCGTCAACGTCGAGCAACACTTCACGCCAGCCGAGATCGCGAGTCGCTCAGGTATGACCAAACGTACCGTCCTCGCTGACATACACGCGGGACGATTCAACGGGGAGTATTACAAGCGCGCTGGAAATCAGATCACAGTCTCCGCCAGCGGCGTGAACGCTTGGCGCGAAAGCTTTCGAGTCGTCGTGAAACCTTCAGAAAATCGTTCAAAGTCGCAATGAGCGAGCGGTACTGCCAGTTTCCCCTCTGCGGTCTTGCTTTTGGGACAGATATTAAGGAAAGGCTCTGGGATATTCTGCTCTACAGCGTCGTTAAGGACGTTTGTAAAGAGGAGTATGGGCCTCTGGCTGAATTCGCAAAGGAGTGGGAAAAACGACATGGGCCGGATGCCCAAGTGCGAATTCTTGGTAAGTGGGTCCTAGAGGCAAAGTATGAGCTATTTTCATATGACGAATTGGCCGTTCTGGCGGCGATCTACAGTAAAATCGGCTCAAAAAAAGGTCCGGTGCGAATAACTCTCGACGAGATCTGGTGGCGTTCCCTCGGCTATAAGTCTGAACGCGTGTTCAGAGAAGAAACTGGCGAGTCCTGCGTCTGCCGTACGCGACGCCAAGTCCGATCTATCATCGAACGATTGCACGAGCGAAATTTCTTCGCTCGAATTACCTTTGCCAGGCGCGAAACCTATTACTCTAATCGATTAAGCCTCAGAGAACTAGCTGAACAGGTTCGTGCAGCAAAGCTTTATCGGGCTCGCGCGCGGCAAGCGCGAATCGCTGCGAATGCGAAATTGACAAGCCAGGTACAAGCTGAACGCCGCAAGCTCGCCGGTGGGGACGCCGCCGGAGGCGCCACAGGCACGCCACTATAATAGAAACTCCTTTAATGAAACTCTTCCTAATAGAAACCCTCTTAATAAAAACGCGCGCTAATAAGCTCCCCCTATGATCCCCCACAGGGGGATGGGGCTCTTTCTTTTTGTAGAAAGCGCTTTCTTAGAGTCCTATTCGCCAAAAATTCCGTGAGGCAAATTGGATCGACCCTTTTCCGAGAAATCCGGATGACAACCCCCTCCCCCCGGGGTCCAGTTCTGATTGACTGAGCAAAACCGTTTTCGGTTCCAAAATCCGTGGCATAACTTCTGCGCTGCTGGGAAATCTCATCCAAAACATCTGACTGGCCCTCAGTCTTCGCTCCGGAATGCTCGCTGACGGAAGCGGCAGCGCGTTCTGACAGCTGGAAGGCGCGAAACTGTATCTATTACAAAATCTTTTCCGGCCGCTACACCCATCTTTTTTGCATCCATTTCCGCCGTTTCTAGCGTGACAACCAATATTGCTGAAAACGGCGGTGCTAGCTGGCGGAACTACGACGTCGAGAATTGGTTTGTTAAAGCAAAAAAGGGCCGAGGGCGACTCGCACAGCTAGCTCGATGGCCCCAGGAACTACGGACTCAATATCCGTTGTACCGCCAGAGCGACGGGTGGACGACTCACGCGCTCCGCAAACACGACGCAAGTTGCGACAAACAAAAACGCAATGACCGGCTGCTCAATCGTACGACGTTTCATCGAGAAGTTCTCACGCGCCGTTACGCCACGTTGTCACCCACGATTGCGGTCTCCACTTTCGTGTTTGCGAATGGCTTCTGGCTTGAGGTCAAAGATGTTGTCACCGGGAACGACCATGCTAGCGAGTTTGCCAGGCGTAACCGAATTTGTCCGAAACAGGCGTTGCTAAAGCGCACATTCACCCGCAGGAGAGTGCGGCCGCTCTGGGCGGCCGCACTCTTGATCCGGTCACAGAAGGACTTGCTCGAACGCGTCCGCAATTACCCCGTAGCCGATTGTGTTGGGGTGGATATCGGGGTTGGTGGTGCACATCCACGTCCACTGACAGATCCGCAGCACGTTGAGCGGAACGCCGTCCACCGGAGTCCAGTCCGCAGTGGAGAAGGCGGTTTCGACATTCGCAACCGGATCGCCGGCGGTGCCGTACACCGAGGCAAGCACGCCGTTGACCTGTACCACCATCTGCTCGCTGAGCTGAGCCGCCGCAGGATCGAAGAACCAGAAGCCCAAGAGCGGGTCGTAGTAGTTCATGCCTACGACCCGGACGCCCGGCCCAGCTGCCTCCCGCAGCGCCGAGAGGATCGTTGCCAAGTTCGCGCTCATCGCAGCCAATGCGGCATCTAGGCAACTCCGGTCTCCATTGAGGATGCAGGGAAAGACATCGTTGCCGCCGATATCGATTGTGATCAGGCTGATGTGATTCGCGTGGGCATGGATGAAATTGACCGCCTCGTCCAGCTGCGTGCTGTGTGTATAGAAATCGCAACGGCCTCCATTGATGAACGTCGTGCTTGTCTCACCGCCGCAGCCGAGCTTGACGTGCTTCAGCTTGGGGTCGCTCGCCTTCAGGATGGCGTAGAGCTGATCCGTGTAGCCATTGTCGCCGCCGGTGAACTCGTTGTCGCCCGGCTGGAAGCCAGTCGCCAGCGAATCACCCAGCGAGACGTAGTAGTGGATGGCGTTGGACGGGTCATCGTGCGCAGCGATTGACGGACCGGTAAGCACCGCCATGAGGCCCATCGCCGTTGCTGCAGAGAGGAGTGCGCCCCCGCTCGCGATGCGCAAAATTGTGAAGAAACGATTTGGACTA
>Ga0126381_100005934_pt1 | contig 13483 bp, 12 predicted proteins | sample PanSoiMetPlot_28_FD_96465 | JGI IMG/M metagenome (GOLD analysis project Ga0126381, IMG submission 96465) | Tropical forest soil microbial communities from Panama - MetaG Plot_28 | ecosystem: Environmental > Terrestrial > Soil > Tropical forest > Bulk soil | place: Panama | collected 2016-02-17
GAGAAAAGCTAGGCGCGTATCCGATCGGCGTTCGTGCCGTCATGCTCGCTCCGCAGTGGTAGCCACAGGGTGAACGTCGAACCCGCGCCCTCCACGCTCCGCACCGTCACCCGGCCGCCGTGCGCGGCCGTTACGTGCTTCACGATGGCGAGCCCGAGTCCAGTGCCGCCGGTGGCCCGCGAACGGGCCGGGTCGACGCGGTAGAAACGCTCAAAAATCCGCTCTAGGTCACGTTCCGGGATGCCGATTCCCTGGTCGGTCACGCTGATCTCGACGCCGCCATCGCCGGGCTTCTTGACGCAGACCACCACCCGGGTGCGTTCTGGGCTGTAAACGACCGCATTCTCAAGCAGGTTTCGCACCGCGGTTACCAGCAGGTCTTCCTCGCCGAGCACGGACAGCCCGCGGATGCCGATGGACGCGAGCGTGATGCCGCGCGCGTTCGCCTTCATCCGGCAGCGGTCAAGCGCCTCCGCGACCACCCCGTCTACCTCCACGGGATGCGGGTCGGGGATCGGCTCCGCCGCCTGGATGCGGGAAAGCGTGATGAGGTCTTGGACCAGGAACGTCAGCCTGGCCGCTTCCTGCCGCATGCGACCGGCGAACCGGCGCACCGCGTCAGCGTCCTCCGCGGCGTCCTCGATCGTCTCGGCCAGCAGCGCGAGCGCGCCGACCGGGGTCTTGAGCTCGTGGCTGACGTTGGCGACGAAGTCCCTGCGGACCTCTTCCACCCGCCTGCTCTCGGTCTGGTCCTCGGCGAGCACTAGGACGAGGCCGCCGCCGCCAACGGTCCCGGACAGCGGGGCGACCCGGACCGCGAAACTTGTTGTCCGGCCGCCGAACCTGGGTACCGGAACCTCGAACTCGCCCTCGCGGATCTCGCCGTCGCGGCGGACCTGCCTGGCGAGCGCGAGCAGCTCGCTGACCATGAGCCGGTCCCCCTTGACGATCCCGAACGCCCGGGCGGCCGCGCTCGCCCGCAGCACCCGGTCTTCGCTATCGACCACGACGGCGGAGGAGGAAAGCACGGAAAGTACGGATGCGATTCCAGGCGGGAGCTTCGCCGGTTGTTGCGCTGCGCGCAACCTCGCACTGCGCGGCTGCCGCACTCCGGAGCCGGTCCGTGTCCTCAGGACCACGGCAAAACCCGGACCAGCGTTGATGGACGCCACGGCGGCGCCGTGCACCGGTGTGACCAGTCCATACTCACGTATCTGATGGTATGCGGACGGGCCGGGGCATTCACAATCAGGAGTTCGCCGGAAATTTCACTCTTTTCCGTAAGTTCACTTCGCAGACTGATACCAGACATGTCTCATACATAAGCACGTCACCACGCGGCCGTGTACCCCGATGCCGGTTGTTGGTACACACCGCGGTAAATCGCGACCAGAAAGGGGTCAGCGGCCCTGATTTTTGACCGCCTCGGCGGCGGCTACCGCCGCTTCCGGGTCCAGATAGCGGCCACCGGGAACCACCGGGCGAAACGCCGCGTCAAGCTCGTAGAGCAGCGGGATACCGGTCGGGATGTTGAGCTCGGCGATCGCCGCGTCGCTGATACCGTCCAGGTGCTTGACCAGGGCTCGCAGCGAGTTCCCGTGCGCCACGACGAGCACCACGCTGCCCGCGGCTAGGTCGGGAACAATGGCGTCATACCAGTAGGGGAGCATCCGGCCGACGACATCGCGCAGGCACTCGGTACGCGGCCTGATCTCCGGCGGCAGCGACGCGTACCTAGGGTCCCCCGACTGCGAGAGCGGGTCGTCGTCCGCGATGGGCGGTGGCGGCACGTCGTACGACCTACGCCAGAGCATGAACTGCTCGTCACCGAACTCCTCGCGTGTCTGCGCCTTGTCCTTGCCCTGCAGGGCCCCGTAGTGGCGCTCGTTCAACCGCCAGGAGCGACGTACCGGCAGCCAGCTGAGCCCGGCGGCATCGAGGGCGACGTTGGCTGTCTGAATCGCACGGGTGAGCACCGAGGTATGCACCACGTCGGGGCGCAGTCCGGTGTCGTCGATCAACTGCCCTGCTGCCGACGCCTCTTGCACACCCTTGGGCGCAAGACCGACGTCCACCCAGCCCGTGAACAGGCCCTTGGAGTTCCACTCACTTTCACCATGGCGCAACAACACGAGCGTTCCCATGGCGGTCAGCCTATCCGCAGGCAAGCAGGGGCGAAGACCGCGAGGGAACAGGTAACGGGCGGGCGGGGTTGCTTACAACTGTGTCTACGGCCAACCAGGTCCCGCGGCGGATCGCCACTATCAGCGTTCATACATCACCGCTCGACCAGCCCGGGACAGGCGACGCCGGCGGACTGAACGTATACGTCGTCGAAGTGGCCAGGCGGCTCGCGGCTCGCGGCACCGAGGTAGAGATCTTCACGCGCGCGGTATGCCGGGACACCCCGCCGCTGGCCGAACTCGCCCCTGGGGTGCTGGTGCGCAGCGTCGTGGCCGGCCCGTTTGAAGAGCTTGACAAGACCGACCTGCCCGGGCAGGTCTGTCAGTTCACTCTTGAGGTGCTGCGCGCCGAGGCCGCCGCCGAGCCAGGCAAGTACGACCTCGTCCACGCGCACTATTGGCTTTCCGGCAAGGTCGGCGCAGTCGCCAAGGAACGCTGGGGTGTCCCGCTCGTGCAGTCCATGCACACGCTCGGCAAGGTCAAGAACGCGGCCCTGGCGGCCGGCGACTCGGCAGAGCCTGATGACAGGATCCGCGGTGAGCACGATGTGGTGGCCGCCGCCGACCGGCTGATCGCCAACACCGCCGAGGAGGCACGCCAGCTGACCGAGCTCTACGGTGCCGATCCCAGCAAAGTGCGGACCGTCAATCCCGGTGCGGATCTTCGCGTCTTCCGGCCCGGCTCGGCCGTCGACAGGTGCAAGGCACGGCACAAGCTCGGCCTGGCGCAGGAGGCGGTGGTCCTGGTGTTCGCGGGCCGGGTGCAGCCGCTGAAGGGCCCCGACATCGTGCTCCGGGCCGCGGCCCGGCTGATCGAGACAGATCCCCAACTCGCGAGAACCCTCACAGTCGTCCTCGTCGGCGGCCCGAGCGGCCGGGCCGAACGCGCCGACCCGGACCGGATGCGGGAACTGGCGGCCGCGCTCGGCATCGAGGACGTCGTGCGGTTCGAGCCACCGTGCCCCCAGTCCGAATTGGCCGAATGGTACCGTGCCGCGACGGTCGTGCTCGCGCCGTCGTACTCCGAGTCATTCGGCCTCGTCGCACTCGAGGCGCAAGCCTGCGGCACCCCTGTGGTGGCGGCGAGCGTGGGAGGGCTGCGCACCGTGGTGCGGGACGGCTACTCCGGAGTCCTTGTGGACAGCCACGACCCAGCGGACTGGGCGCGTGTCCTCAGGCAGCTGGTGTCGGCGCCACGCCGCCTGCGCGCGCTTTCGGCAGGCGCGCTGCGACACGCCTCAGGGTTTGGCTGGTCCGCGACCGTGGACCGGCTGACCGCGGTGTATACCGGTGCCATGGATGAGGCAGCAGCCCGAGTCGGGGCATAACCGCCATGGCGGCCGGCGACGCGCTCGGCGCCGTCCTCGAGGCACTGGGCCTGGACTACGAGCACCCCGAACCCGGCGCCTTCCTCCTCCGCTTGGAAGGGCAGCATAAGCTCGCCACCATGACCTGGCTGATAGCGGGCCAGCACAGCCTGCAAGTGGAAGCATTCTTCTGCCGCCAGCCGGACGAGAATCACGCGGCCTTCTACCGGTTCCTGCTCGAGCGCAATGGCCGGATGTACGGGGTCCACTTCGCGCTGGACGCGACGGGCGACGTGTACCTGACGGGCAGGCTTCCGCTGACCGCGATAACCGAGGACGAGATCGACCGCCTGCTCGGTTGTGTGCTCGCTTACTCGGACGAAACGTTCAATGAGGCGCTTAAGATCGGTTTCGGCTCCGCCATCCGGCGGGAATGGGCATGGCGGGAAAAGCGCGGCGAGAGCCTAGCCAACCTGCAGCCCTTCGCCGCCCTCGTCGGCGACCGCCATGCGCCCCCTGACACCGACAAGACTCCGGACTCGACGTGAACGTGCATCACGTAAGCGTTCATACGCTGCTATGCGTAATGTTCGCGTTGCTCACCTCCGCGAGCAATGCGACCGCCGCGGTTCTGCAGCGCAAGGCGGCCGCCCAGGTGCCGCCCGAGCGCTCTATGCACTTCTCACTGATCGCGGACTTGATGCGGCGCAAGGTATGGCTGGCCGGCATCGGCATGGTGATCGTGGCGGCGGTGGCCCAGGCCGCCGCGCTGGCGACCGGCCCGATCGCGCTGGTGCAGCCGATCTTCATCATCGAGCTCCCACTGACGCTAGTGCTGGCCACCTTGGTCGGCCGGAACGTCAAGCTGCACCAACTTCCGTGGACTGCCATCATCGTCACCACTGTGGGGCTCGGCGCCGGGCTGGCGGTCGCCGCGCCCGGTGGCGCCACCGAGTCCGCGCAGAACTCAAGCTGGGTGATCGCGCTGATCGCCGCGGGCGGTTTCCTGACCGTCCTGATCGGCACCGCAGTCGGCACCAGGGGCGAGCCGCGGGCGGCACTGCTGGGCCTGGCTGCCGCCTGCGGGTACGCGCTGACCGCCGCGCTGTTGAAGAATGCGATGTTTGACCTGGACTCCGGGGCGAGCCAGTTCTTCACGAACTGGCATATCTACGCGGCCGCCCTCGTCGGCGTAGGCGCGCTGTTCCTGCTGCAGAACGCGCTGCAAGCCGGCAGCCTCGTGGCGTCGCAGCCGATGCTAACGGTGGGCGACGCACTGATAAGCATCTGCTTCGGCGTCACCCTTTACAGCGAGAACTTCCGCGCCGGGTGGTGGCTGCTGCCGGAGCTCGTCGCCCTCATCGCCATAGTCGCTGGCTGCGTACAGATGGCCAAGTCCCCGCTGGCTTCCGACAAGCCACTAGTAGCCGCGGAAGCGGCACCGACGATACAGTTACGACGTGAACAGGCTGGGCGATCTCGAGCGGGCCATCATGGAAGTCCTGTGGCAGACGGAGACGTCACTGACCGTAAGGCAGGTCAGCAACGGGCTCACCCAGCGCAACCTGGCTCACACCACCGTGATGACGGTGCTCGACCGGCTGGCCAAGAAGGGGTTCGCCCGCAGGGAACGGGACGGCCGTGCCTGGCGGTACCGGCCCGCGGCGACCCGAGAGGCATACGTAGCTGAACTCATGCTGACCGCGCTCGAGCAGACGGGCGATCGCGACGCCGCGCTCGCCAGATTCGCACAAAGCGTGTCGGGTGCCGAGGCAGTGGTGCTGCGCGAGGCCCTGGCACGTCTTGAGCAGGAGCAGTTGGCAGAAGGAGACAGCGAGATCGCGTTATGGGGGGACTGGCCGTCGCGGCCCTACTTGCCGCGGTCGCCGTAGGGAGCGCACGGTGTGCGAGTGCGCTGCTGCGGGCCTCTTGGCCGTGCAGATCCCCGGCGGCAGCGATTTTGCTCTGGCAGGCGCTCGGCCTGGCCGGCGGCCTCGCCGCGGTCGGCGCGCTGCTCGCGGTGGGTGTCGGAGAGCAGGGAACACAGCGGGCAGGCGTGCTCGGTGGCCTGACCACGATGGCGCGCCGGCTGGCGTCCGGGCACTGGTTTGACCCGAATCAGCCGCTTGCCGTCACGGCGGTCCGGGCGACCGCGCTTGCCGCCGGACTGGCGCTGCTGACCGTGCTTTGCGTGGTGCTCGTGATGGCCTTCGCCGCCGCGATCGTGGCCAGGAGACGGCAGCGGGAATTGCTCGCGCTGCTCGCGCACGGCGACCCCAAGGCGCCCGGGGCCCTGGTCATCGACTATCCGGCAGCCGCCGCGTACTGCCTGCCCGGGATCCGCTCTCAGATCGTCGTCAGCGCCGGCACCCTGGAGTTGCTCGCCCCGGCCGAACTGGCCGCTGTGCTCGCGCACGAACGCGCTCATCTGCGCGCCAGGCACGACCTCGTGCTGATTCCGTTCACCTCGCTGCGCCGGGCGTTCCCGCGATCCCGGGTGATCGCTCAGACGTATCAGACGGTGGCGCTGCTCGTGGAGATGATGGCCGACGACCGTGCGCTGCGCGTCCGCGGCCTGCTGGCCAGGGAACTGGCCACGGCGCTGCTCCGATTCGGCACCGCCGGCACCGGATGCGCCCCGGCCGGCGCGCTGGCCGTGGCCGAAGGCGAACTCACGGCCCGGGTGAACAGGCTGCTGATGCCGCCTCCGCCGCTTTCCCGCCCGCTGCAGGCGGCAGTCGTCATCACCGCCGCAATGCTGGCCGCTGCACCGGTCCTGCTGCTCGTCACACCGTGATACTCCCGGGGGCTGTAACTCTCCCGGGGGCCGATCCCCCGGAGACCCCCAGCATGGGGGGCTGCCCGCCCCCCATTCCCCCCGGGGACTACCAGGGGCCGTACGGGCCGTTGCTGGTGCTCCTGCCACGGCGGAACTCCCGCACCTTCGGCCGCACGTCGGCGAGGTAGATCGCGGCCGCGACGAAAGCGGCGACGGAGAGGATCTGGGTGACGCCGCTGTACAAGGCCGTATAGAGCCCTATCACGAAGGCGACGCCAAGGATGATCAGCCAGATCGGCTTGGTCAGCTTGCCTGCGGCCGCGTACGCCTGCTGGGGGCGGGTGATCGCGTCGCCGAACGCCCATGCCTCCACCAGAAACGCCGCCACTGCCAGCGCGACGAAGAAGTACGTTAGCGGGGCGTACGCCCCGCTGCCCATTATTGAGACCACGGCTTCACGCTACCTTGCTTAGGCGGGGTCCGTGTCCTGCTCGGCGGTGGACGGATCGCGGATCACGGAGATGATCTCCGCGGTGGTCGGTGACGGCTGGCTCTCCCTGCGGAAGGACTCGTAGATCTCTATTAGTACCTGCTTCTGCCGCTCGGTGAGCTGCGGGTCGGTGAGCAGCGCCGACCGGACGCCGGAGTCGGCCGGGCGGTCCTCGAGGATGCCGGCCTGCACGTACAGCGCTTCGGCGGAAATTCGCAGCCCCTTGGCGATCTGCTGCAGGATCTCCGCGCTCGGCTTACGCAACCCGCGCTCGATCTGGCTGAGGTACGGGTTGGAGACTCCCGCGGAGTCTGCTAGCTGGCGCAGCGAGATCTTCGCCTGTTCCCGCTGCGCCTTGATGTACTCCCCAATAGTGCTCATGATCCTCATCCTAGCCAGACTGCTTGCAAATGCAAGCCCCTAGCAAGCACCTGCCGTGCGAGCCCCGTACCTATCCGATACCGAGGAACTGGCGGGCCTGGGCGGGGGCCATCGGAGGACGTTGCGCGAGCGTAGCGAGGTCTGCGGCGCGCCGGACTAGTTCGGCGTTGCCGGTGACTGGGCGGCCGCGTGCGAACGTGAGCGTGTCTTCCATGCCGACACGCAGGTGGCCGCCTGCACCGAGCGCGCCGAGCAGCACCGGCAGCGTCGTGCGGCCGATCCCGGTAGCTGACCAGGTGGCGCCGTCGGGCAGCGCATGGACGGCTGCCACCAGCGTCGCAACGTCGCCCGGCATACCGCCGGGAACGCCCATCACCAGGTCGCAGTGCACGTGACCGCCGGCAGGCGGGCCGAACTCGCCGAGCAGCCTGTGCAGAGTAGCGACGTGGCCGAGGTCGAACAGCTCGAACTCCGGCACCACCCCGCGTTCCTTGGTGAGCTGGTACAGGTCCTTGATGAATCCCCAGGGGTTGGCGAAGACGTCGTCGCCGAAGTTGACCGTGCCGCAGGTGAGCGAGCAGGCATCCGGCTCGGCGTCGAGCACGGCCAGCCTCGCGTCGAAGCTGTCGGTTACGGCGCCGCCGGTAGACAGCTGCACGATCAGGTCGGTCTCGGCACGCAACGCCGCGACCGTGTCCTTGAGCCGGCCGACGTCGAGCGTCGGCTTCGCGTCGTCGTCCCTGATATGCACGTGGATGACAGCGGCGCCCGCCTGCTGGCAGGCCACCGCGGTGTCCGTCAGCTCTGCCAGTGTCACGGGAAGTGCCGGGACCTGTGCCTTGTCAGCTTCCGCGCCGGTTGCCGCGACTGTGATCAGTGTGCCGGTCATGGCGCTCCCCTCTCTGGTCTGGAATTCACGCCGCCGGGACCGAGGCGAGGTGGGTTCTCGCGAAGTCCAGGGTCTCGGTCAGGTCCGCGAGCCGCTCATCCCTGTTCGCGGCGCGGCGGGTATTCACCTCGGCTACCACCATCCCTTGATAGCCGGTCGCCGCGATGCCGCGCAGCAGCTCGGCGCAGGGTTGCCGGCCCCGGCCAGGCACCAGGTGCTCGTCCGGCACCGGACCCACGGGTATGCCGCCGCCGTCGGCCAGATGGACGTGCGCCAGCCTCGTCCCGAGGTCGTTGGCCATGACGATCGCGTCCGACCCTGAGGCCGCGGTATGGGATAGGTCCAGTGTGACGCTCGGGACATCCAGGCCGACAGGATCCCAGTGCGGCGCATAGCCGGAGACCTCGGCGGTGCCCGCCCGGATGGGGAACATGTTCTCCACGGCGAAGACCACGTCGGTCTCGCCCGAGATCTTGGCCAGGCCCTGCTCGAAACCGCGCACGTACTCGCGCTGCCAGCGGAACGGCGGGTGCAGCACTACGACCTTCGCGCCCAGCCGCTCAGCCAGTTCCTTGGCCCTTAGCAGCTTGCCCCACGGCTCCCTGCCCCAGACGAGCTGGGTCAGCAGCAAGCTCGGCGTGTGCACGGCGAGCACCGGCACCTGGTGGTAGTCGACCAGGCTCGCCAGCGCGTCGCCGCTTTGGCTCACCGGGTCGGTGTAGACCATGACCTCAAGGCCGTCGTAGCCAAGACGGGCGGCCGCCTCGAAGGCGTCGGGAGTGCGTTCCGGGTAGACAGACGAGGTTGACAACACGACGGGAATCGACGGTAGCCCGGTCAACGCGTCTCCCTCCCGTCGTGGCTTTTGCCCGGACCCCAGCTTATGCGCGTGGCGCTGCCCGAATGTCAGAGCCCGTCGTTATGGTGCCAGCATGGCGAAGTCAACGGCCGGCTTCCGGTGCGCCGAATGCGGCTGGCAGACGCCGAAGTGGACCGGGCGATGCGGCGAGTGCCAGGCGTGGGGGACGGTCGAGGAGACCGCGGTTCCGCGGCTGGTGCGGGCCGGCATCCGGGCCGCGGGTTACGGCGGTACCAGCACGGCGGGAGGCTCCGGCGCCCGACTCGGCGGCGGCCCGGTGAGCACCGCCGCGATGCCGATCGGGAAGGTCGACGCGGCGGCGGCGCGCGCCCGGCCGACCGGCCTAGACGAGCTGGACCGGGTGCTAGGCGGCGGCCTGGTTCCCGGGGTGGTGCTGCTGCTGGCCGGGGAGCCGGGCGTAGGCAAGTCGACCCTGCTGCTCGAGGCCGGCGCGCTTGCCGCGGCGCAGGGACCGGTGCTCTATATCACCGGTGAGGAGTCCGCGGCTCAGGTCCGGCTGCGCGCGGACCGGATCGGCGCGGTGCACGAGAATCTGTACCTCGCCGCGGAGACCGATCTGGACGCCGTCATCACCCACATCTCGAGCGTCAGCCCTCGGATGCTGATCATCGACTCGGTGCAGACGATCGCGGCCGCGGACGTCGACGGCGTCCCCGGCGGCATCACCCAGGTTCGCGAGGTCGCCGCGGCCCTGACCGCGGCGGCGAAGGACCGCGCGATGGCCACCATACTGGTCGGCCACGTGACAAAGGACGGCTCGGTCGCGGGCCCGCGCACTCTCGAGCACCTGGTCGACGTGGTGCTGCACTTCGAGGGCGACCGGCACTCGCGGCTGCGGATGGTGCGGGCCGTCAAAAACAGGTACGGTCCCACCGACGAGGTTGGCTGCTTCGACCTGGGCGAGTACGGCCTGATAGGCCTAGCCGACCCGAGCGGCCTGTTCTTGTCCCGGCACCGCGAGCCCGTCCCCGGCACCTGCGTCACTGTCACCCTGGAAGGCAGGCGGCCGCTGCTCGCGGAGGTCCAGGCGCTGGTGGGCGCGTCCATTCTCGAAGTCCCGCGCCGCGCCACGTCCGGTCTGGACGCCGCACGGGTCGGCATGGTGCTCGCGGTCCTGCAGCGCAGGGCAGAGGTCAAGCTCGGGAAGCAGGATGTGTACGTGGCGACCGTGGGCGGAGTCCGGCTCACCGAGCCCTCAGTGGACCTGGCGGTGGCGCTCGCGCTGGCCAGTTCCACGGCTAACCTGCCGGTACCGCCCGGGGTCATCGCCATCGGCGAGGTGGGCCTGGCCGGCGAGGTGCGGAACGTGGCGGGCGTGCCGCGGCGGATCACCGAGGCCGCGCGGATGGGCTACCGGCGGGCGATCGTGCCTCCTGGCTCAGCCGGGATGACTGGCGGCGACGGCGTGGAGGTCGTCGAGGTGGAGGACATCCGCGAGGCGCTGGCGGCCGCCCTGCGCGGCTGACGCCCCCGACGGCCTGGCTGGTGAACAAGCTGAGCACGCTGTCGGCCGGCGCACAGCTGGCCTGCACCGGGTGCGTCGGCGAGGGACTAGCCCATGGGCCGCCGTACGCCGCGGACGGCAGGGCATCCCCCACCGCTGGCATGGCCTCCGGGGCGGGGCGGGCCCTGGTGAACTGCCAGGCAAGCACTGCGAGGGTGGCGAGTGCGGCGCCGAGGATGAGGAACCGCCGGCGCCAGTAGACGGCTGGGTCATCCGGCCGCCTGTACTTACGATTCGCACCCGGATGCATACGGAAAGTATGTCGGCGGCATTGGCGGATCACCGTGTCCGACTCGCCGGAGATAATACTCGGCATGACGTCGCGCTACCTCGAGCCGGTGCTTGCCTGGTATTCGGCGCACGCACGTGACCTGCCATGGCGGGCGCCCGGCGCGACCCCATGGTCCGTGCTGGTCAGCGAGGTCATGCTGCAGCAGACCCCGGTGAGCCGGGTGCTGCCCGCCCACGACGCCTGGCTCGCCAGGTGGCCGGCCCCTGCCGCTCTCGCCGCCGACCCGCCCGGAGCGGCGGTCCGGCAGTGGGGCAGGCTCGGCTACCCGCGTCGCGCCCTCCGGCTGCACGAAACCGCCACAATCGTAACCAAGCGCCACAACGGCCAGATCCCGTCCTCCATCGAGGAGTTGCGAGCGCTGCCCGGCGTAGGGCGGTATACCGCTGCCGCGGTAGCGGCCTTCGCGTTCGGCCAGCGCCACGCGGTCCTCGACACCAACGTCCGCCGCGTGCTGGCCAGGCTGGCCGCGGGCCAGCAGTTCCCGCGAGCCCAGGCGTCGGCCGCCGAATACCGCCTGGCCGAATCCCTGCTGCCCGCCATTCCGGCCACAGCCGCCCGCTGGTCGGTGGCGGTCATGGAACTAGGTGCGCTAGTCTGCACAGCCGCGCAACCGCGATGCGCCTGCTGCCCGGTAGCGGCGGACTGCGCGTGGCTCGCGGCCGGCCGGCCAGCGTCAGCGACCAAGCGTGCAGGCCAGCGCTACGAAGGCACCGACCGTCAGTGCCGCGGTCGCCTGCTGGCCCTGCTCCGCGACTCCGAAGCTCCCGTCGCGCTCACGAGTTTCGACGCGGTCTGGCCAGATACCCCGCAGCGCGCCCGCGCTCTGGACGGCCTGGTATTCGACGGCCTGGTAGACCCGCTACCTGACGGCAGATTCGCCCTCCCAGCGCGAGGACGCTCCTGAACGCGACAGCGGGGGCGAGTGGATGTCCACTCGCCCCCGCCATCAACCGCTAAGCGTCAGCCGACCGCCTGCGCCGAACCTGAGCCCTCGGCCCCGGTAGAGCTACCGGTCTTGCCAGGGGTCTTAGGCTCGCTGGCCGCGACCGCCGCGACGGGCGCCGTCTCGGGAACCGACTCCGGCTTGGGCACGCCGGTGAAGGTGAACTTCACGTCGTCGCCGCTGCCTTCGGTGTCCACGATCACGATCTGCCCTGGCCGCAGCTCGCCGAACAGGATCTTCTCGGACAGGCTGTCCTCGATCTCCCGCTGGATTGTGCGGCGCAGCGGCCGTGCCCCGAGCACCGGGTCGTAGCCGCGCTGGGCGAGCAGGTCCTTGGCCGCGGGCCGGAGCTCCATGGCCATGTCCCGGTCCCTGAGCCGCTCGTCCACCTTGGCCGCCATCAGGTCCACGATGCTGAAGATCTCGTCCCGCTCCAGCTGGTGGAACACGATGATGTCGTCGACACGGTTCAGGAACTCGGGCCGGAAGTGCTGCTTGAGCTCCTCGCCGACCTTCGCCTTCATCCGGTCGTACGAGCCGCGGCTCTCGCCCTGCCGGGCGAAGCCGACCGACACGCCCTTGGAGATGTCCTTGGTCCCCAGGTTCGTGGTCATGATGATCACGGTGTTCTTGAAGTCCACCGTGCGGCCCTGGGCGTCGGTCAGGCGCCCGTCTTCAAGGATCTGCAGCAGCGAGTTGAAGATGTCCGGGTGGGCCTTCTCGATCTCGTCGAACAGGACCACCGAGAACGGCCGCCTGCGCACCTTCTCGGTGAGCTGGCCGCCCTCTTCGTAACCCACGTAGCCAGGCGGGGAACCAAACAGCCGGGAGACCGTGTGCTTCTCCATGTACTCGGACATGTCCAGCTGGATAAGCGAGTCCTCGTCGCCGAACAGGAACTCCGCCAGCGTCTTGGACAGCTCGGTCTTGCCGACGCCTGACGGTCCGGCGAAGATGAACGACCCGCCGGGCCGCTTGGGGTCCTTGAGGCCAGCCCGGGTGCGCCTGATGGCCTGCGACAGCGCCTTGATCGCGTCGTTCTGGCCGATCACGCGCTTGTGCAGCTCGTCTTCCATGCGGAGCAGCCGCTGCGACTCTTCCTCGGTGAGCTTGAAGACCGGGATGCCGGTGGCGGTGGCGAGGACCTCGGCGATGAGCTCCTCGTTGACTTCGGCGACCACGTCCATGTCGCCGGCCTTCCACTCCTTCTCCCTGGTGGCCTTCTTCGCCAGCAGCTGCTTTTCGGTGTCCCGCAGCGCCGCTGCCTTCTCGAAGTCCTGGGAGTCGATGGCCGACTCCTTCTCCTTGCGGACCTGAGCGATCTTCTCGTCGTACTCGCGCAGGTCCGGCGGGGCCGTCATCCGGCGGATGCGCATCCGCGAGCCAGCCTCGTCGATCAGGTCGATCGCCTTGTCTGGCAGGAACCTGTCGCTGATGTACCGGTCCGCGAGCTGCGCCGACGCCACCAGCGCGCCGTCGGTGATAGAGACCCGGTGATGCGCCTCGTACCGGTCGCGCAGGCCCTTGAGGATCTCAATGGTGTGCGAAATGGTGGGCTCCGCCACCTGGATGGGCTGGAAACGGCGCTCGAGGGCGGCGTCCTTCTCGAGGTACTTGCGGTACTCGTCCAGCGTGGTCGCGCCGATCGTCTGCAGCTCGCCGCGGGCCAGCATTGGCTTGAGGATCGATGCCGCGTCAATCGCGCCCTCGGCGGCGCCCGCGCCGACGAGAGTGTGGATCTCGTCGATGAACAGGATGATGTCGCCGCGGGTGCGGATCTCCTTGAGGACCTTCTTCAGCCGTTCCTCGAAGTCACCGCGGTACCGCGAGCCCGC
>Ga0126381_100005935_pt1 | contig 13481 bp, 14 predicted proteins | sample PanSoiMetPlot_28_FD_96465 | JGI IMG/M metagenome (GOLD analysis project Ga0126381, IMG submission 96465) | Tropical forest soil microbial communities from Panama - MetaG Plot_28 | ecosystem: Environmental > Terrestrial > Soil > Tropical forest > Bulk soil | place: Panama | collected 2016-02-17
ACGAACGGAGAGTTTGGAAGCACGAAGGACTTTCTTACTCGGTTTCTGCCTTGGGACACTCTTTTGTTAGTTGATGAGAAGTAGACCTTGCCGCGCCAATTTTTGTCAGTGAACAAATCTAGCCATTCAGCAATAAGCTTGTTGTCCCCGGCCAAGAGGGGGAAGGGTGTGCCCGCCGCCAAGCCTACGGGCAGTGCGCTCATAGTCAGCCCGTTATCAAAAAGGTTATCCAGTTCGCTGAAACGCTTTTCTTGGGCCATCTGCTTAAGATCCCAAACGGTAAGGCCGCCTGGTCCGGCTACAAGACTGGGGTCGTCATGGTCGTAGCCAGTCTTGGCCTGTTGTTCGTCGATCAAATCTCGTTCAATCTTCACATCGTGTTTATTCATCGTGGTGATTCTATAGCAGGCTGTTTGAATACTTAGGCTGGAAATACACCACCGCGCTCCAACCGCCATCGTGGTAATTTAATATTCACATCGGACGGCTAGGTGGTCAATGGTACTTTGGTCCAAGGGACGATTCGGGACGGCTAACAGAAAAGCGAGCCAAGACGCTATCGGGCCGGCCGCGCTCGAGACAGAAGCAGATTCCTTTAGCCGGCTTCTGACCTTGGGCTATTGGGCGAACCACGCTCGCGATTTTTCCGGGGTGCCTTGGGGAGCGGGGCGATCAAACTTTGATAAGAGATCTCCTCCCTTGTTGGCGAAGATTTTGGCAGGCCGCGGGAAGCGTACCGGGTATCGGCGCGGCATGAGCGGCAAGCGACGGGGATTCGGGCGAGCAGAACCCAAAATCGGGGATTTTCGTTAGGTCAATTTTGATCAGTTTTGACCAAAAAATTTGACATTCAGTGGGGCTCAGTGCGGAAATGATTCACCCGGAATTCTGGGAGCAAATCGCTAGCGGATCAGCTCTATTAGCTACTCTCCGAGGGGAAACCACGGTGAGGGCGGGATTCGAACCCGCGGTACCCTTTAGGGGTACAACGCTTTAGCAAAGCGCCGCTTTCGACCGCTCAGCCACCTCACCTGAAGTCGAAGAAGGCCAAAGGCTATATCCGGGAACCGGCGGCGGTCAAATGCTGAATTAAGGAGTCAGGAGCCAGAATTCAGGAGTCAGGAGTTGGCAACACCCACTGGCTTCTGAATCCTGACTCCTGGCTCCCTTGGATTTTGCTGCAACTTTATTGTTTGGCCCCGTGTCCTCTGATTGAAACCACAAGGAACCAATCATGAGTACAAACATCATCCCATTCCCGATGCCGGCGGCCGAGAGCGCCGTCAGAAGGTCCTGGATACCTTTTCAAAATTCGGGCCGCACGGATCTGATCGATTCAGCGCTTGCCCTTTGGCTCGGCGTCTGGGCTTTCTATGCTGCGTGCGTCTGTGTTCGAGCCGCCGCCGATTTCCTGGTTTAAACCGCTGATCGCTTTCTGATAAGATGGTCACGGCTGCAACATTTAGCTTTTTTGAAACGGTAGATCCGCTGGCGGATTGCAGCTTCGAAAGGTCCATGGAGGAGGTCGAGGAATTTGAAACCTTTGTGCGGAATTACCAAAATATGGTCTTCTCCGTGTCAGCGCGCATCGTCGGAAGCTTGACCGACGCGGAAGACATCACCCAAGAAGTCTTTCTCAAAGCCTACGAACGCTTTCAGGAATTGCGCACTAGCCCGACCGCCGGCGGATGGCTCAAGACCGTCTCGACCAACCTCTCTATTAACCACCTGAACCGCTACCGAGCGCGGTGGCGTTTCTTCTCCGAGCAAGAGAAACCAATCGAAATCGCTGCCGAAGCACCGGAAAAGAGCGACCGGCAAGAAATGCTGGAGCTCGCGCTCCACAAGCTGCCGGACGCTCAAAGAGTCCCGCTGGTGCTCTTTCATTTCCAGGAAATGAGCTACGACGAAATTGCAGCGAAGCTCGGAATATCACTGGCCAAGGTGAAGACCGACATCCATCGCGGGAAAGAAACTTTGAGAAAGATACTAACAAAATGAGTGACCCAACCGAAGACTGGCTCGATCAAGAGTTGAAGAACCTTAAAGATCTTCAAGCGCCGGAAACAATCGTTCCAAAGGTAATGGCGCGCGTGCGGCAGAAAGCAAAATACCGATGGCAAACGCGTTTTTTCAATTCTTTCGTGCTCGGCGTTGCAATGGCTTGTCTAGTCGGCCTGCTTGTTGTTGATCCTTCACGTGTTTTCTCTGAGCTTCCAGTTGCCTCACATGCGCTGAAGCTTTTCTCGCTGATCGCTGGAGCTGTTTGGACCTCTCTCTCTCAAGCAACGGTATTTCAATTACCAATTGGGATCGTCATTCTTTCGATCATCACGCTTAGCTACATCCTTCTGGTCGCCGCGGCTTCTACTGTCCAGCGTTTAGCTGTTACCCGAAAATGAAATTCTTCTTCCAGAGCTTTCTCGCCATTTTGTTTCTAAGCCTGTATGGCTCAGCAACCGCGGCCGAAGCTCCACACAATGGCACGCAGGCCTGTTGGATCGGATCCGGTCACAAAATCGATGTCGGTAAGATCATCGACGAAGTACTGGCGAATCAGTTCGTCGTCCAGATCAATGACTCGCAAGATGACGAGGATATCGCGACACCCACGCCCAAGAAACACTTCGGTCATCACCATTCAAATAGGGACAGCAAAGTCATCGCTGGAAGCAGCTATGAATTGCCACGAGGCGAGAGCGAAAATCGAGATGTTGTTTTGCTCGGTGGCGAAGGAAAGATAGAAGGAAATATCAATGGCGACCTCGCGTTGATCGGCAGCCAGGCCACATTTTCCGGTAACGTGAACGGCGATCTGGTGGTGATCGGTTCCAAGTTGAAAGTTGAACCTGGTGCGCACGTCAATGGCGATTTCGCCAACATCGCTTCCAACGTTATCGATAAGAAGAACATCTCGGTAACCGGAGAAAAGGTCGATCTGGGCGGGCTTAGCGTTGTGCCGGTTGCTCCATTCTTCAAAGAGGTGATCTCGAATGTTTTTCTTATGCGGCCGATGTCGCCGACCTCCGAGTTCTCCTGGATGCTCGCCATTTTGGGACTCGGTTTATGCCTATTCCTGGGCTGGCTATTTCCAAAAACATTTGTCGAGACCGATACGATCCTGCAAAAACGCCCGGCACCGGCATTTCTGACTGGCTTGGCAGTGATCCTTGGTGGCGCTGTATTGTCGGCTCTCCTGGTCATCACCGTCATTGGGATAATCGCGTTGCCGTTCCTAGGTATCGCCTGGTTCATCTTAGATCTGTTCGGAAAAACCGCGGTCTCGTACACGATCGGTAAACGAATTCTGCCGAATGCCGCATCCCAGGGGCACGCAACGATCATTTGGATCCTAGCTGGGACTGTTGTTCGGCTGATCCTGTATTGCATCCCAGTCGTCGGATTTATTGCATGGGGAATCGTTCTGTTAATCGGCTCGGGCAGCTTTGCGATTTACCTGATCGAACGTTATCGGCCTGCGGCGAACGGGCGAGCTCTTCCGCCATCCACCCAACCGGGAACATCAACTCCGCCGGTAACTCATTCGTCCCAGCTGGCTCTGGGCAGCGTCGAGCCAGTGGTGGCTTTGACCTTGCCCAAAGCCCAATTCTTGCCGCGCCTCGGAGCGAACCTGATCGATTTAGTTGTCCTCTACGCAGTTCTCTCAAGCCTGCACCTGACACGCGTTACACTCCTAGCCTGGGTTATCTACCGGTTTGGGATGTTCGTCTGGAAGAGCGCAACGCTTGGGCAATTGGTCTTGAATCTGCGGATTCAGAAATCGAACGGCGCTACACTCATCGGCGATTACTCGACCTCGGCCATCCGGGCGCTAAGCAGTCTGATTTCTTTGATTCCGCTTGGCCTGGGCTTTATCTGGATTCTCTTCACCAAGGATCTCGATGCATGGCACGATAAGATCAGCAACACTCATGTTGTGCAAGCGCATCCCGGGGTCGCTCATCCGCCATCGGGCCAAACGCCTGCGATTGAGCCACCCTCACCGCCACCATCACCGCCTCAACCACCTTCGGATTCCGAGGACAAGAAAACTTAGACCCGAGTCCGAACAGCAGGTCTGCCGCCCTGCATCATCCTAGGGATGAGTGACAAGAGAGGTTGGGACAGATGCGGGCGACAAAGAGAAGGATTTGCGCGATCGTTGGAGTTAAGGCAATTAAAGCTGCGCTCATGGCACGCGCTTCTTTACCCCAGAGACGCCAACCAAAGACGATCGCTCGGCGTAGGCGAAAGTCGCGCGAGCAGCGACAATCGACTCGTTGGGAGTTCGGTCGTTCGGCCGGTACTTTTGGCCGCTGGTTCGTGTACGCATTCGTTGCGTTGGCGGTAATTCTTTTTGGCGTTGTGCTGGTCTTGCTTTTGACCGGAACCGGGCTCGACGATCTGAATCCGCCGAACAAGGTCTTGGAGTTGACCGATCAAGACATCGATCCGGAGACTACTCTGGTTGAAAAGAATCTTCTGAAGCAAAATCAGATTGACGCTCGCTTGGCTGAAGCTCTTTGGATGGATGCACGGGAGCAGCTGACCGGTTCTGCGCTTCAGGAGGCGAAGCAAGCTCTTGTGAAAACACAAACCTGTTCTCAATTGGAGCCGATAGTTAAGCGGTGGGCGCAGGATTTCGAGACAGGCAAGGCGGCAGCATACACAATCTGGGTAGCGGATGATGATCAACAGAATGGAAATACCGTTGATCTGCGACTTAATGGCGTGCCGCTTGGACAATATGCGATCGAATCGAGTCGGTACGCGATCACTTTGGTTCAGAGAGGCGGCGTTACTCTAAATCTGCAGATAACTGGCGTCGTCGGGGCAAGAGGAGGAGCGGTTCTCCGCGCAGAAACAGCCACCAGCGCCGCCGGGACCAGACACTTGCGCCCGGGAAAGACTGATTTTTGGCAAATCATCGTCAGATAGATTGAGGTTGACGGTTTGCTGTTTCCTGTTTGCTTCGAATCCGGCTAAATTTCTTGCCGGCTCTTATCTTATGAAAACGTTAGCTGAGATTGCTAGTCACGTGGGGGGAAGCTTACACGGCGACGGTTCCGTGCAAATCGAGAGGATCGTTCACCCTTCGCTGGCTCAAGGTAATTCGGATCTAGCGCTAATCCTTTCTCCGAATGCGATCCGATTTCTGGAAAAAGCTAAGGTCCTCAATGTGGTTTTGCCTGCTGGACTTGAGGGGGTGCCGGTTCCAAACCGAATTGTGGTTGAACGCCCGCGCCTGGTGTTGGCCAAGCTAACACAACTGTTTGAGCGGCCGGTCTATATTCCATCCGGGGCGCATCCGACAGCGGTCATCGACCCAACGGCCACCATTGGCAAAGACGTATGCATCGGACCGAACTGTTGTGTTGGCCCAAACAGCAAAATTGGGGACAGATCGCGACTTGCGGCGAATGTCACCGTCGGCGCCGAAGTCGAGGTTGGATGCGATGGGTTGATCCATGCAGGAACCTACATTGGAGACAGATCAAAGATCGGTGACCGCGTAATTATTCAGCCGAACGCCACAATCGGCGGCGACGGTTTCGCCTTTGTCACACCAGAGACCGGTAGCGTTGAGTCGGTCCGCGCTACCGGCGAGGTCCGTCATTTCAACACCAATCTGGTTCGAATTTTCTCCCTGGGAAACGTGGTTATTGAGGATGACGTGGAGATTGGCGCTGGAGCCTGCATCGACCGCGGCACTTTAGGGGAAACGCGGATCGGTGAAGGTTCAAAACTCGATAACCTCGTCCAGGTAGGTCACAACGTAACCATTGGGAAGAATTGCCTGATCGTCTCTCAGGTCGGACTTGGCGGCAGCGCGAAGGTCGGGGACCGAGCCGTCGTCGGCGGACAGGCGGGTTTACCGGACCATATGACTATCGGGAACGATGCCGTTGTTCACGCTCAAGCTGGAATAACAAGTAATGTGCCCGAACGCAGTGTGGTGATTGGTTCTCCAGCGCAGCCAAAACGAGACTTTCTAGAACGTGAGGTTTACCTGAAGAAACTTCCTCGCCTATCGAAACAGCTCAAGGAACTGAAACAGCAAATCGCTTTGCTATCAGAAAAATTGGGCGCTTAAACCGGCCTGGTTTAGATCCGCCTAGTGGGCGAGCAGCATCGCTATTTTTTTCTGTTCAGCAGGCCAGGGCCTGGATTGAGCGCTATAGATGTCGGCGGCAGGCGGTTTCGACTGAGCTCACCGTCGAAGTCCTGCCGGCCCTACAGCGGCCCGAGTTGACACGCCCTCTTGACTGGATACCCTTGAACGCCCTCATGAAAAAGGTGATTTCAACCTCCGAAGCGCCGGCCGCTGTCGGTCCATATTCTCAGGCGATCGGCTCCGGTCCATTGCTGTTTTGCTCTGGCCAGATACCGCTGGACGCGCGTTCTGGAGAGCTCCTTCAGGCAGATGTTTCAGCGCAAACCAAGCTAGTTCTCGATAACCTCGGCAGTGTCCTCAAAGCTTACGGCCTTGGATTTCCAGACGTCGTTAAAACGACAGTTTTTCTCACTGATCTGGGTCAGTTCGCGGAAATGAATGCGATCTATGCAAAATACTTTGCTGAGCAGCCACCCGCCCGTTCCACAATCCAAGTCGCGGCCCTTCCGAAGGGTGCTAAGCTAGAGATTGAGGCAATTGCCATAAAACCTTCCTGAGACTCAAGTGTCTGATCCAATCGTAAACATTTTCCACGAGACCGGCGCGCTTCTAAACGGGCATTTTATCCTGAGTTCTGGTCTGCATAGCCGGCAATACTTTCAGTGCGCTCTCGTGCTTCAGCACACGAAGCTTGCGGAAAAGATCTGCGGCCAGCTCGCCGACCTCCTTCAGTCTGTCGATTGTGACAGCATCATTTCCCCTGCGATGGGAGGAATTGTGGTTGGCCAGGAAGTCGGACGCCACCTTGGAAAGCGCCATATTTTTGCCGAGAAGCAGGATGGCAAACTCGTCCTGCGACGCGGATTTACTATAGCGCCAAACGAGCGAGTAATTGTAGCGGAAGACGTCGTAACACGCGGAACAAAGGTCTTAGAAACAATGGAGCTTGTTCGAACGCGAGGCGGCAAAGTAGTCGCCGTGGGCTGCATTGTCGACCGCAGCGGTGAATCCAAGCCAGACTTTGGATGTACATTCGTTAGCCTTGTGCAATTGAATGTCGAAGCTTTCCCTTCTGAGAAGCTTCCTCCAGACCTGGCAGCGATTCCCGCAGTCAAACCGGGAAGTAAATAGGAGATTTGTATGGTCAGTTGGATGTTGCGAAAGGTTATAGGGTCAAAGAATCAGCGCGAAATCAGGCGCATCCGTCCGCTTGCCGAGAAGATCAATCGCCTGGAGGAGCAGTTTCAGTCGCTGACAGATGAGCAGCTCCGGGAAAAAACCGCGCAATGGAAAGGCGAGTTATCGAAGATCGACGATCCTGATGCCTTGGCGCGGAGATTGACTGAGATTCTTCCTGAGGCGTTTGCTGCTGTGAAGAACGTGGCCCGCCGTCTGCTGGACCGCTCCCTGGTAGTTTGCGATCAACCGATCATCTGGAACATGGTTCATTTCGATGTTCAGCTGATCGGCGGAGTTGTTTTGCATGAGGGAAAAATCGCGGAGATGGCGACCGGCGAGGGCAAGACTCTAGTTGCGACCTGCCCGATCTATTTGAACGCACTGACCGGGCGCGGCGTTCATCTGGTGACGGTGAACGATTACCTTGCGCGCCGCGACGCAGAGTGGATGGGCGAGATTTATAAATTCCTTGGACTGACTGTCGGTTGTATTCAACACGATCAGTCGCCTAGCGTGCGGAAAGAGCAATACGACTGCGACATTACGTACGGGACCAACAGCGAATTCGGGTTCGATTATTTGCGCGACAATGGAATGGCGACCACGAAAGAGCAGCAGGTCCAGAGAGGACACTATTACGCCATCGTCGACGAGGTCGATTCCATCCTCATCGACGAAGCCAGAACGCCGCTGATCATTAGCGGGCCGGCGACCGTTTCGTCTCATCAGTACGACAAGTTCAAACCCTTAGTAGAACAGCTAGTTCGAAAACAGACGATGCTTTGCAATCGTCTGGTGTCGGAGGCGAAAGAACTGCTCGAGAAAGGCGATTTGGAAGAGGGAGGCAGGCTGCTGTTCAAAGTTAAACTGGGGCAACCGCGTAACAAGGCGCTGCTCCGGATGATGGAAGACCCTGAAAATCGGAAAGCGGTCGATAAGTCAGAGCTTTCGTTTTATCAAGATTCCCGCAAAGATGAGCTGGTTGCCCTCAAAGAAGAGCTCTATTTCAGCATCGATGAGAAACATCAGGACGCTGATCTGTCGGAGATGGGCCGGTCGTTCCTGAATCCAGACGACCCGAACGCTTTTGTTCTGCCAGACTTGATCACCGAGTTCACCGAGATCGATCTGGATGAGACATTAAGTCAGGCGCAAAAGGACGAAAGGAAGCGAAAGCGCCAACAACATTGCGACAGCCAAGCCGAACGCATTCATAACATCTCCCAACTGCTTCGAGCGTATTGCTTGTTTGAAAAAGACGTCGCCTATGTGGTGGAAGAAAATAAAGTAATCATCGTAGACGAACACACCGGACGTAAGATGCCGGGCCGCCGTTGGAGCGACGGCCTGCATCAGGCGGTTGAAGCAAAAGAAGGCGTCCAAATTGATCGGGAGACGCAGACACTCGCTACGATTACCATTCAGAACTATTTCCGCCTTTACCACAAGCTTGCGGGAATGACGGGAACTGCAGAGACCGAGGCAAACGAATTCCACGATATCTACAAGTTGGACGTGGTCGTGATTCCAACTAATAGACCGGTCATTCGCAAAGACTTCAACGATCGCATCTACAAGACTCGCCGCGAGAAATACAATGCCGTCGTTTCGGAGATCAGTTCTTGTTACGCACAGGGGCAACCGGTGCTGGTCGGCACTGCCAGTGTGGAAGCTTCCGAGCTTCTTAGTCGCATGCTCAAACGCGAGAAGATCCCTCACAATGTTCTCAACGCAAAGTACCACCGGCAAGAGGCGGAGATCGTCGCACGCGCTGGCCAACGCGGCACGGTCACGATTTCGACGAACATGGCGGGTCGGGGAACCGACATCAAACTTGGAGAAGGTATACCAGACGTAGGCGGGCTTCACGTGCTCGGTACCGAGCGACATGAATCCAGACGGGTTGATCGGCAGCTGCGCGGGCGCTGTGCGCGACAAGGTGATCCTGGGTCTTCCCGCTTCTATGTCAGCTTCGAGGATGATCTGATGCGAAACTTCGGCGCATCGGAACGAATGACCTCGATGATGGAACGTTTTGGGCTCAAGGAAGGTGAAGAATTGGAGCATCCATGGCTCAATAAGAGTGTTGAAACAGCCCAGAAGCGCGTCGAGCAGCGTAATTACTTGATCCGCAAGCGGACGCTGGATTTTGACGATGTCATGAACAAACAGCGCGAGGTGATTTACGCGCTGAGAAATGAGACCCTCGAAACTGCCGAACCGCGGAAGCTCATTTTCGAAATAGTTGACGAAATAGTTCCCGTGAGGGTCCAGGAGTTTCTGCAAGTCGAAGGCGACGAGCCGGACTACGACGGCCTGTTGCAATGGGTGAATACGACATTTCCGTTGGGGCTCACACGAGTTTCAGCCAAGTTTGATTCTCGATCGCCCGAAGAAAATTCGCAGTTTCTAGTCGATAGGATCAAACAGGCTTATCAGCAAAAGGTTAGCCACGAGGAATCGGAAGCTGTAGCCGGGCTCGAGCGATACGTTATCCTGAATGCAATCGACCGCCTTTGGCAGGAGCACCTCTACGCAATGGACGGTCTACGAGAAGGGATTTATCTCCGCAGCTACGGGCAAAAAGACCCCCTCGTCGAGTATAAGGCTGAAGCTTACGACATGTTCAGCGAGCTTATGGCGAACATCAAGAATGAGGTGCTGAGCAACCTTTTCCGCAGCACGACGAACCTGATGGCATTCGAGCAATTCTTGTCTTCGCTGCCGTTCAACGTGGGACAGCGCCTCGAAGGAGGGGACCAGCACTCTGCTGGCGGACCGCTGCCGGGGCGCGGAGACTTGGCATTCAGCCAACAGGATCAAAGCCAGACGGACGGAGAGGAACTTGAGCTGGTAATTCCCTCTGCCAGACGGGAATCGCCGAAGGTCGGTAGAAACGACCCTTGCCCTTGCGGAAGCGGCAAGAAATACAAGAACTGCTGTGGACGAACGGCCTAACCGTCTGGCTCGTTCGAGCCATGGATTCTGGCCCTAAAGGGGCGTCCGTTCCGGCCTGCATGGCATTTTCGGCATATTAATGGGTTGCCCAGCGTTCGCACCCGGATTATATGTCTTGGCATAACAAGGGAGGCTACGGACGCAACAATGCAGTGAGTCCGGTATCTTCTATGGGTATTGGTTTCTGGTTTTTTCTTTAAAAACAAGAAAAAGCCGAAGTGGGTGCTCGGCGTTGGACCGTTCGAGGTGCTCCCGAAGTTACGGTGAAGGCCCTGGGTTATAAGGGTCAGGGAACTGTTCTTTCTCAGAATGCGTAGTGCATGCCTTTCACCCGTAGCACACCACAATTGTGTCCCAATGAAATCTCAATCAATGCATTACTCAGGTCGGCGATCACGCCGAGGACGTCGCAAACGCTCAGGTCGTGGACCGGCTCCAAGCCCTGCAAAACCCGTTAAACTTACCTTTTGGCAACGTGTAGTTGCCTATTTTAAGACCCCAGAGGCTCAGAAACCGGCCCAAGAAAAGCAAGCTCAGACCGCTGCTCCAAAGGAGCGGCTCAGCCGGAAACCAGAGTTGGTCGAGGTAACCTCTCCCAAGCTCTATGTAGGTAATTTATCGTTCGATGCGACGGAAAGCGATCTCTTCGAGTTGTTCAAGGGAGTCGGCCAGGTCCGGAATGCTGAGGTTGTTTGCCATAAATACACTCAGCGCTCGAAAGGCTTCGCTTTCGTCCAAATGTCGACTATCGACGAAGCACGTCGTGCAGTGGCTGAGCTGCATGACAAAGAGTTCCTCGGTCGAAAATTAGTAGTCAGCGGTGCAAAGACCCCTGACATGGAACGAGCGGCCTAAGTGCAAGACTATCTGAACCCGCGCTCAACATTGCGAGCGCGGGTTCTTTGCGTTTTGGTCTTGCTTGAGCCCGATGCGTTATGTCGTGATAGCTGGCCCAACCGGCGTGGGTAAGAGCGAATTTGCGATTCAAATCGCGCTCGCGCTTCGCACTGAGATCGTCGGCGCGGATGCCTTCCAAATCTATGCTGGCTTAGATCTTCTTAGCGGTAAGCCGTCGATGGATCAGCTGCAGCAGGTCCGCCATCACTTAATCGGCGAATTGCCCTTGACGGCATCGTGTGATGCCCATCGCTATGCGACGCTTGCGCGAAAGAAAATTGCTGAGCTCAATCAGCGGTCGATCGTGCCTTTGGTTGTCGGTGGAACCGGCTTCTATGTTGAAGCCCTAGAGCAAGAATTACCCGAGCTCCCCGCAGCGGACCCGTCGCTGAGAAACGAACTAGAACTCCTTCCAACGGAAGCCCTATTGCAGCAGTTACAACAACGAGACTCGGTTTGTTGGTCCCGGATCGATCGTTCCAACCGACGAAGGATTATTCGAGCGTTAGAAGTTTGTATAATAACAGGGGAACCGTTCTCAAGTTTCGGGAGACACTCCTCAAAGAAAACGGCTATCGCGAGAGTAGCTCTCGAGCGCCCACGAGACGAACTCTACGAACGGATCAATAGCCGTGTCTTGGAAATGTTTGCCAACGGCGTTGTAGAGGAAGTCGCGGCCGTAACGACCATAAGCCCCACCGCAGAACAGATGATTGGCTTCCGACAGATCCGCTCTTTGCTGGCAGGCGAGATCGACGAGGCGACCTGCATCCATCGAGTTCAGCAGCTTACGCGGAACTACGCAAAACGGCAGATGACCTGGTTCCGGAATCGGGGATATGAACAAATAGACATCCACGCCAGCCAGTCTTCGTTTATCGAAAGCCTTCGCCCCTAGATGTTGGTCAATAAGGAAACGGACTCGTGCGCGTGCTGGTGCCCGAGGGACCAGAATCCTAGGCGCTAGCCGGCGATTGAGGGGGTGAAGAGGCGGGTTTGTTGGCTGATTTCAGGGAGGCGAGTTCGGCGCGGCTGAGGATTCGAAAGGTGCCGGGCTTGAGGTTGCGATCGGTGAGCGAACCGATTCTGGTTCGCTGCAGGCGCTTAACTTTGTAGCCTAGGGCTGCAAAAACCCTCCTAACCTGGCGTTTGATGCCTTGCGTCAGAATTACTCGGACTTGATGGGGGTTCATCTTGTAGAGGGCGTCAAAACGTGCTCGTCCTTCCACAAGGTATACTCCTTTGCGGGCCTTAGGCAGGTCTTCGAGGCGGAATTCCCGGTCCAAGGTTACAAGGTATTCCTTCTCCAGCTTGAAACGTGGATGGGTGAGACGCAGGGCCAGATCGCCGTCGTTGGTAAGAAGTAGCAACCCCTCGGATTCCTTGTCCAGGCGACCTGCATGCGCCAGGTTCGACATCTTGTGCGGAATTAGCTCATAGATTGTGCGACGATCGTTTTTGTCCGAACGCGTGGTGAGAAATCCGGGCGGCTTATTGAGTAGTATAGTAATGAATTGTCTGGGATGAACTAAGCGGCGATCCACCTTGACGCGGTCCGAGTGCTCGACCTGCGACGACAGATTTGTGGCGACCTGGCCATTTATGGTTACACGCCCCTGGCGAATAAAGTCCTCGGCGCCTCGCCGAGATGCAACGCCTGCCAACGCAAGAAATCGGTTGAGTCGCATAGCTACGGTCTCACAAAAACAAAAAGCGTTGGTAAAATAAATCTACCAACGCTTGCGAATTCCGATCTCGAAAAAGCATCAAAGGTCAGGCTTTGTCTTGCGGATACCGATCACTTTGTCACCCGGCTTGAACTGACCCCGTTTCTTGAGTAGTTCGACTCGTTCAAACCGTTTCAACACATTCCGTTTGGCTTTAATCGTGCTTGCGCCCTTCAGGCTGCGATGCTGTGACATAAATATCTCCTCAAATGAAGCGCGGACTATAGTCATGGGGCTGCGGAAAGCAACATAGAAAGTTCGAGGGGGGCCTCGCTTTAGCGGCTGTCTCCGCCGTCGCGAAGCGACGGCGGAGCGCGGCCCTACCGACGATGGGCGTCATTCTCGTTCGAAGAAAACGAGCTTAGATCAGGCCGAGCTTCATTTTGCCGGCTTCGCTGATCATATGCTGGTTCCAGGGCGGGTCCCAGACCAGCTCAACGTCAGCTTCGTCAACGCCGGGAATGGTAAGAATCTTTGAGCGAGCATCCTGAGCGATTGCCGGACCCATTCCGCAACCTGGAGCGGTAAGGGTCATCTTGACTTCGACTCGTGTTCCGGATTCAGGCGACTTAAGCACCTGACAATCGTAAACCAATCCGAGGTCG
>Ga0126381_100005936_pt1 | contig 13479 bp, 12 predicted proteins | sample PanSoiMetPlot_28_FD_96465 | JGI IMG/M metagenome (GOLD analysis project Ga0126381, IMG submission 96465) | Tropical forest soil microbial communities from Panama - MetaG Plot_28 | ecosystem: Environmental > Terrestrial > Soil > Tropical forest > Bulk soil | place: Panama | collected 2016-02-17
CGTCAACCCGGCAAAGGTCGTGCACACCGGTCAGGAAGTCGAGGTCATGGTGCTCGACGTCGACGAGGAGCGGCGCCGCATCTCTCTCGGCCTCAAGCAGTGCCAGGCCAACCCGTGGAAGGAGTTCGCCGAGAACTACAACCGTGGCGACAAGGTGGCCGGCCAGATCAAGTCGATCACCGACTTCGGCATCTTCATCGGCTTACCCGGCAACATCGACGGCCTGGTGCACCTCTCGGACATCTCCTGGGACCAGCCGGGCGAGGAAGCGGTACGCAACTACCAGAAAGGTCAACAGCTCGAAGCGATGGTGCTGTCGATCGATCCGGAACGCGAGCGCATCTCGCTGGGCATCAAGCAGCTGGCGAAGGACCCGTTCTCCGCCTACATCGCCGACAACCCGAAGGGCACGATCGTGAAGGGTGTCGTCAAGGAGGTCGATGCGCGCGGTGCCATCATCGACCTCGGCAATGGCATCGAGGGACAGCTGCGCGCCTCCGAGCTCGGCCGCGATCGCGTCGAGGACGCGCGCGCGGTGCTGAAAGTGGGCGAGGAGGTGGAGGCCAAGTTCACCGGCGTCGACCGCAAGTCACGCACCATCTCGTTGTCGATCAAGGCCAAGGAAGCGCACGAGGAAGCCGAAGCAGTGCAGAGCTATCGCTCCGAGACCTCGACCTCGGGCACCAGCCTCGGCGATCTGCTGAAGGAGCACATCGGCTCCGGTGAAGGCCGCTGATCGGCGCATGACGAAGTCGGAACTCATCGAGATCATCACCGCCAAGCAGAAGCATCTGCCGGCGAAAGATGTCGAGCTCGCGCTGAAGCAGATCCTGGAGATCATGAGTGATGCGCTCTCGCAGGGAGAGCGCATCGAGATCCGGGGCTTCGGCAGCTTCTCGCTGCACTTCCGCCCGCCGCGACAGGGGCGCAACCCCAAGACCGGCGAGGCGGTGGCGCTCTCGGGCAAGCATGTGCCGCACTTCAAGCCCGGTAAGGACCTGCGCGAGCGGGTCAACGACGGTGCCGGCAGGCCGATCCGCGACTGACTCACGGCCACCGCGCCTGACCGCGCGGGCTGACCCCCAAAATCGCTCAATGCGCAGGGGTAATGCGCATTGGCCCCCGGCTCGACCTGAAGGACCCGAACGCGCCGGCCGGTAAAGCACCCCCGGCGGCCGTGCGCCCGCAGCACCGTGACAGACCACGGTTTTGGGTGACAAACGGAACTGATATCGTTGGGCGCAGTGTTCGAACTGCCTCCACTGCTGCTCGCCCTGGCCTTCATTCTGGTAGGCCTCGCGGCCTGGTTTCTCGGCCGCCGCAATGGCGCTGCGCGCACGGTGCGCCTGCCGCGCGACTATTACGTCGGCCTCGATCACCTGATCAACGACCGCTTCGATCATGCCGCGGAGATCTTCGCGCGCATGGCAGAGGCGGACGGTGATGCCGCCGAAATCCAGTTCGCACTCGGCAGCCTCTTCCGCCGCCGTGGCGAGGTCGATCGCGCGATCGCCATCCACACGCGGTTGCGGGATCACGGCGGACCGCGGCTTGCCGACAAGGCCGCATTCGCGCTCGCGCTCGACTATCAGAGCGCCGGCCTCATGGACCGGGCCGAGCGCGTGCTCGAAGAGCTGACCGCATCGCGCGAGTACCGCAGCACGGCGCTCGAGCATCTCGAGGGCATCTACGAGGCGCAGGGCGACTGGGCCAAGGCGCTCAAGGTGTTCCATGAGCTGCCGCCGGCAGTACAGGGTGAGCGCGGCCGGGTTGCCGCTCATTACCTGTGCGAGCTCGCCGAGCAGGCCCTGCTGCAGGGCGATCGCGATCGCGCGCGAACACTCCTGCGCCAGGCACGCACGCATCATGCGGACCTGCCGCGCGCCGACATGTTGACTGCGCGCATCGCCGAGAAGGCGGGCGACATGCCCGGGGCGCTGCTCTTGTATCTGCACGCGCTCGAGATTTCCCCGGGGCTCGCGCTCGAGATCATCCCTGCAGTCCTGACCATCAGCCGCCAGACGCGCAGCCCGGATATGTTGAATGAGCTGGGACGACGGCTGCGCCACAGCGGTACTGTTACGCCGCGGCAGCTCGCGTGGCTGCTCGCGACCGCCGTGCCGCCCGAGGAGGTGTCGCATCTTCCTGACATCACCGGACAGCTCGGCGGGGGCGTAGAGTCGGCTGCCGAGGCGAGCTCGCTCAGCACTCTGTTGACTCGCATCGGCGATGCGGGCGGGCGTTATCAGTGTGACGAGTGCGGCCTCAACAGCATCGGCTGGTACTGGCGCTGCCCCAAGTGCCACGCCTGGGACAGCATGCGTCCGGCAGTGTTCAAGTGGGCCGAACGCGCCGATCACACGGTGCGGGCATCCTGACGTGCGCGCGCGTCGCGTCCCGAGCGCGCCGCTGAAGTTGGCCTGGATTCAAGGCCTGGAGAGTATGAGATGACGACGAGCACGAGATCGGCCATCCGCACCGCCGTGTTCCCCGTGGCGGGACGGGGTACACGTTTCCTGCCGGCCACCAAGGCCAGCCCGAAGGAGATGCTGCCTGTCGTAGACAAGCCCCTCATCCAGTATGCGGTCGAGGAGGCCCTCGCCGCCGGTGCTACGCGGCTCGTGTTCATCACCGGGGCCTCCAAACGCGCCATCGAAGATCACTTCGACTCCGACCAGGAGCTCGAGCACATGCTCGAAGCGCAGGGCAAGAGCGATCTGCTGTATCAGCTGCGTAGCGTCCTGCCCTCGTACGCCTCCTGCATCTACATTCGCCAGCCCGCGCCGTTGGGGCTCGGGCACGCTGTGTTGTGCGCCCAGCCGGCCGTCGGGGCCGAGCCGTTCTTCGTGCACCTGGCTGACGACCTGATCCGCAGCGAGATCGCCTGCCTCGCCCAGATGGCCCAGGTCTACAACGCCAAGCGCGCGAGTGTGATCGGCGTGCAGTCAGTGCCGCGGCAGGACACCGATAAGTACGGCATCGTCGCCGTCGAGGCCGACCGCACGTCCACCAGCCGCGTGCGCAGCATCGTCGAGAAGCCGAAGCCCGCGGTTGCGCCTTCGACACTGGCGGTGGTCGGCCGCTACGTGCTGTCGCCGGCGATCTTCGAGCACCTCGAACGGATCGGTCGGGGCGCCGGCGGTGAGATTCAGCTCACCGACGGGATTGCAGCGCTCATGCGCGAGGAAGCGGTGTACGCCTACCGCTTCGAGGGCAAGCGCTACGACTGCGGCAGCAAGCTCGGCTACCTGCAAGCCACGGTCGAATACGCACTCGGCCACCCGCAGCTCGGGCGCGAGTTCCGCAGGTATCTGAGCGCGCTGGACATCGCGGCGGCGGCCGCCGAGGGCGCGCGTGCCGAAACCGAAGGCAACCGTGTGCGGCCCGACAATGGTAATGGTGCGCGCCGCGCGACCCACGCACATAAGCCGCCGCCGCGTGTCGGCGGCCGGCGCCGGGCTGCGCCAGGTCCGCGCTCGGCCTGAGCCCTCAGGGGCCGCCTCAGAGGTTCGCGCCAACGGTCAAGGTCGCGAAGTCCTGACCGCGATTCGGCAGGCGAATGCCGGCATTCGACCAGTGGCGCACGGCTAACTCCACGCTGAACTCAGAGGACACCTGCCACCGCAGGGCGATCTGCTCGGCAAAGTTCCAATGCGTCGAGTCGAGCCGGTCCTCTTCCCCCTTATAAGAGGCGCCCAACCCAAGGAGGAGCCTCAGCGAGCGGTGTGTCAGCACCCGCCAGCGCCGCGACAACGAGATTCCCCAGTACGGACTGGCAAAGCGGCGCGCGGGTGCGATGCCGTAGAGCTCTTCCATCTGCGGCGTCGTGATGCGAAACACCCCGAGCTCGTAGCGGCCCTCGCTCCAGTCGAGAATGAAGGGCGCCACGATGCCGCCGTTCCTGGCCCAGTAGTGGTAGGTACCACCGATGCCGAGGAACAGCTGACAACTGCCGCAGGGTCCACCTGCATCCTGGGCGAGCGTGACTGACGGGACACCGGACAGTGCGATGGCGCCGACGAGCAGCGCCGCGACCCGCGCCCTCCAGGAATTCCAGACGCGAAACACTCTCCGCCACGAGGCGACCACACAGTCCGTATGCGGGCTCCGGCCTGAGGATACCGGATGTGGCGCGCTGCAAGCTCGGCATTACGGCAGCCACACAGTGACCAGCGCGCCGCCATCCGGACGGTTGGCGAGGCTCAGGCGCCCGCCATGCGCTTCGATGATCTCGCGGCAGAGGGTGAGTCCCAATCCCGTGCCGGTGGGCTTGGTCGAATAGAAGGGCAGCAGTGCATCACGGAGCGCCGCCTCACTCAGGCCGCTGCCGCGGTCGCCGACCTCGAGGCGAAATCCCGGCGCGCTGTTGTGCACGGCAACGGTGATCTGATCCGGCGGGGAGCCGGATTCGGCGGCGTTTTTCAACAGATTGATCATGACCTGCTCCAGCTGGCTGGCATCGAAAGTCCCGGACGCATCGGGCAAAGGACCGTCGACGCGAAAGGGCAGCGTGCCTTCGAGCCTCGCGAGGAATTGCGGCCAGTGGACGACGACCGGGCGCGGGCGCGGCAGCTTGGCGAAGCGCGCGTAGCCGTCGATGAAGGTCGCCAGGTGCGCGGCGCGCTCGGCAATGGTCTCGAACACGCGTGCCAGCTGTGCCGGGCTCGGCTCGCGTGCCAGCAGCTGCCCGGAGTGCGCGAGCGAGCTGATCGGCGCCAGCGAGTTGTTGAGCTCGTGGGCGATGACACGAATCACCTTCTTCCAGACCGCGACCTCCTGTGCCGCGAGCTCGCGCGTCAGCTGCTTCAGCAGCAGCAGCCGGTGCGGGCGCGCATTCAGCAGGAAGCTGCGCTGCGAGAGATGATAGACCTGCGACTCGCCGGCGACGTCCATGGTGAAGAGCGTGTCGCCACCGCTGCCGAGCGCTTCGCGCAACGGCGCCGGCGATGCCGCCAGTACCGCGGTGAAATCGAGGCCCTCGAGCTTGTGGCCGTCGCGAAACAGCTGCCGCGCGGCGACGTTGCTGTAGATGACGCGCTCGCCGGCATCGGTGAGCACGAGCGCCAGCGGCGTGGTCTGGATCACGGTGTCGAGCAGCAACTCGCGCTGATAGAGGTCGAGCCGCTCGCGGCGCAACAGCTCGCCGAGTGAGTTGTAGGCGGCGCTGAGCTCATTGAGCTCGACATCGGTCGTCGCGGCGACACTGACGCTGAGATCGTGGTCGCGCAGACTCACGATGCCGTCGCGCACGGCGCGCAGTACGCGCACCCACGGCTGGCTGATGCCCCGCGCGAGCCACAACAGCAGCGGCATGACTGCCAGCAGGCCCGCGAGCGCCGCGACGGCCGGGTGCAGCCAGCGCGCGACAAGCGCGCCGACGGCAGCGGCGATCAGCGCGGTCAGCGTCAACGCCGCGGCAGCCCGTCCGGCCAGCGACCAATGCCACATTCTCAGGGCACGGGCGGCGGCCGGGGCGCTTCCCCCTTGAGGCCGAGTTTCTCCATGCGCCGATAGAGTGCCTGACGCGACAGGCCGAGGTCACGCGCGGCCTGGGCGATGACACCGCGGGCGCGCTCGAGCGCCTGCTCGATGCTCGGCCGATCGAGCTCCGGCTCCTCCGCGGCGCCGCCCGGATGAGCCGGGAGGTTGAGAGCCGTGACGCCGATCAGATGGTCCGAGGACAAGAGACAGGCGCGGCGGATGACGTTCTGCAGCTCGCGCACGTTACCCGGCCAGGGATAGCGCGTGAGTGCCGCCGCTGCCTCGGGGGTCAGCTCGAAGTCGCGTTCGAGAAAGTGGTGAGCGAGCGGCAGGATGTCCTCGCGCCGCTCGGCGAGTGGTGGCACCTCCAGCTCGATGACGCTCAGGCGGTAGAACAGGTCCTCGCGGAAGGCTCCGGCGCGGATCGCCTGGCGCAGGTTGGTGTTGGTCGCGGCGATGACGCGCACGCGGGTGCGCCGGGTGTGATTGGAGCCGAGCCGCTCGAACTCCCCGGTCTGCAGCACGCGTAACAGCTTCGCCTGACCGCTGCCGGCCAGCGTGCCGAGCTCATCGAGAAACAACGTGCCGCCGTCGGCCGCCTCGAAGCGGCCCGCCCGGGCCCGTGCGCCGGTGAATGCCCCGGGCTCGGTGCCGAAGAGCTCCGCCTCGATGAGCTCCGTCGGCAGTGCGCCGAGGTTGACCTTGAAGTACGGTTGATCCGCCCGCTCGGAATTTGCCTGCACGATGTCCGCGAGCACCTCCTTGCCGGCGCCGTTCGGTCCGGTGATGAGCACCGGTACTTCGGCGTGCGCCACCTGCGTCACCATGGCGACCAGGGTGTGCAGCGCCTCACTCTCGTAGACGATGCCGCGCAGGTCGAAGCGCGCCGCGAGCGCAGCGCGCGCTTCGCTCTGCCGGCTGCGCAGCGCCGCCGCTTCGGCGCGCGCCCGCCCCAGGTCGAGCAGGTTGCGCACGCTCGTCAGGAGGCGCGCATCGTCCCAGGGCTTGGCGATGTAGTCAGCCGCGCCCGCCCGCACCAGCTCCACCGCCGTCTCGAGGTGCGTCCAGGCGGTGAGCACGATGATCGGCACGTGGGCGAAGCGCTCGCGGATGGCGCGGAAGAGCGCGATGCCTTCCGCGCCGCTGGTGGCTTCGCGGCGGAAGTTCATATCCTGGATCACGAGATCCACGGCCTCACGCTCGAGCTGCGCCAGCCCACTTTCCGGTGCCGCGGCCGCGAGCACCCGCGCACCGTGCAGCGACAGGAGCACGTCGAAGGCGGTGCGCACCGCCTCGTTGTCATCGACGACGAGGATGGTGTGCCCGGCGAGGCTCACGCGCTCACCGCGCTCCGGGTTGCGGTTCATGGCCATGATGCTAACACCGCCCTGTCACCCCTCAGGCCGGCGGGCGGCCTGGCCTACACGGTGCGGGTCGCCACCGACGGCGGCACGCCTGCTGCGCGCCGCGCCGGCTGCCAGGCGGCGACCTGCCCGATGATCCACAGGAGCAGTACGCCGCCGACCAGGTAATACAGATCCAGCCGCGGCAGCGCGTACTGCACCGACAGGTAGTAGCCGGTGGCGAGCGCCAGCACACAGCCGAGAAGGATCCCGGCGCTCGTAATCACGCCGTTCTCGACCAGGAAATAGCGCACCACGTCTGAGCGGCGCGCGCCCACGGCACGGCGCGTGCCGATCTGCTTGGTGCGCGTCGCGACATTGAAGGTGGCGAGCGCGAAGATGCCGAGGCAGGTCACCGCGAGCATGAGGCCCGTCACGGTCAGCAGGTAAATGCCCATCGAGCGGTCACCGAGGTAGGAGAGGTCGCGGAAGTAGGTCATCGGGCGCACGAAATGCATCACGCGATCGGGGTTGGAGGTGGCGAGATGCGCCTCGGCCAGGCGCAGCACCACGTCGCGCTGCCCCGGCCGACAGCGCACCATGTAGCGCACCCCGCCGTACAGAGCAGAGGTCACCCGCGGCATGTAGAAGACAAAGTCGGCGTGGTCGCTGTCCACCCACGAGTTCATGGCCGGGTCGACGATACCGATGACGGTCGCCCCCTGGCCGATGCTGTCATACACGGTCTTGCCGAGGGGATTCTGCTTGCCGAACAGCTGCTCTGCCGTGGCGCGCGACATGATCACGTTGTGAACGAAGCGCGAAGCGTCGTTGGTGGTGATGGGCGGCTCGATCTCGTCGTGCCGGAAGTTGCGGCCAGCCACGAGATGCAGGCCGAGGGCGTCCAATCCCTGCTCGTCGACTTCGTAGTAGCCAAACGTGTCGGTGCTGTGCTTGCCCGGTACGGTGACGAGGCCTTGCGAGCTGCCGCCGCCGCTCAGCGGGATGGCGTTGGTGGGCGTCGCCGCGATGACACCGGGGAGCCCCCGCAGGTAGGCGAGGTCATCCTGGATCGAGGACTTCAGGTTGAAGCGCGCCGTGAATCCTGCAGACTGGATTACGAAGATGTTGCCGACGTCCATACCGGTCGGCCGGCCCATCTTGTCCATGCGTTGCATGACGATGTAGAGCGCGTTCACCAGGACCGCGAGCGCGATCGCGACCTGCAGGGCGACGAGTACGGCGCCGGTGCGGTTGCGGAGCAGCGCCGACATGATCGGACGAATGTGAAGGTTCATGGCCACTCCTGCTACTGACTCTTGAGATACACGGCCGGCGGCATGCGCCCCACGCGCCAGGCGGGGTAGAGCCCGGCGGCGAGCGTCGCGACGATCGCGAGCGCGATGGCCCAGAAGACGCCGACCGTGTCGAAGTGCATGAGCTCCTGGTAGCCGCCACGGTGCCCCAGGTGGGCAGCGGCGTACATGTGATGGACCGCGGCGAGCCCCAGCGTGGCGAGCCCGAAACCGAGCGCCGCGCCGAGCACGGACAACATAGCGACCTCCACCAGGTGCTGCAGGAACACCTGGCGGCGGCTGGCGCCGAGCGCGCGGCGAACGCCGGTCACCGGGGCAGCATTCAGGAACTTAGCCAGCAGCAGTCCGACCGTGTTGATGAGGCACACGGCCAGGAATGCGAAAGCCAGCCCGACCAGCACGCGGTTGTCGTTGTCTACGACCTGGTTGTCGCGCAGCCACTTGGCGACGTTGGTCAGGCGGTTATCGCGCGGCCGTGGGAAACGGCCCGCGCGATGCTGGTCGGCCCAGTAGTTGTCGAGGAAGCTCTGCATGCGCTGGCGTGTGGCACGATCGGGCAGCTCCACCCACGTCTGGATCCAGACGCACTCGGAGGCGAGGAAGTCAGCCTCGTTGTTGATGGTCTCGGGCTTCCAGCAGTCGGTGTCACCGCTGCTCTGCAGCTCGAGCGCCGGGCCCCACGCGAAGGGTACGTAGGCGTCTTCGGGCGGCTGAAAGGCGCCGCCGATGAGATCATAGAAATGCGGGCGCGGAAACCAGTCATCCAGCACGCCGACGACGCGGAACTCATGATCATTCCAGCGCAGCACCCGGCCGACGCTGTTGGTGCCGCCGAACAGCGTGTCGTTGGTCTTGCGCGACAGCACGATCACCGGCTGTGGCGGATTGTCCGCGGACTTGCTCCATCCCGTCCCGTAGAGGAACGGCACGTCGAACATGGCGAAGAAGTCGCCCGTCGTCATGCGTGTGTCGGTGCGCAAGGGCGCCGCCCCGACACCGCTCAGCGTGGCCTCCACCGTGTACATGATGATCTTGCGCTCCGGGATGTCCGAGCTCGCGACGACGCGGGCATCCTTGTAGGTCATGATCGGTGGTGGCAGGTCGGGATGCTTCTTGCGGAAGGACTGGTTGGGATCCCAGTTGTCCATGGTCACCGCATAGAGCCGGTCGTTCTTCCACCAGATGGGATTGCCCGACATGGCGTGGAACACGGTGAGCGTCATGATGCAGACCGCGATACCGAGGGCGATGGCGAGCACCATGAGCGCGGTGATGCCGGGGTTGCGGCCGAAGCTGCGGAAGGCGAGGTGCGTGTAGTAGCCGAGCATGGGAGCTCCTCCTGGCGGTCCGACAGTCAGGCGAGTGCCGCATCTGGCGAGGGGCCCGTACCTGTGGCCCCCGTGGCAGCGGCGGCTGGCGCTTCCGAGCGCGGCTCGTAGGCGCGGAAGTCCGAGATCTGCCCGTCGATCAGGTGCACGTTGCGCTGTGCGCGCCGCGCCAGCTCCGGATCGTGGGTCACCAGCAGGATGGTGGTGCCCATCTCGTTGATCTGCTCGAGCAGATCCATCACCTGGCGCGCCATCAGCGAGTCGAGGTTGCCGGTAGGCTCATCCGCCAGCAGGAACGCCGGGTCGCCCGCGATCGCCCGGGCGATGGCCACGCGTTGCTGCTGCCCGCCCGAGAGCTGCGAGGGCATGTGCTTCGCGCGCGAGGCGAGCCCCACGAGGTCGAGTGCGCTGCCGATGCGCTCGCGGCGCTCGGCGTTGTTGAAGCGACGGTAGCGCAACGGCACGTCCACGTTGTCGTAGACGTTCAGGTCGGGGATGAGATTGAAGCTCTGGAAGATGAAGCCGATGCGCTCGTTGCGCAGCCGCGACCGGGCATCGTCCGAGAGGCCGCGGACGTCGGTGCCGTCGAGCTCATAGCGCCCGGAATCGAAGTCCTCGAGCAGCCCGGCGACGTTGAGGAACGTGGTCTTGCCGGAGCCGGAGGGGCCGGTGATCGCGACGAACTCCTTGGGCTCCACCTGCAGCGAGAACCGTCGCAGCGCATACGTCTCGATGAGGTCGGTGCGATAGATCTTGCTGATGTCCTGCATCTTGAGCATGGTCGTGTTCCCTTTCGCGTCGTTTTCTGGCGGACTTCAGTTTGAGATGGCCACATCGCGGGCTTGGTTTGAATCCCGCATGTCGGAAATGATCACCTGATCCCCCGGGGCCAGGCCGCGCAGCACCTCGATCTCGCCGACCGAGGCACGTCCGAGCTCGACCGGCACGCGCTGCGCGTGCCGGCCGTGCACAACGTAGACCGCACGGGTCAGGTCATCGATGAACGAGCCGCGCTCGAATTTCAGTACGTTGTCGCGCTCATCGAGCACAATGCGCACCGCCGTGCGCTCGTTCTGGCGCAGGCCGGGCGGCTGACCGCCGGCGAACTTCACCCTTCCTGTGACCTGGTTCTGCCTCACTTCCGGCGAGATCGCGGTGACGGTGCCGGGGACCTGACGCCCATCGAGCGTGACGTCGGCATGCATGCCGGGCTTGATGTCCCCGGCGTAGGTCTCGGCCACCTGGAACTCGATCTCGAACGCCGTCAGGTCGACGACCGTGATCAGTGGGGTATCGGCGGCGACGCGGGCCTTTTCCACCTGAGCCAGGTTCGCCACCATCCCGTTGACCGGCGAGCGTACGGCGAGCTGGGCGACGCGGTCGCGGAGTGAGGCCACCACGAGTGCCTGGCGGTCGCGCTCCAGGCGCTTGGTGCGCAGATCGAGCGCCAGGCTGTCGCGCTCCAGGCCTGCGGTATCGCGGGCGTGGGTGAAGTTCAGCCGTGCGGTGGATACGTCATCGATGGCGCGCCGGTAGTCGCGCTCGGGGATGACGTGCAGATCCCAGGCCCACTGCGAGCGCTTGAGCTCGCGCTCTGCGGCTTCGATCGCGACCTGCGCGAGGTCGGCCTGCTGCTTGCTGGTGAGAATCTCGCGCCGGATCTCGATCTGCTGCCGCTCCAGAGCGGCATCGAGACTATCCAGCGTGGCCTGCTCGCGCTTGAACTCGTTATTGAGCTCGGGACTATCGAGGGTCGCCAGCACCTGGCCACGGGTGACGGCATCGCCCGCCCGCACCAGGTAACTGACGGTGCCCGGGGCGATGGCAAACAGGGTCGGGTTGACCGCCGCGACCACCGTGCCATCGGCGGCGACATCGCGCACGAAGTGGCCGCGCGTCACCTCGGCGATCCGCAAACGCTCGCGCGAGATCACCTGGCCGGTCGTGAGCCAGCCGTGCACCGCCCAGACCACGACGAGCACGAGCAGCGCGCCGGCGCCGATCGCGGCCTGCAGCCGCCAGCGCCGCCAGGGCGCTGCGGGGGCTGCGAGTGGCGCGTCCTGCGCTTCGGTGCCGCGCATCCCCGCGCTCTCAGCAGTCCGGCTTGCCGCGGGGTCGGCGATCTTCCTCAGGTGGGCGAGCTTCATGCTGCAGTCCTGTGCATTCACCGTGCCAGGGGCATCGCTCGCAGAGTGGAGGCATCTCAAGCGCCTGAGCGCATTACGAATCGAGCCGCGCGCGCTCACGCGCGCACCGTCATGACGGTGTCCGCCGTGCGGACGGCGGACAGCACCGGACACTGGCTGCGGACAGCGCGCGCGGACACTCGCGCCCTTGCACCTGCGCCAGCGATACGCGCAAAGTGGAGCCTGCAGATTGCAAGGAGGAACCGATGGCCAAAGGTCGTCTGCCTGATACCCCGACCCCCGTTGATCCCACGCCGGCGACCGCCCCGGCGACAGAGACCGCTGGCGCGCGCCGTCCATCGCGCGCGCGCAAGTCACCCAGCGACAAGCCGACGCGCGTGGAAGTCACGCCCGAGGCCCGCCGCGCGCTGATCGCCGAAACGGCCTACCTGCGCGCCGAGCGGCGGGGCTTCACTCCCGGCCACGAGACCGAGGACTGGCTGGCCGCCGAGGCCGAGGTCGACGCGCTGCTCAAGGTTGAACAGAGCTCCCCGCAGTAGCAGCGGGGGGCGGTGCGCCGGCCGGCCGTGCGGCCGCCGGCCGCAGGCCGTCCGAATACAGCACCTTGCCGTCCGGAAGGACGAACACCGCATCGTACTCGGGCAAGCGGTTGATGATCTTCAGCGCCTCCTCGGCCCCAAGCACGAAGGCTGTCTTGGACATGCCGTCGGTCTGCGTCGCGGTCGGACCGAGGATGGTCGCACTGCGCACCTTGCTGGCCGAGTGTCCGGTGCGCGGGTCGATGATGTGGTGATAGCGCACACCGTTCTCGTCGAAGAAGCGCTCGTAGTCACCCGAGGTCGACACCGCCGAATCTGACAATGGGATGCGGGTGACGACTTTGTTGGGGTTGTCGGGATGGCGGATGGCGACCAGCCACGGCCGACCGAAGCGATCGCCGATGATACGGCTGTCGCCGCCGGCAGTGACCAGCGCGCGGGTGACGCCGCGGGTCTTCAGGATGTCGATGCCACGATCGACCGCATAGCCCTTGCCGATGCCGCCGAGGTCGATCCGCATGCCGGGATGCTCGAAGCGCACCGTGTGATGCTCCTCGTCGAGCAGCATATTGCGCCAGTTGACCGCCGGCAGGGCCTGCTTGATCTGGGCGTCCGTCGGATGAATGTGCTTCGGGTAGTTGTAGAGGTAGCCGACGCTGGCATAGGTGATATCGAAGGCGCCTTCGGTGATCTGCGAGAAGTGGGTGGACAGCTTGATGAGATCGAACAGCTCCTTGTCCACCTGCACCGGCCGCTCGTTGGCGTACGCATTGATCTGTGACAGCTGACTCTCGGGCTTGTAGTGGCTCATGAGGTTGTCGATGCGGCGCAGCTCGGCCATGACCGCGTCGATGGCCGCGTTGCCCTTGTCAGGATCATCGGCCCACAGCTCGACGTAGCAGCGTGTGCCCATGATCGCCTCGGTGCGCTCCATCCAGTCCGCGTGCGCCAACCGCGCGGCGGCAAGCGCGGTGACGACCAGAGTCAGCAGCCAGGCGGTTCGCACAGTCATCACGGGTGATCCTCGTCGAGCTTCAGCGTTGCAAGCGGTGGCAAGCGTACTACGTCCGCGGCGTTCGCTCGCGCGGCTGCCGCGCGCCGCCGCGTACCCCGGGCGCAACGATTGGAGTATTCTGACAACAGGGATAATAAGCGGTACTCGTAAGGAGGAACTGCAGATGATTCTCACCAAATTGACAGGCCTGATCGGCGCTGTGGCCCTGGCGGGCGTACTGCTCGCTGCGCCGACGCCCTCATTCGCACAAAGCACTTCCGGTCCGGTGGTGTGCAACGATGGCACCACCTCTCCGCACGGCGGCCGCGGC
>Ga0126381_100005937_pt1 | contig 13478 bp, 12 predicted proteins | sample PanSoiMetPlot_28_FD_96465 | JGI IMG/M metagenome (GOLD analysis project Ga0126381, IMG submission 96465) | Tropical forest soil microbial communities from Panama - MetaG Plot_28 | ecosystem: Environmental > Terrestrial > Soil > Tropical forest > Bulk soil | place: Panama | collected 2016-02-17
AGGGGAGCATTCGCAAAGGGGGAAGCGCTCTTCGCGTCAACGCCCAACTCGTGGATGCCACGAGCGGAGCGCAGCTTTGGGCTGAAACTTACAACCGCGAACTCGCTGACAGCGGTTTGTTTGAAACCCTGGACGATGTGACGGACCGGATTGTTGCGACGATCGCGGGAGGGCACGGCGTACTCGTCCGCTCCATGGCGACTGCCACCCGGGAAAAGCCCTTGGAAGATGCGAGCGCATCACAATTGGTATCGCGGTGGTTCACATACGTCTTGCAACTTAAAGCGGACGAGCACGCCAGGCTCCGTTCGGCCTTCGAGCGCGTACTCGACCGCGAATTCAACCATGCAGATGCCTGGGCATGTCTTTCCAATCTGTACTGCTGGGAATATGTACACCGTATGAACCCGTTGGAAAAACCAATGCAGCGTGCTCTCGACGCTGCCTGGCGTGCCGCAACCATCGACCCCCGCTGTCAGTTGGGATGGCAACAGCTCGCAGAGGCGCATTTCTTTGCAAGGGACTACATTGCCTTTCGTGACGCCGCCGAGCGCGCGATATCGCTCAATCCCCGCAACAGCCACACTCGAGCTTACTTAGGACTGCTGATCGCTTTCTCCGGCGAGTGGGACCGCGGCCTGGCCCTGGTCGAGCGTGCCATGGCGCTCAACCCTCATTTTCCCGACTGGTGTTACCTGCCTTATTTCTACAATCACTACCGTAAGAGCGAGTTCGAAACAGCCTTACAAGTCCTAAAGAAAATCAACATGCCCGAGGACCCATGGCCCCAAATGGGGATTGCTGCGACCTGTGGCCAGCTCAATAAGCAAGAAATGGCGCGCGCCGCCATTGAATTGGTGCGCAAGCACCAACCCCTATATCTCGATCTGAAATACTACCGCGAAGATGCTGAAAAATGGTTCGCGGACACTTCGATTGTGGAACAGCTTTTGCAGGGGCTGCGTAAGCTGAGACTAAAGGATTTTACGGATTCATCTAAAGAACACCTAAGCGCCGGATAAACGAAACAAGCCGCGCGTCAGCCTTCATTGCATCGAATCTTAACCGAATTTTTGGATAGGCTGGCGATAGATCGGGTTATCACCATTAACCCGGCCAATCTCTCTGGGCCAAAAGGATTTCTTTTCGAACCACCCATTTCTGCGCAGGACGGGTTGGAAGAGCTATCCCCATTATCCGTGAACTGTTTCGCTGGTCAGACACTAGCCTATTCGAAAACCCTGCAGACGCTTTCGGCACATGTGCCCATGTGCTTGGGATGTCGACGGTGAAGACCACGCGAGGTCGAGGGTTGAAGATTAGGTAAAGGAATGTGCGTCAACGTGCCACCCGTGCCGCGAAAAATGCCTAAACGTCGACGCACTTCCGTTCTTAATGCTGCCTTTTGCTGCCTCGTGGATTTCGTAACCTCAGTGGAGTCAGAAAGAAAGCTGGTAGGGGCGGTGAGGATCGAACCCACGACCGAAAGATAGGCCGTTCTTCACCTTGTTTTGTTTAGGAATTGTCCCCGTTTTGTCCCCGAACGAAATGAAAACTGGCAAAAACAACCGCACGCAACTGAACGCAGCTAGACGCTATAACACTTTGAAATCATGGGCTTACTGATTTTGGAGGATTTCCGATTTCCGTAGGTACAGATTAAAAGGCCGCTGCTCTACCACTGAGCTACGCCCCTAACGATGGTTCACAACATCTTACACGAAAGCAACTTACTGCACATGAGCGGATCGCAGCTTCTTTATTCCCAAGTCGATCGCAGAACAGCGACATCATGCTCGTCGATCAATTCCAGTAGCACCTCCTCGCGTGTCAGGGATACAGCCCAGGCGTAGCGGAGCACCCCCCCATCCAGCACCGTGACGCTCAATAGCAAACACAAGGCTGTGGTCACGGTAACCGTCACGACGACCGCAGCCACAATCCAGAATGTTTCGTTCTAAGCACGGCAGTGCTGGTAATACACCATGTTCCTACCTTCGGCGATACAAATTACTAACAGCCATTTGACAAGTGCGTGACAACCCAGCGAACCCCCGATAGTAAGCTGTGTTGCAACGTCCCTCACAGCGGAGTTGAATATGCCTACTTACGTTGTGACCGCTTACTGCGAAAAATGCGCCGTAAACCATCCCACCGCAATCGAGTTGGCCTGTTCGGAGCAAATTTCGCCAGAGAAGAATCTTCCAGAAGTGTTTGAAGGGAGGTCCCTACCGCCTGAAATCGCGATGATGTCGAGGAATTATTTTCTGTGTCCTCAAACCGGAAAAATGCATAAGCAAGACGACAATACCAAAATGTTTCTCGCTAAGACGTAGACTTGCGATTCAAATTGGTCCCAAGACAGATTCTTCACGCCACGTGGTTTGGTTTTCCCGCTATTCCGCACTCGCCCCCAGCCCGGGTGGTGGAGAGTCCTTGCTAGAAGCGCGCACAGACGTAAGAATGCTGCTTGGTCTGGTTTTCTTTGCGTCATTCTCGGAAAAGAATGGGCTGTGGAGCACGTTGCGCAGTTGCAATCTTTTGACAATCTTGAGACACGCCGGTGACAAACGCGATGTGAACTAGCGCGATTAGGTTACACAGCAGTTGATATGTTAATCATCCCCGAAGTCCTAACATGGATCGCCTGGCTGCGCAAATCAACCACGGCTGCGGTTTCTTTCCCGCTTCTACACGCCGAGTAATGATATGCGATCAGTTGATACATTAGGAGGAGCTCATGAATCGCAACGCGATTGTTTTGTTTACCTCTGCCGTGATCGTGCTCGTGATTTTCGTACCCATTGGACTCGGGCAGCAACAAACTGCCAAGCCTAGCCCGTTTCTGCCACTGCAGGTCTCCACGGTACCTTCTAACGGTGACACGACCCCTTACGGTCTCGCTTTTGTTCCAGATGGTTTTCCCGACAGTGATCTCATTTCGACAGGTACGCTTCTGGTTTCGAATTTCAACAGCAGCTCGACTCCAGGACAGGGCACTACGATTATTATAGTTAACCCGAACAGCGGAAAGACCGGCCTATTTTTCCAAGGCAATTTCCCGATCGGATTCACAAATGCGCTGACTATAGCAAGAGTTGGTCTCGTCTTCGGCGGGTCTCTGCCGACCTCAAACGGTTCGGCCGAGCCGGGTCCGCTCGATGTGTTTGACCGTAACGGTAATCTGCTGAAGCAACTTAACAGCAGCGAATTGGTTGACGGGCCGTGGGGAATGGCACTGAACGATCGCGGCAATACCGCTCAGCTATTCATATCGAATATTTTCGATACTACGCACCACTTTGCGGGCTCGATAACGCGCCTGGACGTCTCGTTGTCGCCTTCAGGAGTTGCCGTCCTAAAGGCGATCACAATCGCGAGCGGCTACACTTCCGCGCCGGATGCGGCGGGCACAGTCGTCGGGCCGGCAGGCCTCGCCTACGATAGCGATAAAGACATTCTCTATGTAGCCTCGGAGGGAGACAACGCGATCTATAAGTTGAAAGGAGCAGGACATGCAACCGGCAATCTCGGCAAAGGGCAAGCGATCTATAATGACCAAACTGTATTGCATGGGCCCCTTGCTTTGATCTTCGCACCCAACGGCGACTTGATTACAGCCAACGCCGATCCGACCCATTTCTCGCCGACCGCCACGGATCCGAGCGAAATTATCGAAATCACGCCCGGCGGTACCCTGGTGCGAAAGTTTTCGATTGACCCGAATCCAGGCAGCGCCTTTGCAGTGGACATCAACAAGAAAGGTGATGTCTTTGATCAGAACAATCAGGGTGATCAGAACAATCAAGGTGATGTCTTCGGCCAGTTCGCCTACATCGACGATTTCGTTTCCAACTGCACGATCTGGAAGTTACCGATCAACAATCGGAACGAGGATTAACCCTATAGAGGGACACGGACGACATTCACCTGCTCTTGAACAGAGTTCGATCCCAGTGCTCATCGTTTCCGCTGCCATCGCCTATTGCTGCCGGTCCCGTTTCGGTCTTGGGGCGCTGATCGTGACGTGGAATACCACGTCGCTAGGCGATTCATCGATCCTAGAAAAAATCTCAGGGGGGCGGTTTCAATTGTCCCAGTAACATATCCATGATTTCATACGGCTTTTCGGCACGACATTGGCAACAAATTGAAGCAGTCGGCCGATCACAGTTTCAACTTTGCTGCGTATCTGCGCCGTATTCGAGACTTCAGCGGAACATCTGATTCACGGACTAGACAGGGGAGTCTACGAGGACTACCCCACCCCTCCCCGCCAATCTGTACGTGGCCATTTTGCAGATACCGCCTTATAAGACCTCCGCTTATGTCCTGGAACTCTGCACGGGAAATGTTAATATGCCCAAGGTCAAGGGTATTTCCGATGGGTGGTCTCCTTGTATTGCTGGGGCGCAGTTTATTGCTCCGCAACCTGAACGGTGGTTGAACTGCATCAGACAGGCAACATCGCAAGCGCAGGCTGATACCAAGTTTACGGAGGCTAAAGAGCCTAGTGCGATCTTGCAAGATTCTGGTAGTTGAGGACTTTGATCGCTTCCGGCAAGCTATCGTTCTGAGCCTTAAACAAAGGGTAGAGTTTCAGCTCGTCTACGAAGCCTCAAATGGATTGGAAGCGGTCGAGCGAGCCGAAAAGCTAGAACCGGACTTGATTCTGCTGGACATCGGACTGCCCCATGTGGATGGAATTGAAGCGGCGCGACGAATTCGGAAAGTTTCCCCGAATTCCAAGATCCTATTTGTCAGCCAAGAATCCTCTGCTGAGGTGGTGCAAGAAGCCCTTCACCTGGGAGCACAGGGCTACTTATTGAAGGCCGATGCAGCTGGCGAACTGCTGCCTGCTGTGGATGCCGTGTTGCAAGGCAGGAAGTATCTTAGTCGTCATCTACGAAGACCACATATAATCAGTAAGACTTATGATGAATACCCTGCTGGCTCTCTCCGTTTCAAAGAGCATCCGCCCCTACTACCTCAAAAGGGGAATATCGTTCGCGTCCATAAGGTTGCATTCCACCCAGATGATGCATCTCTCGTGGATGACTTCACTCGTTTTGTCGAAGTTGCTCTGAAGAGGGAGAATCCGGTCATCGTGATTGCGACTGAATCACACAGGGCCGATCTTCTGCAGAGATTGCAGGTACGTGGTCGGGATATGGCTCACGCAATCCAAGAAGGGAGCTACATTTCATTGGACGCTGATGACATGCTTTCGGAAGTCGTGGTCAATGATTGGCCTGACTCCACTCGTGTCTTGAACATGGCGAACGATCTCATTCTGGGGGCAGCCAAAGCCGCAAAAGGGAAGCATTTTCGAGTTGCCGTTTGTGGAGAATGCGCGCCCAGCTTAATCGCAAAGGGTAAGCCGGAGGCGGCCATTGAGTTGGAACACCTTTGGGACATAATCGCCAGAAGTCATTACATCGATATTTTGTGTGGGTATTTGTTGCGTGATTTTCAGAACAAGGAAAGCAGCCCGATCTTTGAAAGAATCTGTGTCGCCCACTCAGCTGCTTATACCCTCTGAGTAATTACCGACTCTGTACACTTCTTCAAGGATGTGGTGGTGTGGAATCGTAATGCCGAGGACCGCGTCAGATCCTGTCATAGCTCTGTCAGCCGACGTTGCGGGCACCCGTCACGCATGATCCGCGAAGCAGGCTAGGCCATCAACCAAGAGAACCCTCAACTGGAAGAGTTGTACGCGCGTTCCGACGCATTTCTCCCCCGTCTTTTGCTGAAAATTAACTTGCCATTACCCTGATAAAGGGTATAGAACTCACAGACCTGTAGAGATCGAGTAATGGCTTGGCCCAAGTTTAGAATTGGTCGCGTTTGTTCTTCCACCTGATCACGTTCGTACTTACTTCGCTTCAGAACTCCCCGACCTCCTCGCGCTCGATCTGGTGCAAATCCTTGGGAAGGTGCATTATGCACTGCCCATCATGTGCCTCAACCAAACAGGCTAAATTGACGGTTGAGATGATGATTCATTTTGGACCCGAGCATCTGGACGATCCCGGCGTCCTGTTGTTCCCCGAGATAGAGGTCTGTTTGCGTTGCGGCTTCTCCAGCTTCACCGTCCCCGAGACGCAAATGGCGTCGATTGCAAAATGCACGCTGGAAAATAAAACTGCATAACCTTGCTTTGAGCCCCTCCATAGTGAACACACCGCTGAGTACTCTCTGCAGAGATTCTCTCGCAGATGTGGCGTTCCCATTCACGCTGAAGGCCCTTCATCACATACCGCGCAGAATATCCCTAAAAGGCCGTCCCATATCTCAAAACGAGATAGGTGGTGATAAACCCTGTTCCTGGCACTTCTCTTGAGTAGCGCTTCGCGTCCGATATAAAGTTCATCAGTGAGATCCCGACGCAAAATCCTGCTTCTGCTGATCGCAGCGGTTGCGTGTATCGCAGCCTTCGCAGTTTGGTGGTTTGTACTCGAAACGAACTCTGCTCTGGGACTGCCGCCAGGTGGATCGTGCGGTCGCACGACTACAAAGCCAAAGTACTAGCACAGCCGGATGGAACGAACGGTGAGTTGAAACATGTCGAATGGGATAGCTGGGGTTGGGCCGGAGAGAATACCACCGTTTATCTAGTGTTCGACCCCACAGACGCATTGTCTCAGGCAGCGCACAGCCATCAATCGGGCAAGTACAACGGTATACCCTGCAAGGCCGATCTTGTGCGTCGGCTAGAGAGGCATTGGTATACGGTGCGGTTTTTCACCAACGACCTTTGGCGGCCTGGTTGTAAAGACTCGTCATCCGACTAGTAATTTCCAACTTTGTTCATAGATGTTGATAAATCCTCTTCCCATCACCTATCTCAGAGCGAGATAAATGTGATTATCCCCAACTATCGACACCCAAGTCATCTTGTTCAGATTTCGCGACTAGATGGCAGGGGACCGATATGTAGCAGCCAAAAAGTGTAATCATTACACTTTCGACGGCTTCGATATGGCGCGAGTTAGTTCACGGTAACCTCGTTATATGATGACCCTCTTTGTATGAACTATCCGTCACCGGGGTGGGTGACTCAGCTCTTTGGATAGAAGCACGGAGACGATCCTCCGGACCAATGGGACACCTCGAAGGAAGCGCAATGGTGTCAGTTCTGGTGTCAGTTGGCTTTTCTATTTGCTTCGTTAGGGTGCGCGTGTTGCAGGATGATATTTCAGAAAAGCCGCATAGACACTCGCGATTTCGTTTTGGTGGGTGTTGGTGCGTTGGGCTGCACAGTAGCTAAAATGGCTTAAAAGGCCGCTGCTCTACTACTGAGCTACGCCCCTAATTTGCGTCCGATTATCTTACATGAAAACATCGCGGCTCACAGCGGCTCAGTAGGACGGCCGGAAGACAGCGACAGGCAGCAGGGACACGCAGCTGGGTCAATCCGCGGCTTCATTTTTCGCCGAGATTCCGCGGCCGCGCTTTCGCTTCCAGAGGTAGTCTTTCCGTAGTTTCTCCTGGTGCTTTTTCACCTGCGATTCAATTTCGGAGAACGCGATTTTCGAGCAGGCCAGAACATCCGCTCCCGTACCCGAAGCGTGCAGGCTCCCGGTCGGCAGCCGCAGATTCATCGAGCACGTATATTCAATTTTACGCGGCGCCTTTTCAATCAGCCAGTGAAGCTCCACCAGATCCGGATCGTAGCGCTTTAGTAGCCGGTTCAACTTCTCAATGTGATGCGCTGCTTCGCCATCGATTGTCTTGCGATGTTCCGGTTCGATATTGCTGTAGAAAAGTTTCATGGAGCATCCTCTTTCGAGTTGGCTCGCCAAGGGAAGGGGCTTTCGCATGGAGGCACAACCAGCATAGCGCCGCTCGTCACGCGATTCAATACCGCCTGCGCTTGATTGACACGCTTCGATTCGCATCATAGTCTGAACTCGAGCGAAGCAGCTAGCCGATGGACTCCCAGAAGAAAGCCGCTACCGGCGCACAACCGCACAGCATCCGGGTGGGACTGGCAGGCTGGTCATATGACGACTGGAACGGAATCGTCTATCCCTCGCCGCACCCCCGCGATTTCCACGAGGTCACTTTTCTCGCGCAATTTTTCGACACGATCGAAATCAACACTTCCTTCTACCAACCGCTGAAGCCGCAAGTCGCCACGCATTGGATCGGCCTCGCAGCGGAGAATCCGCGTTTTTTGTTCACCGCCAAGATGTGGCAGAAATTCACGCACGAGACCGGCGCCACTTCGGAAGATGAAAAACTGGTGCGCGCGGGATTCGATCCACTATTTGACGCGGGCAAGCTCGGCGCTGTCCTGCTGCAGTTCCCTTTTTCGTTTCACCACACTACGGAAGCACTGGCTCTCTTGAAGCAACTGCTCCAAACCTTCCGCGAGTATCCGCTCGTAGTCGAAGTCCGCCATTCGTCCTGGGCGTTCCCCGAATTCTACGAACTGCTGCACGAACGCGGCGTCGGCTTTTGCAATATCGACCAGCCCGTGATCGGCAAATCCATCAAACCCACCGAACGAACCACTTCGCCGGTCGGCTACTTCCGGTTGCACGGCCGCCGTTACGATACGTGGTTCACCGACGACCCGGAAGTCCCGAGCTTCGAACGCTACAACTATCTCTACTCCGAGGAAGAACTCGAGCCGTGGGTGAAGCGCGTAGACCACGTGGCAAAACACGCGGAAAATACTTTTGTGATTGGCAATAACCACTACATCGGAAAAGCCGCCGTGAACGCCCTGCAGCTCATCCACTTGTTGCGAAAAGAGAAGGTGAAAGTCCCCGAACCCCTCCGCCGGCACTATCCCCAGCTCGATTCAATCGCCAGCGAACCTCCCAAAGAGCCTCTGCTGTTTCCTCTCGCCCCTCAATAAGCCGTTCCACGAAGTCGAACGCGCAAAACTGGCTGGCATCCGGTTAAAGTGGCACAGGCACTCTTGTTTACCCTGAGGTACGAAGGGCCTGTGCGCCTTTGCTAAGGCAATTCCCCAGCAACTTGACTGTTAACACGCAATCGAACCCGGCGGACGGGAATACACACTCTCGAAAGTGCAGCATTCCTCGATTGGATCGCTTTGACTATTTCCAGGATTTACTTCTTAAAGAGGTCTTCGAAGGCTTTCCGCGCGTCATTAGGACGCGCCGCGGGCGCCTCAGGCGAAGTCTTCGTGGCATATGTAACCGGAGAAGTATCCTTTTCCACCGTCATGCGAAATTCGAAAAATGTGCAATCATTCTTCGCTAGTTTGTTCGCGATTCTTTCGGGAATCGGCTGTGTGCATTCGAATTGCGCCGCCGTATCAAAATGCACGCACTGCTTGCACGAATGCATCGCCGCCTGGCAGCGCGGACATTCCCCGCTCTGATCGAATCCCGGCGCCAGCACTGCACCGCAACTCGAGCAGCGCGCCCGCATCACTGTGCCCACCATCCGCGGCGTCCGCGGCCCCAGCATGTCCTGCTTCGGACGCGGCGGCTGCTGCTGATCCGCGGACCGCTCAGCGCGCTCGCGCTTCTTTTCGCGCGCCTCCGCGTCGCTATAGCCCCTCTGTCTATACTTCCGCTCCATGAAAAACCTCCCGGGGGATTTCCTGATGATACCCCCAAAGCTCCTGCTCCGATTCCCTTGTACGCGCGGCGTGTGGAAAGGTAATCGTTTTCTACATTGGCCTTAATTCGTGCCTCGCGCGGATTGCCTGGCCCAAAATTTGCACAAACCTTCCGCGGGCAGATCCGGCTGGAGCAACGCTGTTGGTTGTCCGAAATGCGCAAGCGCTGCTTCCGCTGCGAGATATCCGCTGCGCACTGCGCCTTCCATCGTCGAGGGCCATCCGGTTTGAGTCCAATCCCCCGACAGAAACAAATTGCTCACCGGCGTCGTTTGCGCCGGCCGCCAGCGGTCCACGCCTGGCTCAGGCGAAAATGTCGCATTCACTTCCTTGATCACCGTCGCTTTCAGCACATTCGCTTCGCACGTGGCCGGCAGCACATCCGCCAGTTCGTGGCGGCAAAGCTCGATAATTTCTGCTCGCGAGCGCGGTACCAGGTCGTAAGAAGCGCTGATCACCAACTGCAAGTACTGCCCTTTTTCGGCGTTGCCCTTCTTTGCACGCACCTCTGTCCCCGGGCTTCCTTCGTTAGGCCCGCTTGGACGCGCCTTCCAGGCATTCGTTTCGCTTCCACTCGAAAGCAGCGTCCGATTGAAAATCCATTGCGTTGTGTGGTCGAGGAGCGTCAAAAACGGCTCCGCCATCACCGTGCGATCGAACCAGAAATGCACGCTCGTAATCGGCGACGTATTGATATGCCGCAATCCTTCGAGCGGCGCTCCCGGTTCAGCCATCTCTTTTGGCGCCAGAGTCAGCAGAACGTCGTGCGGCACCGCCGCGATACAGGCATCCGCTGTTATCTCCGTCCCGTCTTCGAGAATCGCGCCTGCGAACCCGTCGCCTTGCACACATAGTCGGCGCACTCCGCTGCGCAATCGCACTTCTCCTCCGCGCCTCGCGATGGCTTCGCGGCAACCCTCGTAGAGTTCCGCCAGGGGAACGTAAGGAATTCCCACGCGATACCCGCGCGCGTTGCTCAGAAAACCCTTCCAGAAAACCTCAATCCCATACTTCGCGTCCGTTCGCGCGAGCTCTTCATCGAGCGCGCTCACTAGCACCACGCGCCAGAACCGCTCAATCGCGCCCGGCGTCTGCCGCATCGAGTGCAACCACTCCAGCATTGACGCGCCTTCCGTGCGCGGCGGATTCCCTTCCGCGCGCGCGATGGCCAGCATCCCTTCCGCAATCGAGCGCTTGTCTGCCAGCGTCAGCGCGTCGAACAACAGAAACGACGGCGCCATGTGCAGCGGCGAAGGCAGCGGCGACGCTTGAATTTCCGAGCGCCGCCCCTCGCGATCGACGAAATAGAGCCGGTCGTAAAACCGGATCTTCTCGCTCGCTCCCACGCGGCGGTAAAAATCGGCCAGGTTCGTGCAGCAACCCAGCGTCACGTGCTGGCAATTGTCCACTTCGCTGCCGTCAGGCAGCGTGTAAGACGTAGCTCGCCCGCCGAGGTGGCGACGCTTCTCGAGCAGTTGAACGCGAAAACCTGCGTCAGCCAGCGCGATGGCGGAGGACAGGCCCGCCAGGCCGCCGCCGATTACCAGGACGCTTTGCGAGGGCATCACCCTTCCACCAGCCGGCCTTTTTCACCGCGAGGCCGGCTGCGAGGAGATATTGAACTTTTTCCGCGCTGGACAGCGAAACGCGGGAAGCGAACACGTCAAAGTGGCGCTCTTCCATGCGCGCCAGCAGCGTGCTGTAGGTCCGCACCAGGGCCCATAGCGTTGCGCGGCTGTCCGCATCGATTTGGCCCACGAGCGCGACGCCTTCCTCATAGAACCGCCAGGCGCGTTCCGCTTCGAATTCGAGCAGCGCCTGCACAGCTTGCGTGAGCGGCCCCTCGAGATCGCCCTTCGTGCAGCCGAAGCGTTTCAGATCTTCCTGCGGCAGGTACACGCGGCGCATTTCGAGATCGGCTTTCACGTCGCGAATGATGTTGGTCAGCTGAAAGGCAAGGCCCAGCCGTTCGGCGAGATCGGGATTGCGCGGATCGCGAAAGCCGAACACGTGCAAGCACGTCAGTCCGACGGTTCCCGCCACCCGGTAGCAATACTCGGAAAGCTGGTCGAACGTCGCATAGCTCCTGACGGCTAAATCCATCTCTGCGCCCAGAATCAAATCGTGAAAGTAGCGCGTGGGAATCTTGAAACGCGCAATCGAATCGGCGAGGGCAGGAAGAATCGCGTGGCCGCTCGTATCGCCGGAAATGGCGTCATCAAGCATTTTGCGCCAGCGCGCCAGGCTTCGGCGCTTAACACCTAGGTCACCGGGCTCGTCTGATACATTGTCGATGAGCCGCATGAAAGCATAGAGCGCGAAGAGCGCATTGCGCTTTTCGCGCGGCAGTCCGAAAAAGGCAAGATAAAAACTACTCTTTGCGCTGCGCGCGATGCGATTGCATTCGACGTAAGACGCCCTGAGCGCTTGCAACTCTGCCATCGATTGTCCGGTTTCCTCATACGCCATCGTGTCTTCCACGGTGTTCAGTTGCCGCGAAATTTCGTCAGTCGGGCCAGATACGAACACTTTCGAAGCGAGTGCGCCACTCAACAATCGCACTTGCTTCCACTTCGAAATGCTCGGGCGATGAATCAACGTGTCGTAACCGGATCTTTCGATTGCGTCCAGGACCGCCAGGCCGCCATGGCTAAACATCTCGATGTCTGTTCGCAAGATCCCTTCGACACTGCGCACGAGCGGCATGCCCGCCATGAAGAGGCCGCGCGTGCGAGCAATTAAATCTTTCATCAGCGATACATACCGCTCGCTGAATCGCCGCTCGACGATGTCCGCTTCGGTTAATCCGTGAGCAGCTAGGACGTCGAGCGGAATGTAAATGCGCCCCTTCTCCAAATCGCGCGAGACGTCCTGCCAGAAATTCGCCAGCTGCAACGCGGTGCAGGTGTAATCGGAAAGCTTCTGACGCTCGGCATCGCGATAACCGCAGAGATAGAGCACCAGGCGGCCGACTGGATTCGCCGAATACACGCAGTAGTCGAGCACCGCGTCCCACGTAGCATAGCGTTGCACGCGCTGGTCCCGGCGGAATGCTCGCAGCAAATCACTGAACGGCTTCTGCGGAATGTCCTTCGCGCGAATCGTTTCGCGCAAGGCAATCAGCACCGGATGCGACGGGCCGCGCTCGCCGGAATAACCCAGCACCAGCTCGCTTTCCCACGCATCCAGCAACTCGAGTGCGCGCTGGCGGTCGGGAACTTCGTCACCCAGGTCATCCGACCAGCGGCAGTAGGCGTAGAGATTGTAGAAATGCTGGTGCAAATGCTTGGGCAGCAGCCAGGAGACCACATTGAAATTCTCGTAGTGATGCGTCGCGAGCCAGCGCGTGTAGCGCTCGCCTTCTTCGACGCTGCATCCTGCCGCAGGGAGATGGCGCGCGATTTCGAGTTCAGGTGTAGCTAACACGGTAGTGACGCAGAGAGGCGCTTGCCTTTCGCTAATACGTACTTATTTTCAGAACGAACTCGCTCTGGTTCCCTGTTTCGAACTGGCCAAAGCGCTTGCGGATAAAAATTGTGCCGCGGTTGGCGCGGCAAAATCGCTTAAGGAATGATAGCAGTTTTCAACTGGCCGTTGCGGTGCTTCATATGCTCGAACACGGCGGGCAATTCCGTGAGCGGCACTTCCCCGGTGATGAAATCGCTTGCGCGAACTTCTCCGCGCGCGATGGTTTCGAGGGCTTCGCGCATGAATTGCGGCGTATGGTGAAACGTCGATTTGATGGTGATCTCGGAATAGTGCAGAGCTGCCGGATCGAATTCCACATTTACGCCGCGCGGGCAGCCGCCGAAAAGATTTACGGTGCCGCCTTTGCGGGCCATCTGCACAGCCCACTGCCAGGTGGTTGCCG